>Ga0315285_10007501_pt1 | contig 11200 bp, 6 predicted proteins | sample YL17G09_36_MG_FD_203698 | JGI IMG/M metagenome (GOLD analysis project Ga0315285, IMG submission 203698) | Sediment microbial communities from Yellowstone Lake, YNP, Wyoming, USA - YL17G09_36 | ecosystem: Environmental > Aquatic > Freshwater > Lake > Sediment | place: USA: Wyoming | collected... | reverse complement strand
TACGACAAGGATGGTCAGGGCATTGTCGATACCATCAAGGCATCGGTGGATTTCACGAAGAACCGGCGGCATCGGTTTGCTTGCGATGAGATTGTGGAGAATCTTTCGGTGCGGATTCAGGACAAGGGGTTTGGTCAGAACACTATCACCGGGTACGTGATCGGGTACATTCCTTGGGACAAGGGGAAGAACCGATGAAGGGCAAGTTGAAACTCGGTCTCTTTTGGATACTGGTGGGGGTAGTCGTCGGCGCTGGCCCCGACTCGATCAAGACCTTGCCTTGGGGTCCGACCGAGAGAATGAACGACTCTGGTGTTCCTTGGAAGCCACCGGTCGCAGCGGATAAGATCATCGAGGGCAAAGTCAAGACGGTTTTCGGCTCGGACGGACGGCCGATCAATCAATCTCAAGAGGCCAAAGGATACCACCGGATTTCAGGTGAGATCAAAATGGTCAACGGCCGGGATACGATAGAATTGAATTCATCCGCCAACGACGGGCGCAACGACGTGACTTTTATCGGGATCAAAACCTATACCGGGTCGGCCTGGTCGCTGGTGGCCTCGAATACGAAATCCTACCGGCTGATCCCCTTGGCCGGGAACAAGTTTGAAATTATTTCCACCGACTCGCTGGACACGGCGACGGTGCAGTACATGGTGGAGGGCGAATAGATGGACCCGCTTACGATGACGATGATCGGGATGTCGGCCGGGAAACTGGTCAGTAGTCTGGCTGGTGGACTGTTAGGCGGCGGCGGCAAGGCTCCCAAGGTGCCCCAATACCTGATGGATTTAGTCTTGGCGCAGTACAAGAATCAGAACTACACCGGGTTCCTGCCGGACAAGGAAGCCTATGACCGTTCGATGCGATCGGACGTGGATCAGATTATGAGTCAGTTGCCGGTGTCGATGGATGCGTTTGAGTCGAATCTGGCATCCAGGGGGGTCTCCGGGGCCGGTGAAGCGGCGAAGTTCCAGTACCGGGACGTTATTGCCCCGATCACGTCTGCGGCGGCTGGCGCGGTCGCCAAGGGTAATCTGGGGTATGCCGAAGCCTATCAGCGCGGGTCTATTGAGGAAGCACACATGAGGTCGCAATCCCTCAATCAGTTGATTCAGATGGAACTGGTGAACATGGGGACGGCAACACAGAACTGGATGTACGACAAGCAGGGTGCCGGGGAATTCTGGAATCAGATGGGCGAGGCGGCTGGTGGGTTGGCAACGGCCGGGATGATGAAATGGATGAAGCCGGGCGGTGGCGGTACTTCTTATTGACGGTGGAGATGTAGATGAACTTCAATTTTAGTACAGCGGGTGCGGCAGCCAAGGGATTCGGGACGGCGACCGAACCATTTCTTTCCCAGATGTTCAAGGGTGCCCAGACCGACCGGGACAAGAAGAAACGTCGGGCGGACATTGCCGCCGCGTTGGGGAACGTCTACAATCTGCCGCCGGAGAAGTTGGCCGGCATTGCCGCGATGTACACCGAGGGCGTCCCCGTCCCCGAAAGCCTTCTCGATGCGACCATGTCTGGGGCTTGGATGGAGGACTCTATCAATCAAATGGCCCCAAACGTCCAGAAATACGTTCGTGCTCTGCCGCCGGATTTGAAGAAGAAGGCAATCTGGGAATTTGCCAAGGATACCACCGGCAGACTGATGAACCAAGCCAGTAATGAGGTTGCCAGAGTTGAGTCCACGGCAGGATGGGTTAATCTTGCCCCCACCCTTCCGAGGAACAACGACGGCAAAGTAGACTGGAATAAGGCAACACCTGAACAGTATGGTAAGGCCGTTGCCCTCGTGACCGCTATGTTCCCCGGCAATACGGAACAAGATCAAAGGGGCCGCAATCAGATCATGTACGGTCAACCGGAGGACCCGGCCAAGACAGGACGGGCGCCATTGGTTTTGGGGGGAATGACCGCCGCCGAGTTGAATATGATGAAAGAACTGGGCCGGTTTCAGGGAACGCTCAGTGACCTGATTCAGCAACGACCTGACATATACGCCTTCTACATGGATATGCCCGGCACTAAAAAGGACGAAGAACATTGGGCTTCCATTCATGCCAAAGAATATATGGACCCGGATAAGGCGGCGGTTGCGGCCAATCAAACTATTGCAGCGGCAATTCGGCTGAATACCGGGTTTGATGCGGCCTATGCGCTTCAAAAATATGACAGAGGGGATTTCACCGGGGAAAAGGCAACCGAGAAGGATGCAAAGGTCGTTGAGGTCTTGAACAAATACTACGTCAACATAGACGGGGAATGGAAAGTCCGGCAGTCGGTATTCTTTGATACGATGGAAAAAGTCCAGAGGGTAACGCAGTTCTATTCCTTGAAGGCGGGACTGAAGGGATATCCGAAACAGTTCGGTGGAGATTTGCTGGTGCTTTTGCAGGTTGGTGGTGGGGTTTGGGATGCCACGTTCGAGCAACAACTCCGGGAAAAAGGGTATGATGAAACTGCCATTGCCAGTATGAAACTATGTTTTGGCGGAATCACGTCCGGCGATATTACCGAAGTGATGAAGCAGATTGAGGCGATGCCCACTCCGGCACCAGACAGTCTATCGTCAGTCAGGGGTGTCGGTGCCGAGCCGGAAATGAAGTTGAAGCCGTAAAATGAGCGATCCGACGAAGTACATATTGAGTCAGCCGAACGCGACGCCGATCACCACAATGGCGGGGCGGCAGGAAGCGACGATGAAGTACGTCCTCGACTCCATTCCCGAAGATGCCCTTTACGCCAAGAACGACCCCGCCTTTCAGGAGATGGTCAAGCGGTACATGATCGGCGGGCCGAACATGATAAGTTCGGAAGAACACCAGAAGATCAAGGCGGCTGTCGAGCATGGGGTACTACCGGCCAATTTGGAATGGAAAGCATGGGAGGACGTTTTCCCGACGCCGGAGGACAAGGCGGCTTTTACGGGGCAGAAGATCACCGCGATCCAAGGGGCCGAGCAAATAGGCAAGAAGATCGTGGATGACTTTGCGGATAAGGCCACCCCGGACAAGCCCGGAGCGATCCAAAAGGCGCTGGATGATCTGACGACCGATCCCAATTTCTTCGGTATCAATGCGATGGCTTTGGCAAAGTTGACCGCCAAGGGAACCGAGGCCGGGTTCGAGGCCGCCGGATTTGAACCGGGAACCTCGATGCGGCACCCCGAGAGTTTCATCAACTGGAACGATCCGCAGGACAGAGAGTCTTTTTCCAAGGCGAATGTCGGGGACAAATTCCGGTATCTCATTGGGACGCTTGGGGGTTATGCCGAGACTTTTGTAAAGATGGCCGTGGAGATGCCAACAAAAGGCATGGTCGATTTGATAGAGGGCGGCAAACCGGAGGACGGAACGGTCGAGAAACCGGGCCAGGCAACCGCCCGTGTATTCCAGAACACCATGAGTTTTCTCCAGCCGGTCGCCGACTGGTCGATCATGTTGGGGTTGGACGTGACGAATCCGCCGGGGTCCGCCGGCCACAAGGCGGCGCTGGACAGATTCTACGAAAATCCCCTGCTTTACACGACGATAGCCGTGGGTGGCATCAAGGGGGTCGCCAAACGGGTCTACGGGGCCGACCTTAAGCCTGAAGGGGTTGTCAAGGCAGAGAGAGAGGCTGCGGCGAAAAAAGTCGAGCAAGAGGCTGCCAAGGCCGCCGAGAAGCCTGCCGAGACTCCAAAGGCGGCAGAACCGGCTCCTGCGCCCGAAGTACCCCCCGCCGATGCCACGACCACCCGACCTTTGCAGGAAACTTTCAATCCGGCGGAAGAATCCCAGCGGTTTGAGCAGACGGCCTCTGCCGAACCCCCCGGAGAGACTGGCAATCGGGCAATCGACCTGAGCCGGGATATTGCCCACAACAAGACCGGAGTCGAGATCGCCCAACAAGCGGTCGATGTCGCCCGGAAGAACGGTGACAAGGTGCTTGAGGCCAGATTCCTCAAAGACCTCGAAGATCGGCAGGCCAAGGTTACGGTGGCCGAGACGGAGCTGGAAACCCTGAAAGCGGAGATGAGGAAACAGCCGGAACCTGCGATGACCTTGGGATTTATGGGAATGAGTCCTGATGTGGCAAAGAAGTTGGGTGAGAATGTAGTCGCTGGGATGAAATCGGTCTCTGCCGCCACGTCGCAAATCATTGAGTCGGCCAAGACCCCGCCGCAGTTGACCAAGGGCATCGACGCGATGATCGAACATAATAGGAACATCCGTCGGTCAGAATCGACTGCCGCCCTTCTCGAAAAGACTGTCAACGATATTGTCCCGAGCGGGGATCGTCAGATGTTGATGACCCATGCCATTGAACAAAAGATGAAGGGGCCGTATTGGGACCAGTTGACCGAAATCGAAAAGGGTGTCACCCGTTGGCTTGATGAGGAAAAGCAAAAACTCAATCAGTATGTGAAGGACAATGAAGTCCTCGATATGATGCCGGAATCGGAAGATATAACTCATATTTACCATCATTGGATTAACCCCGAAACCGGCAAACCCTATCAGGCAATGTACGGGAAATTCAGCAAGGGATTGCCACAGGCCAAGCAAAGGACGATCCCGACCTATGAGGCCGGTATTTCCGAAGGGATGACTCCGGCGACCACGAACCCCGGCAAACTGATCGGTCTGGAATGGCAATCAGTTATGCGGGCCAATAACGCCCGCCAGTTATTCAAAACCTTGCATGGGGTCAAAGGTGACCCTGGAACCTCAATCATTCTTAGTGAGGGTGGAAATCCGCAACCGATACGCGCCGTCGAACGCTGGGATAAACTCGCCAAGCAGGGATTGACGGATGATTATATTCGCTATGATTCTCCATTCCTCGATAAATCAATGACCTTCGCAGCCGCCGATGGACGGTTTGTTACTTTCAAGGGTGCGGTCGGAGTAAAGAAAGAACTCTATCCATTTGTCAGGTCATATATAGAACAACCTACTTATGGGAAATTTTCAGAACTGAATTTTGTGACCAAGAATTTGAGACTGACCCTGAGTGCGTTTCACATGGTCAGTCTTGGTATGCAAGAGGCCGCGAATATAAGGATGCCATTCACCCATATTCCAAAAGGTATAGCGTTGGCAAAGGAATTGGGGCCGACCGTACAACTACTTCATCAAGAGGGTTTGGACGTTCTCGGTGGTTATGAGGATATCGGCGTTCTCGCTGGGAAAACTTTCGCCGGAGAAGGAACGATTTCAAGAGTGGCGAATACTGCGACGGTTCCTCTCAGGGCGATCAACAAATTCATTTTTCATTATGTTCGCACTGGCATGAAAACCTCGATGGCAGATATGCTTCTGAACAAATTGATGCCCAAATACCTCGAAGGTACTGGATGGACAAAAGAAGATGTCATGGCGGCATACAGTGAGGGTAAACCAATTCCCGACAAAGCCCTTCAATGTGCCCGAGAGGTCGTCCAGAAAGTTGATGGACATTTCTCCGGTGAACACGGGCAACGGGCACTTCTTGAAACGAATCGGTTTATGATTAAATTGTGGTTTACTCCAGAAGCCCGGAAATTCTGGCAAACAATTCTTCTTGCCCCTACATGGCAGAGAGAGCATCTGCTCACGGCCAAGAATGTCATCAAGTCCTTTATGCCTGATCCATTGATCGAAAAACTTGGGATGAGGCCAATGGGGCCGATTAAATCTCAATACCGTCGATACGCCCTCGGCGGACTGATGATGGTTGGTGCTGTTGATGCGTGGAATTATATGGCGACTGAGATGATGGACGGTAAGGGAAAACACCTCTGGCAGAATCCCGGCGGTAAAGGTTTTGCGGTGCGTGCATGGTGGGACGAACCCGATTATGAGACAACCGACAAGGACGGTAACAAACGCATCGTCAAGGGGGGTCCGGCCTATATTCGTCCGTTGAAGTCCTTGTTTGAGGTTGCGGAGTGGGCGCATGATCCGTTTGCAAAGGTCGCCGGTAAATTATCGCCGATGGTGTCTGCGATTGGCAATCAATTATTTGGAGCAAAAAAATATGAGGGACTTCCCGATATGCCGAAACGGACATGGGATTTCGTGACCGACGTGACTACCCCCATTGTTGTTGACCAAGTGATTGAAACCGCTCAAGGAAAGCAATCCCCTTGGGCGGCGATGTTCCCCTTCATCGGGATGCCGGTCTCTCACATTGCGAAACCGCCAACCTTGGATGAATTGAACAAACAACTGATCGCCGCGACGAATACAGTCTCTTTGCCGATCAAAGACGACAAAGGGCAGAAAACCCAGGAGAATGCTGAGAAGCGCATCAAGGAACTTGAGGCACAAATCAAAGAGATGGAGGACTCCCAACGTCCGCCGTCTCAGGAAGAACTCGATGCTTTGAAGCAGACGTATAATACCGGGGGCCGATTACCGTGACCATGAGAGAGAGGAATATACACCTGGTTGGAGGACCACAACATGAGGGCGAAAAGGATGACGCTATCGAATGAACTGAAATTCAACGGCGTGAATGTCAAACTTGCTTGGTTCAAGTGGTTTGTGGAAATCGTTGTCCTTGTTGGCGGCCTCATGTGGGGATTTCAATCACTCAAGGCCGACGTGAAGATTCTCGATGGTAGGATGCAGAGCGTCGAACACAAGATGGAGCGGGTCGAAACGCGGTTAGATCAACATATGCAGGTGAGGCCATGACCCGCAAACCCTTGGCCGATAGGCCGTCAGGCGACAAGGCCATGTGGATTATCCTTGGGATCATGGTGGTGTTCGCCGTCATCATGTGGCAAATTGTGATACACGCGGGGAAATAATGAAAAGAATAGTCTGGTTATTGATAGTCCTTCTGGCCTTGTCTGCGGTGATTCAAGCCGGGGCTGTACCTACCCCGCCCGTCAAGAAATGGTGGGTCTACGCACGAGATGAGGGCCTTGTAGGCGACTCCAGCAACGAGACCGTGAAGTTCCGGGCGTTCATTGCCAAGGCCAAGGGCAAAACGGCTATTTGCGATACCAACAAGACCTATCGTCTGACGGACTCTCTTGTACTTCCCGCTGGTACAGAGCTTGATCTTAATGGTTCCAAGCTATACTTTGGCATGAGTGGGGCGAAAAAGGCGATTATTCTCAAAACCAATACCTATCTCCACGACGGTACGGTGGAGATTGATACGACTACGGCGGCAATAACCGGCGATGGTTCTTATGGTTGTATCTTCATGGGGTCTAAATACGTTCTTGCTCCGGCGACTGACTTGGTGGAGAATGTACGGCTTGAAAATCTGACGGTATCGACCGAAAAAGCTGCCACCCTTGCGATTGTCGGTTTAGGGAATGTTCGCAATGTTGCGATACGCAACTGCAAGACTCCGGTCACGAGAAAGAACGCCAGCAATCTCGGCATGTATGGATTTGCCGCCTTTGAATGGGGTGAGGACTCTACCGGATTCGGGACGGCTGGCGGGGGCAATGTTTATTTGCCCCGGAACATCCTGATTGAAAACTGCGTCATCGACACCATCGAGGCGATCAGTTCGGTGGCCTTGTACTTCTCCGGCGCGTACAACATCCAAGTTCGCAATGTCCAGTCACGGTCGTCCAACTACGGTATCTATGTTTCATCGGGCGAACGGGGGACGTACTATTGCGATCTGAATTGGGTCGATACGGCGGTAGTGTCGTCCAACTGCAATATCTTCGAGGGCTGCACTTTTGACACCCGCAACCGGGCGGTCTGGGTGGATGGTCTGCCTTCCGGCACGACGGCCAATGTTCTGTTTGCGGGGATCACCGATACCAATGCGATCACGGTCAAGGTGCCGGCGGAGTTCCGTAACTGCACCTTTCGGGGGGATCAGCTTGACTACGGGTTTTTGCTCCAAAACTGCGACGGGGTGAAGATTGACAACTGCGATATTACCAAGTACACTTACGGCGTCCAGATCGGTACGAGGGCGTACAATACCAAGATCATCAATAGCCGCGTCTATCGCAACAAGTTAGCTGGCATCTATGTCAGTAACACCGGACATCCGCCTAACGGGGTGTGGGTTGCCGAGGACGACATCTACAACAACGGTACGGGTGCGACCGTCAATGACAGTTCGGGGCTGGAAGTCCACACCGGGTATAATATCTGGGTGTACAATAACAAGTTCGGCGATTCGACCATTACCGAGACACAGAAGTTCTCGATCAATCGCCTGGCGGCTGGCACAAGTACGATCTGGGCCTTCAATAACTACACCAACAACCTCAAGGCCGGTGGAACTGCCTATGTGACCGGGGCCAACATGGTCTGCTATGGCAACAAGGTTGCGGCGGGGATCACTGATTACAGCGGCACGGGTGGGTATATCCCGGTCGGTAACTATTGGCTACCGTTTGCGGGCGGTACGGCCGGACAAGTGCTAAAGACATTGAGCGGCGACACGGTGACTTGGGGAACCGACGAAACGGCTCCCACGGGCACAGGTGACGCGGCCCAGGCCAGAAATAACCGGACGAGTCCCACTGTCTATGAATTGGCCTCGCCCTTTACGATGGTCGGTATGCCAGCTACGCCCGCGCAAGGTTGCTCCCTGACCGTCGATGCCTCATTGGACACGGTGCGATTTTGGGTCTATGGGTATCTGCCTCTGGCGGGTGGGACAATGACCGGCGACATTGCTATGGGGAATAATGACCTGACCGATGTAGGGACTCTATACGGGCACGATGCTGGTGTTGGCCGGGTAGTCAGGATCAAGGATTCCTTGTCGGTCGTCAACCTTTTGAGTGCGGGCTATATCCATACTGACAGCCTTTATTTGAATTTCTCCGGACAGAACATCAAGGTCTTTGGGATAGGGCTTTCAATTTCAGGCGATAGCTTGAAGGTAGATACGGCGACTGTTATTGCGACCAAGAACCTTGTCGGCAAGATCACCGACGATACCACGTCTTTCAAGTCTGCGGCAACGGCTTGGCAATCAAAGGATGACTCCGCCTATTCTACCAAGGGAATGATTTCGATTAACAATGGTTCGACTATCGAAGATGCGATAATCAAATTTAGTGGGACGCGGTATATTTGGTGGGATACTGCGGCGTTTCCCCGGTTCCGTATCGGTGGGCCGTTGAAAGTAGAGGGAAACTTTGTTGTTGAAAACAAGGCGTTATTTACTGGCGGTACTACCTCCCTACCCTATATCGGCGATACTTTGGTTGCCGACAGTCAACTTGTTACCAAGCATTACGCCAACAACGTGGCAATCGGAAGCCATGACCATACGCGACTCTACAACGCGACGACCAATGGTTCAAATTGGATGCGTGTAGGGACTGACAGTCTACAATTTAGGGACAGTTCGGGGACTTTCATTGTCGCGGGTGCGGCGGGTCTGACTTATGGCGATTCCTTTAGCGTCAAGAGTGTAGCGGCCGACAGTATAATGATTGCTACCGCCAACTATCTCCGCATAGGGACAAGTAAATTTACAAAGGCGTTGTTGGACTCTCTTATCGCTTGGCAGAGTCATCAATTCCACAACCGGATTCAGGTTAGCACGACAACCTATACCGACTCTACTAAGGGGATCAAATTGGCGGCGGGCGCGAATGTCACCTTTACGCGGACAAGCCTAACCCCTTATGACAGTATAGAGATTTCCTCCGCTGCCGGTGGTGGCTCCGGCGACATTACCTCGGTCGTGGCCGGTACTGGTATAACTGGCGGCGGTACAACTGGCGACGTGACCTTGAATTTTGATACTACCACCATCGTCAACCGGGCCGACACTCTCTACAATACTGTCGCTGGCGACCTGACGGCCAAGTGGTATGTTAAGGGTGATACCCTCATGCCGACCGGGACGAATACAGAAAAGGCGGTAGGGGGACATGGCGAGACAGTTATCCTCGATAGTTTGGATGCTCCGATTATCAACGCAACACATGCTCGAATTGCTACATCATTTAAGATCGGGGGAGATTCTATTGTTGACATCACGGGCACAAACCTGTCTATTACCAACGGGATTCTTAATGCCTCTGGGACGGGGGGGACGGATTCGGCTTTAATCGGCCCGATTGTCAGGGATACGGTTGCCGGATTTCTTTGGAAGTGGTCAGACAGTTCTTCCTATGGCCCGGACTCCGTTCTCTATGCCAACCGCGCTGATAGTGCCAGAAAGATTGATACGACCGGGGTAGGATTCACAACCTACGTCGGCAATCATGGTGGAGCGACGGCCAGTTCTGCCGATAGCCTCAAGCACGTATTGACCCTCAAGGGTGCTACCGATACCCTTGTGGCTGCTTCTGGGCATGAAATCATTATCGGTGGTCGGGGGACAACGACTATTCTCAATCATCTTGCGACCCCCTCTATCAAGATAGGTTCCGACTCCATCGTTGACTTTTCAACTGGATTCACGATTACGAATGGCGTGGTGACAACCTCCGCCGGTGGTGGAACTGTTACTGATGCTGTTTTGGAGGATAGTCTTGACCGATATTCCGATACTGCGGCAACAGTCGATACGATATTATCGAGCCTGACGGACGCCAACATTCCCAACACGATTACGATTAACAACGCCCTCGATGTTGACTCCGGCGGTACGAAAATCGCCGCCGCCCTAAACACCCGATGGAGCAAGAACGGAAAGATAAATAGCCTACTTTTCCGGGGTGATTCCACGAATACTGATAGTGGGATGACCTTCACCGACGCGCAAAAGGTTATGTTCGCCGATGATACCGCTGCATTCAAGGCGGCCAAGGATTCGGTTGCGGCATGGGATAATGGGGCATACCCTGGAGTAACAGCTTGGAATGCAGCCAGGGATTCGGTTGCTCTCTGGGACAATGGCTACTTTGCCTTATATGGACATAATCATTCATCGGCCTATCAAGCCATTGGTCATGGTGATGCCGACTCGATCACGAATTTACGGGTAAGCGCAAGGGCACCGACGGATGGACAGGCATTACTTTTCAAGGATGAAACCGGAACCGCGAATGACAGTATTTATTGGGGAACGGTTGTTGGTGGTGACTATCATTGGCATTGGACTGACTCATCGGGCGGGCACGTCCCCGGTCAAGTCGATAATGCTGACTCCATCGGCAGCAAGGGCTACGTCCAAGGGGATACTCTCAAGGGATTTGTGAAAGTGTCCGCAACAGTCTTTGGCGATAGTGGACTTACAAAGATTACGAACCTGCAATTAGGGATCA
>Ga0315285_10007500_pt1 | contig 11201 bp, 10 predicted proteins | sample YL17G09_36_MG_FD_203698 | JGI IMG/M metagenome (GOLD analysis project Ga0315285, IMG submission 203698) | Sediment microbial communities from Yellowstone Lake, YNP, Wyoming, USA - YL17G09_36 | ecosystem: Environmental > Aquatic > Freshwater > Lake > Sediment | place: USA: Wyoming | collected... | reverse complement strand
CGCGTGGGAACGTTCAGTTTCTTTGTGGGGAGCGGTATCGGGCCGCGGAGTTTCACTCCGGTCTTCTCAGCGATCTTTGTGATCTCGCCGCAGATCGAGTCTAATCCCTGGGGGTTTGTACCTGATAGCCTGATACGCGCCTTGTTGACCATTATGGTCTATCCTCCACACTAACCGGAAACACAGCAAGAATAGATGAGGGCTTTAAAAAGGTTCGGAGCCTGTTAGCCTTTCTCTGTGATCTCTTGGACGACGCCAACTGCTACCGTTTGGCCCATGTCACGGATTGCGAATCTTCCAAGCTCTGGAAACTGTGTGATCGACTCAAGTGCGATCGGCCTCACGGGACGCAGTTTAACGACAGCACCGTCGCCGGTCTTCAGGAAGTCAGGGTTCTCTTGCTGGACCTGTCCGGTTCTTTGATCGAGCTTCTGGATCAACTCTGTGAATGTGACCGCCATCGTTACTGTGTGAGCGTGCATGACAGGTGTGTAGCCCTTAGCAATCGAGGTTGGGTGCAAGATGACAATGATTCTGGCTTTGAATTCCTTTGCGATAGTTGGCGGTGCGTCGACCTTTCCGACCACGTCACCACGATGGACGTCTGTCCTCGTGATTCCGCGCACGTTGAAGCCGATGTTGTCTCCTGGAATGGCTTCGGGTATCTTCTCGTGGTGCGTCTCGATGTCCTTGCATTCGCCCTTGACTCCAGAGGGCTGGAAGATCAAGCTGTCACCGGTCTTCAGTATGCCGGTCTCAACTCTGCCCACGGGGACCGTGCCAACTCCTGTGATTGAGTAGACGTCCTGGACAGGGATCCTCAGTGGCTTGTCCAAGGGTTTCGGGGGTTCTGTGAATGTGTCCAGCGTCGCTAGAAGTGTAGGGCCCTTGTACCAAGGCATCTTTTCGCTATGTTTGGTCAAGTTGTCTCCTGTCCAACCGGAGGCTGGTATGATTGTGACCTTCGACGCATCGTAGCCAACGGTCTTGAGCAACCCTTCCATTTCCTTCTTGCACTCGTTGAAGCGCTGCTCACTCCAGTTCGCCGACTCGTCGTCCATCTTGTTGACAGCTACTATGAGCTGCTTCACTCCAAGCGTGAACGCAAGAAAGGCATGCTCCCTGGTCTGCCCACCGGGCCCAATGCCAACTTCGAACTCTCCCTTCTTTGCCGACACTACGAGAATCGCAGCATCCGCTTGGCTTGTACCGGTGATCATGTTCTTGATGAAGTCACGGTGTCCCGGCGCATCGATGACTGTGAAGAATATCTTGGGTGTCTCGAACTTCATGAATCTAAGGTCTATTGTGACGCCTCTCTCCCTTTCCTCCTTGAGGTTGTCCAAGACCCAAGCAAACTTGAATGTCTCGCCTCTGCCGGTCTTCACCGAGTCATCAGCGTACTTCCTGATATCAGTCTCTTTCACGTTTCCGGTCAAGAACAGCAAGTGACCGGTCATCGTGCTCTTGCCGTGGTCGACATGGCCGATGACGATCAGGTTAAGGTGGGGCTTCTTTGCCGACACGAAATCATCCATCCGTTCCGGTATTGAATTTGTATAGTGAGACCGCGATCATCTATTTAAGGGTTCGACACGTTCCGGCTGTTTCCGAAACCAGAATCGAGCAATCACTCTATCTCTTGTCGGAATACTGATCAAGAGCAAGAAATCCGCTTGAAACGTAATCAATCTGGATTGAAGATGAATCGCGGAGACTGGCCGACAGCTCTTGATCTATCGAGAAGCCAGCGCGACACGTTCCATCTCGTCGCGTTTCCGAACGGCATAGCTTCGATTGTCGCGAGCAGCAGCGTACATGATCTCCTCAGCTAGGCATTCGTCTATCGTTCGTGGGTTGCTGTAGGCTGCTTGCCTGGCACCGTCAGTTATGAATCTCATCGTCAGGTCGATGCGCCTTTGTGGGGCTATGTCGACTGAGATCGGGTAGACGATTCCACCGTACGCGACTCTTGTCACATCTTCAGCGGGGGCGACATTCTGCACGGCCCTGACAAGCACTTCGACCGGGTTCTTCTTGGTCTTCAGCTCAATGATCTCGAATGCATTGCGGACAATGCTGACGGCTTTGCCCTTCTTTCCTCCGACCCTACCATGGCGCATCATGTTGTTGGCAAGCCGCTCAACTATATTGACTGTTGACTTCCTGAATTTCTGGTGCTCGTGACGGCCACTGCTATGAGGCACAAACATCGCTCGAGTGCTCAGGTATCTCTGCAAACTGACGTCTTCGACTTCGATGCCGCTCAGGCTCCATTTGTTGAATGCCTTGACCTCAGCGAGCTTCTTTGCTTCCTTGCTCATCCTGGACACTTCGCAGCTTGCGAGTTCACGCTCTCTTCCAAAGGTTCGCTCAACGTAGATGCGAGCTTGATATAAGGAAAGCGTATCGAGGCATCCGGTTTTTGGTAGGATAAGACGGTGGCAGCATCCCCAAGTGATGGGCACACTTTCCTCTCGCGGTTTCTCAGATGCTTCCTATACCCTGTGATCCTATCAGCGCCAGCATGTCGACCTTACGACTGCCCTCTTCCGAGTCTCGCCGGGTTCGGCCGTAAAGAAGTGAACTCTTCCCTTCGAAAGAGCCCCTTCCTCCACCGGCCCGGTAGGGCAGGATCTCATCGTCGGCAACTGAAGCCTACGGGAGGAACGATGTGCCTCTCCCTTGAGTTAGCGGATCCCCGCGTGTAGCCGATTTCGGGTGACAAGGAACGGCTAGCTCCTCGATCCCCCACCACCGCCGACCAAAACTCTTGTCGGGTATCCTTTAACTCTTGTCTCATCACACGATGGTTTTCAACATCTCATGAATATGCTGAGATCTCTGGCGATACGCTATCTCCCCTAGCCGACCTGAGCAAACTCCAGCTTGTCAGTTGCATGTGCAGTGGTCTTAAGGGCACGCAACATTATGCAGGCTTCACACTCCGCGTTAGGTGTAGGGTCACCACAGGTAGTGCATGCTTGAAACTTGCGAGTCATACTCGCGCTGCCAATCATCTCTGAGAGTCTTCCAACTGACCCGTAGATTGTGTGTTTCAAGCCGGGGTGTTTCAGCTCGAGCCTGTTGAGCATGGTCCTGATGTCTCCTCTCAGAGCGTCGCCCCCGTGTGGGCAAGGAATGCTCTGGAATCGTGCTCCTGCGGCAAACGCATACAGTGCTGTCTCGCATTCGGGCACCTCAGCCAATGGCTTGATCCTCGGAACGAACTTCGCCGAAGTCTTCCATGGAACCGAGGAAACACGCGAGATACGCGCGACATCGCCATGCATCACGTTAAGAAGTGCAGTTTGCACTTCGTCGTCAAGATTGTGAGCGGTAGCCAGTTTCGTAGCTCCAATACGTCTGGCGCCTTCATTCAATGCCTTTCTTCTCAGTACGCCGCAGTAGGAACAGGGTTGCAGTTCGTTCCGTCCTGAAGCCACCTCGTCCATCGTTATTCCGTACAATTGCTCGAACGAGATGACCACATGCTCGACCTTCAACTCGTTGCAGGTCTCTTTTGCTATGGCGACAGCTTCGTTCCGATAGTCAGAGATCCCTTCGTCCACTGTCAGCGCAACGAGTCTGGCCGGCGGGAAACGTCGTTCCAGTTTCCACAGAATACGAAGCAGACCTACACTGTCTTTTCCGCCTGAGAGAGCAACGACGATCTTGTCATTGGGCTCAAGCAGTCGCTTGGCCACTATGGTTTTCCGAACCTTAGTCTCAACGCTGTCTAGAAAGCACTTCTTGCAGAGGATGACGCCTTCCTGCTCTCTCCTGTAGAAGGCCTGACTGGTTCCACACTTGGAGCAGGCCACCAAATCCCTCCTGTCCCTCAGAGCTTGATGAATCCGAATCGTATGATTGAGAGAACAAAATTCAATCCGAGTATCGCTAGGGACGCAGATGTTGCGAACATCCGTATCTCCTTAGTGCGCCCCACGCCCAGAGACTTCAAGATGGCTTCAAGGAATCGATCTCCGTCGAACATGTACAACGGCAGCATGTTGATTATTGCAACACTGAGGAAGACGACAGATACCCAGAACTCTGCGCGGAGAAGATGATACGGTAGACTATCCGGCAGGAACGGCAGCTTGCCGCTGTACGCGATGAAATCTCTAAGGGGACTCACGCCCATGATTCCGCGAGAGCTGTTCTTCGGATCAGCCTCCGTCGTGATCTTGAAGTCCCCGCGTAATGTGGCAACCGTCACCAGGGTCCCGGGAGTCGCTCCCGTCATTGCCCGCTGCAATTCAGCGACAGTATGAACTGACACGCCACTAATTCCAGTTATCACATCACCAGCTTGCATGCCGGCCTCTTCGGCTGGGTAGCCAGGCATGAGCCCTGCCACTTCAACACCCACAAAGTTCGTTGTGTAGAATGGACTGATTGTGGCAGCAAAGTTGGCGAACAGTAGAAGTACTACTAATCCAAGGGCAGCATTCGTGAACGAACCGGCTGCATACACTCTCATCTTCGTCTGGTTCGAAGCTTTCTCGAGTTGTTCTTCATCAGGTTCCACGAATCCGCCGAAAAGCACTACCGCGACAAAGATCCCGGCTGACTTGAGAGGCACGTTGTCCGTTCGTGTTGCGATTCCATGCGCCAGTTCATGTGTTGCCAGCACCAACGAGATCGCAAGGAGCAGGTATGGAAAGCTCTCCCAACTTATCGTCAACCCGGGAAGAGGAATCACAGGTTGGATAGATGTGGCAACTTCGACATGGTAGAAGAGATTGAACAGGTTTAGTCCGAGCTGGTAGATCGCGAAGACCATCAATCCGACTCCAACGGCAACACCCGTATTCCCAAGAATCCGCCATGTACTCCGTCTCTTCTCAGCGAGCGATCCAATCCATTCGTTGAGCGCCGTCGTCTTGTACATGAAGTAGATCGGTGAGAGAACAAATCCGAAACGCTCTGCCTTGAGAGCCTTGCCGACCAAGTAGATTCCGACCCAGACTGCAACATACAGAAACAGAGTGGTGATCGTGGGGTCCATGATTCTTCCTCGGTGTTCTTCTGGGATTAGAGCGTCAAGAATCACCGGCTAAACTAAAAGCATGCCTCTTTGGCACTATCATCGTCCGCCTGACATGTACTTTAGCCTTGATGGCGGCGATATCTCAGGAGAGCTGCAACCCCGCCCAGTGATTGCAGCATTTTTCCTGCTTCCTGCTCGCTGCTCACCAGTACCACCTTGCCACTCCGGTCCTCAACACTTCTCATTATCGCCTCGAGTCTGGACCTCTCTTCATCCTCAGCTTCTCTGAGCACTTCATCACACACTAAGAGCGTCTCCACCGCTCCTGAGTCTGTGTCAGCCTGGACACGGTCGAGTCCGTAGGAGATGTCTCCAGTGGATGATCCAAGCCGTTTCAGCGCCTCGTTGACAAGTTCGATTTCCTGCACCGTACGGGAGTCGCGCCTGATCTTGTTGATTGCACCTACTCTGATCGCTTCATGAACACCTGCGATTCCGCCGCTCCCCACGGCCTTGACCGCCACAGTCCTTGATCTGAGGTGTTTCGCCTCAGACCTGAGCTCCTTGACGAAGTGATCCTTAGTGAAGCCTGGTCCTACGATCAGAAGCGGCCCGCTGACTTCGACACTAACAGTATCAAGCAGCGTCATGATTCTATGGAAGTAGTCTCTTATCGCGATTTGACGTTTGTCTTCCTCGTTCTTCCCTGGAAGGCGAGATCGGATCTCGCCCTTGAAGTCGAGTCCGAAGCTGCGGAGAACTGCAACAGATGCTTCTTCCGAGTCGAGTGCGACGATGATTATTGGTTCCTCAGCGACCACAGCCTTCTCGATTCTCTCGACATGATGACTCGCCCACTTGTCCTTCAGAATTGTGACAATGTCTTCAGGCCCCACACTCAGCGTATGATGTGACCCGGTAACTCTGACCTCTTCGGGGGCTTCGAAGACTATTCCATGAACACGCAACCTGTTCATATCCCGGTCAAAGTACACTTTCTGCACGGTGATTCCGAGCGTAACAGTGACTCTCCTGCTGGATGGCCTCGCCGTCTCAGTTGACTTCACTTCCCTCGTTGTCCTTCCAAGAACTCGATCCCCCTTCTGGATCACATTGTAGAGTACCCAGAGATCGTCTATGTTTCGAAGCTCTAGCTTCATTACGCCGTGCTTGATGTCTTTCGTGAGTATCTTCAAGAGCGAATGCCTTCACTCGGGTGGGAGAATACCTTGGCTAGTGAGCTTTTTATACGATTAGCAGTTACGTTGCGACGGGCCACTCAATGAACCCTGATGAAGAGGACAAGATTGTCGAGGCAATGGAGCAACTGCGCATAAACTACAACCTCCGCCAGTGGAGAGTCTGCTCCCTGATCTGTGAATCACTTGCTGAGAAGTTCAGGTCCGTGGCTGATCAGGAGAACAAGTAGGGTAGGCAAGTCGAAGCGATTCCTCGTCTGAGCAAGCTACAGTGTCTTCAGTTTCTGATGAAAGTCCACAAGCGCCTTTGTCTTCGGATTGTCCAGGTTCAGGGTTAGTATCTTCATTCCGCGATCGTACTGATCGAACAGAACGAGCCCGTGCTTTACAAGCGGCTCAATGATCCTTGCCACAGTTGATGGCGAAACCTCTAGGAAACCTGCCAGAGTGCTTTGGTTGAAGACCTTCCCGGGGTTCTCAAGCAGGTGTTGAACAAGCCTCACTTGCGCTCGTGATTGAAAGATGTCTGCTAGCTGAGTCATCGAGATGATCCCTTGGCGGGCACGACTTTCGTTCCAATTCGCTTCCCACGCAAAGCCTTCTCAATGTTGGATGGATCGCGGCCGTCGATGATGGCGACTGGGATTCCGGATCTCTGTATGACCCGTAGCGAGAGCGGGTCCATGAGTGCATACTCGCCGGCGCGGAATCCCTGCGTCGAGAGAATCCTCATCAGCTCCCCGACAGAGACCTCATCCAGCCTCTTTGCCTTCGGGTCTTTGTGCGGATCGGCCGTGTAGACACCATCCACATCCGTTGCGTTGACTAGCAGTTCTGCACCGGTCGCCTCCGCCGCCAGCGCGGCGACTCCGTTCGTTGATTGTGCGGGCTGGAATCCACCCGTCACGACAACCAACCCAGATGTCACGTACGTAAGCAGGGCCTCCAAATGCTGAGGTATCTCCGGGAATGCTGCGCCTCTCAGCCCGGCCACAAGGAGCCTAGCATTGGCCCGTGAGACGTGAATGCCCACTTGATCGCAGATCGCCTCCGAAGCGCCCAGCTCCCTGGCAGCAGCGATATACTTGCGGGAGATCGGTCCGCCACCGGTCACAACTACTAGCTTGTTCTTTCGAGAGAATGTCCTGATGACTTCCACGTAGCGGCCGATCTTCGCTCCGGAGAGCTCCGGGTCAAATGCAAATCCGCCGAGCTTCAGAACAACCTTCGACATTTGTCAACCCAAGACGGTTCTGGCAAATGCCGTATGTATGACTTGTGTAGCGCACAGGCGAGCAACACTCCTCGTTCTGCTTACTTTCAGCAATTCCGGTTTCCGCGCCACCTATAATAGCCAGACCTCCGAACGCATGAGGCTACAGGAGTGGAAACTAGTGTCTCTGGGCGACTCGGTCTCCCGCTTCAAACTGAAGCGGACTCTGGAGACGCTGGCTTCCAAGGAAGGAAGAGGGACTGAACTGATCAGTCTGTACGTTCCTCCCGACAGAAGGATACACGAGGTCATGAACAACCTCCGAGAGGAATATGGTACAGCATCAAACATCAAGTCCCGAGTTACCCGAAAGAACGTACAAGAAGCAATAGAGAAAGTACAGCAGAGATTGAAGCTCTTCAAGACTCCTCCGCCGAATGGTCTTGTGATATTCTGCGGGGCGATTCCTTATGGCGCTCCCGGGAACGAGAAGATGGAGATCTACACGCTAGAACCGCCTGAGAAGATCAACGTGTACTTCTATCGTTGCGACAGCCACTTCCACCTAGAGCCTCTTTTCGACATGTTGCGTGAGAAGGACACGTATGGCGTTCTGGTTCTCGATTCGAGTGAAGCGATCCTTGGAACTTTGCGCGGTCAGAAGATGAACGTTCTCAAGGAGTTCACATCTGGGATAGCAGGAAAGCATCGCGCAGGAGGTCAGTCTGCTAGAAGGTTCGAGAGAATAAGAGAAGCAGCCATAAACGAGTACTTCAAGCGAGTCGGCCGGCATACGAACGAAATGCTGGGGCAGATCAGCGATCTTCGCGGCGTGATCATAGGAGGACCTGGCCCGACCAAGCATGATTTCGAGGAAGGCGAATACCTGAACTACGTGCTCAAGCAGAAGATCATTGCAACCATTGACACGTCATACGTTTCTGAGACCGGCCTGGACGAGGTCGCCGATAGGAGTCAAGACCTCCTCAAAGGTGTCCGCTATGTGGAGGACAAAAAGATCGTTCAGAAGTTTCTCTACGAACTTGGCCACGACACTGGACTTGCGTCCTACGGGGAGACGCAGGTCAGAAAGCACCTCACCGCAGGCTTAGTGGACGTGCTGCTCCTTTCGGAGAAGTTGGATAGGCTCCATGTTTTCGTGAAATGCAAGACCTGCGGACATCTTGAAGACTCACTGCTTTCTCGCTCAGGACTCACGAAGTTCGAACAGGAACTGCTTCCGAAACCATGCACCAAGTGTGGCAACACGACCTTAGCGATCGATAACACCCAGAACCTTCTCGACGAGTTCGTGGAGATCGCCGAAAAGGGCTCAGTCAACCTGCAGATGATCTCTACAGAGACTGATGAGGGCGTAATGCTGCTTGAATCCTTTGGCGGTATCGCTGCGATATTGAGATACAGACCGTCCGGGTAATCGATAGGTGTCTTCCGATAGTACCAGACAGTGCGTGTGTCGGTCTAGAGGGCATACCTTACTTTCCGGAACTTCCCAGCCAATGCAACTACCCTCTTCTTCGCAACACGTGGAGCCTGTTGCCCGGATACAATCTCGCCGATGATCTCTCCGACTTCGTTCATGTCCTTCTCTCGCATTCCTCTGCGAGTCATCTCGCTTGTCCCTAGTCGGATTCCTCTGTCAACAATCACGTTTGCCTCCTGTAGTCTGTCAGGTATGTGTTCTCCATCTTTCAGTCGGTCCATGTCCAACAGGACCTGATGTGATGCCGTGTACCCGTAGTCTCTGCATCGTACCGGAACGCCAGCGCCGTCAAGTGCTTCAGCAAGCGCACGACTGTTCCGGATGACCTGATTGGCGTATTGTCGACCGAACTTCTTCATCTCGAGAAGTGCATATGCGAGTGCGGCGATTCGGTTCCAATGCGCGTTGTCCATGATGGCTGGAAAGATCGTCTGCTTGATTTTCTCTCCTTCTGGGCCGAAGGCCACGATTATTCCCCCCTGGGGACCGAAGAAGCTCTTGTGTGTCGAGCCAATCAGAATCCTTGCACCCTCGCGTAGAGGCTGCTGGAATGCTCCCCCTGCAATCAGCCCGAGAACATGTGAGCCGTCATAGGCTAGTGTTGCTCCCGTCTCAACGCATGCCTTGGCAATGGGTTCGACCGGGTGAGGAAAGAGGATAAAACTGGCGCCCAAGACGACCAGTCTTGGGGTCTTGTCGCTGATCAGTTCAGCCGTTTCTTCCGTCTTGATGTTCCACCGGTCCTTGTCGAATGGGAAGTCGATGTTCTCGAGGCCATGTATCTTCGGGTAGCCAATTCTGGAGATTCCGGGGTATCCGCCGTAGTCTGTGCTCATTGTCATTATCCTGTCACCTGGGCGAGTAAATGTTGACAGTAGGGTCATGTCGGTGATGTGTCCGGACAGTGGCGTCACGTCGGCCCATTCTGACCCAAACACTTCGCAGGCAAGTTGCCTAGCCGTTTCTTCGACTTTGTCAGTGGACTCTGCTCCAAGGTAGAAGTGGTCAGGTGCCGTGTAGCGATGACCCAGGTCGCAACCCAAGATCCTGCGAACGGTGGGACTTGTAGCATTCTCGGAGGCTATGAGATTGAGACACTGCTCTGTTCTCCACCGCTCATGTTTCGCGACTGTGCGTTTCAAGTCCGCTGCCAATCAGGCTCCCTCATGTATTACCGTGATCGCACTATGCTGGTGAGACGCCCTACCTTCTTACAGGTGACCTAAAACGGTGTTCCCGAAGGTGCGTACAGCAACGAGCGTCCCCGGGAAAGCTGACGAACCTGAGAAGTGCTGTCAGTAGTCTTCCGGCTTAGATTCGTTTGTAGATTCCTTCTTCGCCTGTGCCCTGCTTGATTTCGGCTTCGATCTGTCTCAGCAGAAGTATGCGCTTGAACGTGGGCGGGTGTGTGGAAAACGCCTCATTCACTCCCGTCCAAGTTGATCGGGCTTCTTTCTCCATCGCGAGTTGGAGTTCTCTCTCATCAAGGACTCCATCGTGGTCCAGATCGTACTCACTTCGCCTCTCCAGGATGCCCTCGACTTCATTCTTGGCCAGAGCGGGGTCTGAGATGTAGAGTGCTCTGACACCTTGGACACTCTCGGGGCGAATCGAAAGCCCATAGGCGATCTTTGTAAGCGCACTCTCAAGGCTTCTCGGAGAGCCAGTCAAGTAGCCGGAGTAGACATCCGCGAAGTGCTCTCTAAGCCGGCTTAGCCTGAGAACGAGAAGTTGAGCGATAAAGTATACAGCAAGTGCGACAACCCCTGCGAGAGCGAGGTATCCTGCGCTCTTGTCTCGGTCACGTGAACCCGTGCCCATGAACATGGTGCTTCTGGCAATCATGTAGGCGAGCAGAGGTATCGCGGAAAGAACGGTCATCACTATGGAATCACGGTGCTTTATGTGTCCCAGCTCGTGAGCGATCACGCCTCTGACTTCATCCTCATTGAGTTGCCTGAGCAGGCCCTCATGCACGGCGAGCGTCATGTTTGAAGATGAATTCCCGAACACGAAAGCATTTGGTGCTGGACTTGGAACTATGGCAAGCTTGGGCATTGCAACGCTGCTGCTGGTGGCAAGCTCTTTGACGGTGTTCTCGAGCCAGGGGTATTGTCCGGGCTGAAGATACTGAAGTCTCGTCGACCATGCGACGATCGACGGACTAATCAAGAACTGAATACCCAAGAAGATCAACGCAAGCACAAACGAACCTAGAAGCGTGGCAAAAGGAGAGAGATTCATGTCGGTTGCTGCGCTGTAGAGTAGCGATACTGCCCCAAGGAACCC
>Ga0315285_10007496_pt1 | contig 11207 bp, 17 predicted proteins | sample YL17G09_36_MG_FD_203698 | JGI IMG/M metagenome (GOLD analysis project Ga0315285, IMG submission 203698) | Sediment microbial communities from Yellowstone Lake, YNP, Wyoming, USA - YL17G09_36 | ecosystem: Environmental > Aquatic > Freshwater > Lake > Sediment | place: USA: Wyoming | collected... | reverse complement strand
TTTCAGTGATCATACCGATAGCCACCTCGGCTGTCAGGTTGTCGATGTCGGCAGTGGAGATCCCGTCGTACATCGACGAAAAAACCTTCTGGGCCACCTTGTCCGGCTGGACACCGACCAGGGGCTCAAACTCGGGCGCCTGGTTCAGCTTCTGGAGGCGTTTCGTCACCTTGTCGAACAGCATCTCAGTGGAGTCACCCGACCTCTTGATGACCTTCATTTGTTTTACAGAGAGGGAAGTTTTTAAGAGTCCAAGGGACACGCAGTGTCCTTGTCCGTCTTACGTACTTTCCGCCTTTGGCGGAAAGGATTTTTATCTCCGTAAACTGTAACATGGCGAACTATATGCCACCCAAGACGCCAGTGAGCGAGGCGTTTCTGTCTCGCTTCAACATCGAGTACCTGCACGGCGCCATCGTCAAGAATGTCAGTTCGAAGACCGGCATGAACATCGATCGTCAGAGCGACAGTGACCTACAGGCTCTCATGGTTCGCGTGTACAATCACACCGTAGCAGATCCATACTCCGGTGTGAGCGCACAGGTGGCACGCATGAACGACATTGTCGTCCAGGAGGCGACAAAGACCATCCAGACGGGTGTTCTTCAGCAGCTTTCGTTTATGGATTACGTGACTCGTAACCCGGTTCCTCTGGCGATGCCCGTGAGCACTACAACACACGGAAATAAAATGCCAGCCAATGATAAGTTTGCCGTCCCATTCCAATGAGCACGCCAACATCTAATACTACTGTTACTAGCACAACGTCTTCCGGTCTGAGCATCGGTCTCATCGTTGGTGGTATCATCTTTGCAGCTATCATCATCGCTGTGATCGTTTACGTGATCAAGCGTCGCCGGAACGGAGCGAACCTCGGTGCAGGCGCTCCATCAGGTCCCCCGACGGCGGCAAACGGTCTCGGTGCTATGAACCAGGGTACAAATGCAGTACCTCGTACGAACATGAATATCAATGCCGGTAAAACTACCGCTTGAACATGTCATCACCGAGATGAACAAGTATCATTGCAACAATGGCGAGGAAAATGCCAAAGTACTGGATCGGGTGACTGAATCGTTCACCGAGTACAAAAATCGCAAATCCTGCTCCCAGCACTGTGATCATCCCTTCCCACATTGCTGAGACCCAGAGAAGTGACCCGCCGAGCGCAAAGCTCCGAACCAAAAAATACAAAACCCCGCAGTACCCTGCAATACCACAAAACAGGTTGTGGTGACTGTTGCTGGCTGCAAAGTTTTTCAGATGAAAGTTGCCAAATGTTTCAGCAAGTGACATTGCAAACACGTGTGCCAATGACATCCCTGTACTGGACAGGGAAAAAAATCATAGTTAATACCAATGAGCCTGCAGCACATTACGCTCGACGAGGCGCGTCGTATCAGGAAGTTATGGAATGATATGCATCGATCATTGCAAGAAACCGAGAAGCATTACGAACGGTTGACCCCGTATACCAGGGTGAAAAACATGGATCCGAGAAGTTTCAGAGTCAACGCCCGCGAAGCAACAAAGGCCCAGGCGAATCTCGAAAATTACATGAAGCAGCTCATGCGTAATCGCGGCATCACCAGACGAAACGTACATAACAATTTCAGTAGATATCTGTACGGTATACCAGGCACGAGAGTCACACAGGCTACCGTCAAACGGATTCTCCACCTTCCGTTGACGAGAGGGTCCAGAATAGCCGCACGCGAAACAATAAACGAGGCTGTTCGTAATTTGATGAACAGCGATATCCCGAGAGCAAATGCGACGAGAAACGTGCTCAAGCAGACGACGAATGCGGGTCTCCGTGCGACCCTCGCGGTCCGAACCCTACAGCGTGCGTTCCGCGCCAAGCGCGCCGCCAAGAAGAATCCTCTGCACATCGAGATGAATGCGCTGCGCAGAGTGCCCATCTCAGGCATTCGAGTGAATAACGGCAATGTCAGACCTCTGAAGCCGTCAGACATTGCAAAGGCGCGTCAGTATCTCAAGTCCCAGGGTGTTCGCATGGTCATCCCTCGATCAACACCACGTAGACGCGCTATCTGAGACGTGAAATCTGTCTCGACAACTGGATGTGCCATGGGTACAGGACAAAGACCTGGAACGTCAGGGCGACGATCGCGAGAGTAACAGCAACGACAGGCAGATTTTTACGCCACCGGGATTCCTCGAGGTCCATTTTTATCTGCGTAGAAAATAGATGAAACGGTTCGAGGAACTTCTCGTCGGTGTCCTGCTGTTTTTTATCGTGGACCGCGCATCTCGTCTGGTGAGTGCCCTCGTGTCCAGCCAGCGCAACATGTCAGACATGGAGACTGAGAAGTTTCGATGTGCCGTCGAGACGTTCACGATGATTACCGTGTTCATGATCTTTTGGTTCGGGTTACATAAGGGTACAGGTCGTTCATAAACCATGATGAATAGGTATCGAAATGAAACCTTCGAGCTGTGCCGTTCCAAGGGGTGGGACAAAGCCCCAGTGAGTACGGTGTGGCTTCTATTCACAGAGGAGATTGGTGAACTCGCATCAGCAATTCGCCAGTACCAGCGTCATTTCAGGAAAACGGGACTCAAGAAGGATCGAGGAACGGATGTGTCGACTGAGATGGGTGATGTATTTTCATACCTCTTTCAGTTGGCACACATGTTGAATATCGATCTGGATGAGATGTGGGAAAAACACAAGGTGAAGGTTCAGGAGAGGCGGTATGCAGACTCTACAATAAAATCTAAGTCAACATTAGATAATGACGAGCCTACTCCTGAATGACGACATGAGCATGAATCGTATCAACCCCTACACGGCAACTCAGACGTTCGGCATTTCGTACAATGGTGGGTACAAGGGCACTCTTGAGGCTGGTCCAGAGAGACCCGAGTCCCCTGCGATGCTCGAGTTTAATCCCAGAGTAGGTGTTCCAACAGATCACTTTAACAAACTTGCACTCGACGACGCAGGGAACATGTACCTCAAGACGGGTGGAACTCACCCAGCCACTTCGTTTCTTTATCCAGCGCGTAAGTACCAGTTCGACGACGGGTCGACGACGTTCGGCCGTGAGATTATCATCGGCGACGCCAAAAACTACGTTTCCCCAGCAGACTTTCCAGACGACATAAAGACCGGTCGGACCCTGCTTTTGGGTGCGATGATTCTGCTCCTGATTCTTCTGGCTTTCCGTAAGGGACTTAAATTTTAATATCGATGAAAATATATGGGTGGTAAAACAAAACCCGGAACTGCGAGTGCTATACTCTCCCGTGGCTACAGTAAGTTTGCCCCTCGCGTGCCGCATCGCAGCAATTCACCGCGCAGTAGTCCGTCTCCACACAGACGCCCTTTGACCAACAACGAGTTTGCAGGACTGGAAGAGGTGCGAGTTCGCAATAATTGGATCAGAATAGAACAGGCCATCGCCGCGAAAATGTGGGCAGCACTTATCGAGAAGAAGAGACTAGCGAACGACAAGGCGCGGAATAATCGTTTGACCGCCGCCGCCGCCGTTAATCTGAACAATGCAAAGAATCTGAATAAAGTTTTCAAGAATAACAAGACGATACTCGGTAGATTGAAGCGTCTACTCAAATGAAAAACGTGTTAGGGTATCTTCACGATTTTAGAAGATACGACGACGGGGTTCGCCTTGCTCAGTTTTTCGAGTTCGAGCGCCTTTTTCGCATAGAGTTCAGGACACGCGTGAATCTCGAGCTGAATACACCCTGAACAAAATTTTCCGGTACATAATTTGCACGGCATCACCAGACGCTGACGCCGTGCACATTGTTTGCATTTTCCAGTATCCATGATACTTACTTGTCTCGCTACTCTAGATGGATTCCGTACTTGACACACTTCTTGTACGAAAGGTACATGTCGCGTTTCATCAACTTGTCCAGCTTTTCCTCAGGGAGGTTCGTCTCACGGAGATAGATGCGTTTCATATGTTTCATGAGTCGATTACACTGAACCATCTCATCCTTCATGTCTTCGTACTTGCCCCAGAATTCAGAGCCGAGTTGATGAATCAACAGGTAGGCGTTCCGACTGACGATACGCGAGTCGCCACCCAGGAAGATGAACGTCGCTGCAGACGCACATATCCCCTCTGCGATTGTCACGACATGGGACTTGCACGACTTTAGAAAATCCATAGCGGCGAGTCCTGCATGCAAGTCACCGCCGTCGCTATGGATATGGACGCGAACGATCGTCTCGTAATGGTATTCACGTTCAACCTTCTTGACTGTGGTACACAACTCAGCAACCGATTCGACTGAAACATCACAGTAAAAGAACACGTCGGGTCCCTCCACCTTGACGTATTCGAGAACAGGTTTGTCCTCCGCCATGGTTTAAAGGGGATGATTGTTTTTATGTCGGGTGTCCTCACTCACGCTCTGTTAATTCAGTCGGTAGAATGCCAGTCTTATGAGCTGGAAGCCGCGGGTTCGAGCCCCGCACAGAGCAGACGAGTCACTGTCTCGCCCAAGCATTCTTGTACTTTTTGTTCATCCCAGCACGTACAAGGTTGTTCCAGGTGTATGTTCCCTTTGTATTGATGCCCAGTGCAATCATCGCCGATCCGAGGTTGTCTGCGTTGTTGCTGTTTTCATTGAGGCGACGCTTCGACGTGTTCTTTTTAGCCTTTGGTTTAGCAGGTGCCTTTGGCGCACGAGGCTTGGCAGCTGGACGTGGTGGGCTCGTCCGTTTCGGAACGTTGAATACAATCTTCTTCGGTGGGTTCCACGCTGGTACATGAATGGTTGCACCCGTCACGGCATTTTCCTTCGTGTGCGCCACAGTGGGCACCTTTGGAATCTCGGTGTTTATCCACGCCTGCATCCCTTCACGCACCTTTTTCTGTGTCGGATACTTGCCCTTGTTATTCACGCGAAGGGCGACGTTCAACAGAGCATTTTTGTACGCATTGCGTTTGTTCGTCGGAATCCAATTCGGCACAGTCGTCTTCGCCTTGTAATTAGACTCTATGATGTCCCGGCGCGCCCTGACAACCGCCTCCTTTGCAAACGTCTTTATCACACGGTTCACCTTTGCACCAACAGGCATCTTACCAATACGGGTGATGAGTCTGTTGGCGTTTTCGTTTGTGTAATAGTTTCCGACGAGCGTCTTGTAAGCATTCTTGTAACCCTGGTTCCGCACGGTCGCCTCCAGATTTGCCGCAAAGTTGGCCAGGTTGTTGTTCGAGGACGCGGCAGATGACACGGTTGAAGGCGTCGCGGGTCGCAGTGAATTCTTGTACACCATCAACGCCCAGTATTTCTTGTTTCGTGGTTCTAGGTTGTAAGCCCCATGGTACGACTCGTTCAAGAACGCTTTGGCGATGCGATTCTGGTTTGCGACTGGAATCGTTGACCAGTTCCTCGTCGTTCTCTTCATGCCCACCGTCTTTTCGACACGTTCGTTGTTGAGTAGTCTGTACTTTGTGCCGTTCAGATTGACGTTGTAGTTCTTTGACGCCCGTGCACCGCTCTTGTTCTGGATCCATCTGATGATCTCAATGGGTTTCATCTTGGCATTCACCTGTGCGATGTTCATATTCCGTGCAATGGAGACGAGTTCAGACACTGTCAAACGACTAGCCTGTCGTCCGTTGATGCGAAGAGCTCCATTGAGACCCATCGTGACCACGTGCTTCGGCTTGACGTTCACCGTAACGGATGCTGGAATCTTGAATATCGTACGAACTGCCACAGGAATGTTCCGACCCGCCTTGGAATATGCCGAAATGACAGTCTTGCGTCCAGATTCAACACCCTTGGGAATGGCGAACCAGTACGGCTGTTGACCAGCACCCGGTCGTACGTAGAACCCATTCTTCGTGGCGTTCCAGCTCGGTGCACGACGGTTCGCGTGCGCAGCCACAGCCTTTTTCTTTGGAGTTTCGAGCGAAACACCAGCAGACGCGAATGCATTCAGAGTCACCTTTGGAATTGGCTTGCCGACATCACGAAACGCTTTGACCACTTTGGGTGCTACTGCACGAAGGTTCATAGGGCCCTCGTTGACTACAATTCCCGCACCCGGGTCCCGACGCATGAACCGGTAGGGGTACATGCGTGGTTTGCCGTTCGTCCCTGGACGAATGTAAAAACCTGCGTACGGTTTACGAAGGCTGTTCCATGTCCCCGCGAGCGGGTACCGCTCGGCGAGCTTTGACGTGTTCTTCTTGCCTGCGACGGGTCGACGCAACGTCGGTGTCTTCTCAGTCGCAATTGCGACATTGGTCAGACCAAACTGCTTAAAGAGCTTCACAGGGTCGTTGACTTCGCTCGGGTTTTTGATGCCTGTAAACAGAACAGTTCCATTCTCGAAAAATTGATACGTCCACTGTGGATTTTTGATTCTAAGAACAACTGCCGGAATCGTCTTGACTTCTGGATTATAGCTCACAGTATGTTCCATAGGCAATTTCCGAAGCTCTTCTTTGAGTCCGGACAGATCGAAAGGCTTGTTGATGTAAAAAACACCATCCACCTTGCGATACTCGGGTTTTGCTCGAACAAGATTTTTCGCGGTCCATCCGTTCTTTGCAATGGTGAGGTATGCAGCCTCTGGGTTTCCCGTTCCGAGGACCGTAATCACACCCTTTGTGATTATGACCGTCTGTGAACCCCGCTTCGCTGTGACGCGCGTCACACTCGTTGGACTTCCGATCCATTTTCCGTCGGCGTAACGTATCGACGCTTTTTGACCTGCACCTTTGAACCCAGTCACTTCTGTAAACCCACGTGGAGAACTCGTGAAAATCACACCCATATCCACCGGAAACTTGACGATTGAGATTGTTGATACGACGTGTGGTTTTGAAATTTTCCACGTCCCCTGATTATTTGTAAAAACGCGCTTCGTGCGCCATAATCGCTGGATCCGCTCCACCATACCAATGTGTCAGATTTTTTTCACAACCGCTTTGAGCACCTTCTTCTTGACGGCTGGTTTGGATGTAAATTGCGAAAACACATTGTCGATGTCGTCTTCTCTGACCACCTTTTTCTTTTTCTGCATCTTTTTGGTCTTTGGCTTTGGTAGTTGTACGACGTAATGATTTTTTCGACGAATCTCAGCAATATCTTCATCTGAAGCACCGGTTCGACGCATCATAGTCACAATGTCCTCGACGAGCATGATGGGCACGTAAGGCTTTGGTTTCAAAGGGGGGTAAGGAATGACATGACGCAACTTGTACACGATACTGTTTTCGATCGGGGCATACGTGAGTTTCGACGCGTCCACTGGGAACACGAGCTTCGGAAGCGGTCGTTTGTGCATTCTAAAACTCGTTCCCGTCGTAGGCGGGAACAATGTCGGGTCACTTTGTGGCTTGGACAAGTCGCTTCGTGACTTGTGCATTAAAGTCAAGGCGCATTTTCTTTTTAGAAATGGATTCTGTGCTCACAAACGCCGTGCTGATTGAAAATTCTCTTCGCGAGCTCATCGGTCTGCGGATCACAATGACTGTCGCCGAGACCAAGAAGCGTACCGTGTACCGCGAGGGACTTGTGTACGCCTACGATTCTGACACATGGTTTGTCTACGACGACAACTCGGGTGATACGTTCGAGGTGACGTTTGAGGATTTTCTTACGAATAAAATTTTCGTGCATCTAGAATAGAGAGATGGATGAATGCCCGGTGTGTCTCGAACCCTTGATGGGTACGGTCGTTCACCTCGGGTGCTGTAAAAAACAAGTTCACATTCAGTGCTATGTGACGAGGTGTCCCATGTGTCGCGCCGAGCTCCCAAGTCCTCCTTTATCGGAGCGTCACGTTATCGTTCCCGTTCCCGTATTCCCCCCGCCGCAGCATGCACAGCCACGCGCACAAAGGTTGGTATCAACTGGTTTATTCTTCATTACACTGGGAATCACTTCACTCTTAATCTTCCACCCCTACTGAGCCCCTTCCCTCACCGGCGATGTTCGCGAAGCGAACACCTTTCACTCCTCGTCCTCGTCGTCCTCATACTCCTCCGTCCGCACGATCCGTGCAAGCCGCTCCCGGATGGTAAGAGGAGGGGACATCACCGTCTCAAACTCCTCCTCGTCATCCGTCTCCGCCATCGCCGACCCATGAGATTGGCACAGTTCACAGTCGTCGTGGGTCTCCTCGTCCAGCTCGTGAGTGTGCTTGGGCTGCTCCGTCTTCTTCACCTTTTTGGGCTTGCGCACCGGCTTGATCTCATCCTCATCACCGTCGCGAGGAGGCTTCACCGGACCCGTCGCCGGACCACGAGGGACCCGGGGAGGAGCCGCCGGCTTGCTTGCAGACTTGAGGTGAACTCGGCACATACACCCACCCTCAACCGCGTTCAGAGTACACGGCTTCCCCTTGGCCGTCGTCGAAGTACACTTGGTCGTCTTCTTTGCCACCACCGCCTCGGTCGGCTCCGGGTTCACAGACACACTCGCGGACCGCTTCTTCTTGGGAACAGCCTTGGTCTTAGTGGCCTTTGCCGGGGCAATGTCCTCCGGAAGGTACTTGGACACCAGAGTCTCGAGCTCAAGTCCCTCACCCTCAGCAACCCGAGAGAGGACGGCAGTCAGCTCGCGGCGGAGGATCTCGTCAAACATCTGAGCAAAGGAAGAGGAAGCCATTTCGATGGTTGTTTTTGGGTTGAAGTTTTATATATTTTCGTCTCTAAGCGAGCTCATCACACGTTTTTTTTGAACTGGAGCCATGATGGACAGTTCAAAAAAAAGCGCCCCCGGCAGGGTTCGAACCTGCGACTTACAGGTCTTCCGCCGTTACTATAAATAACAGCCTGTCACTAGCGATACGTAAATACTACCGGCTGAGTTACAGGGGCCTGATGAACATTTTAACGACATATTCGGGTCGTTCTGACTTGGGTGATTCGAACACCCGATCTGTGGAACTACAGTCCATTGCGTTTAAGCGATAAAATACCACTGCGCCAAAGTCAGAGATGAATAGTTTAACGACGTGTTCAGGTCGATGCTCTCGATGAGTTTTGATCTCATTACCTCCCGCTTACTAAACGAGTGCAGCTACGAAAGCTATCAAGTCCCAGCGAGGATCGAACTCGCATCACAGGATTCAGAGTCCTATGTACTGACCATTACAGATTAAACATGTCTTCATATAACACAGTACAATATATTTTTTAAACCTCTGACGGGGGTCGAACCCGTATCCATGATTTAGAAGATCATTATTCTATCCATTAAACTACAGAGGTGTACCCCACGCGATATCCAATTTCGCCACAGGGCCATTTGCGCACACCGGGAATCGAACCCGGACTTACACCTTGGAAGGGTGATGTACTATGTGCGCTGCCCCAGGGGTGGATCGAACACCCGGTCTCCTGCTTACAAAACAAACGCTTTACCACTAAGCTACTGGGGCGCTTCTAGTAGTACAACGTGAAAAGACTTTAAGCCATTTTGACGCGGCCGAACCACTCGACGGTCTCACGAATACCATCTTCGAGTGATACAACTGGTACCGGAAAGTCTCCTGGACCCGGTATAGCCTTCTTGTTCATCTGTCCGTCTGGACCTCCGACGTACTCGAGTCCTGGGCACCCCGTGGCGTCCGCAATCAACTGAGCAACTTCACCTATGCTAACCTCGTTGCCATGAGCACACACAATCTCGGGTGGTGGATTTTCAGCAAGTTCGACAGCCCATACGATGATACGTGCAATGTCCCGTGAGTGAATAAACTGACGCTTCGCCTTTCCGGTTCCGTAGAGCTTGAGAGGTTCGTTGGTCTTCTTCGCCAACCACGCCTTGTGAATCAGAGCCGGCACGACGTGACCATCCTCGATTGAAAAGTTGTCATTCGGTCCGTAAATGTTTGTCGGAATGATACACGTCGTCCACGTATCGGTCGTTTCACGAATGATACGGGAGTGAACCTCACATACGCGCTTCGCATACGCGTACCCTTCATTCGATGGATGCGGTGGACCTGTGTGCAAATCGGACGGACGGAGCTCCTTGAGACCGTCTGGGAAAATACACGTCGACAGCATCGTCAGAACGCGTGGCACCTTGTGCTTTGCAGCCTGTGAGACGACGTGTGTGTTCATGAGGATATTATCCTCGTACATCTCGGCGCGTTTATTCATGTTCTTGAACAATCCACCGACGTTGGCAGCCAGGTGGATGACGGCGTCTACGGGACCAGCAGACTCGTACATCTGACACACATGTTCTTCCCGGGCGAGCGAACCAAACTCGGTCGAACCGATGTAAATCCAATCTGGACGGAGTTCTTTGATGGCTGAACCGACGAGACCAGTTCCGCCAGTCACGAGAACTTTCATTTCTAAGTGTACCATGACGTATTTGCTTTATACCAGTCGACTGTTCTATGAATAGCCTCTTGGAAAGGAACCTGTTCAGACCACCCAATTTCATGAAGTGCCGACGAATCGACCGCATATCTCTTGTCGTTGTGAGGCCTGTCGTTTACGTGGATCTTTGTAGCCTCTGGGCTGACGAGATCCCGAAGAATGTCAAACATTTCGAGGACCGAATACTCGTTACGAGTTCCGATATTGTACACGGTGCCATTTTTTCCACTTTGCAACACCGTCATGATTGCCCTCGAGACATCATCAACGTATATGAAGTTCCTACGTGAACGTCCCTCGCCGTGAATCCTGCATGGATTGCCTTTCATCATGGCGTCGATGAATACCGGGACAACCTTTTCAGGGTACTGTTTCGGGCCAAACACGTTGTTGCCACGTGTAATGACATACGGAATACCAAACGAATGACCGTACGCCTTGACGAGCAGCTCGGCACCCGCCTTGGTCGCCGAATACGGATTCGTCGGGTTCAGGACGGACGTTTCAGAGTTGCTCGTCTCGTCGAGACCAACTTCACCGTACACCTCGTCCGTGCTGATGTGTACGAGACGACATCCAGATTCTTTCACACATTCGAGAATGGTATATGTACCAATGATATTATCATGTATGTATTGTTCAGCATTCTCAAATGAATTATCGACATGAGATTGTGCCGCAAAGTGCACGACGATGTCTGGTTTGAATTCACGAAACAGTCGTTTCATATGTGACATGTTTGTGATATTACCCTGAACGTAGGCGTATCGAGGGTCGCTCGCACACGATACGTTATGGATTCGGGCACAGTAGTCACATCGATCGATGTTCAGGATGGCTGTAATC
>Ga0315285_10007492_pt1 | contig 11211 bp, 9 predicted proteins | sample YL17G09_36_MG_FD_203698 | JGI IMG/M metagenome (GOLD analysis project Ga0315285, IMG submission 203698) | Sediment microbial communities from Yellowstone Lake, YNP, Wyoming, USA - YL17G09_36 | ecosystem: Environmental > Aquatic > Freshwater > Lake > Sediment | place: USA: Wyoming | collected... | reverse complement strand
CAGCGTATAGTCTGGACCGTCCGTGGGGTCACGGACCCTGACGCCGGAGGATGACATGCCGGATGAGACGAACCAGCATCAGCAAACGCCAAGCGTCGAAGAGGACCCGACCTACTTCGAACTGCACGCCTACAGCGGAGCCACCAAGCACATGGGAGGCCTCAGCACCACCAAGGAGCTGATCGAGCTGTGCGGCATAGACGAGCGCACGTACGTCCTGGAAGTCGGCTGTGGAACGGGAGCGACGGCCCGCTACCTGGCCCAGAAGCTGCGTTGTCGTGTGCTGGGCGTGGATATCCGCCCCAGCATGATCGAGCAGGCCAGGGAGAGAGCGGCCAGAGGGGGCGTGGAGGACAGAGTAGAGTTCAGGGTGGCGTCCGCCACGGATCTGCCCTTCGAGGACGCCACGTTCGATGTAGTCCTGGTGGAGTCGGTGACCACCTTCATCGAGGACAAGGCCGCTGCCATCCGCGAGTATGCGCGAGTGATCAAACCAGGTGGCTGCGTGGGGCTCAACGAGGAGATCTGGCACCAGACGCCAGTTCCCCCCGAGATCGTGCAGTACGCCAGCGAGACCTGGGACGTCCAGGCAAAGATCCTCACCCTCGACGGCTGGGTCGAACTCCTCAAAGACTCCGGGCTGATTGTGGAGCTAGCCAGCCCCCGCAGGTACGGCCCCCTCACCGACTTCAGTGAGTTAGCTCGATACGGGTGCCGGGACTTCCTCACCATGTTGTGGCGCAGCGCGAAGCTGTACGCCACCAGCTCCGCCTTCAGGAAGTACATGAGAGAGCGGCGCCGCCTACCCAAGGGTATCTGGGACTACCTGGGGTACGCGTTGCTCGTGGGCCGGAAGTAGAGACGACCCTCCGGGAGGCTTCCGATTCCAGCGCCTGCATCCCCTTGCGGGAGCACCGAACGCGTGCTATACTGAACATCAGTTCTATTCCGCCGCCCAGAGGCCAACGGTGAAGCTCAGCCAGGTTCTCACCCAGATGCAGGCTACCCCGGAACTCCGGGACCACATCACCGCCTGGAAGGTGACCGAGGCCACCGCGGGGTCCTTCGCGGACTTCCCTCCCAGCGTTGACCCACGCCTCGTGGACGCACTTCGCCAGCAGGGTATCGAGCGACTTTTCACCCACCAGAGGGAGGCCATCGAGGCCGTCCATAAGGGAGAGAACGTGGTCGTGGTCACTCCCACCGCCTCGGGTAAGACGATCTGCTACAACATCCCCATCCTCAACTCCCTGCTGGAGAACCCCGAGTCCCGCGCCATCTACCTCTTCCCCACCAAGGCCCTCTCCCAGGACCAATTGGACGAGCTCCACGGCCTGATCACCGCCCTGGGGGTGGACATCAAGACCTACACCTACGACGGCGATACGCCTGTGAACGCCCGGAAGGCCATCCGCGCTGCTGGCCACGTAGTCATCACCAACCCGGATATGCTCCACACCGGGATCCTGCCTCACCACACCAAGTGGGTCAAGCTCTTCGAGAACCTGAAGTACGTGGTCATAGACGAGGTCCACCAGTACCGCGGCGTCTTTGGCAGCCATCTGGCCAACGTCATCCGCAGGCTGAAGCGCATCTGCCAGTGGTACGGGACCAACCCTGTCTTCATCCTCTGCTCGGCCACTATCGCCAATCCCCAGGAATTGGCGCGCAGACTGATAGAGGAAGATGTCCGTCTCATCGACGAAGACGGCTCCCCCAAGGGGGAGAAGCACTTCGTGTTCTACAACCCCCCGGTGGTCAACAAAGAGCTGGGCATCCGTCGCTCCTCGATCCACGAGTCCCGCTCCCTGGCCCGGAACTTCCTCCTCAACGACGTGCAGACCATCGTCTTCGCCCGCAGCAGAAAGACGGTAGAGGTGCTTCTGTCCTATCTGAGGGAGGACATCAAGTCCGCCCGCAAGAGCGGCGAATCGGTGAGGGGATACCGCGGAGGCTATCTCCCCCACGAACGCAGGGAGATCGAAAAGGGGCTGCGCGAGGGGAAGGTCCGGGGTGTGGTGGCCACCAATGCTCTGGAGTTGGGCATCGACATCGGCGCCCTCGACGCCTGCGTGATCACCGGCTACCCAGGGACCATCACCAGCACCTGGCAGCAGGCCGGCCGCGCCGGGCGTCGGGCCGACGTCTCCTGCGCCGTCTTGGTGGCCAGTTCAGCGCCGCTGGACCAGTACATCATCACCCACCCGGAATACTTCTTCTCCCAGCCGCCCGAGCACGCCCTGGTCAATCCCGACAACCTGCTGATCCTGGTGAGCCATATCAAGTGCGCTGCCTTCGAGCTGCCCTTTGAAGAGGGCGAGCGGTACGGCGACCAGTCTATCGAGCAGATCCTCCAGTTCCTGGAGGAACAGGGTATCCTGCACAAGGCGGGGGACACCTATCACTGGAGCGCGGATGCCTACCCTGCCGAGGAGATCAGCCTGCGCACGGCAGCCAGGGATAATTTCGTGATCATCGACACCTCTGCTCGGGAACCCCAGGTCATCGGCGAGGTGGACAGCTTCAGCGCCCCCACCACGGTCCACGAGGACGCCATCTACATCCACCAGGGTGAGCAGTACCAGATCGACAGGCTCGACTGGGAGGGCAAGAAGGCCTACGCCACACACGTGGACGTGGACTACTACACGCAGGCTAGCCTGGCGGTGGAGGTCCGAGTCATAGACGAGTTCGAAGCGCAGCGCTCACCTAAGTGCAACAAGGCCCACGGAGAGATCCTCGTCTCCGCGCTGGCGACCATCTACAAGAAGATCAAACTGTGGACCCACGAGAACATCGGCTGGGGAGACGTGCGCCTACCAGAGCAGGAAATGCAGACCACCTCCTACTGGCTCAGCTTCCCAGAGCACGCCACGCGGACTTTCACTGCCAGCGACCTGGAGAGCGGGCTGGTAGGGGTAGCCAACGTGCTGGGGAATGTCGCCCCCCTATTCTTGATGTGCGATCCGGGCGACTTGGGCGTCAAGCCCGAGGTGCGCTCACCACACACCAAGGAAGCCACCATCTTCATCTACGACAGGGTACCAGCGGGCATAGGTTTCGCCGAGAAGCTGTACCGCCTCCACGACCAGCTCCTCCCAGCGGCCCAGCAATTAATCGTCGACTGCCCCTGCGCCACGGGTTGCCCATCCTGCGTGGGTCCTGAGGACGAGATAGGCACCCACGGCAAGAGAAGCGCCCTCCGCCTTCTGGAGGAGGCCAGGGAGGGGCAGACGGCGTAGGTCCATCCCCAGGCGGGGACGCGCACAGATCAACCATGGTCGAGGATCTTCGACAGCAACTGGAGCGACTGGCATCGGGACGGTGGGATACCACCCACCTGCACCCAGTGGTGAGACCGCGCTCGCGGCCCATCGAGGAGTTGGTCGGCGGAGAGGTCGTCGTCACCGACCACGGTCCCTGCGTCGTAGTCGATTTGGCCTACCCCGCCGGGTACCGCCACGGCAACGTCGAGATCGCTGCTGCACTGACCCACAATCCACACACCGTGGCCGCCATAGGCCGTGACCAGGAACTCGCGAGACTCGACCTCCAAAGGACCGCCTTCCTGGATGTAGAGACCACCGGCCTGGCAGGAGGCGCGGGCACCTACGCCTTTCTGGTGGGCCTGGGATGGTTCGAGGCTGACGATTTCCGGCTTCGTCAGCTGTTCATGCGGGACTACTCGGAGGAGCGCGCCCTGATCTCCCTCGTCGAAGACACCCTGGCCCCTCTATCAGGAATCGTATCCTTCAACGGCAAGGCCTTCGACGTCCCTCTCCTGGAGAGCCGCTTCATCCTGTCCCGCCGGCGTTTCCCCCTGTCCTCAGCCCCCCACCTGGACCTCCTGCACACGGCGCGCCGTCTGTGGCGCCTGCGACTGGAGAGCTGCGGGCTCTCTAATCTGGAGACCGAGATCCTGGGTCTCCAACGCCAGGGCGACGTGCCCAGCCAGCTGGTGCCTCAGATCTACTTCGACTACCTGAGATACGGTCAGGTGGAGCCGCTGGAGCGGGTCTTCTACCACAACGCCCAGGACATCCTCTCCCTGGCCGCGCTCACCGCCCTCTCCTGCTCGCTCTTCGATGATCCGCTACGTGGCGAGGCCAGCGCTGCCGAGGACCTCTACAGCCTGGGGAGGCTCTACGCCCAGGTAGGGCTGGGCGATCGAGCGGAGGCTGTACTGAAGGCCGCGCTGGCTGCCTCTATCCCGGAAGACCTGAGGACACAGACCATCTGCGATCTATCTTTCCATCTCAAACGCCAAGACAACTGGACAGAGGCCATCGGGTTGTGGCAACTGGCCATCGAGGAGAATCACGGCCGCCTCTACCCCTTCGTGGAGCTGGCCAAATACTACGAGCACAAGGAAAGGGACTACACCGCGGCCGAGCAGCTTGTCTTGCGGGCCATTGATCTCGTGGAGACGTCGTCTCCCAGTCGCGGCAGGTGGTGGGCGGAGCAACGGCTGGCGGAGTTGGAGCACCGGCTGCGGCGAGTGCAACTCAAGAAAACCCGGTTCCGGAACCGTGCGGGTTGATTGCCTCGCCCGAGTGGCAAGTTCCTGATGGCCATGCGCCTGCTCGCCGCGATGAGCCCCAAGGAGCAACGGAATGGCTGCACATTGTGGCGCCAAGCTAGGGAGAACCAAAGCGGTCTCACGCGATTGATCCCCCAAGCCCGCGCCGTTCTTGTCTTCTAGCCCAAAGGACGATATAGTCACTGTGTACTTCGGCAGCAGATGAGGTTCCTCGGCTGTCACACAGTGCTAGGCAACAGAGCAGCGACGATTGGAGCCGCAGGTGGTTTCATACCACCCCCCGCCCGCCGTCGCGGGCTAGCGGGGCAGACTGGTCGGTCTGAGACCCGAGAGCGCGGTTGATCTGACGACTCTCACAAGCCTGCACCGATCGAGGAGGCCAGACCCACAATGAACCATACGGACCTTGCAGTGGACGCTTTCCTTCTGCTCCGTAGTTCCTTCTTCGACGACGGGATGCACCCGATTCCGTTCGCTCTAAGACCCAAACGCAACACCCAGGACGATCCGCTGGACGAATACGTCTCCAGACTCCTAGAACAGGGCCTGACCGACGCGGTCTGCCACAAGGCACCGGGCCCGCTCATCACTCCGGACCTTGTTCTCTACCGCCCGGAACTCTGCGACCACCAGCCACGCCAGAAGCTTGCCGATGATAGGAGCAGAATCGTTGCCATCGAAGTGAAGAAGCTAGAAAGAACGAAGACCGGCAGAATGGCTAGAGCTAGCGGTCTCGATTACAACACGACCCCGCCGTGCGGGACAGTCCGCATCTATTCAGCCCATGACTCGCCGCTGGACATCGCGGGGTTCTACCTCTTCGTCGCGCAAGAGCCGACTTCCGAGGAGCAGTATGTGATCACAGCGCTGGCCCTTTGCCATGGCGACTTGCTCAATGAGGACTTCGACCTCTATCTGGCTACCGTCAGGCAGCGGCAAAAGAAGATTGGCCTCGGGACGTACGGTGATGGCGTGGATCGCCAGCGTCCAATGTTCATCTTTGCCAACCCGCTGGGCGCCAACGAACTCGACCGGCAGGCGACGCTCGTGACCGCAGAGTTGACGAATGACCGTGTTCAGCTTGTGTACAATCTCACTAGAACTAGCAGTGGTGGCGAACAGCGACAGTTCTATGCTTATAGGAGGCTATCCGACGTACCCCTTGGATGGGAGCTCCAGACGTTGAAGGATCCCTTTCCTCAACCCAACACGAGGGTCGCACAGACTCAACCCAGAGGGAAGTTCCGGCTCCCCATTGAGGTGGTCTGACCTCGGAGAGTCCGAAAGGCAGCAAGGCTAAAGTATGGTGAGGGCCATCGAAGACGGCTTTCCAACCAGGGCGATCAGTCTGCTGGCTGAGCGCGAATCGTGGCGCAAGGAAGTCTACCGTCCTATCTACTACATCCACAAGTGGTGGGCAAGACGGCTGGGCTCTGTTTTCCGCGCGATCATCCTGGCGTCTTGCGCTGAAAAAGACCAGGACATAGAGACCCTATTCTACCAACCGATTCAGTTTCCACACGTGGTCGTCTTCGACCCCTTCATGGGCAGTGGAACCACCATAGGTGAGGCGGTGAAGCTGGGCTGCCGTGCAATAGGACGGGACATAAACCCCGTGTCCGTGGGGATGGTTACCGCTGCGCTCCGGGAATACTCGCGAGACGAAGTCACACGAGCCTACAGGAACATAGAAGCCACTGTGGCCCCTGAGATCCTTTCATTCTACAAGACCCGGCTCCCCAATGGAGCCGAAGGAGACGTCCTCTACTACTTCTGGGTCAAGAAAGTCCCGTGTCCCCATTGCGATGAGCAGGTAGAACTATTCAAATCCAGAGTCTTCGCAGAGCACGCATATCCGCAAAGGCACCCAGAAGCCAAGTCGACATGTCCCCACTGCGGTAACATCAATGATGTTGAGTACAACCAGGAAGCCACTACGTGCCCTTGCTGCGCCTTCGACTACAACCCGCAGACAGGGGCAGTGAATGGAGCAATGGTCACCTGCCCCTGCTGCAACAAGGAATTCAAGACCATCGATGCCGTCCGCCGCACCGGCCACCCACCAGACCACCGGGTATATGCCAAGATGGTTCTCACCCCACAAGGAGACAAAGTATACCTGCCGGCAGACGAACGAGACCTGCAGTCATATCTCCGCGCTGAGGAGGCGCTCCCGGAGGTCTGGGACTATGTGCCTCAGGAACGCATCATGCCCGGATACAACACCAATCAGGTACTGAAGTACAACTATCGACAGTGGCACCAGATGTTCAACGCTAGACAGCTAGTCGCTATAGGTCTCCTTGTGCGCGAAGTCCGACGGATCTCTGAACCTCGCCTGCAAATGCTCTTCGCTTTCTTGCTGTCTGGCACTCTTGAGTTCAACAACATGTTTTGCTCGTTCAAGGGCGAGGGCACAGGTGCTGTCCGGCACATGTTCTCTCACCACATATTGAAGCCGGAACTCGCTCCCATTGAAGCCAACCTATGGGGGACACCCAAGTCCTCGGGTTCCTTCTCTACCCTCTTCCATAGCAGAATTCTCAGGGCGCTTGAATACAAAGACGATCCCTTTGAGCTGATGCTAGTCAGGGATGGGGACGTGCTCCGGAGCGAAAAAGCCTTCGGAATCAGCCGACCCGTAAGGGAACAAGTGGTCGAGAACTACGTAGAGTTCTGTCACAACCGGTCCGTCTACCTATCATGTGGTGATTCGTCCTCAACGGACATGCCGCCCGGTTCCGTGGACCTTGTCATCACGGATCCACCGTTCTTTGACAATGTGCACTACTCTCAACTGGCGGATTTCTTCCACGTGTGGCTGCGCATGATGCTCCCGGGACACAAGCACTTTGCCTGCCCATCAACTCGTTCGCCGGCGGAGGTGCAAGACACTCAGGCAGAGGGCTTCACCGAAAAGCTTACATCTGTGCTTCGGGAGTGCAACCGCGTGCTAACGGACTCTGGCCTCCTGGTCCTCACCTATCACCACTCCCGAATCGAGGGCTGGACTTCGATGTACAGAGCCATTCGTCAAGCGGGTTTCTACGTCGCCCATACCCAACCAGTAAAGTCGGAGATGTCCGTGTCTGTTCCACTCCAGCAATCCAAGTCTCCGGTACACTTCGACCTGATCCTCGTCTGTCGTAAGAACCCTTCCCCCCAGTCTGTTGCTGAACACGATGGTGTTCCACTGCTGTCCTGTCTAGGCGAGACCAAGACCACCGTCCTGGACATGAGGAGCGCTGGTATCACAGTAACCCCAGCGGACATCAAGGTCATGCTGATGGGCTCGATCCTTTCACGCTTGGCGGGGCTAAATGACTTGTCGGAAGAAGTGCTAACGATCTGTCAACTGGACAGGCAGGTAGACGCACTCGCCCAACAGATTCTCAGCGAAACAGATACGCCAGCTGCCCCCTCAGCAATAGACGAGTTCCAGGCTGCAGAGGCTTCGTACCAGCTCCAGAGTGCTCCGATTTGCGAGCAGCTGAAGCTCCTGCTCGAAGCAGTACATCGAGGCTACTTGGACCAGGGCATCTGACATCTCCGCTGCTCTCTCCTCGAATGGGTGACCTTCATTCTATCACCAACACAAACTGCGACTGGAGTAGGGGAGTAAGTAGGATGAGGCGGAAGGGATTACAGGTTTCGTTTGAAGAAATCACCGAGGCAGATGTCCCGCAACTCACAAAAGTGACGACCTGGGCCTTCGATGACCATGCCCGAAAGCACCGCGGGCTGGAGAGCACGATGCCGACCGGTACGGGCGCCTGATACGATAGAACGTGGACCAGGAGCGGCACTTGGCTGATCTGGTGCAGGCCTCAACTGGAACTGTTGGCGCCGATTTCTCTCCGGAGGCCAGCGCGCCCCGGAGTCATGAATATGTCAGGAGGTTCTCACCATGAGCGGAGATAGCGCATCCGTGTCAGGCAAGGGAGTAGTGATCAAACGCGTTCTAGGCATCAGTCTCATGGCCTTCTCGGCGCTGGGCCTGTTGCTCAGCCTGCTCGGACTGTTGCTGGTATGCAGGTTCACCGGGCAAGTCACCTCTAGTGCTGGCGAGGCCCTGGAAGTGGCGGTCGCCGCGCTGACCTCTACCAAGCAGAACCTGGACCTGGCCACCAGGGGGCTGGAGGAGGCGCAGGTTGCCCTGGGCGTCACAGAAACCTTCGTAGGGGAAGCGGGCAGCGGCATGGAAAACACCAGTGCCATGATCGACTCGCTGAGCGACCTCCTGGTGAGCGATCTGCCAAAGGTGATTCGCGAATCACAGCGTTCGCTCTCCGCTGCGGAGGAAGGCGCCGCCGTGATCGAGAACGTACTCTATGGACTGAACACCATCTCCGCCCTTACTCGTGTGACCTACGATCCGGACGTCTCGCTGACGGAAAGCTTCGCCGCCATGAACGACAGCCTGGCTACTCTCCCAGAGACGTTTGCCAACCTCGATGAGAGTCTGAAGGCAGCCCAGGAGAATCTCGACGACTTGCAGACCGCTTCCTTGGAGGTGAGCGGTCCGTTGGCCGAGAGCGAAGCGGTCCTCGCGGAAGCCCAGACGAGTCTGGAAGACTACAGCAAGCCGATCGATCACCTCACGCTCAGCGTCAGCGATCTTCAGAAGAACCTACCCAACCTGATGCGCATCGCCATCTCCTCTCTATACTGCCTGCTCATCTGGCTGGCGGTCTCCCAGATAGGACTCCTGTGGCAGGGCTGGGAGATGGTGACCCATGACCCCAGCCTGCTCGAGGACCGCGTCCGCGAACTCGAGCAGAAGGTCGAAGGACTGGTCAGCCAGGGTTGAAGGGCATGATGAAGAAGAAAGACCGTCCGAGGCCAGCTCAAGGGAAACGAGACGCGTCCCACTTCATCAGACTGCAGGATCGCTGCGGGCCACTGCCTACAAAGGATACAAGGCTGGCCAGACCAGCATGTCCAATACCGCCGTCTGGAAGCTGAAGGTCACACTTGCAGCCACCGCCAGCCAGTAGGCCCATGCTTGTCGCCTAGGCTGGAGGGCCAGCATGGAGGGTGTCCCGCAAGAAGGACTCGAACTGCCCTTGCAGCATGTCATGCGCGAGGGAGATGTCGCCGGTCTCCTGGTACGCCTTCCTCATCTCTTGCAGAGCGTCCATGGGGTACAGGCAGGCACAGCCAGCCAAAATCGCCCTGGGGTCACCCTCCTCCACCAGGGAGTCTAGCCGCTCCATCGCTCCCCTTGTCCAATCGACGACTGTTGCCCTGGGAGACTCCGAAGTGAGCGCCTCGCTGCCCTGCAACACCTGCTTCCGGATCTGCTCCCCCGCGATTTCGTCCAGATGGGTAGAGAGCTTGCCCAGCCAGGCTCTCTCAAAATCCAACTCCTCACCCACCCTGCCATCCCCCTTGTCCAACCGCCAACCTCGCAGCAGTATCCGGCGACTGTCCTTATTTGACGATCACACCTCACGTGGCTGGGCGAATCGGCCTATACTCCTGTCAGCGCCTCCGCAGAGAAGGACCTCTGGAGCTCCTCGTCCACGAAGACCCCATCCTTCCTCACCAACTCACCGTTGAAGTAGATCTCGCCCCCGCCGTACTCCTTCCTCTGGATTTGCACCAGGTCCCAGTGAATGGCAGAATGGTTCCCGTTGGAGGCCTCCTCGTAGCAGTTGCCAGGGGTCAGGTGAAACGATCCCGCTATCTTCTCAGTGAAAAGTACATCTCGACTGGGGTGTAGGATGAAGGGATTCAGACCAAGGGCGAACTCGCCGAGATAGCGTGCACCTTCATCCATGTCCAGGATCTCGTTCAGCCTCCTGCTGTCACCTTGACACGAGGCCTCGATGATCTTGCCGTCGCGCACCTTGAGCTTGATGTTATGGAACACTGACCCCTGGAAAAGACCCGGGGCATTATAGGTAACTGTCCCATTGACAGAATCCCTCACGGGGGCGGTCATCAGCTCTCCGTCTGGGATGTTCCTCCTGCCGTCCCATTTCATGGCAGGGATACCCTTGATAGAGAATGTCACATCGGTACCCGGCCCCACGATGCGCACCGTGTCCGTGCTCTCGAAGAGTTCCATGAGCGGATCCATGGCCTTCGACATCCTGGCATAGTCCAGACAGCACACGTCGTAGTAGAGGTCTTCGTACGCCTCACTGCTCATTTCCGAGAGCTGGGCCATGGAGTTGGATGGATACCGCAGGACACACCACTTCATCTCGCCCGCGCGCCGTCGCTCCACCACAGGCCCGACATACAGCGTCTGATACATCGTCAACTGCTCTGGCGTCACGTCGGCCAGATCGTAGGGGTTGTCGTCAGCGCGGATCGTGAGCCAGGCGTCGCACTGTCGCAGGAGTTTCAGATGTATACCTGTGAAGGCCTCGTACTGCACGGCGCTGGCGTTTCGAATCCACTGACGCTGAAGCGAGGCGTCGTTGAAATGCCAGAAGGGGATGGCACCCTTCTCTGTTGCCTGCCGGATGGTCACCTTGGCCAGCTCGAGCGCCCCGCTACCGCACACCTCAACCATGAGCAACTCGCCCGGCTCAAGATCGAGGGAATAGTGAAGAAGTTGTCCTACCAGCACCTCGTCTCGCTCATCTTTCATCGTCGTCCGCTCCCTCTTCTGCCATGAAGGCCTAATGTGTCGTCAGGGGACGTTCGCTCCTGCGCCA
>Ga0315285_10007491_pt1 | contig 11212 bp, 6 predicted proteins | sample YL17G09_36_MG_FD_203698 | JGI IMG/M metagenome (GOLD analysis project Ga0315285, IMG submission 203698) | Sediment microbial communities from Yellowstone Lake, YNP, Wyoming, USA - YL17G09_36 | ecosystem: Environmental > Aquatic > Freshwater > Lake > Sediment | place: USA: Wyoming | collected... | reverse complement strand
CTGGAATGCGTCCGCCACGGCGGGATCGAATTGTGTGCCGGCGCCGCGCCGGATCTCCAGCATGGCATTCTCAGCCGATCCGGGCAGCCGGTACGGCCGTGGCGTCGTCATGGCATCGAAGCTGTCGCCTACGGCAATGATCCGGCCCAAGAGGGGGATGGTCTCCCTCGCCAGGCCATCGGGGTATCCCGTTCCGTCGAAGTGTTCGTGATGGTGCCGAACGCCCTGGGCTTCCATGGTCAGGAAGCCCAGGCGACCGAGGATCTTCCACCCTAGAACGGGATGCTGGCGCATGGCCGCCGACTCTTCAGGGGTCAGGCGGCCAGGTTTGCTCAGGACGTCGTCCCGCACGCCGACCTTCCCCAGATCGTGCAGGAGGCTTGTGGTTCGGACCTGCGCGCGTGCGGTCCCCGGCAAACCGAGCGCAGCGGCGATGCCTGCCGCGTAGTCGGCGACCCGCAGCGAATGCCCTTCGGTGTATTTGTCCCTGGCCTCCAGCGTCACCACCAGGGAGGTCACGGTCTCCTGGAAGGCCTGCTCCAGTTGCCGCCCGAGGCAGGCGGTTTCCAGGCTGATCGCGGTCTGGACTGAGAACGCGGCGAGAAGCTCTCCGTCCGCCCAGGTGAACGGCGGCCCCCCGGGATCCCGGCCCAAGCAGATGATGGCGGCGTTGGCCCCCTGAATGCTGAGCGGCGCGGCGAGGAGCGGCATGCCCTCCAGGACACCGTGCCAGGGGTGGCCGGACTCGCTCTCCTGGAGGTGGGCCGCCACCTTCTCCACGGGAAGTGGGGGATCCTCCCCGCCTCGGCACGCGATTACCTGGACCCTCCCTTCCTCCATGAGGGCCAGGAGCGCCCGGTCACCGGGCAGGGCCCGCAGCACGATGTCGAGGCTCCCGCGGACCAGGGATCCGATGCCCGGTATGCCTGCCCGATCCTCCATCTCTGAGATGGGGACCGAGGCGCCCGAGAGGGAAAGCTCGCGGAGGTCCGAGCCAAATCGCGAGAGCAACGAAAACTGCGTGGCCTTGCGCAAGAGGGCGGGATCCAGGCTGCCCGCCCCCTTCACCCCGTCGGGTCGGGCCGGGATCCTCTCCTGCTCAGCCGTGGCCGCCCCGCCCGCGCCATTCGACCGGGAACCGTCTCTCCGGCCTGCCTGCCGAGGCGGCGCAGGCAGGGACGATGACTCCGTCCCGGATGAAGCGGAGACTTGCTCCAGGACCGTCGCCAGATCCGCCAGGCTCACTGGCTTTCGGAGGAAGGCGGTGGCACCGCTCCCTATGGCCTCCGCGGCCGCCTCCTTCTGGTCGCAGGCGGTGACCAAGACAAGAGGGAGACCGGGAAGGTGGGTGCGGGCAAGGGCCGAAAATTCCAGCCCGTCCACCCCCGGCATCATGAGGTCAGTGAAGATGAGGTCGGGGGGGGTCTCCATCAGGATCCGGAGCGCCTCCCCCGCATCCGTCGCCGCGAGGACGTGGCACCCCAGACCCTCCAGGGCGTCGGCCAGATAGGACACGCTGGCAGGGTCGTCGTCCACCACCAGGACGGTTCGCTGTTGGCTGGACCCGGCGGAGGCCGGGCGGTCGTGCATCATTCGGTGGCCCCTGGTCCCCCGGGCGAAACCCGGGGGTTTGCATTTCGCTGTTGATTCTCCGCCCCGCGAAACGGGGCGGTTTCCCTGGAACCCGGCCATGCGGCGCTAGAGCCGCGCCAGGAGCGCGCGCTTCTTTTCCTCGAACTCGACCGCGGTGATGACGCCCTGGCGGAACAGCGCCCCCAGCCGCTCCAGCCGACGAAACACCTCTTCGCGGCTGTTGACCTCCACGGGGGCGCCGAAGCCAGGGAGGGCGGGCAGGTCCGAGAGTTCCTGGGCCCGTGGGGCGCTCCCGCGACCGCGGTCCCCACCCCTGCGTGGGCCGTGGGCAGCCCGGAGTGCCTGGACCTCGCGCCGGAGCTGGACCACCTCCGCAGCATGGAGGACCCGCGCCCGCACCTCCTCCACGTTGATGGGTTTTTGCAGCAGGTCCTGGGCGCCTTCGCGGAAGGCGTCGGCAGTCACTTCATCGGTAGCGAACCCGGTGATGAGCAGGCAGCAGAGGTCGGGGTACAGGCCCCTCGCGGCCCGGAGGAGGTCCAGCCCGTTCATCTCCGGCATCCGAAGATCGGTGACGAGCAGGTCAGGCGGATGGTCCGCCATCTCGCGGAGGGCAGCCGCGGGGCTCGTCGCCGTTCGCACGACCAAGCCCGCGTCCGCGAGGATCGCCCGGAGCATCCGGAGCGATCCCGGGTCGTCATCCACGACCTGCACCGACAGGCCAGGTGTCACGGGGTGGCAGCTCTCGACAAGGCGGTCGGCCTTAGGGGGCAGGTTGGCTTACGGCGTGGCGTCGGCCCTGCGCTCCGCCCGGTCGTCCGATGCGGGGAACCGGACCAACAGACGCAGTTCCGCCAGCACGGCGTTCCGGACCTGGGTCTTCACCCCTTCGCGCCCGGCCTCGGTCGAGATCTCGACGGTGTCCCCGCGGTCGACCGGCGCATCGAGCGCGCGCCTCATCTGCTCGCCCGCCGTGGGCGCGCGCGCCGTCGGCTGGGCAATCCGTTTTGGGGTAGCCGCTGGCTGCACGGAAAGAATCTCGCTTGCCATAACCCCTTCACCTCGGCCGGGAGTGAGAATTCCCGGCCCTGTCCTCCCCCGTTACGCCTTACGCCAACATGCTCTGCGTCAGCAGGATGCTGGAGCCACTCGGCAGCGGAAAACCCGATCGTGACGCGCAGCTATCCTCTCCGATCCAACAGCCGGCCGACCAGCGCATCGAGCGCGCGCTTCAGCTGCTGCGCCTCCTTCGGCGGGATCTCACGAATGATCTCCTCCGTGGCCCGATCCACGACCTGGGTGATCACGTTTCCGGTCTCCCGGTTGACATCGTAGGTCACCCCGACATCCGGAAGGCTGCTCGCGCCCGCCGTGGGCGCGCGCGCCATCGGCAGGGCAATCCGATTTGGGGTAGCCGCTGGCTGCACGGAAAGAATCTCGCTTGCCATAACCCCTTCACCTCGGCCGGGAGTGAGCATTCCCGGCGCTGTTTTCCCCCGTTACGGCTTAGGCCGACATGCTCTGCGTCCACAGGATGTTGGCGGTCGCCTGGTCCCGCGTGTAGGTCGACGTCTGCGACAGGATATCGCCGTAGCGGGCGATCAGTTGCTTCTCGACGAGGCCGACGCGCTTCTGGATCTGGGTGATCCGCGAATCGATCTGCGCGGAGCGCTTGTCCAGGGCGGTGATCCGGGTATCCAGGGCGCCGGAAGTGGGCTTGATGAACGGCGCCAGCGTGGTCGTCAGGGCGGTCATCCGGTTGTCCAGCAGGGCCACGACGCCCGTGAGATTCGACTCGATGCCCGCCTGGAGCTTGGCGCTGTCCGTGATCGAGAAGTGCAGCGAGCTATCCAGGCCGATCCCGAGGTCGGCCAGCTCGTCCATGGATGTCGACGTGGCCCCCGACATCTTCCCGCGCAGGGCCGTGACGAGATTCTGCCGCAGGCTCTGGAAGACCGTCTCCCCGACGAGCCCCCCGCGCGTGTAGGTGTTGGTGGTCGCGCTCTTTGCGACCTGCAGCTTGCCCTTCAGATAGTCCATCGCCCCGTTGACCTTCTGGAGCATCGCGGAGATCTTCTCGGTGATGGCCGTCGTGTCGGGCTTCACGGTCACGCTGGCGCCGGCGCCCTCTTTGACCAGGCCGAGGCTCACCCCCTGGATGACGTCCTCCAGCCCCGTGTTCCGGCTGCGGCTGACGGTCAGCCCGTCGACCGTGAAGCTGGCGTTGAACGCCGCCTGGAGCGTGGTCTTGAAATTGCCGCCGTCGAGCACCCCGAGGCTCTGCAAGACGGCGCCCATCGTGTCGGCGGCGGCCAGGAGATGCTGCTCCCCCGTGGCCGCGGACGCCAGGACGAGCGCCCGGTTTACGATGGAGGCCTGGATCCCGTTGCCCTCGGCGTAGGTGGCGGCGCTGATCAGGTCCCGGATCTTGGCCAGGGAGTCCGAGGATGAGACGGTGATGGCGGCCCCCTGGGCGGTGTAGGTCACGCCGGCCGCCCCGGCCCCCTTGCTGCCGGCGGTGTAGGATCCGCTCCCGAAGGTAATGCTGAGCCCCCGCGCCGTGTCGACGGTCGTGCCGGCCACCAGTGACAGGTTCTGCCAGCCCGCCGTCATGGCCGTCCCGCTGTCGCCGGCCTTGTCGATGCTCACCGCCTGCCCGTCGCCGTCCACCACCCGGAACTGATACGTCCCGCTGTTGTTCTGGACCTCGACGGAGTAGCTCCCCGAGCCCAGCTCCGTCTGGCCGCTCCGGATGGTCCCCGCCGTACCGAACCCGGTCACGGTGTCGGCGACAGTGACAGGATTCGAGACGGCGCGGCTGGCGGCGCCGCCGATGATGAACGTCCCGCTCAACCCCAGGGCCTGGTCGGTGGTCGCCTGGAAGTCGGAGCGGACGCGGTGGGCCTTGGCCAGGGTGGTCACCCAAATCGCATACGTGCCCGGCAGCGCAGTGCTCCCGCCACTGGCCGTCGCCACGGTCGAGTCGGCGCTGGAGACCGACTTGGCGCTGAAGACCGACGTGGAGGTGTTCTTGAGGTCCAGGGCGAGGCTGTTCAGGCTGGACAACGAGATTTTCGTGTCAACGAACATCCCCCGTTTGACGGTGAGGTCGCTCTTGTCTTGCTTCAGTTGCGTGATGGGGGCCTGCACTTGCTGGAGCTGCAGGCTGATGAGCTGGTTGAAGTACGTGGAGGTGAGCCCCGCACTCCCGCTGACGCTGCCGCTCGCCCCTAGTGAACCGGCCATGCGCTACTCCCTTCTCACGCGTTCGCCTGCAGTGCTGACCGCCGATGTGGCGGCGCACTCGGCCCACGCGTTCCGGAGCTCCCGGAGGATGTGCCGAGGCTCATCGAACTGTTGCCGGCGGACCTGCGCCTCACAGTAGAGGTAGAGGCTCTGGAGCCGGGCGGCGATCTCACCACCTTGGGAGAAGTCGAGGCCGCCCCGCAGCATCGACAGCGCCTCCAGGGCGCGCGCCAGATCCTGCCGTGCGCACGCGGCCACCGCGGCATCGTACACGAGGAGGATGCTCTGGAGCGGGCCCGCCCCCTGCACCTGCTGCTGGCGGTAGGACCATGCCACCGTTCCTTGCCTCGGAGCCGGGCGGGTCGGGGACTGCAAGAACAGCTCGAGCATCGTCGTATCCTATTGGGGTACGGCTCGGGGGGAGCGGTGCTCCCCCCGAGCGTCAAGCGTGTTGTGACGACTAGCGGAACAGGCTCAGGATCGCCTGCGGCCCGGTGTTGACCTGGGCCAGCATGGCCAACGCGGTCTGCTGCAGGATTCCGTACTTGGTCGCGTTGACCTGCTCCGCCGCCATGTCGGCGTTCATGATCCGGTTGAAGGCCGCCTCGGTGTTGACCTGCGCGGTGGCCAGGGTGTCTTCCTTGGCACCCATCCGCGCGGTCAGGGCGCCCAGGCTGGCCAGGCTCCTGTTCACGGTATCGATCACGGTATCGATCGTGCTCATGTACGAGCTGGCGGCCGCAGCCGTGCTGACGTTCACGATATAGTCGCCCTGCTCGTTGTAGGTGAAGCCGTTCCCCTGTCCCGTGACGACAGCGGCGGTTGCCCCGAGGGTTAACTTCACCCCACGGCCTGTATCCACAGTAACGCCGCCCCTGTAGTATGCCTCCGTGCTCGTGGGGGTGGTCAAAGAACTGGCGTCCTTGTCGATTGCTACAGCATTGCCAGAAGAGTCTGTCAACTGCACCTTCACTGTGTCCTTGGCGATGTACTCGAGGTCAATTTCCGTGTTTATGGCCACAGTGGCTGCCATGTTGCTGAACACAAGCGAGAGCCCCATACTGGCGCCGGTTGTCACGTTGCCGGACTGGAGAGCGATAGAGGCGTCGGTAGTTGCGTACGTCTGGGCCGTTACCTTGGAGATTTGGGTGCCGTTGGCGTCGTACACCGTGTAACTGATGGTGCCGGTAGCTCCCGCCACGTCGCTGTCATCGATGATCACCTTAAAGTCGCCACCCGACGCCACAGTCGCCGTGGCGCTGTAGCTCAGCTCGTTAACAAGAGCAGTAGGCGCCATCGCATTGACCGCTGAGATTCCGGTCGGCAGCGCAGTGTTATAATTCACCTTGCCAACGGCGGCTGAGAGCGCGTGGTCCATAATCGACGCCTCGTAATTTCCGGTGTCGAGCACGGTCAGACCCGTGTAAGGCACGCTTGCAAGTGACGCGACTGCTGTGAAGCTGGTGACGTCTCTTGTGAGCTGATCGATACTGGCAACGAGATTTTCATCCGACACACCCATGGTTGTCGGGTCGTGCGCCTGGGTCAGGATGAAGCTGGTGTACTCGCCGTCATCCGTCCCTGTCTGGAACCGCTTGTTGACGGTGCCATCCAACAGAATTGCCCCGTTGAACTTCGTCTCGTCCACGATGTTCTGGAGCTGCTCGGCCAGGGACTGGATCTCTTGTTTGATGGCCGCCCGCTCTGTCGAGCCCAGGGTATCGGACGCCGCCTGCTCGGACTTGCTCCGGATCTGGATCAGGATGTCGGACATCTTGGCCAGGCCGCCCTCGGCCACCGCCAACAGGTTCTTGGCATCGCTGATGTTGTTCAGGGCCACCTTCATGCTCTCACTTCGGGAATTCAACTTCGTGGCGATGCTGAGGCCGGCCGGGTCATCGGCCGCCTCGTTGATGCGCCTGCCGGTGGCGAGCCGGGTCTGGGCCACGCCCAGCCTGCTGTTGATCACCCGCAGGGAATTCAGGGCGTTCAATGCGGCAATGTTGCTGGCGATTCGATTGAAGTCTACAGAAGCCATGGGACTTCTCCTTCCGTGGAAGAGGGTTCATCCGTGACTAAACGTACACACTCACCGGGCTGCGGCTCATCTCCCCCTCGCCGAACCCCAGCCCGCAGGCGTCGGCGAGGTTTGCCGTTTCCTAATCGCCTTCTCCCCATCCCTCCTTTCCCCGGCCCTCCAGGCCGGAATCCCTCCTGGAATATCGCTCATAGAGGGTATCGGCACCCGTGCCGGGGAGTTGAGGCAAAAATAGGATCAACATTGGGAGATATCTACCAAAGACTGCGAGGGAAGGGGAAAAACGGAAAAGCGGCCCGAAGATTTTTTTTCCCAGCGTGGCACAGCGGTTGCTTCTGGGGAGAGGGTCCGGCGGATGCGCCGGATCCATCGAAAGACACATCAATACGGGAATCCACTGTGGCATCAAAGCGAAAGAGGCTGAATGCCCCGGATGTGCGGGGGTATCCAGGGCGGCAAGTTCTGCCGGTCGGAGGGGGAAAGAGCGTCAGCGGGGTGGCCGGAGGGGTCCAGGCACCGAGCGGTGTCGGTCGGGATTTCGCATCCGCTATTCTGTATCACCAGTCCGGGAACCTGCGGCAGGCTGAATCCATCTATCGGACCATCCTTCGTCACAACCCGCGCCACGCCGACGCGCTGCATCTGCTCGGTGTGATCGCGCATCAAAGAGCCGATGAGAGCACCGCCGTCGAATATATCCGCAAGGCGATCGCGCTGGACCCTTCAGTTCCCCGGTTCCACAGTAACTTGGGGATCGTGCATCAAGCCATGAGGGACCTGGAGCAGGCGGAGAGGGAGTACCGGGAAGCGCTGCGTCTCGCCCCAGAATTCGCCGAGGCGCATAATAATCTGGGCCGGCTTCTCGACGACCAAGGAAAGGACGACGAGGCTTCGGCCCATTATCGAGAAGCGCTTCGGCTCCAGCCCGACTTTGCGGAGGCCCACCAAAATCTGGGGCTGGCCCTCAAAGAGACGGGCGAGCCTGACAAGGCGCTGTTCCATTTTCAAGAAGCGGTGCGGCTCCAGCCGGAGGCGAAGGCCCACAACAGATTGGGCGCGCTCCTCCAGGAGGAGGGACGGCTGACCGAGGCGCTGGGGCACTACCGGGAAGCGCTTCGACTCTGCCCGGCCCACGCCGAAGCCCACAATAATCTTGCCGCGCTCTTCCAACAGCAGGGGCAACTCCAGGAGGCAACCAACCACTTTCGAGAGGCGCTACGGCTCAGCCCTCAGTACGCCAGGGGGCACAACAACCTGGGTGCGCTCCTGTTGGAGCAAGGTGAGATCGAGGAAGCATCGGCGAGCTTTGATGAGGCGGTACGCATCGATCCTGGGTACGCGAATGCGCACTCGAGCCGCGCCCTGCTCTGGCTCCTGATGGGCGACTTTACGCGGGGATGGCCCGAGTACGAATGGCGGTGGAAGGATCAACGCCTCTCGGCACAGCCATTCCCGCAGCCCCGCTGGGATGGCAGCCCCCTGGCGGGACGCACGATCCTGCTCTATCGGGAGCAGGGGCTTGGCGACACGCTCCAATTCGTCCGCTATGCCGCCCTCGTGAAGGAGCGGGGCGGCTCGGTGCTGGTGGTCTGCCAGCCATCCCTCGCGCGACTCTTGAAGACGTGCCCGGGGATCGATACGCTGCTCCCCGAGGCCACGTCCCTGCCCCATTTCGATGTCCAGGCGCCGCTGCTCAATCTCCCTGGGATCTTCCGCACGGATCTGACCTCGATTCCTGCGACCATTCCATACCTGCAGCCGCCCAGCGATCCCTATCCGAGACTCGATGGCGTTCTGATGGCTTCCCCGGGCAGGTTGAAAGTGGGCATCGTTTGGGCCGGGAGTCCCGGGCACAAGAACGAGCGGAACCGGTCCTGTTCGCTGGCAAATTTCCGGCCTCTTGCCCAGAGGGGTGACGTGGCGCTCTTCAGCCTCCAGAAGGGTCCGCGCGCCGCCGATCTCAAGGGCGAGAAGGATCCCATTCTGGCGGTCGATCTGGGCGACTACTTGCAGGATTTCGCCGACACCGCCGCCGCCCTCGCGAGACTCGATCTGGTGATCACGGTGGATACGGCAGTGGCGCATCTGGCGGGCGCCTTGGGCAAGCCCGTCTGGCTCCTGCTGCCCTTTGTCCCGGACTGGCGCTGGCTGCTGGATCGGGAGGACAGCCCCTGGTACCCCACGATGCGGCTCTTCCGGCAGACGCGACATGGCGACTGGGCGGGGGTGTTCGAGCGGGTGCAGCAGGCCCTCGGAGAGGCCGTGGCCTCGGGCGATGTCGCCGAGGTCACCACCCGACGTGCGCGCGAGGGAGATCCTCGGCCCGCCGGCTACCGGAGCGGATCCGCCGCCATCCCATCCCCGCCGGTGGCTTGGCAAGCTCCGGTTGACGGGACACCGGAACAATCTCTCTCAGAGATTGATCCGAGTTTTCCAGACGCCTTTCACTGCTATCAGATCGGGGCCCTGCAGCGAGCGGAGGTCATCTGCCGGCGCATCCTCGATCGGCAGCCAGAGCATGGTGATGCGCTGAATCTGCTGGGGATGCTTTCGCATCGGAAAGGCGAGAGCGACGCCGCGCTGGAGTACCTCGATCGGGCAATCGCCGTGAACTCGATGAACACCATGTATCGAAACAATAAGGGGGTCGTCCATAAAGATCGAGGTGAGTTGGCAGAGGCCACGGCGTCCTTCCGAGAGGCGTTGCGGCTCGACCCGACCTCTACCGAGGCGCACAATAATCTGGGAACGGTCCTCCAGGCCCAAAGGCAGTTCCAGGAGGCGGGCACGCACTTCCAGGACGCGCTACGCCTCCAGCCGGAGTGCGCGGAGGCGCACAACAACCTGGGAACGGTCCTGCAGGCCCAGGGGCAGCTCCAGGAGGCGCTCACGCACTACCAGGAGGCACTGCGCCTCCAGCCGGACTATGTCGAGGCGCACAACAACCTGGGAACGGTCCTGCAGGCCCACGGGAAGCACAAAGAGGGGCTCGCGCATTACCGGGAAGCGCTGCGCCTCCGGCCGGACTATGTCCAGGCAAATCTGAACCAGGCGCAGGCGTCGCTTCTCCTCGGCGACCTTTCGCGCGGGTGGCCGGGATATGAATGGCGTTGGAAGCTCCCCCGGATCGCCCAGTGCCCAATGTCCCAGCCCCGTTGGGATGGCGATCCCCTCGCCGGAAGAACGATTCTTCTTTACGCCGAGCAAGGGAACGGCGACACGGTGCAGTTCGTCCGGTACGCGTCCCTGGTGAAGGACCGAGGCGGTATTGTGATCGTGCGCTGCCAGCCCTCGCTGGCCCGGCTGCTTTTGACCTGCGCTGGAATAGACCGGTTGGTCCCGGATGGGGAGCCGCTGCCGCGCTGTGACGTTCAAGCGCCGCTGCTCAGTCTGCCCGGGATCTTCCGCACGGATCTGAACTCCATACCAGCTATTATTCCCTATCTCCAACCCCCTCAGGGGCCCTCCCCAGCCCTCGACGCGGCCCTGACCACACCTCTGGCCGGACTGAAGGTTGGCATCGCCTGGGCCGGGAATCCCGAGCATGAGAACGATCGGAGCCGGTCCTGTCCGCTGGCAAATTTCCGGCCTCTTGCCCAGGTGGGAAAGGTGGCGCTCTTCAGCCTCCAGAAGGGCCCGCGGGCCGCCAATCTTCAGGACGAGAAGGACCATCTCCCGGTGACCGATCTGACCGAGTGCCTGGGCGATTTCGCCGACACCGCCGCCGCCATCGCGAGGCTGGATCTCGTCATCACCGTGGATACCGCCGTGGTGCATCTGGCCGGCGCCTTGGGCAAGCCGGTCTGGGTCCTGCTCCCCTTCGCCCCGGACTGGCGCTGGATGCTGGAGCGGGAAGACAGCCCCTGGTATCCCACCGCCAGGCTGTTCCGGCAGGCGCGACCCGGCGATTGGGCGGGGGTGTTCGAGCGGGTTCAGCAGGCCCTCGTCGAGGCTGTGGCCTCGGGCAATGTCGCCGGGCTGACCGCTCGGTGTGCCCCGGCGGAGGCTCCTCACCGGCGGGGTCGGCCCGCCGGCTTCCAGATGGGTCAGGTGGTCGATCCATCCCGGCCGGTGGCTTCGCGCGCTCCGGGTGACGAGGCGCAGGAACGATCTCTCACGAAGCATGAGCCGACTTTTTCAGACGCCGTTCGGTGCTACCAGGTCGGGGGCCTGCAACAAGCGGAAGCCATCTGCCGGCGCATCCTCGCTGGACAGCCTCAGCATGGTGATGCGCTGGATCTGCTGGGGGTGGTTTCCCATCGGAAAGGCGAAAGCGGCGCCGCGCTCGCATGCTTCGCGCGGGCGATAACCGTGAACGCGCGCAACCCCATGTAT
>Ga0315285_10007490_pt1 | contig 11213 bp, 6 predicted proteins | sample YL17G09_36_MG_FD_203698 | JGI IMG/M metagenome (GOLD analysis project Ga0315285, IMG submission 203698) | Sediment microbial communities from Yellowstone Lake, YNP, Wyoming, USA - YL17G09_36 | ecosystem: Environmental > Aquatic > Freshwater > Lake > Sediment | place: USA: Wyoming | collected... | reverse complement strand
ACGTATCGCCCACATAAAAGGTATCACGGAGCAGTTTCATCGCTCCGATGGATTCAGGCGGGACTCTTTTGGTATAGCCATCGCTTCCATCTGGCCTTTTTACACTGGTGAAATAACCAGTTGCCTTAGCAGAGGAATTGAAATAAACAATAACTTCATCGACCAGGTTAGCAGTAACAGGATCATGATTTTTACCTGTTATCTCAAAATTACCCGGTATAATCGCATCATACCGGAAGTTGAAATTGTCTGTTGCACTTGATACCGTAATGGTAACCACATTTCCAAAGCCAAAAAGCTGGGAGGGATGAGAGGTTTCTTTGGAGTAGACTCCCCCACCCTTACTTTTGAGGGTGTCTGAACCCACTTTCACCACCGCACTGTCGAAGAGAACGGAATCCCGCAAAATGGTGAAATAGGCTATATCTTTGCCTAAGCTTAAATCTTTGACCACCACTCCGTTGATGGTGAATTTGTATTTAGGTTTGATAGGGCGGGTGGTCGTTTTGCCCCCGCAGGAGAAAAATAATACCAAAGGCAAAAACAGAAGAAAAACTAAGCTCCTTTTCATAAACAATTTTTTTCTCATCTTAAACCCCCTAAAAAAACTTTCCGTTTTGATACATTTTGTAGTCGCAGAGTTTACTCTGCGTTTTAGAGACAGTGCAAGAGAAAGTTTCGCTACTCCAAGAAGCAAGTGTTCATTCTTTCAACTACCTCCTTTAGCTTATCCTTATCCACAATCAAAGAAAACCTCAAATATCCTTCGCCACAAGAACCCAATCCCACCCCAGGAACGGTGACTACCCCTGCTTTTTCAATCAACAGTTTCGTCATCCTCTTGGAATCATATTTATTAGGTTCGCTTCGCTCACTACAAGATGGGATCTTTGCCCACACGAATATTCCACCCTTTGGATCCTCAACCTCCCATCCCAATCCTTTCAATCCCTTTACCAAAACGTCTCTTCTTTCTTGATAAGTCTGGCGAACCTTTTGGATCGCCTCATCCGGAAGCGAAAGTCCAACTATGGCCGCTTTTTGAAGAACATGAAAAGCCCCAGAGTTGACCACCACCTCCACATTTTTTAACGCATTTATAAGCTTTCTGTTCCCCACCACAAAGCCTAATCTCCATCCGGTCATGCCGTAGGTTTTGGAAAAAGAGAAAAATTCTAAAGTCCTCTCCTTTGCTCCCAAAATCTGCAATATGCTTACTGCTTTATTCCCATCGAATGTTATCTCCGAATAAGCCATATCATGGCATATCACGATTTCGTTTTCTTTTGCAAAATCAACCGCTTCTCTAAAAAATTCTTTATCTGCAATTGCTCCAGTGGGGTTATTGGGATAGTTCAAAAACAAAAGCTTGACCTTCGACAGATTTCTATTCTTTAGTTTTTTAAAATCCGGTCGCCAAGAGTTTTCCTTTAAAAGGGGCATATCCAGAACCTTCCCACCAGCCAAGATAACGCCTCTTTTATAAACCGGATAAGCGGGATTGGGGACCAAAACCCGATCCCCTTTGTCAACGAATGCAAGATTTACATGGCTTAAACCCTCTTTGGAGCCGATCAATATCAAGATTTCTGAGTCAGCGTCAAGATTGACCCCAAACCTTCTTTCAAACCACGAAGCTATCGCTTTTCTCAATTCCGGCAGCCCTTCATAAATAGGATGCCTATGATTATCAGGATTATCCGCCTCCTTTTTCAAAGCTTCAATGATTCTTGGGTCAGGAGGCAAATCCGGATTGCCTCCTCCCAGGTCTATAATATCTCTTCCCGATCCGAAGGATCCCGCCTCGCGGGAAAGAATAGCCTTTTGCTTAGCTTTCGCCACGTCAAAGAAGACATATTCTTCCAACTTCTTCAAACGGGAAGAAATTTTATCGTCTATCTCGAAACTTTTCCTCATCACTCTTAATCGGCAGAGGTTATAAGCCAATTAAATAATAAATTTAAGAACAAAGCTTGTCAACAGAAAAACGATTTATTAGTTAGAAGGTTAGCAAGTCGAAGACCCTGAGCGAAGCCGAAGGGTCAGCAGGTAGGATAAAGAGAATTTTAAAATTGTCGATGCAAACCATTCATACGAATTCTCTACAAGGGGGGGGATGGTAGCCGTCCATATGGACGGGGTAGGGACTTAGAAGGTTAGCCACTCAAAAGGTTAGGATAAAAAATTTTCGAGATTTTCTCATTTTCCTCTTGACAACTGCACAAATGGGCAGTATATTTATTTTACAAGATTCAAAATTAAAAATCTTGAATCTTAAATCTTGAATTTTGAACTTCAGAACTGGAGGAATTAATGGTGAAAGAATTAACCACAAGACAAAGGGATGTTCTGGATTTCATCACCGGGATGATCCAGAAAAAAGGATTTCCTCCCACCATAAGGGAGATTGGGGAGAAATTCAATATCACCTCCACCAACGGGGTAAGAGCCATTTTATCCGCTTTGACCCAAAAAGGCTATATGAGGCGCAAGCCCCTGGTCTCACGGGGAATTGAGCTTTTGACTCAAACCAGACCCTCTTTTGTAGCCGTTCCTTTATTGGGGAGGATAGCGGCTGGTTTGCCCATCTTAGCGGTGGAGAATATCGAGGGCACCATTGCCGTGGACTCATCTTTCGTCACCGGGGGGGACATCTTCTCTTTGAAGGTGGTCGGCGATAGCATGAAAGAGTCAGGCATCTTTGACGGAGACTACGTTCTGGCAAGAATGCAACCCAGCGCAGAAAAGGGGGATATCGTGGTGGCAGTGATCGGGGAGGAGGCAACCGTAAAAAAATATTCTCCAGAGAAGAACAGAATAAGATTGGAGCCAGCCAATCCAATCTTCGAGCCGATCATCGTGGATAAGAAAAGCCCGGACTTTCGCATCGCTGGAAAAGTGATCGGGCTTTTAAGAAAAATGTGAACAGGTTAAAAAGTTAACAGGTTAGAAGGTTAGAAGGTTAGAAAGTTAGAAGGTTAAGTTTGAAACCTGTAAACTTGCAAACTTTTTAACTTGCTAACTTGCAAACCTGCTAACTATGAACATGAAAGACCGAATAATCTTGCACGTAGATATGGATGCCTTCTTCGCCTCGGTGGAGCAAAGGGAGCGTCCCTGGCTTGAGGGAAAGCCAGTGATCGTAGGCGGAGATCCACAAAAAAGGCATGGAGTGGTTTCTTCCGCCTCGTATCCTGCCAGAAAATATGGGGTAAAAGCCGGGATGCCCCTCGGTTTAGCAAGAAAATTGTGTCCTTGTGCCACCGTTATCACTTTGACAGATATAGATAAGTATAGTTATATCTCCTCGGAACTGGTGAAAATATTTTATCACTTCACCCCCTTGGTGGAGCCATTCTCCATAGATGAAGCCTTTTTGGACATAACCGGTTGCCAAAGGCTTTTTGGCACACCTTACCAATTAGCCCAGAGGTTGAAAAGCGAGATCAAGAATAAATGGGGGTTTACTTGTTCGGTGGGGATTGCACCCAATAAGCTTTTGGCTAAGTTGGGTTCCTCTTTGAACAAGCCGGATGGTTTAAGCATCATTTCAAAAGACGAAGTAAAAAAGACTCTTTATCCTCTGGAGGTAGGGAATCTTTGGGGGATAGGGGAGAAAACCGGCAAAGTCCTTTCAAAATTCGGCATCAGAACCGCAGGAGATTTAGCTTCTTTTCCGGTGGAGGTGTTAAAAAACGAATTTGGAAAAGTTGGGGAACAGCTTCATCTTATCGCTAACGGACTCGACAATTCTCCAGTGCTTGTCCAAAGTCCTGTAGAAAAGAGCATAGGACATGAGCATACTTTGCCCCAGGACACGAACGATCCAGGCGAGATATCCTCTGTCCTTTTATCCTTATCCAGCATGGTGGCAAAAAGACTGCGCCAGAAAAGATTTCAGGGAAGGACTATCACCTTAAAGTTAAGATATTCAGATTTTGTGACTCTCACCAGATCGGAAACTATCGCCAGACCTATAGATTCCGAACATTCTATTTATAATCTGGCAAAAAAACTTATCTCCAATCACAAGACACAGAATTCGTGCTTCGACCTGAGAATAACAAAGATCAGGCTTTTGGGGGTATCAGTCTCCAATTTGGTAACCCATATGGGTTTCCAAACCTCCTTCCCTTTCTCAGAATATTATGACAAAAGGAAAGACCTCTATGGGGTGATCGACAAAATTAAAGACAAATTCGGAGAAGACTCGATTGGATGGGCCGCCTCGCTGATTTTCTGGTAGAAAGAGTGGAGGCGATTCATGTGGAATATGAGATTCTACTTGGCATGACATTATCAAAGAGTTACAGTCCTCCTTTTACGGGCATTACTCTTCATTATTTATCACATATCAAGAAAAATATCATAAGAGTCCCTCTCTTCCCAAGAGAGGGATTCAGGGTGAGTTCGACAATCTGCCTATTGAACTCATCCCCCAGCCCCTTCTCTTACGAAGAGAAGGAGCGTGTAGTATCAAATTCTACTAAGTCCCTCTCTTCCCAAGAGAGGGATTCAGGGTGAGTTCGGCAATCTGCCATATTGAACTCATCCCCCCGATCCTTCTCTTACGAAGAGAAGGGGCGTGTAGTATCAAATTCTACTAAGTCCCTCTCTTCCCAAGAGAGGGATTCAGGGTGAGTTCGACAATCTGCCATATTGAACTCATCCCCTGACCCCTTCTCCCCGCCTCTGGCGGGATCTTCGACTTAAAAAGAGAAAGGGGGGTGAGGTATTAAAAAATGCCAGAAATTTTTAACTTTGAATTGCAAATTTTTAATTTTTCCGCCAGAGGCGCCCGCCTGCCAATCTTTAGCGGGCAGGGATCTGCCTATGGCAGAGAATCTTGAATTCTGCACTTATATAGGATTCTGCTTGGCATGACATTATCAAAGAGTTACAGTCCTCCTTTTACGGGCATTACTCTTCATTATTTATCACATATCAAGAAAAATATCATAAGAGTCCCTTTCTTCCCAAGAGAGGGATTCAGGGTGAGTTGGATAATCTGCCATATTGAACTCATCCCCCGACCCCTTCTCTTAAGAAGAGAAGGGGGGCACAAGTCCCTCTCTTCCCAAGAGAGGGATTCAGGGTGAGTTCCGCATAAAAAAAATCACCCTCGCCACAAAGGCAAGGGTGATTTTTTTTCCAAAAGTTCTGGAGTGATAGCTTACTTCCAGATCGGGCTGGCAAACAAGCTCGGTCTGCTCCACATCTCCGGAATGAAGCGCATGTAGTCTACAGGCGGAGGTCCATTGACGAATGCATAGTTGACCAGATAAACGCAGTCCGCTATGTTCACCTTACCGTCACCGTTGACGTCTCCTTGATCCGCATAAGGCACAGGCGCAGTTCCACCTAAGAACAGATAGTTCTGCATGTAAACCAAGTCGCTTATATCCAGAGCAGGAAACTCCGTCTCTAAAGAATCCGAGGAGTTGACGTCTCCTCTGTAGAAACCAGCATATCGCAGAGCTCGATGCCACCACGCCTTGTTAGGCTCGCTGTTCTTCTTGGCAAACTCGATCACCGCTTCATGACGGCTCGCACCAGTGCCCAGGGTGAACTTTGACACGGTGAACAAGGATGACCAATCTGTATCATTGCCTGCATAATAAGTGGTATCCCACTGCTCTGAGGCAAGCCAGTGCCACAGGTCAGGATTACCGAACCCGGAGCCGCTGTAATGCCAGGTCGTTGACTGCTGTTTGAATACTCTGTAGCCCGGACACAGGTTATTATCCAGAGGAATCCGCATGTGTCCCCAGATGCTGTCCCTACTGCTGGCAGTCATGTCGTAAATCCACTCCATGTTGTGGAGGGAATCATAACCACCCCGGTTGAAGGAGTTGTCGTAGATATCCCAGTCACAGAATATGCCAAAGTAGAAGGTGTTAGGAGGACCCTCGTTGGTGATGTCTAAAGCATGGATGCTGAAATCTCCACCGCCCTCTGGGGTCATTATTCCTATCACATACTCCTTAGCCTTGACACCCATGCCTAAGGCGTCTACCCAGCGTGCCTCGGCAAGCTGACCATACTCGGAATAATAAACGACGCTTAGGAGGGTTTCTGGGAAGATGCTGGGACCATAGAACCACTTGTTCACTCCATGTGTACGTCCATAGTTTAGCGCAATGTGATTCTCATCAGTAGCCAGAATGTAACCGCCATCGAATAAGCCGTTGAAATTATCCCAGAAGAAGTTTAGTCCCTCATTCGCATTGGCAATGGCTCCAAAGTTGGTAACCCGGGTGCTGCAATGCGCCGCCTCGACGAGATTTTCCTCATAGGCAACGTTCGGAATCACCTGCACCGTTACGTCTCTGTTGCTAAGACCCTTAGCTCCGCTGGCAGAGATAGTCAAAGTATAGGTGCCGTAAGGCACACTAGCGCCTGCAGTTACCGTTAGCACTGAAGTGAATGGTGGTATGCCACTCGCTGGAACAAAGGCTGCGGTCACACCCGCGGGTAAACCAGATGCCGAGAGGCTGACCGTGCTGGCGTAACCTGCAAGCGGGTCCACATGGACATTATAGGTAGCAGAAGCTCCACCCGCAACCGCCTGTTGACAGGCATAAGCAAAACAGGCCGGTCCCGGCGGGTCGACCGTCAACTTGAAGTCCACCTGAGCATAGCAGAGTTCCGCCTCGATGTTCCATTCAGTTCCGGTTTGCTCATACGTGAAAAAGTATTCACGCATGTCATTAAACGACATCCAGAATGGCGAGGTGCCCCAATATCCGCCAGGTCCAAAGCGCGTGTAAGTCCAATAGTACTCTGAATTATCCGTGGTTTTAAAACCAGAGTCCGCCGTCATGTAAATTCGATTGGTGGTCGGTGAAACAAAGTTCGGCACCCCAATTCCTATGTGGAATCTCTCTCCATCCGCCAGGTAGATGTTCTTCGAGGTAAAATCGACTGACCTCCAGACCCACAAGGAAGAATCCGCAGCACCCATCGTTTTGTAAAAGATGGAGTCCACCAAGGTGCTGGGATACTTGCCATCGCTGTGCCAGAGATAGAACCACACGTCCGGGGTTCCATTTCGCCATCTGAATCTGGCTCGCACGTGTCCTAACTGAGCAGCCGCTGGAGCAGTAAACTTCGAGGCCAAATACGGACGTACTACGTTTGGATGTGTAAACGAATAATACGATCCAGTTCCCCAAGGCCAGCAGCTCGTCAAATATTCACACCCGCCGTTTACCGGGCAGGAAGCATGCTGTGTATAGCCGCGAGGTCGGAAGACCACGTGCCCTAAGGATGGGAAACCCCAGGTCTGCGCCCAGTTCCACCAGTTGCCACCATCAAAATACCAGCTTCTGCAGGTGTCCTCAGTCTCTTCGGAGAAGTTGGGCCAGAACGTGTCACCAACCGCAGAGCTGGCCATGAAGTATCCGCCGAAGAAGGGTCGATAGAAACATACGGTATGGGTCAAAGCTATGCTATGGTAACCCCCGGTCGGAAGGCTGACAATCTGCGAGTATATTTCACGTCCCGGACCATCGCAGGAATCTCCACCAGTGCCGGGTTGCAAATCAAAGAAGGCTATCTTGAGGTCAATCGGGTATGCTACACCAGCAGTAGTAAGACGGAACAGGACCGAGTCGACCCCAAAGGGATACGTAGGGGTTCCGCACAATGCCGCCGGGTCGAAGTAGTTGACGATACCTTCGGGCTCAAAGAACCCCGCCCGCCAGAAAGGACCCCCATCTATCTGCACATTGCAGGCAGGAGGTGGAGGTGGAGGCGGACAGGTGTTCTGTCCCGCATCGTAACCCGCAGACCACAGTGCCAGATAGCCCGGCATTCCATAGCCACTCAGATCGGCGAAACCTGACCCCCAATTATCATAGCTATAGCAAGGAACAGGACCAGGTGGGACTGTGGTGGTAACAACCTCTACCACGCCGGCTAAACCGCCAGTTATAACATTAACAGCCGCAAAGTATGGGTAATAGACACAGACGGTGCAGGGCAAGGCGATCAGATAAGTTGCTGGGCCCGGTAGCGGAATGGTGTAAATTGCACCCTGGCCCAGTAAATTACCTGGGCTGGGACAACCCACTGTTCCACCATTAGAAAGTATCATCGGCTGGAGATCAATTGTCGGTGGAGCACCCGCAAGCACGTCCAAGACTATGTCTACTTGCCTTACCTCAAATGGGTAAGTACCGGTATTGCAAGGAGGACCTAAGATTTCAGGAGCCTGATAGACCGCATAGATCTCCCCACCCCAGTTCCACGCAATAAACGGCGTGAATGGTCCTGGTACTAACGTAAGATCGCACCAATTCGGCAGCAATGGTTGGAACCTGATCTCGGTTATAGTTCCCAGTGGCGACCCTTGAGTGCCATGCGCTCTTGTTGCCTGTATCTTTATCGCTTCTAACTGTGGTGGAGTGCTAACTGGTCGAGGAATGTACTGCACATCCGCCTCTCCCAGCTTTGTTGCTCCAAAAGCCACAGAGAAGCTCGCCAATATCGCTGATATTACTACCAGAACTACAAAAAGTTTTTTGTTCATTACATTTCTCCTTTTAAACAAAGGTTAAACATAAAAGAGTTTTGGTTTACTATGAAATCCGAATTGTGGATCCATAGGACCAGGTTATTTTTTAAAGGGCATCGCCTCCTTTCAACCCTCATCGTTAGTTCCGCCTGAGCCTGCGCTCACACGGGACGAACCTACATCCCGATGAAAATAATTATCCTATGCCTGAAAGAAAGAGACCGATTGTTGATGCGGATAAATTCAAAAAGGATAAAACTATCCTTTCACTCTTTTATCGGCATCAAAATCGCCTTCAACAGAGGTTATTTAGTTTTTTAAAAGGGGTAAATAATATTACTTTTATCAACTTACGAGATCTTGTCTCGCTATAATAAATATAAGCCTAATCGAAACTTTGTCAAGAGAAAAATTCAAAAAACTTCAACTTTTTTTATTATTCCCCTTTGCTCATCCTTATAAATAACTGTTTGAATAACAATGAGTTAAAATAAAACGCCCAAATCCGGTCGAGGATTGTCTAATATTTGAACAAGATATTTTTGTCATTTTTTTAAAAAAAGGGAGAATACTGATGCAATAGTCGTGTGGGTCAACCAATGCCTCGCCAACGGTGGGAGATTTCCAGTCCCCCTGATAAGGGGGACAACAGGGGGTTAAGTAAGAAAGCAAAAAGACTATGACTTCGATTTATGGTGAGCGACTTGTCCTGAGCGAAGTCGAAGGAAGTCGAACCATGGTGAAAGAGATAGGGTGCGCGTTTATGGAGGAGGTATGCGTTCTTCCTCTCCCCTCTGGGGCTGGGTCATAATGTCGTTCTGATCCCGCCAAAGGCGGGAGAAGAATCTCGATTTTCCCAGAGGTGTCAGAACCCCGTTCTGATCTTAAGATCCAGAATGCGGATACCTTACCAAGTAAGAAAGCAAAAAGAGTATGACTTCGATTTATGGTGAGCGACTTGTCCTGAGCGAAGTCGAAGGAAGTCGAACCATGGTGAAACGGATAGGGCGCATGTTTATGGGAGAGCAACTTTTCCCTCTCCCCTGGTGGGAGAGGGTTAGGGTGAGGGGGCATTAAGTTCTGGATGGAGTTAAGGTCAGTTGACTCAAATGAGCGTAAGCCTTTTATATCTCATCCCTTTCTAAATTGCCCAGAGGTGTCAGAACCCCCGTTCTGACACCTTAGTTGTAGGTCGGGTTGCGGAGCTACCCGACACTCATTCTCAAGTGAGCAGGTCGAGAGGCAAAGTCGAAGGAATGAATGAAAAAATTTAAAAAACAAAGTTCAGATAGTCCAGATAGTCCAGAAAGTTCAGAAAGTCCAGATTTGTAGGTCGGGTAGAAATCCCTTGACTTTACAAGCTTTTTGCATAGCTTATTACTGGTGAGATGATGAAGTAACTAAGTTTGAATCTTTTTCAAAGAAGGAGGATGATTTGTCTTTAAACTGGACTTTTTCTGTAAGAGCACTGGAGATGAAAAGCTCCGCCATCCGGGAGATTTTGAAGATAACGGAAAGACCAGATATAATCTCCTTTGCGGGTGGTCTTCCCGCCCCGGAGCTTTTTCCGGTGGAGGATTTGAAGAAGGCATGTAAAGTGGTCTTGGATAACGTAGGTCCCAAATCCCTGCAATACAGTTTGAGCTTGGGGATTCCTCCCCTGCGTAAATTCTTAGCCGATCGGCTTTCCAAAAACCAATCCCCGCTTACCGAGGATAACATTCTTGTTACCGGAGGCTCTCAGCAGGGCTTAGACTTGGTGGGAAAGGTGTTTTTGGACAAGGGAGCGGTTCTGATCTGTGAGAATCCCACTTATTTGGGAGCTATTCAGGCATTTAATGCCTACAGTCCCCAATATGTTACAGTGGACATGGACCAAAACGGGATGTTAACCGATCAAGTGGAGGAGAATATAAAGAAATATAAACCTCGTTTGATCTATGTGGTTCCCAACTTCCAGAATCCATCCGGAATAACCTTAAGCTACGAAAGAAGAAAGCACCTGGTGAAGCTCGCCCAGGAATATTACATCCCCATAATCGAAGATAACCCCTATGGCGAGCTAAGATATACTGGAAAAGATATTCCTTCGCTTAAGAGCTTAGGTGGAGATTCGGTAATTTATTTGGGTACCATCTCCAAAATTATATCTCCCGGTTTAAGAATCGGCTGGATAGCCGCTTCCACAGAAGTGATGACCATGTTCGAGCGGATGAAACAGGGAGCAGACCTGCATACCAATACCTTTGCTCAATATGTGGTCTTTGAATATGTGAAAAATGGCAACTTGGATAAGCACATAGAGCAGATCAAAGCCGCCTATGGAGAAAGAAGAGGGGTGATGATAAAGGCGATGCAGGAATATTTTCCTGAAAATGTTAAGTGGACCGAGCCGGAAGGTGGACTTTTCCTGTGGGTGGAGCTCCCTCCCGAAGTCTCCGCCACGGCACTCTTACAGGAGGCACTAAAGCAAAAGGTGGCATATGTTCCCGGAAAGCCTTTTTATCCTTATGAGGATAAGGATAATACTCTGAGGCTCAATTTCTCCAATGCTCCCCCCGAGATGATTATAGAAGGGATAAAAAGATTAGGCAAGGTCTTCACGGAAAATATTAAAACGACCAAGTTGAGAAAGGTCGCTTCCAAATAGAAAATGGGCTGAAGACTATTTTATCTTGAGACATTCCGCCAAAGG
>Ga0315285_10007488_pt1 | contig 11213 bp, 8 predicted proteins | sample YL17G09_36_MG_FD_203698 | JGI IMG/M metagenome (GOLD analysis project Ga0315285, IMG submission 203698) | Sediment microbial communities from Yellowstone Lake, YNP, Wyoming, USA - YL17G09_36 | ecosystem: Environmental > Aquatic > Freshwater > Lake > Sediment | place: USA: Wyoming | collected... | reverse complement strand
GCCGCTTACGCCAGGGCCGCCTTGCGCGTGGCCGCGTTCCAGTTGACCTGCCGCTTGGCTTTGTAAGCCTGGATGGCCAGGTGGCAGGGCGTGGCCGCCTGCTCCCCGACGGCAACCGTGCAGTTTGGCTGCGTCCGCGTCTTCATGCACTCGAAGAAGTTCCGCTGGTGCACGATGACGCAGTCGGTCGGATCCAGGTCGTTGGTGTTGATGGTGATGGCCTTGCGCTCCGGGTATTTCTTTTCGTAAATCGCCTCGGGGGTAAGAATCAGCGTCTTCAGATCGAGCACCTGCAGGGTGCTTTCCGAGCCGAGATACTCTTCTCCGTAACCGAAGCGCGAGTTGCCGAACATGCAGGTGTAATCGACCGTGAAGCCGGGGTATTGGAAGACCGAGTGCCAGGTGTCGGGCACTTCGCGGCCGTCATCCCACAGGTAGATTCCGCCTTGCGAGATCACGCTCTCGGGCGCGGTTGCCCCGGTGACCATGTGAACGCCGTCGAGCTGGTGGGTCATCAGGTCGGTGGCGATGCCCTGCGAGTAATCCCAGTAGAGCCGCCACTGGAACATGCGCGCTTGGTCCCAGGGGCGCTTCTTGGCCGGTCCCAGGAAGGCCTCCCAGTTGCAGGTCTGCGGCGAAACCGGGGTCTCGGGAAGCCCGATGGGGTAGCGCCACTGCGGCGTCAGGGTGTTGCGGTACCAGAAGGCCCGCACCACGGTCACCTTGCCGAGCACGCCCGACTCGAAGATTTCCCGGGCCTTCTTGTAAAGCGGGCTGCTGCGCCGCTGCGTGCCCACCTGGACGATGACCTTGGATTTCTGCGCCGCCTTCACCAAGTCCTCGCCCTCCTCGACGGTGTGCGCCAGCGCTTTCTCCAGGTACGTGTCTTTGCCGGCGGCGATGGCATCCAGCCCCATGCGGTGGTGCCAGTGCTCCGGCGTGGCGATCAGCACGGCGTCGATGTTCTTGCTGTCGAGCATCTTCCGGTAGTCGCTGAAAACCTCCGGGGCCGGCCGGCCGGCCTTGGTGGTGGTGTCGATGGCGCGCTTGATGTAGCCCTGGTAGGCGTCGCAAATGCCCGCCACCTGCACGCCGGGAATGCTTTTCAGCACGTTGCCGATCAGGAAATTGCCGCGGATGCCGAGGCCCACAAAGCCGGCGCGAATCTGGTCACTGGCGCCCAGGGAGCGCAACACGGCCGGGCCGGTCATGCCGGCCAGCCCCGCGCCAGCGCCCGATTTCTTCAGAAACTCTCTGCGGGAGAACGGATCGGTCATAAGGCTCACCTCATGTCAGGCCCGGTTAAGGCCGGGCCCTCACAAAAAAATGGTGGATAGCTGCGGCCGCCGGCGGCTGCGGGATCCCAAGCCTGCCGGCGCCCCCTGCATCCTGAACTCGGAGCGAAAAATGGCTTCTCGCCCGAGCCTCCGATTGTACTCCCCGCGCCACAAGCGCCACAAGCGGGTGTAAAGCGTTCCGATGGCCGCCGGCGGCAACAGAGCCGCGAGCGTGAGCGAGCGGTTGGTTCAGGCCGACCCGAGTAACGACAGAGCGGTAGCAGGGCCTGGTAACCGCTCCTGACGGTCGCGGCTCTGTTGCTTCAGTCGGCGGGGACGGGCGCTTCCTCGCGGAGCGGCTCGGCGGCGGGGACGTGATGGCGGGCCCGCCGCCGCGAGAACCACTCGTGGAACGATTCCATGTAGGTGTAGAAGACCGGCGTCAGGTAGAGGGTGACCACCTGCGAGAACACCAGGCCGCCCACCACGGCGATGCCCAGCGGGCGCCGCGCCTCGGCGCCGGCCCCGAACCCCAGCGCGATCGGCAGCGTCCCCATCAGCGCCGACATGCTGGTCATCATGATGGGCCGGAAGCGCACCAGGCAGCCTTCATAGATGGCCTCCATCGGCGGCTTGCCTTCCTTGCGCTGCGCCGCCAAGGCGAAGTCGATCATCATGATGGCGTTCTTCTTCACGATGCCCACCAGCATGATGACTCCCACGAAGGCGTAGATGTTCAGCTCGATGCGGAAGATCATCAGCGTCAGCAGGGCGCCGAAGCCCGCCGAGGGCAACCCCGAGAGAATGGTAATGGGGTGGATGAAGCTCTCATACAGCACGCCCAGCACGATATAGATCACCAGGATGGCCATCACCAACAGCAGTCCGAGGCCGCGGAGGGAAGTCTCGAAGGCTGCGGCAGTGCCCTGGAAACTGGTGCTGACGCTGGCGGGCAGCGTGTCGCGCGCCGCCTGACCCACGACCGCCACCGCGTCGCCCAGCGCGGCCCCGGGGCGCAGGTTGAACGAGAGAGTGACCGAGGGAATCTGGCCCAGGTGGTTGACCGCCAGCGGACCGACGCCGGTCCCAATTCTGGCTACGGCCGACAGCGGCACCAGTTGCCCGCTCTGCGAGCGGATGTAGAGCAGCGACAAGGACTGTGGGTCGGTCTGGTAGCGCGGATCCACTTCCATGATGACAAAGTACTGGTTGTTGGGCGTGTAGATGGTCGAGATTTGCCGTGAGCCGTAGGCGGTGTAGAGCGCGTCCTCGACCTGCTGCGCAGTCACGCCCAGCGCCGAGGCCATGTCGCGATTCACCTCGATGTTGACCTCGGGGTTCTTGATCTGCAGGTCGCTGGTCACGTCCTGCAGCAGGGGCAGGTCGCGCATCTTGGCTTCCAGTCGGTTCGCTGCCGCATACAGCTCGTCGGTGTCCGGGTCCTGCAGCGTGAGCTGGTACAGGCTCCTGGTCAACTGCCCGCCGATGCGGATGGGCGGGAGATTCTGCATGAAGATGCGGATCCCAGGAACGACGGCCAGTTTGGGCCGCAGTTCTTCAATGATCTGGTCGGCGTTCAGCTTGCGCTCCAAGCGGGGCTTCAACTGGATGAACAGCCGGCCGTTGTTCATGGTAGAGGTGGAGGGGCCGCCGCCGCCCACGCTGGACATTATGGCCAGCACATTCTCGTCTTTGAGCACGAGCTGGGCCAATTGCTGCTGGTGCTGTTTCATGGCCTCGAACGAAATGCCCTGCGCGGCTTCGGTGGAGCCCTGGATCTGGCCGGTGTCTTCACTGGGCAGGAAGCCCTTGGGGATGGCCACGAACAGGTAGCCGGTAGCTACCAGCAGCACGCCGGCAGCGACCATCGTCGCCGCGCGGTGCCGCAGCACCCATTGCAGGCTGAGGTCGTAACCGCGCCGCATGCCGATGAAACCGCGTTCCGTTGCCTGGTAGACGGCGCCGTGGTGCACCTCGCCCGGCGGCCGCAGGAAGCGGCTGCAGAGCATGGGCGTCAGGCTCAGGGAGACGAAGCCGGAGACCAGGATGGCGGCGCCGATGGTGACCGCGAACTCATGCAGCAGGCGCCCCAGAATGCCGCCCATGAACAGCACCGGCAGGAAGACCGCGGCCAGTGACAACGTCATGGAGAGAATCGTAAAGCCAATCTCGCGCGAGCCGCGCAGCGCCGCCTCCAGCACCCCTTCGCCCCGCTCCATGTGCCGGACGATGTTTTCCAGCATCACGATGGCGTCGTCGACCACGAAGCCGACACACAGCGTCAGCGCCATCATCGAGAAGTTGTCCACGCTGTAGCCCAGCAGGTACATGACCGCGAAGGTGGCGATGATGGAGAAGGGCAGCGCCAGGCTGGGGATGACCGTGGCCGACAGGTTCCGCAAGAACAGGAAGATGACCAGCACCACCAGAACGATGGCCAGCAGCAGGGTGAACTTCACATCCCGCACCGAGTCACGGATGGACACCGAGCGGTCGTAGCGCACATTGATGTCCACCGAAGGCGGAATCTGCTGCCGCAGCACGGGCAGCAGGGCCTTGATGGAATCCACCACCTCCACCGTGTTGGTGCCCGGTTGGCGCTGGATGACCAGGGTGACGGAGCGGCGATCGTTAAACCAGGCGGCGACCTTGTCGTTTTCGACGCTGTCGATGACGGCGCCCAGCTCACCCAGGCGCACCGGCGAGCCCTTGCGGTAAGCGACGATCAGCGGCCGGTAAGCAGCGGCATCGGTCAACTGGCCGTTGGCCTGCACGGTGAGCGCCTGGTCCTTGCCCCACAGCGTTCCGGTGGGCAGGTTCACGTTGCCCTTCTGCACCGCGGTCGAGACGTCGTCAATGCCCAGGCCGCGGGAGGCGAGCTCCTTGGGGTCGAGCTGAATTCGCACCGCGTACTTCTGCGCCCCGTAAACCTGCACCTGGGCCACACCCGGCACCATCGAGAGACGTTGCGCCATGAAGGTCTCGGCGTATTCGTCCACGGTGGAGAGCGGCAAGGTCGGCGAATTGACCGAGAGAAACAGGACGGGCTGATCGGCCGGGTTCACCTTACGGTAGGAGGGCGGGGCCGGCATGTCGCGGGGGAGCTGCCGGGTGGCCTGAGTGATGGCCGCCTGCACGTCCTGCGCCGCCGCGTCGATATCGCGCTCCAGCGCGAACTGGATGGTGATGCTGGTGGCCCCCAGGACACTGGTGGAGTTCATCGAGTCGATGCCGGCGATGGTGGAGAACTGCTTTTCAAGGGGCGTGGCCACCGAGGCGGCCATGGTCTCCGGGCTGGCGCCCGGCAGCGTGGCGCTCACCAGAATGGTGGGGAAGTCCACGTTCGGCAGGTCGCTCACCGGCAAAGACCGGTAGCCCATGAGGCCGAACAGAAGGATGGCCAGCATGACCAGCGTGGTCATGACCGGCCGGTGAATGAACAGCTCCGCGATGTTCATGACCGCGTTTCCTTGGCCGCAGCCGAACCGCTGGGAGCCGGGCCGGCGGGACTGTTGCCAGCAGGGCCGCCGCCGGGGCCGCCCGCGCCTTTGATGGTGACCTTGCCTCCCGGCACCACGCGGAGCTGTCCGTCGGTGATGACCCGCTCACCCGGCTGCAGCCCCTTTTCGACTATCGTCTGGCCTTTGTAACTGGCCCCGGCCACAACATTGCGCGATTCGGCGGTGTTGTCGGCCTTGACCACGAACACAAACTGGCCCGCCTGCCCGGCCTGCACCGCCTCGCTGGGCACCAGCACGGCGTTGGGGCGCGTGGTCAGCGTCAGCAGCACATCCACAAACTGCCCCGGCCACAGCCGCCGGCTCTGGTTCGGGAACGTTCCTTTCAGCTTGATGGTGCCGGTGGTGGTATCCACGGCGTTATCCACAAAGCCCAGCGCCCCTTCCTCCGGGTTGGCCTCGTCGTTGTTGACGATGGCCGTCACCTTCGGCCGGCCGGCCGCCATGGAACGCTTCACCTCGTCCAGGTGTTGCTGCGGCACCGAGAAGGTGACATAGATCGGTGTGACCTGGGCGATGGTGAGCAAGACCGTGTCGTTCGACTTCACCACGTTGCCCTGAAAAGCCTGCAGGGCGCCGGTGCGGCCGTCGATGGGTGAACGGATCGAGCAATAGCTCAAATTCACCCTGGCATTGTCGATGGCGGCACGGTCGGCCTCCATCGCCGCCCGCGCGTTGTCGTAGGCGGCGCGGTCGGCGTTGACCGCCGCCTGCAGGGCCTCAAGATTGGCGCCGGCTTGGTCGGACTGCTGCTGGGAGACCACGCCCTGCCGCAGCAGGTCCGCGTAGCGGGTGGCGTCCAGTTGCGCGTTCTTCATGTTGGCCAGGTCGCGGGCCTCGTTGGCCTTGGCCTGCTGCGCCTGGGCGGCGTCGCGGGCCAGCGTAGCCTGGGCCTGCGCCAGCGCCGCATCGTAGGGCCGCCGGTCGATCTCAAACAGCGACTGCCCTCTGGTCACGTCCTGGCCTTCTTTGAAATGAACGGCGGTGATCTCGCCGCCGATCATCGTTTTCACGGTGATGGTGGAAACCGCCTCGGCGGCGCCGATGCCGCGCAACTGCACGGGCACGTCCCGCTGCGCGACTGTCGCCACCGTCACCGGGGCGGCCTGCCGCGGCGGCGGCCCGGTTTCTCTCTTGGAACACGCCGCGGTCCACAACAGCACGGCCAGCAGGCCGCACCACAGGACAATTCCCCGCTTCCCACTCGCTCTCATGCTCACCTGCTCTTCGATGACTTGCTCCGGCGGCCGTTTGGACGACGTAAGTATGTACTCACTTATTCTGGCATAGCGGAGGGGAAGCCGCCAGCCTTGCAGCTTGAGGTCCACCCCCAAGGCCCAAAGCCACCAAGCAAGATTTTCTTGGTGCCTTGGTGCCTTGGTGGTTCAATTGATCCTTTGAATCGGAGCTGCCGAAACTGGTGAGGTCAATGATGAACAAGAGATTGGTGCTGGCGCTTACGCTGGGCGCGGTGTTGTGCGGCACGCTGGTCCTCAACGGGCAGGCGCCCCCCGCAATCCCGGGACGCGGCGCTGTATTGTCGAGCGGATGGCTGGATTACCGGGCCAGGACCATCGCTCCGGTGCAGTTTCAGAATTCCGGCCGGATCGAGTCGCTGATCCGCGGCGGCCAACTCTACCTTTCGTTGCAGGACGCCATCGCCCTGGTGCTGGAGAACAACCTGGACATCGAGTTGCAGCGCTACGGGCCGGCCATCGCCGACACGGACGTGTCGCGGACCCAGGGAGGCGGCCAGGCGCGCGGCGTGGGCCTGTCGGTGGGGGAAACGCCGGCGGGCATCGGCGGGCCCAACAGCCCGCTGTTGAACGCCGCCGCCGGCTCGTTCGCCTTCTCCAGTTCGGTGCCGGCCAACATCAGCGACTTGGCGGTCGTCGTTCCCGGGCAGGCCAGCCTGTCGATCACCGGCACCACCGCGCAGTCCAACGGCCCGCCCGTCCCTGTTTTCGACGCCACCCTGATCGGTCAGCTTAGCGGCGCACACCAGACCACGCCACAATCCAACCCCATCATTACCGGGGCCGCCACCTTGATCAGCCGCATCGTCCTCGAGAACGCCGGCGTGCAGAAAGGATTCAGCACCGGCACCCAGTTGAGCCTCGCTTACACCGCCAACTCGCAGGAGACGAATTCGGTCCGCACCAGCGTTAACCCCTTCACCACCGCGAGCCTGGGCCTGACGCTGGTCCAGCCGCTGTTGCGGGGTTACGGGATCAAGATGAACCGGCGCTTCATCCGCATCGCCAACAATAACCGGAAGGTGTCGGACTTGGTCTTCCGCCAGCAGGTGATCAGCACCGTTTCCGGCGTGATCCGGCTGTACTACGACCTGGTGAGCCTGAACGAAGACGTGAGGGTCAAGCAGCAAACGCTGGCCCTGGCACAGAAGCTGCAGGAAAACAACGAGGCCCAGCTCAAGGCCGGCACGCTGGCCGAGATCGAAGTGGTGCGGGCGCAGGCACAGGTGGGCGCCGCCCGCGAGGACCTGATCAACTCCCAGGCCTTGGCCCGTGAGCAGGAACTGATCCTGAAGACGGTGCTCACACGGCGCGGCACGGGCGACCCGGCCGTCCGCGAGGCCCGCATTGCCACCACCGATACGGTCCCCGCGCCGGGCCTGGAGAAACCCCGGCCCATCCAGGACCTGGTGGCCGAGGCCTTCAAGAACCGGCCCGACCTGGCCGCCGCTGGCCTCCAGATCCAGAATTCCGAAATCAGCCTGGAGGGCTCACGGAACCTGCTGCGGCCGGAAGTGGATATCGTGGCCACGGCGCAAAACAGCGGACTCGCCGGCCAGATCAATCCCCTGGCCACCACCGGGGGCGTGTTGGGATCCACCGCCGCGCCCGTGTTCCTTGGCGGCTTCGGCCTGGCCATTGAGCAAATCCTGCGGCGCAATTACCCCACCTACGGCCTGGGGATCCAGCTCAGCCTGCCGCTCCGCAACCGCGTTGCGGAGGCCGACTACGCGCGCGACCAGTTGCAGCTTCGCCAGTCGCAGATCCGCCGCCAGCAACTGGAAAACCAGGTCCGGCTGGAGGTCGAGAACGCGGTGATCGCCGTGGAGCGCACGCGGGCGGCCTACGAAGCGGCGGTGCAGACCCGCAGACTGCAGCAGCAATCGCTGGACAGCGAAGAGAAGCGGTACGCGGTCGGCATTTCCACCACCTTCCTGATTACCCAATACCAGAGCTTTCTGGCGCAGGCGCGCTCCACCGAGGTGGCCGCCCGCGGCGCCTGCGGGAAGGCGCAGGTGGCGCTGCAGCGGGCGCTGGGCCTCACGCTCGAAGACAACGGGGTGTCCATCGAGGAAGCCTATCAGGGGAAGGTGGCGCGGCCGCCCGCCCCGCCGGCCCTGCCGCGGTAGTCGCTCAGAACGCAAAGCGCAGGGCGAATTGCATGATGCGCGGCGGGAAGGCGCTGGTGATGGTGCCGAAGTTGCTGCGCGGACCAGATGGGGAATCGCTTCCCTCTCTGACATCCATGTAAAGAATGGCTCAATTGTATTGACAATGTCAGAATGCGGGAGCGATAATCTCCTTTGTGAAACAGGTGCTCGAAGAGAACTGTCCAAAGGTGCTGGCGGCGCGGCTACAGGAGGCGAGGAAGGCGCGCGGAATGACGCAGCAGGCGGTGGCCGAGCAGCTCGGCCTGGCGCGCACCACCGTGGTCGCCATTGAAAAAGGCGAGCGCCGCCTGACGCCGCACGAGATCATCCAATTCGCCTCGTTATACGGCCGGCCGGTCTCTGGATTTGTCAGCAGGCCAATGGCGGTCGAGGCCTTCGTGCCGCAGTTCCGAGCGACATGGCGGCAGCAGTTCGAGAATGACCCATCTCTTGAGCAGACGGCCGCCGAACTGCAGCGGTTGGCCGAGGACTACTGCGAACTCGAACGGCTCTGCGAGATGCCGCTCGCCAGGTCGTACCCATCACCGTACCCGATCTCCGGCACAGCCCCCGAGCAGGCGGCCGAGGAAGTAGCGACCGCCGAAAGGAACCGGCTGGGGATGGGCGACGGACCGGTGAGCGACTTGCGCGAGAGGCTGGAGAACGATGTCGGCCTGCGCATCTTTTACTTTTCCATGTCGTCCCGCACCGCCGGGCTGTTCGCCTACAACGAGGCGCTGGGCGGTTGCGTGGGGATTAACGTGAACCACCCGCGCGATCGCCGGCACTGGTCGCTGGCCCATGAGTACGGACACTTCCTAACCGTTCGCTACCAGACAGAGATAACCTTTTTGAGCGGGAGACCACGCAGGAGCGCACGCGAGCGGTTTGCGGAGGCTTTCGCTAAACACTTTCTGATGCCGTCCTCAGCCCTGAACCGGCGCTTCACCGAGATGCATCGGGCCAGCGAGCGCGGCATTACCCTGGCCCATATTTGCGACCTGGCTGATTTGTATCAAGTTTCCCTTCAGGCTTTGATCCTGAGGCTGGAAGAGTTGCGGAGGCTGCCGAGCGGTACCTGGGAACGGCTGGAGACGGAAGGCTTCAAGGTGCGAGGGGCCCAGCAACTCTTGGGCATAGACCCCAATCGTCCGGTGAGGGACCGATTGCCCCGCCGCTACATCGACCTGGCTGTCCTGGCCTATCAGAAGGGGAATCTCAGCGAGGGGCAGTTGGCGAAGTTCCTGCGGACCGATCGGGTGGCGGGGCGTGCCCTGGTGCAAGACGCGGGCCACCGCTTCAACACTCAGCGGGAGGACGATTTCGCCAGTCTCGAACTCGATCTTGCCTCGCGCCTGGACGGGAGGTAGCGTTTGCCCGCTCCGCCGCGCGCCATCCTTCTCGACACCTGCGTGCTGATCAACCTGGCTGCCACCGGCCGCCTGAGCCAAATCGCTTCCTGGTGCGGGTGGCGCTTTGTCATTTGCTCCGCGGTCGCGCGGGAAAGCATTTTCCTGCGCTCACCAGATTCCGAAGCGGAGAGCGAGCGTGTCCGCCTGGACAGCTTGATCGACTCCGGCGCCTTAACCGTCTGCGCGGTTGAGGGGGAGGAGGAAGAGGCGCTTTACGTCGCCTACGCCGCCCACCTTGACGATGGCGAAGCGATGTCGTTGGCGCTGGCGGAAGCGCGTGGCTTCATCCTGGCGACTGACGACAGGAAGGCGCGGCGCTTGTTCCTAGAAGCGGTTGCAAATCCAGGCAGACTGCTCTCGACGCCCGCCATTCTCCGGCGGTGGGCCACGCGCGTGCGTCTGCCGCAGCGCGCGCTTCGCGATGCTCTTCTGGCGGTCACAAACCGCGCCAGGTATTTCCCGCCGCCAACCGACCCCCACTTCCGCTGGTGGCTCAATTCGACAGCAAGAGGACTGCAAACCTGAGAGGGTGTTCCTGCCGCGATAGTTGCGCCGACGCTCGCTGACGCTCGCGGCTCGGCTTCAGAAGGCAAAGCGCAGGGCGAATTGCATGATGCGCGGCGGGAAGGCGCTGGTGATGGTGCCGAAGTTGCTGCTGGAGCGGCTGGAATTGGGCGACCGGAAATTCGTCTTGTTGAGCAGGTTGAAGCATTCGGCCTGAAACTCCAGCCGCGATTTCTCCCAGCGCAGCGGGAAGTTCTTCTGCAGGCGCACGTCGGTCTGGTACAGCGGGCTGGAGCGCGCGATGTTCCGCCCGGCGTTGCCGTAGGGCCGCGTGGGGTCGGTGGGACTCAGCACCGTGGCCCTGTTCAGGAAATTGTTCGGACCGCGCGCGCGCTCCGGCGTCATGGGATCGCCGAGGATGTTGGGCCGGCCTTGGTGCGGCTGATGCCCAGCCGCGCCTCCACCAGTTGCGAGACGCCGGGCGTGTACGTGGACCCCATGGTGAGCTGCTGATTCAGCACGCGCACGTGGCCGTTGGAGCAACGCAGAGGCGCAGAGGACGCAGAGAAACCGCGGAGAAAACTTGAGAGAACCTCACTGTGTGCCTCGGCGCCCTCCGCGTCTCTGCGTTGAGAAAACGGTCTTGCGGCAGCACCCCGCATTCAGTCGCCGGGGGCGGCGGCGGGGGCTCTTTCCGGCGAGCGGCGGAACAATTGCGCCACGTCGTCGAACAGCGAATACAGCACCGGGGTCAGCAGCAGCGTCAGCAGCAGGCAGAAAGTCTGGCCGCCGATCACCGAGATGGCGATGGCCGTATTCTGGGCCGAGCCCGGACCCTTGCTCAGCGCGGCGGGGATCAGGCCGGCGATGATGGAGATCGTCGTCATCAGGATGGGCCGCAGGCGGGTGCGGTTGGCCTCGATGATGGCCTGGTAGCGCGGCGTCCCCTTTCGCCGCAACACGTTGGTAAAGTCCACCTGCAGTATCCCGTTCTTCTTCACGATCCCGAACAGCAGCAGGATGCCCAGGGCGCTGCGCATGTTCAGCGTCCGCCCGGTGGCCATCAGCGACAGCAGCGCGAAGGGGATGCTCATGG
>Ga0315285_10007486_pt1 | contig 11213 bp, 8 predicted proteins | sample YL17G09_36_MG_FD_203698 | JGI IMG/M metagenome (GOLD analysis project Ga0315285, IMG submission 203698) | Sediment microbial communities from Yellowstone Lake, YNP, Wyoming, USA - YL17G09_36 | ecosystem: Environmental > Aquatic > Freshwater > Lake > Sediment | place: USA: Wyoming | collected... | reverse complement strand
GTCGTTGGAAGAAGAAGGGACAGATGCGCTGGAAGTGGCAGCGCAAGAGAATGAAAAGAGAGAAGAGGAAAAGAAAGGCTAACCAGTAAATTAGAAGAAGTTATTTATTCTTTGTTTCTTTGAGTTGCCTTTGCTTTTTGTTTTTATATTCAAGCTTGTATGTTTAAATTGAATTTTTTTCTTATCTCAAAGATTTTTTTGATTGTAGCGCTTTCTCCGGCCATGATTATTTTTTCACATTCTTCCTTGCCAGGCAGAAGTTTATAGCCTGGGACTGGCGGCTCAATAAGAACATAATTCCTTTTAGCTATTGTCTTTAGTCTCAGCCTGATTAGCTCCTCCATAGCTGCTCTGCCACTGGTTTCCAGGAGCTTGCTTAGGCTGGGCGGCTTTCCCTTTTTCAAAGGTTCATAAGGATCAACGTTGATTATGACGTATTTCTTTATCTTCTTTGGAAGTATGGAGAAAGGAGCATTATCAAGCACTCCTCCGTCAACATAATAATCTTCATGAATAATGAGCGGAGCAAATATGCCAGGCACCGCAATGCTTGCTCTGATTGCCCTGAAAAGCTCGCCTGATGAGAACACTACCTCCTTGCCAGTGCTTAAATTGGTGGCGTTGATAAATAAGGGAATCTTCAGCTCTTCAAAACTCTTTACACTCATAAATTTCTCTAATGATTTCTTTAGCTTGTCTGTTTTTGAAATCCCCAGCCTGGATATTGAGAAGTTAAGGAAATGGTGCAGCTTTCTTTTAGTCACAAACTCCTCTATATCCAAGGGCGTCTTGCCAGCAGCATAGCATGCTCCTATAATACTTCCAATGCTGCAGCCAGCAATTGCCCTGAACTTGATGTTCAGGCTATCAAGCACTTTCAAGGCGCCAATATGAGCGAAGCCGTTAGTTCCTCCGCCACTGAGCACAAGCCCTATTTTTTGCATTCTTGAATCATATTACTCATTTAAGGTGATTATAAATCTTTCTACTCTCTTTTCAAAATATGCCAAAACGAAAAATTTTAATAGCAAAATTCCTTAAAAGGAATTTTGAACCCAAAAATCCAAGATTTTTGGGAAACCGAAAAGCTTATAAATACTCTATAACTCACTGGAAACACGCATTTTTAGGCGAGGATCTAAACACTGATTCTCTACAAACGATCAGCGCCACAACTATGCAAAATCAAGGCATCATGACGAGAATCATGGTGAAGCATCTTTTGCATCAGCACTATTAAATAGTTTGCGTCATGCTTGAACTAACTATTCAAGTATACTGGTAGGAGAAAGAATCCTGTCTAGCAGAATTCTGATAAAGTTTCTTATTAAAGTTTTAGCCGAATAATCGAATAATCAGTTCCCGTTGATCCTGCGGGAGATTGCTGCTATTGGGATCCGATTAAGCCATGCAAGTCATCCAGCAATGGAGGCATAAGGCTCAGTAACACGTCGGTAACCTGCCCTATGGTCGGGGATAGCTTCGCGAAAGTGAGGGTAATACCTGATAGGGAATAAGCCCTGGAATGGGCTCTTCCTGAAACTCGTGCCGTAGGATGGACTGGCGGCGGATTAGGCTGTTGGCGGTGTAATGCACGCAAAAGCTAACCCTTTATGGGTTGTAAGCTGGCGCTTACAAGACCACCAAACCTAGGATCCGTACGGGCCATGAGAGTGGGAGCCCGGAGAGGGACACTGAGATACTGGTCCCAGCCCCACGGGGTGCAGCAGGCGCGAAACCTTTCCAATGCACGCAAGTGTGAGAAGGGGATCCCAAGTGCTCAACATAGTTGGGCTTTTGCCATGTGTAAAAAGCTTGGCGAATAAGGGGTGGGCAAGACTGGTGCCAGCCGCCGCGGTAACCCCAGCGCCCCAAGTGGAGATCACGATTATTGGGTCTAAAGCGTTCGTAGCAGGTCTTGTGAATCCTTTGTGAAATCGGCAGGCTTAACCTGTCGGCGCGCAGAGGACACTACAAGACTCGGGACCGGAAGAGGCCAAAAGTATTCCTTGGGTACCGGTAAAATGGGTTAATCCAAGGAGGACTACCAATGGCGAAGGCATTTGGCCAGGACGGGTCCGACTGTGAGGAACGAAAGCTAGGGGAGCAAAACGGATTAGATTCATCTTTTGCCGAAAAGCTGAATCAAAAGCATGCAATGCGGGATGTTCGCTGCGCGAAATCCCGCGGAACGATTCATTACTTTTGCTGATAAAAAAATACTGTAGTGGCTCGAAATGTTTTTGATGTTATGGGCATAAAGGTGCTAATTACCCGAGTAGTCCTAGCTGTAAACGCTGCGAGCAAGGTATTGCGCACCCCACGAGGATGCGCAGTGTCGAAGAGAAGTCGTTAAGCTCGCCACCAGGGAAGTACGGTCGCAAGGCTGAAACTTTAAGGAATTGGCGGGGAGACACCACAAGGGGTGCGGCGTGCGGTTCAATCTAACTCAACGCAGAGAATCTCACTAGGGCCGACGGCAGAATGAAGGTCATGCTGAAGACATTACCTGACAAGCCGAGAGGTAGTGCATGGCCGTCGCCAGCTCGTGCTGTGAAGCGTCCAGTTAAGTCTGGCAACGAGCGAGACCTGTACCCTCTATTGCTAACAACATCCACGGATGGATTGAGCACTTTGAGGGGACTGCCCTGGAAACAGGGAGGAAGGTGCAGGCTACGGTAGGTCTGTATGCTCCGAATGCTCTAGGCTACACGCGCGCAACAATGGTAGGGACAATGGGATGCCACCCCGAAAGGGGGAGCTAAACCTCTAAACCCTATCCTAGTTCAGATCGAGGCTTGTAACTCAGTCTCGTGACGATGGAATCCCTAGTAATCGGATTTTATCATAGTCCGGTGAATATGTCCCTGTCTCTTGCACACACCGCCCGTCAAACCAATCGAGCAGGGTTTAGGTGAAACACAACTTTCTTGGTTGTGTTGAACCTGAGTTCAGTGAGATGGGTTAAGTCGTCACAAGGTCACCGTAGGGGAACCTGCGGTGGGATCACCTCCTATAATTTTTTATATCAATATCAGAAAGCGTTAGACTAATTCTTCTCCTACCACATTATTTTTTTGTAATTCAAAGGAGCAAAGGGGATTTATACCCACGGCATGGGCTCTTAGCTCAGTAGTAGAGCACCACCCTTGCAAGGTGGGGGCCGCGGGTGCGAAAGAGTTTTTGCAACAAACAAAGACTTCGTATGTCCCGCAGAGTCCATATCATTTTTTTTTTATAACCAAATTTTTTTAATCATGACTGAATGATGCTCAACTTATCATTACTTACCATTATCAGCTCGGCAACTAAGACTTGCTGGGTGAGAAAGCTCAGAACACGAGAAGACAGGTTAATTCATGTCGAATACTCATTTACTCATGTTTAATGAAGGCTGTTCATAGGAAATTATTGGTCTTTGCAACACAGAGATAAGTCTCTGAAATTGATTGCTAAGTTCTGAGAGAAAATACTCTACTAGGAGGATAGCTTGGTTCAAGACGGCGAAGAAGGACGTGGCAAGCCACGAAAAGCCTTGGCGACCCGCACGCAGGGGTTGAACCAAGGATTTCTGAATGCGACTTCGTCTTTGAAGCCGAAAGGCTAGTTATACGCAGGGAATTGAAACATCTTAGTACCTGCAGGAAGAGAAACTAAACAAAGGATGCTGTTATTAGCAGAGAGCGAAAGCAGCACAGGGCAATCTGAACCTTTCATTGAAAAATGAGATGGGATGTGGATTTGTAAGACTGTCTTTTAGACCTTACTCTGATGACTTAAAGTCTTCTGGAAAGAAGTACCATAGAGGGTGATAGTCCCGTAGAGGAAGTCAGAGAGGCGTGGCAGTATCTTGAGTAGCACCTACTGGATTCTAGGTGTGAAGCTAGGAGGCATCAACTCCTAACCCTAAACACGTTTTGAGTCCGATAGCGAACCAGTACCGTGAGGGAAAGCTGAAAAGAACTCTTGACAGAGAGTCAAATAGAACTTGAAACCTAGTAGATACGGCGGGATACGCAGCTTCGGCTGTGTATCGTGCGTTTCGAATAACGAGCCAGGGAGTTTGTCTGAGTGGCAAGGATAACCATTAATCAATGGGCATCCAAAGCGAAAGCAATATCCCGCAGCATGCGAGGGGAGAGGTGTGAAAGCGCCTTAAGTCACTCGGACCAGACCCGAAGCCGGACGAACTACACCTGGGTAAGGTGAAGCCCTTCTAAAGAAGGGTGGAGGCCTGCAGAGGTTCTACGTACAAGTGTTCTTCTAACTTGGGTGTAGGGGTAAAAAGCCAATCGAGTTCGGCGATAGCTGGTTCCTACCGAAGTTGGCCGCAGTCAAGCCCTGAGCGAGGTTGCCTGGGAGGTAGAGCTACGGATTTAGGATTTAGGCCGCGAAAGTGGTCGGTTCTTTGTCCAACTCCGAAGTCCCATGCACTATAGACCTCAGGAGACGGCGCATCGTCGTAAGGGTGATGCGCGAGAGGGGAACAACCCAGACAGTGGTTAAGGTCCCTAAGAATTGGTTAAGTGTGAAAGGGTGAAGGTTGTTCATAACCAAAGACAGCGAGGAGGTTGGCTTAGAAGCAGCCACCCTTTAAAAAGTGCGTAACAGCTTACTCTTCGAGGTTATGAGCGCCCAAGATGGACGGGGCTAAACCAGTCACCGAGACCACTGGCGCCCGAGAGGGTTGCGATAGGTAGGCGTCCTGCTAGAGCAGAAGCTTCTCCGAGAGGAGGGGTTGATCTGGCAGGAATGAGAATCCTGGTAATAGTAAGAACTTAGCACTGTGAGAATCAGTGTCGCTGAAAGGGCAAGGGTTCCTTGGCAATGCAGATCAGCCAAGGGTAAGTTAGTCCTAACTCAGCTCATAACTTGAGCTAGTAGAGGAAAGGGAAACAGGTTAATATTCCTGTACCATAAGGGTATGCGCGGCAACGCAAGCCTTGTTCCTGACGCTTCTGGTTAGGCTGACAATCCTCGTCGGGATTGTTAATAAGAGCAGGTCAGGGGAGTATCGTAATGATGAGAACCTGGGCAACTCTTAGAACAGCGGTACTTAAGTATCGTTCAGCTAATACCTGGAGCCCTTGAAAAGGGAACAGGGAAAAATCCTTTATGTCTATACCCAGCACCGGCACAGGTGCCCCTGGGTGAGAAGCCCACGGCGAGAAGGGACAATCTGGTTGAGGGAATTCGGCAAAATAGCCCCAAGCCTTCGGTCTAAGGGGTCCCTACACTTGTGTTCATCAGAATGCGAGTGTAAGGCACAGTAACAAAGGAGGTCCGACTGTTTAACAAAAACTTAACCAACTGCCAACCCGTAAGGGCTAGAATAGTTGGTGACGTCTGCCCAGTGCCTGTATCTGAAAATCCCTTCCAAGGGAACGAAGGACAGGTAAACGGCGGGAGTAACTATAACTCTCTTAAGGTAGCGAAATGCCTTGCCGTTTGATTGACGGCCTGCATGAATGGCGTAACGAGATCTCCACTGTCCCCAACCGGAACCCTCTGAAAATTTTGTTCTGGTGCAAAGACCAGAGACTTCCAGTGGGAAGCGAAGACCCCGTGAAACTTTACTGTAGCCTGTTGCTGCAACGTGAGACCGGGTGTATAGAGTAAGTAGGAGTTGTTTGAGGCCTGCATGCAAGTGTAGGTTTAGACGTCGATGTAACACTACTCACCTGGTTTTACGCTGCTAACAAACCCTTGCGGTTTGGACACCGGCAGGTGGACAGTTTGGCTGGGGTGGCACGCCGCTGAAAAGATATGAGCAATAGCTTGCTGAAAAAAGCTCGCCTATGCTCGCTTTATATCAGTGGCGCCCCAAGGTTGGCTCAGTCGGGTCAGAAATCCGATGTAGAGTGTAAGGGCAAAAGCCAGCCTGACTGGTATTTGAATAAGAAGAATACCAGAAACGAAAGTTGGGCCTAACGAACGGCCGCTCCTCCTTGAATGGGGGGCGGTCCCGACCGAAAAGTTACTCCGGGGATAACAGAGTTGTCGCGCCCGAGAGCTCCTATCGACGGCGCGGTTTGCTACATAGATGTCGGCTCTTCCTATCCTGGCCGTGCAGAAGCGGCCAAGGGTGAGGGTGTTCACCTATCAAAAGGGATCGTGAGCTGGGTTCAGAACGCTGCGAGGCAGTTTGTTTGATATCTACTGGAAGTGTTGAGTGTCTGAGAGGAAGGGACCTTTAGTACGAGAGGAACGAGGGCCCGAAGCCACTGGTCGACCGGTTATCCGACAGGGTAGGCCGGGCAGCTACGCTTTACATGGATAAATACTGAAAGCATCTAAGTATGAAGCCATCCTTGAAAAGAGACGCTCATGGACGCCAATAGAAGATTGGGTTGATAGAGCTGGTGTGTAAGCACTAAGGTAACGAGGTGTTCAGCATGCAGCCACTAATAAGTCCAATCTCTCATTTAACAATCAATTCAGAGAATTGGCTCTGAGAAACAAAGACTAGTATCTCCTATGAACAGCTATCATTAATTTAAACAGCCATCATTAATTTATTTTCTAATCTTATTCTCCTAACCTTATTCTTATTTCTAATCTTAACCTTTTTTGACACGCTCAAAAATCGAAGATTTTTGGCGCCACGAAATCTTTGATTTCGCTGGCAGCTTTTTTTCGTAAGTTTTAAATAATCATCTAAGCAGAGGAATACTTAATGGCTAAATTCGGAGAATATGACTTGTTCCCAGCTCCTCTGAAGCTTCGCTATAAGGGCTACTTTGACTGGGGCGGCTTGTACAGGCTTATATGGCAGTGGTTTTTGAAGAGGCAGTTCAGGGTTCATGAGAAGCGTTACAAGGACAAAATAGACACTGCCCTAGGCAATGAGCTGGAAGTGGATGTGTGGGGGGAAAAGGAAATCACAGAGTACTACAAGTACCGAGCAGATGTTCATTATCACCTCTGGGAATCCAGAGAGGTGCCTGTTATGGAGAACGGCAAGCAAGTGATGAGGATGCAGGGAAGGATTGAGGTCAGGATAGAAGGCTTGGTCATAACTGACTGGCAGGGAAGATACAAAGAGGATAACACTGTTCACAAATTAATGAAGATGTTCCTTAACAAGGTAGTCTTAAAGAATGAGATTGAAATAAAACACATAGACCCCTTTGACAAGGACCTGCACAGGCTTGAGGCAGAAATAAAAAAGTTTTTAAAAATAGAAGCAGATGCTAGTGGAGTAGGCTGATAACAAAAATTAAAAATTTTTGAATTGGAGCCTAAAGGCTCCAATAAAAAAGAGGTTTTTGATGGCTGAGAAGAAGATTGTTTACCAGGACAAGTTCATCGCGTTCGAGGGCTTGTTCAACCTGAAAGACTTGTTCAGGACCATTGTGAAATGGTTTAATGAGCGCGGCTACGATATGTTCGAGAACAAGAACTACGAGGAAGTATATGAGGACGGCAAGAAAATAATCTTTGAGCTAATCCCTTACAAGAAGGTTAGCGATTATTACAAGCTCGAGATAAGAATCTTCGTGGTGTTCGAGAACCTTAAAGAAGTGGATGTTGAGCTTCACGGAGTAAAGCAGAGGCTTCTAAAAGGCAGCGCAAACTTCACCTTTGACGCAATACTCGTAACTGATTATGAAGGGAGATGGGAGACTCGGCCTGCTTATTACTTTTACAGGGCATTGATTGACAAGTTCATCTACAAGTCCTATACTGACAGGTACGAGGCAGAATTGGTCAAGGATGCCAAGGAAGTCCAAGAAGAAATCAAGGCTTACCTTAACATGTTCAGGTATGTTGTGTGAAAGTTCTGAAGAAATAAAATGGGATTATTCGCTAATCTAAGAAAGCCTTGGCTTAGAAAAGGCTACAGGTCAGTTACTTTTAGGATGAAAGTAAACTATATCCTCAGGCATCTCGGCAGGTATGACCTTGGAAAGATTTATGTAAATTCGAATTGGCAAGACGCTAAGGAAGGAAAGGTGCTAGAGCAGTTAGATTCCGGCAGATCACCCTTATCAATCCCGCCAATAAAATTGGTTCTTCATAACAAGAAAGAGGAGTTCAGAGTCGAAGACGGCATCTCCAGGCTGAGAGCCTTCAGGAAGAGACGGATTAAGTATATATACGCAACTGTCCGAATAGGCAGCTGGTGAATCCTTAAAAGATAAACATTTAAAAACAATTAAATCGTTCTTATAAGTTATTGCCACGGTCGCATATAATCAGAAACAAATGTTTCTGGATATGCAACCTTAGGCAAACAAGTTTGCCACGGTCGCATACAACAAAATTCGCTTCGCTAGAATTTTGAGCATGCTACGTGTCATTACATGCCACGGTCGCATAATTCGGTAGTGCGCCAGCCTTGAGGCATTAAGCTGGAAAGCTGGTTCCGCAAGGAATTCTCGGTTCAAATCCGGGCCGTGGCGCTTCTTATTCATAGAGAATTCGGATAATCTTTCGTCAGCTTCCACCTCTCTCCTCGTCAGATTCTTTTGTGGAAGCCTCTTAATTTTTTTCGTAATCTTTATAAATAAACGGATTTTCTCAGGATAATCAGTCATTCGCCCGGACGAATTTGCTTCGTCTCACTACCTTGCGTAGGAGGGCTTTGTTATTTGCGTGATTCATCATGGATAAAAATTCAGTATTAAAGACTTTGGAGCAATTGAAGAAGGAAGCCTCGCAGAGGAAGTTCAAGCAGTCGATAGACTTAATTATTGCTTTGAAGGATCTTGACTTTAAGAAGACTGAGCAGCAGGTTGAGTTCTTTGCTTCTATTCCTAATTCTACTGGGAAGAAGATTAAAATATGCGCGCTTATTGGTCCTGAGCTCAGGGATGATGCAAGCAAGGTTTTTGATTTAGTTATCTTGCAGGATGATTTCAGCAAGTATGACAAGGCCAAGGCCAAAAAGCTGGCTAAGCAGTTTGATTTCTTTGTTGCCCAGGCTAATATCATGAACAAGGTGGCTGGCGCTTTCGGAAGATATTTGGGTGTTAGGGGCAAGATGCCTAATCCTAAGGCTGGCTGCGTTGTCCCGCCCAAAGGAGCTAACCTGAAAGCCTTGTATGATAAGCTTCAGAAGACTGTGAAGATCAGCGCAAGAAAAATTCCTGTAGTACAATTAAGAGTAGGGACAGAGGAGATGCCAGCAGAGCAAGTGGCTGATAACGTCTTGTTCATTTATGACCAGTTAATCCATCACCTGCCCATGGAGAGGCAGAACGTCAGGAATGCTTACCTTAAGCTCACCATGAGCAAGCCTGTGAGCTTGGAGAAATAATGGTTGAATACAAAAATCAGAGATTTTTGAATCTCCAAAATTTCACGGAGGCGAAATTTTGGTAGATGTAACAATAACTTCGGAAGGAGAAAAAAAGCCAGTCAAGAGCCCTGGCAAGAGGGCTGTGCCTGAGCGCAACAAGCAGGCTGTTAAGCAGCTGGTAGAGCTTATTGATAAGAGCCTGCTCATAGGCATGGTTAACATGGAGAACCTGCCTGCAAAGCAGCTCAGGAACATGAGAAGCCAGTTAAGAGGAAAAGTGTTGCTCTTAATGACTAAGAAGAGGTTTATAAGACTGGCTTTGGAGCAGAGCAAGAAACAGAACATCAAGGGATTAGAGAAGCACATCAAGGGAATGCCTGCTTTATTATTCACATCTGAGAATCCTTTTGCTCTTTTCAAGTTGTTGAAGAAGAACAAGTCAAGCGCTCCCATAAGGCCAGGCCAGAAAGCTCCAAGGAACATAACTGTGAGCGCAGGCCCAACCAGCTTTGCTCCTGGACCAATAATCGGAGAATTAGGAAGCTTCAAGATAAAAGCAGGCATAGAAGCAGGCAAAGTGGTTATAAAAGATGATGCTGTTGTTGCCAAGGAAGGAGACGTGGTTAATGACAAGCTAGCAGCGCTCCTGACAAGGCTGGGAATTGAGCCAATGGAGATAGGATTAGACCTTGTTGCTGTCTATGAGAACGGAGAGATACTCACAGGAGAAGTGCTTGATATTGACGAGGAAGCCTTCCTTGATAAGCTCAGGCTAGCAGCCAGCGAGGCTTTCAACCTTGCAATCTTCATAGCCTACCCTTCCAAGGACATAATCAGCTTGTTAATTGGCAAGGCTCATAACGATGCCTTTGCATTGTCAACACAAGCAAAGATATTATCAGCACAAGCAAAGATTGATGCAGGCGAAGCAAAGGAAGAAGCTAATAATTAACCAAAAACGGAGGTAACAAAAGCTGATGCTTTTGGGACCCCAAAAATTTAAAATAAATTTTTGGAGGAGAACTAAGATGGAATACATATACGCGGCAATGCTTTTGCACAAAGCAGGACAAAAAATTGATGAAGGCTCTGTTAAGAAAGTGCTTGAATCAGCCGGCTTAAAAGCTGACGATGCAAGAACCAGGGCTTTGATTGCTGCTCTTGAAGGCGTTAATATTGACGAAGCCATTAAGACAGCAGCAGTTGCTCCAGCAGCCGCAGCTCCTGCAGCACAAGCAGGAGAGGCCAAGAAGGAAGAGAAGAAGAAGGAAGAGGAAAAGCCTTCAGCAGAGGAAGCAGCTGCAGGACTAGGAGCCTTGTTCGGCTAAAATTTTTTTATTTTTAAACGATGAGCCGAACACTTATCAACAAAATAGTGGAATGTAAGGATGTTGGATTACAAAAAGAATTTTTGGAAGTGCTCAAAAGCTTTGCTTTTGGCACCAGGAAACGAGTTTCCTTTGCTTCAAAATTTCACCGACTATGAGGAGGCGAAATTTTGTTAGACGAACAGGAAATAAAAGAACTATTAGAGGATTTGAAAAGGACAGAGAAAGAAGTTCTTGAGCTACGCAAGAAGCTCAACATTATCAACAAGCACAAGGAAGAGCTCTACAATAAGATAGAAGGCTTTGGCAAAGACATCAAAAGCAGGATTAAGGAGCTCACTGGTTCTAAGGAGCAAAGGAACCTGCTCACCCAGGAAGTTAAGGAGAAGAAAAAGCTAAGGGACGAGCTCAACTCCCAGGTTAACAAGGAAGTGGCTCTTATCAAGCAGATGAAGGACGAATATGAAAGCCTCAAGAAAGACATGAGAGTGAAGAATGACCCTTCTGAGCTCCGAAGACAGATAGACGGCATGGAGTTCAAGATACAGACCGAGCCCATGAGCTTTGAGAAAGAGCAGAAGATTACAAAGCAGATAAAGGACTTGAGGAAGAAGTACAAGGAAGTGAAAGTCCTGACTGAC
>Ga0315285_10007485_pt1 | contig 11214 bp, 13 predicted proteins | sample YL17G09_36_MG_FD_203698 | JGI IMG/M metagenome (GOLD analysis project Ga0315285, IMG submission 203698) | Sediment microbial communities from Yellowstone Lake, YNP, Wyoming, USA - YL17G09_36 | ecosystem: Environmental > Aquatic > Freshwater > Lake > Sediment | place: USA: Wyoming | collected... | reverse complement strand
ATGAAAGAGCAGAAGATAATTTCTGTAGCACTAGCATTCATAGTAGGTCTGGCCACAGCAGCACTAGTTCAGGCTTTAGTCAAAGACATAATTACTCCATTGTACAGCCCATACCTAGGATTCTTGGATCCTAAAACTGAAATGACATTAGGGCCATCAAAGTTTCTGGTCGGAGATTTCATGATGCAACTAGTGAACTGGATTGTAATCTTGCTAGTGGTCTTCTTCATTGGAAAAAAACTAATGAAAACCGGCTAACTTTTTTTTCTTTCTTTTTTTCGTAAACCATCTACTTGAATAAAAATCCTACCAAGTCCAATAATCTATTAGCATGTCCCCGCTCATTATCATACCAAGCAACGACTTGCGCAAGATCACCATCAACGACTTTTGTCTGGAGAGAATGAATTATAGCAGAACGAGAATCTCCTATGTAATCGGATGAGACCAAATTCTCAGTCGAGTAGCCGAGAAGTCCTTTCAAGCTTCCTTCACTTTCATCTTTATAAGCTTCGTTTATTTCGTCATTTGTTGTTCCCTTTCCAAGTGAAAGAGATAAATTAGCGACGGATACACTCGCAACTGGAGCTCTTATTGCATAACCGTCGAATTTTCCTTCTAACTCGGGGAATATTTTTCCGACAATCTTTTGTGCACCACTTTTTGTCAGGATAAAATTCTCGGTCGCAGCTCTTGCTCTTGCTAAATCATCATGAGAACCGTCAAGTAATCTTTGATCCATTGTATACGCATGATCCGTTGTGAAAACTCCTTTTCGAACTCCGTATCTGTCTCTCAATACTTTAATTGCTAAAACAACTGCTCCACTTGTACAAGATCCAGCAGATATTATCCTATCGTTAGGATCATATTCGTGCTGATTAGCGCCGAAAACAATTGTTCTGTCTGCTTCTTCGCACGGGCAAGCAACAATAACTTTTTTTACACCATTTGATAAATGAGGCTCCAGTTCAGTTCTTTTTTTAAACTCGCCGCAACATTCCAAAACAGCATCGATGCTATTCGATCTCCATGGTATTTCTTCCGGTTTTTTGAAAGAGGAATATGCAACTTCTCGCCCATCGATAACTAAATAATTGCCTTTTGCTCTAATATCGGCATGGAGAGTTCTATATATTGTATCGTATTTCAGAAGGTGAGCCGCAGTTTTTATTTCTGCAGGAGAATTTATAGCAACTATATTCACATCATCAAAATATCCATTTAACCATGATCTTACCACTGCCCGACCCGTTCTGCCAAATCCATTAATGCCTACTCTAACCATATGTATCAATCAAAAAATTGATTAGAGGTCATGAACCAGACTGCGTTGGTATTCTGGCACATCAAGACAAGGGCATCGAGCAGAATCACCATAAAAATTACACACTTGTCCGCACATTCTCGTTCTTCCAGAAGCTTCTTGCACGTATCCAGATGGTCTAGTTACTTCTGAAGTTGTTAATTCAATTCTCATTGCCATAAATTATCACCCCTTTTTTTGATTGTTGTCTCATCGCCAGAGAAATAGAATCTGCAGGTTGGCGACACTGGCTCGACATAGTATATATTATTGTCACGGTTTTGCATCAACTTTTTATGTACATAAAGCGATGCAATATTCATGGTTAAGCATAGAACTTCGATAGAATTCTCTCCAGAGCTATGGAAAGAACTTTTGGCTGCTGTTCCTGAAAGGAAAAAGAGTTCTTTTATCCAGGAAGCGATCAGAGAAAAACTCCATAGAGAATCTCTGAAAACAATAATTGTCTGTGGGGGAGAAGGGACGATGATGAGGCCTTTGACTTTAACCATTTCTAAGTCCATGTTACCTTTGGGCTACAAACCGATACTCGAACATGTGATAGACTTTTTAAAAAAACAGGGGATGACAAATTTTATTTTTGCTATTGGATATCTTGGCGAAAATATAATCAAATATTTCAACGATGGTTCAAAGTTTGATGTGGACATAAAATATTCTTCAGAGGAAAAAGCACTCGGAACCGCAGGGGCGATTAAAAAAATAGAAAATCTCGTTCGTTCCCCGTTCATAGTTTCTTATGGCGATGTGATTTTTGGGAATTTGAATGTGAATGAAGTTTTGAAATTCCACTCGGAGAAAAAATCTGTAGGAACTGTTGTTCTTTGGAAGGCGCAAGATGCGAGGAAATTTGGATTGGTGGAAATAGATGACGAAAGAAAAATAACTAGTTTCACAGAAAAACCAAAATATTCCACAGCCGGTTGGGTTAATACTGGATTTTATGTTTTTGACAGTGATATATTCAGTGAAATATCGAAAAATAAATTTGTTTCTTTGGAGACAGATGTTTTTCCAAAACTTGTTGATCGAGGAAAACTTTTCGGGTATTTGTACAATGGATATTGGACTGATGTGGGAAGACCAGAAGATTATGAAAAAGTCAGTAGAGATTTGTTAAATGGAAAGATTTTGTAAAAGCTTTTAGCTTTTCTTCTTAGAATATAAATCAGTGGTTTGATGGTGGAAGAGACGATTACTTTTGAATTGATAAGAAGGATACAGCGTGAAGAACAAAGAAGTCCGAAACTGGTGAAATTGCCGGAGAATTTTTATCGAAATATCAATTCCTATTTGCAACAGAAAAAAATACTGATAGAAAAAGAGGAGAAAAATGTTGGAGTTGAGATAAAAAATATTGAACGGTTAATAGAAGATGTCTACAACAGAAGGGAGAGAAAAATATTGAACTTGGTTTTAATCTTTGTCAGAACCAACATAAAACCTGAGAATTTAATCGATGAGGAGAAAGTTTTGTTTGATCAGTTGGTAGAATTGATAACACATAGAAGAGTTGAGATTCTTAGTTCTGTATTTGAGTTTAAATCTTTACAGAGAACTGTGGTTTTTAAAGAAGGCATTCCTCAGTTTATTGGAAGCGACATGAAAGAATATGGCCCTTTCAAAGCTGGAGAAGAGGCTGTGATACCAGAAGAGAATGCAAAGTTACTAATTGAAAAAGGAATTGCAGAAGAAAAATAATCAGTTAAAGATTTAAGTTTATTTATAAGAAATAAGAAGTTAATAGTGATGAAATGAAAATTCCGAAAAAGATTAGAATTTTTTGCCCCACGTGTAAGAAACATACTGAGCATGAAGTAGAATTCTCTAAGAAAAGGCCAAGAGGGGCGATGACACATGGGCAGAGGATGTTCAAAAGAAAGATGAAAGGTTATGGCAGTTTTCCCAAAGAAAATCCAAAAGGAAGAGAGAAATCCACAAGAAAAGTTGATTTGAGGTATAAATGCACGGTGTGCGGGAAAAAACATATTAAAGGTAAGGGCTGGAGAGCCAAAAAGCTAGAAATGGTGAAAGTCTAATGAGTGATTTAATAAAAATGCCTAAAAGCAAGTTCATAAGAATAATGTGTAAAAAATGCAGGAAGGATCAAGTAGTTTACAGCAAACCTGCCAGTTTGGTAAAATGTTTGAGCTGTGGAGAAGAATTGCTGATTCCTAGAGGTGGACAGGCAGTAATAAAAGGAAAGGTTTTGGAATTTTTAGGTTGATTGGAATTTAATTTGTTTTCTCTTATCCAAGTGTCTTATTCCTTCTTTGTCAAGGTGAAACATGTAGAATGCTTTGATGAAAAGGAACACTCCAATCAAATTTGTAATGCCAGAGTGGGTGGGAATAATGATGAGCAGCAATCCTCCAATCAAATCTACAAGTCCGTATACAAACAATCTTCTGTATTTTACCCAATAATAAAGATTCAAGTTCATCACATTTCCTCCAAAACTTGATACATTCCTTTCAGGAAGATGATGATGGCTATGGGGAGGATGAGGAAATTGAAAGGGAAGTTTCTTGTATATAATATGTAAAATAAGGCTGCACTGCTGAGCAGATCCGTGACGCCCAACAAAAGCATCACTACCATAATTAGAATTAAACGGGGAAAAATATTTATGTTAGCTAAGCCCTATGCTTTTAGGTTACCTGAGCACTAAAAGAGGTGATAATATGGTTTGGTGGCATCCTTTCGAAGAATTTGAAAGAACGAGAAGAAAGATGCTGAAAATGTTAGGGTCTATACCATTTGAAGAACTTGATACTTACGACGGTTTTTCTATGGACATTGCTGAAACTGAGGACGAACTAGTCATAAAAGCGGATTTACCAGGATTCGATAAAGAGGACATAAGTGTTAGGGCAACTGAGAATAATATTGATATTGCAGCTCAACATAAAGAAAAGAGAATTGAACAGACTGAGAAGATGTACAGGGCCGAAAGAAGAATGGGAGCTGTGAAAAAATCGTTCACATTACCAGTGGAAATTAAACCGGAAACCGCAAAGACAAGTTTTGAGAAAGGTGTGTTTGAAATAAGATTCAAAAAAGTGAAACCGACAAAGAAAGCGAAGGAAATAAAAGTTGAATAGATTTTATTCTTTAATACACAAAAATAATTCATGAAGAAACTTGTATTTTTTTGTTTAATACTTTTTTTCCTATGCGTTTCGAGTGTAGAAGCAAAATCCTATTCTTACGATTACATCAACATGTCCCTGGACTTTTTTTCCAATGGAACTGTTTCAGTTAAACAGGAAAGAGCTTACAATTTTCAAGGAAGTTTTTCTTGGGCTTATCTGGATTTGAAAAAAACTGGGGCGGAAAGAATAAGGTTTGTTGAGATAAAAGATTTGGACACGGGGAATGCCGTCGATTATACTGTGTCAGACACCTCATATTCTGTAAAAGCTAATTGGAACTATGTCGCGAATGATCAAGTGAAAAAATTTCTGATAGTCTATGAGATAGATGGAGCGGTAAAAAGATATCAGGACGTGGCAGAATTTTACTGGAAGGTGATTGAAGAGGAGCATGAGTTCATCAAAAGTTTTCATGCGGAGGTGAATTTACCACAGCCTTCGCCAAATCTTTTCAAAGTTTTTATCCATACTATAGCCAATCCTGGAACGTTGAGTTTTTCCGATGATTTGAAGAGAGCTATCACTGATGTAAAAAATGTGCCGGCAAATTCTTTCGTAGAATTTAGAACTTTAACTTCTCCTACAATATTCCCAGATGTGACTCAAACTCAATCTAACAAATATGAGGATACATTAAAAGAAGAAAAAGAAATTTTTCAGTCAGATCAATTTTTAGGCATTACCCATTCTGCTGTCTTTTATTTGATTTTAATAATAATTCCAATAATAATTTTCCTCTATTTCTATTTCAGATATGGAGTGGAGCCAAAAGTTGATTATCAACTGAAGTACGAGCCTGAGCCGCCAAAAGACATACCTCCAATGGCTCTATCTGCACTTTATGAAAAGAATTTAAAAAATTCGCCTGAAGGTTTGTTGGCTACAATATTCGATCTTGCAAGAAGAGGTTACATAAACATAAGGGAAGAAAAAATAGAGCGTATCATGGGGTTGATAAAAAAAACAGAACAAATTTTTACAATTACCAAAAAAGGGAAGGATGAATTACATCCTGGAAGTTCTCTTTTAGATTTCGAAATGGATGTATTGAAGTTGCTTTTTGTAGACATGACCAGAAACGGCGAAATCACTAGTTCTGAAATAAAAAAATGGTGCGATAAAAACCGAACTAAGATGTTGGCTAAAATGGATGTGATGCAGGATGAAGCCAAGTCATGGTTTGAAAAAACATATTTCAAGATTTACGAATCCAAAAGTTTACAAGAAGGGATGGAGTTTGCCATTGTTTTTACTTTGTATGCCATATTCGTTTTCGCCATACTTTTTTTGAATAAGACTTTTACCATCAATAATCTGCGAGCTGTATTCATTCTTGGTATAACGGTTTGTGTATTTTTTGTCATGTATGCCATGTGGGCCATAAAGAAAAAAACTCCAGAAGCCACTTTGGAAATCAAAAGATGGAATGCTTTCAAAAGATATGTTTCAGACTTTTCTGCCATGAAAGATGCCCCAACCACTTTACTCCACATATGGGATAGGTATTTGATTTATGCAGTAGTTCTCGGCGTTGCTAAACAGCTTTTAGAAAATATAAAAAATCTGAGTTTGGAAAGACACGCGACAGTAGCTGCAGTTGCTTGGTACCATCCTGTCGGCACCACAGGTATCCCGACAGGGATGATGTCACCCCAAGCTTTCAGCGCTTTCTCGTCAAACATGAGCAATATGATTTCTGCCCTTAGCTCTTCCAGTTCTGTGGGCGGAGGATTTTCTGGCGGCGGGGGAGGAGGAGGCGGGGGTGGCGGTGGTGGAGGCTCAGGAGCAGGCTAGAATTTTATCCCGTTCACTTCTATAATTTTACTACGTTCATCAACGGAAAATTTGCAGCCAAGAATCTTTTCACAGACAGAAATGTTTGTTCTGCAATGGTTTGTAATCTCTTCTACTTTTATTGTAGACCTGCCATCGGCCAAAGCCATAAATGGAATGATCTGATCGGCCATGTATTTGTCCAAAGCTGTTTTAGATTCTATCGATTTTAACAATTCTTCACCAGCCATTGTTCCAACATCCTCAGCTCTCAATCCTCTCTCACCTAGGGCACTACTGCCTAGAACAGAATTTTCGCATTCAGCACATAATGTAATTGATGTGCCTTGAGAGAAAGTGCCGACAGAACTAGTTTCGATTGAAACGTCTTCGAATTTTTTCAAAACATTTCTAACAGCATCAGCTTGTCTTGCAGCGATAGATTCTGGTAAACTTCCTGCCACAGAAAACCCTTTGATTGACTTAACTTCACCTGAGTCCATCATCTGAATTCTAAAAATTTTGCTCGGCTCGAAGTTCATTTCAATTCTTCCTCCGCCTTTAGGGTAAAATCCTTGTCTCAATATTTTCATTTCTGGTAGATAGACCCCCATTTTATTCAAGACGGGAAACGTGACGTACTTAACATACTCAATTGTAGGCGAGCCTAGACCAGCCGTCCCTCCAATGATTTCTAATTTCAGTCTTTTATCTGAAAGGACTAGCAAGGGAGTTAAAGTCTGCAACAATAAACCAATACTTCCGGAAGTTCCTATATCAATTACTTTGTCCTTCACGTCAAGTTTGGTGGGAATAAATTCTACTTCCATTGAACTGTACTGTGCTCCTACTAGTTCGGCCTTGCAATATTCTGCTGCGATTTTTATTCCTGCGAGATGCTGGGGCATCAAACCTGGGCGGGACCTTGAAGAGCGGATGTTGATCACTTTGATTGGCTTTAGTGTAAGAGCTGATAATGAAACTGCTGTTCTAAGAATCTGTCCTCCGCCTATAGAGCCATCGATGGTTATCATAAATGAATTTTGTTTTTTCAGTAAGAATAATCCAACTATCTATTTATTTTCCCTTCGATTCTTAACATTTCATTTATTTTTATTGCCCTCTCTCCACCTATTCCCAATTTTATGTAATCACAACCCAGGCCAGTCGCCAAATGGGAGATTAGTGTGTCTTCAGTTTCTCCTGAACGGTGGGACATGACCGTAATCAGTTTGTTCTTTTTCGCTTCATCGACAAATTTTATTGTATCGGTGATGGTTCCGACTTGATTCGGCTTTACCAAAACTGCATTGGAAGCTTTAAAATCAAGGCCGTCTTTCAATCTTTTTATGTTAGTCGCGTACAGATCATCTGCGCAGACCATTTTGTTCTGCAACTCGTGAGTTAAAATACCAAAAGATGTGAAGTCGTCTTCATTGAAAGGATCTTCAACATAAATTATTGGATAATTTCTCACCAGTTCCTTAATAAAAGTCAGTTGTTCGGAGCTACTGAGAACCTTGTTGGAATATCTGTAGACATAATATTGCTTTCCATCCCAAAGAGAAGATGCTGCCATGTCTATTCCAATTTTCAGTAAAAATTCGTTCGCAGTTCTTCCCATTAGCTTCAGTATTTCCTCCAGTTTCAGATTGGTGATCCATGCAGATTCGGCATTCTTTGCCATGAAAAAGTTTGGATCTGCTTCATTCAATTTTTTTGCTACTAAATTATACGCTCCTGCGATTTTTGTCACAGAGTCGAGGAAAGATTTTTGATGAATTGGGATGAATTGGAACTCTTGTATATCCACAGCTCCGCCATGTTTTCCTCCACCAATCACATTGCATATCGGCCTTGGCATTTTTGCATTTTCTTTTCTTATGCTGCACAGATATTCGAATACTTGCTGAAAATTTTCTAGAGCAAATGCTTTCAAGAAAGCAGAAGAGATGGCTAGAGCCAAGTTGGCTCCTATACTTCTGAAATCTTCTGTTTTATCGATGAGCCTTAAGGTAGTATCGACGTCCTCCTGATTGGAAAACTCTTCATTCGTAAAATATCTCCTGATTAAATTGAATCTGTTCATCACTTGATCCACAGGCAGATATTTCGCTTCATGCTTTCCTTTGCTGGTTCCTATAGGGACTGAAGAAGTAACAGTTCCTTTGTAAGTTTCTAGCGTCACTTCAATAGTTTTTTCTGTGGTCGACGAGAAAATTTGCCTGATTTCTAAATTTCTTACTTTCATCTAAATTTAATTTTATTTTGACCACTTATTAAACTCGATTGCCTAGCGGATTTTTCATTCTCTGGCTTTTTTCAAGAAATCTTTAATCTGCAAATAATTTTTGTCCAGTTCCTTTCTGCAAATGTCCAGAGAAACAATCCTAATCTTCTCTTCCACCTTTTCCTCTATTCTGTTCAATGCATCATCTAGACTCAAACCCATTTTCCCATAACTAATTAACGCATCCAGAAATCCTTTTGGTGTCAAAAATCTGTAGCAGTCCGCGTTGGCAACAATCTCTGCCTCTTTACAGATGAAAGAGACAGTTCCATGATGGGCTTCAATACAATTCAAAATTTTAGTTTTTGTCTTTTCATCAACGTCAAATTTTTTCAAAAATTCTTTGGCTGCTTCTACAGACATCCTGACATGTTCTTTAATCCTTCCTTCATCTACAGCCTGGCCCAATTTTATATCCATCAACCTTGTACCAGCTTGAACTATTGTGGAATCTGCATTCAACTGTCTACCCAGCTGCAAACCTTTAGAATTGGCTATATCAAAAGCTATTCTTCTTGGCCATCCATATTTCTCAATTTCTTCCAAGGCAAATTTTTCTGATTCTTCAACTATGTCCATTAACTCACTATTCTTTAGTTTGATTGAGAAGAATTAAATCATTTGCCAAAAATGAATTTCCACAATTTCTTTCCGTTGATTATTCCGAGCCTGCCTTTTTTAACAGAGAACTCGTCAAATCTCTCCACCGTGTCCTTGCCTTTCCCATAGATAGTGATTGGGACAGGTCCCCACTCGTGTCTTCTGGTCTTGCAGGCGGTTATATGGTCGCAAGTCACAATGACAATCCCATCGAAATTTCTGAAAATCTCCATCTTCTCATCGATTTTTTCTAGTATAGATCTTTTGAGATGGAAATCTCCATCATGCCCAGGTTCATCCAAAATTTTTATGTGAACATACACCATGTCATATTCGGCCAAAGCGTCAACGATATTGTCAAAAATGAATTTTAGATAACTGTCCAACTTTAACTCTGGAACTGTGATTGAATCAAAACCTGCGAGCAGACAACTCCCTTTCATCACACCATTTTCTGAGATACACACAGCTCTGTTCAATCGATTTCTTTTCAAAAAACTTTTGATGACGGGCAGTCTGTTGCCAGCCTCTCTTGTAAGAATAATATTAGCAGGAACCAATCCTTGCTTCATTCTCAACTCGTTTGATGGATGAAACTCTATGAAACTTCTGGATTTGTCAATAAAACTCTGCACCAATCTTGCAGATTCCTCTGCTTCCTTAGTAACTGGAAGAACTTTTCTCACTTTTTCTCCAGCTACTTTAGGATCGCTGTCGGTTATGTTGTCGTCCAGATTTTCTTTGATGACCAAAACTGCCCTGTGGCCGAACGTTTGCCTAAAAATGAATGGTGCTCCTATGTCCACATTCTCATTGATATATCTTGAGATTTCAGAAAGGCCTAGTGAATTTCTTCCCACCCTTCTATCCAGCAAAACACCCTCTTTGTCGATATTCGCAAAATTGCATCTCATCGCAAGATGACCATTTTCGTAAGGTTGATCTGAGCCAACAACCTCAATCGGACCTCGTCTAATATAGTATTGCTTCGGGTCATAGCCGAGCAAACTGAAGTTGGCGACATGGCTTATACTTGCATGGGCCAATTCGCTCCATGTCTTCTTTTCAACTGCCAATATTTCTCCTGAAACACCATTTCTTGTCAGCCAATCTAGGTTGGGCTTTTTGGCTTCAGAAAGAGGAGTTTTGTTGTTTATCGGTAAATCAGCCATTCCGTCCATGACAAAGAACACGATCTTCTTTTTCAGTTTCTTAAAAGTAAGTACTTTGGGCTCAATGCTTTTTCTAGTCTTTCTTCTCTTCCTTCTCCTCATCTTTTTATACATCATATAGAATTTGGGTTTCTAAGAAAATAACCTTATAGAAAGAAAAGACTCTACAAGTTAAATTCCCTCAAAGTTTGGTCTACATAATCAGCCAGTTTCTTGGTCAAATTGGCTTTAGCCGTGAAGATTTTGTCCTTTACATCAGGCTTATTTCCCTCAGCTTTCTCTATAGACCAAAGAGTGATAAAAGCGGTTTGCAATTCTAACCAAAAGAACGCCCTTTCCATACATTTGTTGCTTTCTTGCATACTATCAGCAGAAAGAGCCAAGTTTTTCCATTTCTGGTAGTTCTGCGAACACAGGTTAATCTGGTATTGGAAAGTCATATGTCACTATTGACAAGTGGCAGTATTTAAAGATTTCTATACTATTGTCACTATTTAGTGGTTAATTAATTCCATTATTCAGCCGGGAATTTAAAGACTTGATTAGAATATTTCTGTAAGATGGTATGACAGGTATTATTTTCGATGTAGATGGAACCATAACCACAGTTTATGGAGTAGAAAGCCCCATAGATAGAAGAATCGTTGAAAAAACTTGTGAATTATACAACCGAGGGCATAAAATTGCTTTTGTCACCGGACGGGCGAGGTGGTATATGGAAGAAAATCTATTGCCATTACTCAGGGAATTTGACTTGTATGATAAAGTTCTGGTCGTGGGTGAAAGAGGGGCGTATAGAATTAAAAATGGTAAAGTTTTTGTGGATTCGAATTTGGAAAGAGAGTTTTCACCTTACAGGCAACTCATAAAGGAAGAGGTGTTTAAAGTGGCTGAAGA
>Ga0315285_10007484_pt1 | contig 11215 bp, 12 predicted proteins | sample YL17G09_36_MG_FD_203698 | JGI IMG/M metagenome (GOLD analysis project Ga0315285, IMG submission 203698) | Sediment microbial communities from Yellowstone Lake, YNP, Wyoming, USA - YL17G09_36 | ecosystem: Environmental > Aquatic > Freshwater > Lake > Sediment | place: USA: Wyoming | collected... | reverse complement strand
TGCGGTGGCGGGGATCGCGGCCGGCCCCGTCGATTCCGTCGGCTGGGAACGGGATCGCAGGTGGGTGCCGCGCTACGCGGCCGAGGATTACGTCCTGCTTTGCCCGAGAGGCCGGGCGAGCGTACGCTCGCTCCGGCTGGACACCCTTCGTTCGTGCTGCCCTCGACCCGCGGAACACGCTCGTGATGGTCTCCTCAGTTCCGGGCCGCCCCTCCGGGTCGGCCCCTCCCCTCCGGCCTGATCGCGTCCAGTTGCCCCTCCTCCGCCAGCCTCTCGAACACGGACCTCAGCGTCCCGATGGCCTCCTCGAAGTCGGAGACCGCCAACATCCACCGCTCGTCGTCGCACCCGGCCTCAAGCTCGTCCTCCAGCGCCCGGATCATCGCCCCGCCGAGCAGGTGCCCGTCCTCGGCGCGGTACGCCACCCTGTTCAGCCCATCCTTCAAGGCGACCAGGCGCTCCTTCGGCACGTCCGGGCAGGCCCCCCGCCCCCACCGCCACAGGACGCGCAGCGGCGTGTCGCGCCGGATGCACCGGAACCCGGCGCCGGGGTTGTCCGACATCCGCCGCAGCATCGCCGACGCAACCTCGGTGCCGATTTCCGGCATCTCAGCCAGCCCCTCCCCCTTCGGCGCGGCCGGCTTGCCGCGTGCGTGCGTCCGTTCCCTCGGGCGCGGTCGCTCCCCCGTCGCCGCCGACCGCGACCGCGTCGAGCAGGCCCTCGCGGGCGAGGCGAGCGAGTATCTTGCGTGCCGCAATCTCGCGCAGGCGAGTCCACTGTCGGCTTCCGCTCGGCGGCCAGTCCGTCGTGGTGCCCAGGGAGTCGAACACCTGGACGAGGAAGTCTCCGCCGTCCACCGCCTCGCCGCCGTCCGACCGGAACGTCACGCGAGAGGTCGCCTCGAACAAATGCTGGATGATGCCCTCCCTGTCGGCTCGGTCGGCCCGGTGGCCGAGGCGCGCAAGCAGTTGCCACACCGTCATTCTTCTCTTTGATGCCATGCCCGTGTCGCTCCCCTCCGGCGGTCGCCGCCGCGATTGCAGGCGTCGCGCACGAGCGCCGTGCCGCGGGCGTGGGGCCGGGAACGGGAAGGCCCCGAGGCCCGCCACGCCCGGCCCCGCCGCCGCGACTGAACATGGCCCGGCGGCGGGACGCCTACGGAAAGCGGCGGATCGGGGTTATGGGATGGGGGAGGGGCCGTGGGAGAGGGAACGGGCCCGTCGCGAAAAATGGTGGAGCGGCATCGCCAGTGGCGACGTCGACTCAGGTTCACGCCAATTGCTGAAGGAGTCTCACGGGGATGCGATCGCTCCCGTAGAGCGCCCTGTCGTTGGTGAGGAGCGAAGTGCAGCCGGCACCTGCGGCGGTGGCCAAATGAATCGCATCCGGGAGCTTCAACCCTGTCTCGGCTCGCACATCGCGGCCTATTCGTTCGTCCATGCGCAGAACCACGATCCGCTACGGCGTCGCAAGCTGCTCATCCACGCCCGTGAGGTTCGTAAGCTGCGGCCTCAGGTCGAGCAGAAGGGTCTGACGTTGGTCCCCCTGCGCATCTACTTCAACGAACGCGGGATCGCCAAAGTGGCGATCGCGCTTTGTCGCGGGAAGACCTTGGGCGACAAACGCCGAACGCTCCAAACCCGCGAACACAAACGCGAAATGGACCGCGCCCTGCACCGCAAGCATCGCTGAATTCCCTCGTAACTCCTTGTGCGGCTGTAGGTTCCGTAACTCGCTACGACCACGTGTCCCTGTATTGATCCGATTATTTCAGCCAATAAAGTAAAAAACTGAGACTGTAGCACCAATGGTGAGGAAATCCGCCGCAAACGGCGGGCGGGGTGCGACTCAAAGAACCAAGACTTGGCCTGGAGCCTTGATTCCAGCGCCCAAGCCTGTCCGCCGCCAGCCCGCAAATGTGCAGTAACGCACATAACATACACTCAACAAAGGAGTTACGGAGTATCCGTGCACCGTCCATGCTACAGTCTCAAAAAACTTCTTGTTTCCCACTCTCGGCTTTGCTACACTGCACGCTTGTCAGGCTGCGGTACATGGTCCATCAGTTCGTCACGTACCGCATGAGTGACAAGGGCTGTCGTTGCGGGTACGCGACGGGGGAGCGATTCGGTCGGCGGCGGCACTAAACGCCGCTGGCGGGCAAACGGGGATGAAGCCCGGAGGAGACGAAGTTCTCCTTCCCCATTCTCAACTCCCTCAATATCGCCCCCGTAGCGGCACAGCGGGCTCGATTCTCACGCTTCTCGTTGTTGAGGGCGCGATCTTGATGGGTAGAAACTCATTTCCAAAACGAGGACAGGACCATGAAGGCAAAACGGTTTGGGAACGTCGGTGTCGGATCCATAACAGGGTGGGGCGCTTGCGCGCTGGTAGGCGCGCTGGGTGCCATCAAACCCGCAAACGCGGAGCCAGCTCCGTTGTATGCGCATATGGAGCCGGTCATGCTGGATTCGGGCGTGCTCGACAATCCGAGCAACGAGCCGGCCGTGGTCTTTACGCGGATTCTCGACCTTGGACCCGACGTCCCATGGGTTAGGGTGCTCTTCTCCGACGCTAACCTTCCGCCTGGCAGCTACGTCCGCGTCACGTCGCTGCTGGACGGGGACTCGCAGACCCTCGACGCTGCGGGGCTGGCCGACTGGGGCAACGGGACCGCGTTTTTCAACGGGTCAGCAGTGAGGATCGAGTTAGTCGCTGGGGCACGCAGTGCTGGAAATGTGGTTCGCACCGAACGCCTCTTCGTGGGAGAGGTCCCGCCCCCGGTCCAAGGCGGGGTGGCCGCGATCTGCGATACTGCCGACGATCGCCAGGCGAGCACCGATAAGCGCGTTGGACGGCTGCTTAACACTGAGGCGCGACCGGAAGGGGAGAACACTGTCTTTCCACTAGGCATTTGCACTGGGTTCATCATCGACAAACCGGCTGGACCTGACGATAAGCTGCATCTCACCGCCGGGCACTGCTTCCGGGATCGGTGTGCGGGCCTTTTACCCAAAGACCCTTCGTACGTGTTCCAATTCAACGTAGTCTGTGTCAATGGGACTGAGCCCACCTGCTCCAACCCAAACTGCAACATCTATCATCCGCCCGCTGCGGATCAGTTCCCCGTGATTGGGGATAGTGTGCGCTCCTGGGACGGAGCGGTCCGAGGTACGGCGAATGACTGGGCTGTCTTCAAGTGTGGGAAGAGCAACAATCAGACCACTTTTGTGCACCAAGGCAACGGCCCCCAGGCTATGTTCACGCTTGGCGACCCCACGAACTTGTTCTTAGGTTCCCCAATTCGGATTACGGGATACGGGGCGGACGGGAACGGGCCTGGAGGGGGTGGACCACCAAGCGCATGCAAGTGCGATCCGGGCGCTGTACCAGCAACAGGTACACGAAACGCAACGCTTCAAACGGCCATTGGGGACCTCATCGATGTCGCCGGTACAATAATAGAATATACAACCGATGCTTGCGGAGGAAATTCAGGATCCCCCATCATCGGCCCGGGCGACAAAGCCTTCGGGATCCACACGTTTGGGCGCCTATCTTGTGACGGGGTTACTACTAATATCAACGGGGGAACGGCCATAACCCACCCGTTCCTACAAGACGCGATCGCTGCGCTTGCACCGGGCGGGTCGCAAGCGGCGATCTGCATTCCGACGCTCTCGGCGTGGGGTCTGATTATTCTGGGGCTATCGGTGGCGTCCGCGGCGACGGTGGTGATCCTGCGTCGCCGGGCGGTCAGCGCGGGATGACGCGAGGATTGGAGGGTTAGGCGGAAGATGTCTCGGAAAACAGCGGCGGCGTCCGTTGGACGGCGAATGGCGGGGTTCATGTGTGCGTTCGCTCTGCCCGCGACCGCGTTTAGTGATGTGACCGTGTGGACGAACGGGAACGGGTCGGGCGGCGTTACGGCCAGGGTGAAGGACCCTAACGGACAGGTGCATGCCTGGTCGGCGGTCGGAATAGGCGTCGACCAGACCACATCCGCGCTTTTCGGCGACGGCGTTTGGGTCACGTTCTCCTGGGATCAGGGGTGGACGATCAACGCCCAGGGTTTCGCGTGCAAGCCCAACACTTCCTACGGCGACGGGGGCGTCGCGACGCTCTGCACCGTATCCGGCATCGCCTTGTCCGCTTCGTTCGAACCGCCCGGCACGACCGGGTCTGTCTTGCATCTCACCGGGGAAGTGAGTGCGTTTGGAGCCATTGATGCGGATGATGCGGTGGTGCATTACGCGGTGTTACTGGCGAACTCCGACGTGATTCCCCAAGGGTTCCTCGGTACGGCCCAGAATCTCGTCGATCGCGGAATCATTGCGCCCGGTCAGGTACTCCGGGAGTTTACGGCGCCTAACAACACGCTCTTACAAGTGGATGAACTCGTCGCACTGGGGGTTACGGTGGGCGCACCCGACGTTACACTTCTGGCGTGGACCCACGGTCGGTACGTCGTTCCTGCCGTCTCCGAGTGGGGTCTGCTGCTCATGGCGTTGCTCACTGTCACTGCGGGAACGGTCGTGGTGATGCGTCGCCGGGCGATGGTGCACGGAGGGTCGTAGACTCCGTATCCGTTCTTTCGTTTTGGGATGGGGAAGTGAAGCGTTGGCCGCCCGCGGCTCGCGTCAATTCGTCGGGCCGACGATCGACTGAAAGAACAGGTTGGCCACGATGCCGTTGCCCTGCTCGCTGAGATGGTCGCAGTCAAAGTAGTTCGCCTGATCCTGTCGGAGGATGTCGTCGGCCGCCGCTACATCCACCAAAACCGCCCCCTGATTTGCGGCGGCCCCGGTCGACTACTTTGGCTGCGCATCGATCGGGCTCCGCACGCCATGACCTCCCTTCTTGAGCGTATGGACCGCTCCAACGTCCACACGCCGAAGCCCGCGGCTCGCCTATTCGACCGTGACGCTCTTGGCCAGGTTGCGGGGTTTATCGACGTTGCAGCCGCGAAGGACGGCGGCGTGATAGGCAATCAGTTGCAACGGGATGACGGCCAACAGCGGTTGCAGCGGCTCCACTGTGTCGGGGACGTAGAGGACATGCTCGGCGAGGCGCTTGATCTCCCTGCCGCCTCGGTGGCCGAGGCGTGTGAGCAGTTGCCACACCATCATTCTTCTCTTTGATGCCATGTTCGTGTCGCTCCCACGCGGCGGCCCGCCTGCGGTCGCGTCCCGCGTCCCTAACGTCCCGGTGGGCGCGACTCAGCGCTCCGCCGTGCCGCGGGTGCGGGGCTGGGACGGGAAGGCCCCGAGGCCCGCTGCGCCCGGCCCCGCCGCCGCGACTGAGCGTGGCCGGGCGGCGGGACGCCTACGGAAACGGCGGCAGTCTCCGGTTATGGGATGGGGGAAGTGCCCAAGGGGAAGAGGGAAGAGGCCCGCGCAGCGGGCCGGTTTCTCGGGGCGTCCGCCGGCGGCGCGGAAGCGCGCTTCCGCGCGGCGCCGGGCGCGGGCGGCGGGGGGAAGCCGCGGACGCGGGTCAAGGGAGCGGGGAGGGGGAGGGGGCCCGCGCAGCGGGCCCCAATCTCCGCGGCCCTCGGCCCGCCCCCGCACACCGTTCATTGACCGGGCCGCGTCCTTCCCTCCGACGGTTGCCCTGCGCCGCGGCGCGCCCCGGCGATCCCCGCTCCGCGCCCGCCCCGCCGTCCGCCGCCGTCCGCCACGGTGGAGCCTGGCGGCGCGTTGGACCCCGGCGTCGCGGACTCGCGGCGGGCCGGCGCCCCGCCCGTTCGCCCGACGACAGGGGGAGGCCCGTGGCGGCGGTGGAGCATCCCGGCGTCGGCGCGCCGTGTCTGTGCAGCGCACGGTGTGCCTGCGCACCACAGTGGTCAGACTGTCATCCTGCGCGCCAAGAGAGATAGAGCGCACCCCCACCACACCCCCCTGACCACCCCCTACTGTCTCTTGGCGCGCGCCGGACTCAGGCCGTCGGGCGGGTCGTCCGGCGCGCCAAGAGAGGTAGAGCGCACCCGCCCCCACCCCCCCCGAACCACCCCCTACTGTCTCTTGGCGCGCCGGACTCAGGCCATCGGACGGAGCATCCAGCGCGCCAAGAGAGGTAGAGCGCACCCACACCCACACGGGGTGCCGGGCCCAATGGCCCTAAGTTAAAGGGAGCCGGCGCGCACCTTCGATGTCTTGTCGAATGTGGATGTTTAAGCATCGGCCCGAAAACCGGGTTTTCAGCAGCGAAAACGGCGAGCCCACTGGGGCCGGTGCTTAAGTTAGTGCCATTGTGCCGGGCCTGCCCTGCCGGGGGCGGACGCCGCTCAGTGGGACGCGTGCGAGGCCGGGTCGGCGGCGACCCACGGCCCCACGGCGGTCTCGCCATCCGGCGAGCGTGTTCCGCCGCCCGATCAGCGCACCAGCGGCGGGCGTCGTGATCCGAATGCGGCGGAGCCGCGGCGCGTGTTCCCTAGGCTGAACCGCACCGCCTCGTCGCCCTCCTCGTCCTCGCCCACGGCGTAGACCGAGGCGTCGCCCCTCTCGATGCAGCGCGTCAGGACTTCTCGAAGCAGAAGAATCGCATCATCCAGCACGGTGGCGACCGTCCGCTCCGCGACGAGCGAAATGACTTTCTGCAACTCCACTCCTGCGAGCTCCCGTTCGCGGTCTGCGCCGCGAGAACAGGCCGCGCTGGCGAGCGCAACCGCGTTCGCCAGCGCGGTCGCGATCATTGACTCCACGCACGTGGGTTCGCGCGACGACTCGGCGCGCCTGGTCGCGCCAGCGATCACAACATGCGTCACGCGGTTCCAGTCGACCAGCGCCGTTTCGTTCGTGCTCTGCATTTCGCTTCTGCTCATGGTCATCCCTTCCTCTCCTCGTCCTGGTCCCCGTTTGCCCCCGCCGATCTCCTGTCGGAGCATTGCAGCCATTCCCAATCCTTCAACACACCACTGCACCTCAAAAACTATTCTATACGGGCGGCGGGCGTCCCCCCTCGAAGCAGGCCCCCCTACCACTTCTCGCCCACTCGGCTCATGCTACGATTGTGCGGCATGGCCAGTCGAAGCCCGACCTCAGTCCTCGCCCGCCGAAACGGCGCGGCGTTGGCCTACTTCGAGGAAGCGAAAGCGGCGCTTGCACGCGCCACTCGCGTTGATGAAGTCAAGGCCATCCGCGATAAGGCGGAAGCCCTGCGACATTACTTCCGCCAAGCCGGCGAATTCTTGGTCATGCAGAACGAGTGCGCGGAGATCAAAATCCGCGCCGAATGCCGTGCCGGGGAGCTGCTTGCGGAACGCACCGCACACGTCGGCGGCCGGCCCGGCGAAAACCCCTCGCACGATGAGAGGGGTTTTGCGCCGAGCAAGCTCGCGGATCTTGGGATCAACTACAGCCAATCTTCCCGCTGGCAAACGATGGCGAACCTTCCAGAAGAAACCGTCGAACGCTACATCACGGAGACCAGGGCCAGGGGCGACGAACGCACCTCCGCCGGCCTTCTGCGGCTAGCGAGACTTGACGTTCACTTCTCCAGTGAAACCGCGGAATGGAATACACCATCCGAGATCATCGAGCGAGTCCTCGCCCTATTCGGCGGACGAATTGACCTTGATCCGTGCTCAAACAGCGCAACCAAACCGAATGTTCCCGCAGCGAAACATTTCACTCCCAGGGAGGACGGCCTGTCGCGTGTTTGGAAGGGCCGCGTCTACATGAATCCGCCGTACGGACTGGAAATCGGAAGATGGGTGGAACATCTGTGCGCCCAGTACGAGGCGGGAACATTGCCGGAAGCCGTCGCGCTGGTCCCCTCGCGCACGGACACGGAGTGGTTCGAACGTTTACGAAAGTACCCGCGATGCTTCCTTCGTGGGCGGCTTCGATTCAGCGATCACGAGAACACCGCTCCCTTTCCTTCCATGGTGGTGTACTTCGGGAATCGGGCGAGCCGATTCGCAAAAATTTTTGGCCCGCTCGGCGATGTGTACGAGCTCTCTCGTTCTTGTCGCTAACGCGGTCCCAACACGATGCTCCGCAAGGCACATGACACGCGATGCCCCGCGTGGCCGCGGCCCCGTCCGTCGGCGCGGCCGGCGACCTGGTCGTGCTGACGGCCCACGGGCGGTGCTCGCCGCCGCGGCGTCGAACCTCCGCAAGCTCCTGCGGCGGCTTGCCGCTGCGCTGGCTCGGATTTGCCATCGGTGCTCTTCGACCGCCGAGCCAGCTCTGCCTTAGCGCTTGACCGCGACTTTTTCAGGAACGACTGATTAGCGGAAGGACTCAGGTGTCCAGGGTGGCTGGGCTGCACCGCGGCGTTTCATTTCTTTCGTGGCGTGCCGTATCGGGAGGTTTCCAGTGCGCATCAGCAAAGCAGAATCGTCCAGCCAACGGAGCTGGGAACGGCGACATATTCGTCAGCACCGGTCACCTCTCACGGCGGCGATTGTGAGCGTAGCCACGCCGGAAGGAAGATATCATGTCGTCAACGACGTTTACGCACCAAGTGGCGACGCCGGGCGTCAAAATGCGCATAGGCCAAGCGTGAGGAACCTGTTTCGTCTCAACGCTCTTCGGAACTCTCTTGACAACGTTGTGCGGCCGATCTGGAGGTGGTACGACTTGCTCGTACTCTGCGATCTTAAAGTGAACAAGTTCGTTTCGTATGAAGACTATGTTTCTGAAGTCCGTCCAAAGTCTTGTTGGAAGTGGCCAACTCGGTCCACAGAGTGCCCTGCCTAGGATGTCCCATTTCTGAGTCAACTCTGTACTTCGCTGAAAGGTCATCACGTCGCCTGACAACTCAGAGGGAAGAACGTGGAGCTGGCCTTCCCGAAACGCTTGCGTTTCGTGCAAGAAAAACGCCACCTGGTTGATAAAAGCCTCGGTTGCACATACGGACAACAGAATACACGAGAGCGGTTTGGCAACGGAGTCAGTTTCTCGCTTGGCCTCATCAGCCAATGACTTTGCGGAGAGCAAATGATAATTAGCCATGTCAGGCAGTTCTCCCATCTCCAGCCAGCCATCGTGGACAGCTATGCGACACCATCCGTATCGCCTTGCCGCAGATTCGCCAGGATCCCGTAGTATGAAGTCAAGGCGGGATGGTTCCACGCCAGCTTGCTTCATCTCATCAGTGATCTCGGCCACATCCTCAGATATGCCACCAAACTCCGCCGGCAGGCCAACGGGTTCAAAGTCCGCGCGGCCGCAACATTCCTGATAAGCCGCTCCACTTCCGCAGGCACACTGGGCAGTCGGGCCGATTATCTGATGGTTCTGCGTTGCTTTACGAGCGGCTCGATTGACTTGCCGCAGACCATGGTCGGCGATAGCGATCGCCTGGTCGTCGCCTAGATCGTCTCCGATCTGCTTTGCCTCTTTCAGAGCGTTTCTCGCCTTACTAAGCTGGTGCATCTTTACGTATATGCCAGCCAGATTGCCCAATGTTGCGGCCGTCGACCGAAGATTTCCGACCCGGCGGCTCAGGGATAGATCCATCCTCATGTGCGCGATTGCCCGTTCGAATCGTCCGATGCCCGCGAAGTAAAGACCCAGTTGGCAGTAGTTGTTGGCCAATCCGTCAAGGTCGCCTATTTGCCTTTTGAGAACAGATGACTGCTCAACAATGCGTATTCCCTCTTCCTGCTTACGCACATCAGGATCATCCAAAAGCAGAAAGCCGAGATTTGCTTTCACTCGAGCCCAGTGCTCGACTTCGTCATCGCGACCTTCACAGTAGGCCAAAGTTGTCTCCCAACACTCCCGGGCGCGGAGGCTATTTCCGCCGAGCTTATATGCTTTCCCCGCCTCGAGATTCGCCATGGCGACCGTCTGGGCATCTGCGCTCGAGTCAGCCAGGGTTGCGAGTACTTGGTCAAAAAGGCCGCAGGCCTTCTGATGTGCTCCCAGGGCGCTAAGCGAAATCGCTCTGAGCGTCGTGATGTGGGCTTCCAGAAGGGGTTCATCGGGCGTGGGCGAGCCGGTCTCTGACGATTCCAGCAGGTCTAATGCGGTGCGATGCTGGCCGCGACGCTGATGGGCTTGTGCCAGTTGCAACCTGGCGTTCCGTTTCTGCGCCTCGTCCAAACGTTGATCGCCTAGGAGGGCTTCCAGCCTTGAAACTGCCTCGACCACGGCATCCTCGTTATGCTCCAGCGATAGCATCGCGGCTTCGTGGATCTGTGAATCCAGATTAGGTGCTTTCGTCGACGGCTGGGGCCCTTCGGTTTTGGGCAGGCAGCATTTCTTGTATTTCTTTCCACTACCACAGGGGCAGGGTCCGTTTCGGCCAGTGTGTTCGGAGGTCATCTGATTCGCTACCTCTCTTCCTTATGTGCAATGACATGCGTACCATTGTTCGTCAGGCATTTCACGGATCATCATTCTGCTGCGATCCCTGGCCGACAGCAAGCTACGGGCCGGAGGAGTGATGGACCTGCGGGAACCGCTTTCGCCGTCGTCTCACTAGCCATGCGAAGACGCTCGCTACGCCGGCCCGAGCTTCGCGAGCCTCCTGCACACGCACCATACGCGTTCCGGAAATTCTGGCCACCCTTATAGGGTAGCCAAGTCCGTTGCTCGCGGCTGCGCCGCGAGGGGTTTAGCGCGTTCGTACCAATTCCGAAGAGAGTGGGAAGAGCGGGCGGAGCACGCCAAGCGGTCCTCCGCCCGTCCTCCGGTCTTGGCCCCTGGGTCGGCGCTCGGGTCGCCGTGGACGGCCGCCAGCTTGGCCACGCGATCCTCGCTGCGATACGACGTGTTGCCCACGGCCGGGTATCGCGGGTGCTGCACCTCCGTCCCGTGCCGTGTCACGATCCGCACCTTCTCCGGGTAGAGGAACAGCGTTCCGGGAATGCCGATGGTCTTGGGCGGCATGGAGTAGCGGATCCGCTCGTGCTCCACGAAGCCGGTGGTGCGGACCATGGTCGTGATCCGCAGCGGATACTCCGCCGCGGGGATGGCCATCGGCGTCAGGCGCGGCCGTTCCGCTATCCCGCGACGCGGCTGACGTGACACTCCGCCCACGGCGACGCCGGAGGCGCGGACATTCGGACGTCGCGTTCGAGATATTCGCGTCACAGGAATGGGGGGCACTGGCCAGTCCATTGCCGACGGGAGCGGCCTTGATGTTGTCCTTCGCCGGAGCGCCGATGCGCCGCCCGGCGAGCGGGGGGCGGCGACGGAACCGGGGAAGGGCACATGCCGGAGTGGAGCGACGAGCAGAGGGAGCGGGTCACGGCGCAGTTCC
>Ga0315285_10007481_pt1 | contig 11216 bp, 4 predicted proteins | sample YL17G09_36_MG_FD_203698 | JGI IMG/M metagenome (GOLD analysis project Ga0315285, IMG submission 203698) | Sediment microbial communities from Yellowstone Lake, YNP, Wyoming, USA - YL17G09_36 | ecosystem: Environmental > Aquatic > Freshwater > Lake > Sediment | place: USA: Wyoming | collected... | reverse complement strand
CGCCGATATGTCAAACATGGGCTAGTGGCGGTGGCGGTGGCCGGCACCCACGCCCTGGTGGTCAACGAAGACCAGGATTTCGTGATCGTCGTCGATCTGACCACGGCGAGAGAGTTGACACGGATCGGCGTGGGCAGCCGCCCCAGCAACGTGATCGTGGCCAACACCCAGCTTGCCATTGCCACCAACGGCACCAGCGGCGACCTGAGCTTCATCAACCTGCAGACCAACACCGTGAGCGGCTCGCCGGTGAAGGTGGGCACGGACCCGCGGGCGGTGGCGGTGCACCCGGCGGGTCAGTACGCTTACGTGGCGCTGGGCGGCGATAACGCCGTGGGCGTCGTCGATCTGCGCTCCTACACCAAGGTTGCCACGGTCAGTGTGGGCAAGAACCCGGCGGCCATCGCCATTACCCGCGACGGCCGGCGGGCCGTGGTCGCTAATCTGACCAACAATACCGTCTCCATCCTGAATACGGAAAACGCGGCGGCCCCGTCGGTGATTCCTACGCCGACCGGCACCACCCAAATCCCGGTAGGCGTGCAGCCCAGCGCGGTGGAAATCAGCCCCGACGGCAAGACGGCTTATGTGGCCAACCTGGGTAGCAATTTCTTCACCGCGGTCGATATCGGGAAGCTGGCGGTGGCGGGCGTGGTCAACATACAGCGAACCGATCCTAGCAACTCGTTGCAGAAGATTTCATCGCCTGCCTCCGGAGTGCGGATTGCGCCGGATGGGACGCGGCTGCTGGTGACGGAGTTCCGCGACGCCTCCATGCTGCTGATTTACGACCTGAACAACATGCCGCTCTCCCCCGCCCCGGACATCGAGGTGCCGGGCGAGCCGCGGGCCAGCATGTACCTGGATGTGGACGCGTCTCTGGGCTGCCCGGGCTACTACACCGCCGAGGTCGCGCTGGCCGACAAGGCACGGTCAGGCATGTGGGGAATGGAAGTAGCGTTGACGGCGGGCGCGCGCCTGCTGCAAGGCGGCTTTAATTTGGGCGGCGGCTTCACCGCCAACGGGGGCCAACCACTGGGCTTCGGCGCGTTCAACATCACCAACGCCGCCAATGAGCCGCAGACCGTGACGATCACCGTGCAGGCGCAGGCGCTGCCGACCGCGGGCTACAGCGCCGGCAACCTGGGGCTGAGCGTGCAGCTCTACCAGCCGCAGGCCGACGGCAGCCGCACGCCGGCGGGCCAGGGGGCGTCGGGGAAGCCCCCGCTTTCGGTGAGCACTGCTGTGAATCCGGGCTTCTACGTGGTGGAAATCAAGAGTTTGCCCGGTTCTCCGGCCGGCACTTTCACGATGGCTCTCGGAACACAGTTTGTCGGTCGTCCAGGGGGCGCCTTTCAGGGCGGCGTGGTGGTGGGCGGTTACGCGACCCGCGATGCCAACGGCAACTCGACGGTTGGGTTCGGCGGTTTTTGCATCTCGGAGGCCCAAACGGTCAACATCCGCACGCTCAGCGGTCCCAGTTACGGCGACAGCGGCTCCGGCGACCTGGTGCTGACGCTGAAGGACCGCACCGGGCAACCGATCCGCAGCATCAACAACGCCATTCCCACGTCGGCCGGTGTGGCGCTGCCAGACCCGCCCGACATGCAGGGCGCCACGCCCACAATTTACGTGGACGCCAAAGCGGCGGCGGGCGGCGACGGCAGTTCCGCGAGGCCCCTGCGCAGCATCACCGCGGCGGCGAGTAAGGCGCGGTCCGGCGACGTGATCCTGGTGCGGGCGGGCCGCTACTCGCCCAGCCTTACCGGGGAGGTGATCCCCATCGGCAGCGCGGGGACAAATATCAATCCGTTGCAGGCCAACGTAAAGGTTTTCGGCTCTGGAGCGGCGACTACCATCCTGGATGCCGAGCAATCGCCGGGCAGCGCCGGCAATGCCAACGCCTTTGTCATCGCCGCGCCTAATGTGCGCTTTGCCGGCTTCACCGTGCGCGGCGCGCAGCAGTTCGGGGTGCTGGTCTATCAGGCCAGTGGCGTGCGGATCGACAGCAGTTTCTGCACCAGCAATGGGCGCGACGGCATCGGCGCGATCGGGTCCCCCGGGCTGGTGGTCACCGGCAACGTGACGGTCGCCAACCAGGAGAGCGGCATCGTAGTGAGCGGGTCGGTGAGCGGCGCGGCCAGCAATCCGCCGGCCGGCTGCCCGGCCTCGTTCGGCGCCTGCATCATCAACAATGTCGCCAACGATAACCGCTCCGACGGCATCCTGGGCAGCCAGGGCGGCACGCTCTACATTCTGAACAACACCACGCTGAACAACGGCTCCTCGGGCATCGAGCTGAACAACCGCGCCGATCCCGGCCAGCCGGCCAGCCCCGCCCTGACCGGCTACATCCGCAACAACACGGTCAGCAACAACGGCGGCGTGCAGTTTGCCTTTGCGGGAACGGGCATTCTCATCACGGAAGGCGGCCACGCCGCCGAGATTTCGGGCAATCAGGTCAACAACAACCGTCCCTATGGCATTGGCATTTTCCTGAACGCGACGGCGACCCTGATTTCGAAGAACCGGGTGGTGGACACACAGTACAACGGCGTCCTGGTGCGCTCGACTTCGACGGTCACCGAAATCTCCGACAACACGGTCACCACCAGCGGCCTGAGCGGCCTGTTCATCGACGACAAGTCCAGGGTCGATAAGATTCTGCGCAACTCATCGACCACGAACGGCACCTGCACGGCCTGCACCGACTCCAAGTCCGGGCTGGCGGTGTTGGGCGGTTCGCAGGCCGGGACCGTGGATGCGAACTTCTTCGATCGCAACGCGGTGGGCCTGGAAATGGCCACGAACTCGACCGTTTCCTCGGTCACCAACTCGACGCTCGACAGCAACGACAACGGCGGAATCTTCATCCGCGCCGGCTGCACGCTTTCATCGTTCAGCGCGAACAAAGTGCGGACCAACCGGGGCCTGGGCGCGCTGCAGGTGGAAGGCTCGACCATCACGCTGGCCAACAGCGAGATTTCCGGGAACCAGGCGGGCATTAACGTTTACACCAACTCCACTGCCACCATTCAGAGCTGCCAGATCACATCCAACAAATCGGGCAGCGCGCTGGCGGTTACCGGAGTTTCACAAGCGACCCTCTCCGGGACGACGGTCAGCGGGAACACCGGCGACCAGGCCATTTTGGCCGCGGGGGCGGGCAGCACCGTCCGCCTGAACGGCGGCAACTCCGTCATCAACAACAAGGCCTGGGGCTTGAACGCGCAGAATGGCGGCACGATCTCCTGCAGCGGCGCCAACACCGTCAGCGGCAACACCTCGGGCAACATGCTGGGAAGCATTACCGGCTGCCAGTGACTGAAGAGTTGCCAGTCCTCAGTTATCAGTTTTCAGTTTTCAGTGGCGCGTCAACTGACGACTGACAACTGAGCAATCATTCAATCATCAATGGGAAGGGCGGCGACTGGGTGTCGCCGAGCGAGACCACCAGTTGATACTGGCCGGGCTGGACTCCAGCCGGGAGGCGGGCGTTGACCTGCCGCGGCCCGGGGCCCGGGGGCGCTACGAACTCCACCTCCAGCTCGAGGCTGTTGGCGCGGACGCGCACGTGGGCGACAGCGGCGGCCGCCGGCAACCCCTCCACCCAGAAGGAAACGAAACTCTCGCCGTTCAACTGAATCTTTCCGGGTGTCCAGGCAATGCCGTCGCAGGCCCCGGTAATGAGCAGACGTTCGGCTCTCAACTCCAGCGCGGGCGGCGTGACCTGGCGAGGCGGCTTGGCGGCGGCGGGCGGGACGGGGACGTGTCCGCCGGGCAGCGCGGCTGCGGGGGCTGCCGGGTGCGCGGCCCCTCCTTTTTCCGCGTACAGGGCCTGCGGCGTCAACGGGCGGGGCGCCGGCGCCAGCCAGCCGAAAAGGCGGAAGCGGTGCGAGCGGGCGCTGTAGGCGGCGCGCAGCAGCAGCAGTAGCAAGACTGCCGGGAGAAACAAGACGGCCGCGCCCAGCAGCAGCACCGCGCGATAGGGCAGCAGGGCCAGCCACCGCGCCGCCCGCCCGCAGGACCGCAGGGCCGACACTACCCGGTCGCGCATTTGCTTCAGCAGCCAGCGCTTCCCAGCCCAGTTGTAGCGCCGCTCGAAGTGTCCGCGGATTTGCGCCATCTGGTCGCGATGCAGCCAGAAGCCGTCGCCGAATTCATTGAAGACGAAGAACCGGCGGGGGCGCAGCAGCAACAAGGCGCAGGCGCGGCACAGCGCCAGTTGGCCCTCGCCGCTGGCGAACAGCACCACCAGGTCGTATTCCCGGCGGGCGTGAAGCAGCAGCCGCAGTCCGCCGAGCGGCCGCTTCACCAGGAAGACGTGGCGGTATGCGATGGCCCGCGGCGCGGCATCGACGGCCAGCGGCTTGGCCAGGAGATCGAACGCCACACCGGGGAACGCGCTCTCCAGCCTGGCCAGCGCCGTGCCGACGGTTTGCGGCCGCGCCGACGCAATCACCAGCCCGCGGCGGAACCAGCGGTCGTCCCGGGGGCCGAGAAACGTGCTGGAGAAACGCTCAAACATTGTGGATTTCGGATTGCGGATTGCGGATTTCGAACACCAGGTTTGAAATCCGCAATCCGCAATCCGCAATTCTTCAAACCGCCAGGTTCTCGAACCCGCAGACCGGGCAAGGCCAGACAGCCCGGGAGGGCGCGGGGGCCCGGGGCGCCTGGCCGTGGATCGAGCATCCGCACGCCGAGCACACCCGCGCGATCCTCAGCAGGCCGCGACGCCGGCCCATCTTGAACAGCAGCAGGTACGAAGCGGAGGCCAGCGGATCGTGCCCCGTGGCCCGCGCCCACAGGCGAAAGGCGCGGTACAGCAACCGCCGGAGAAGGTTTCCAAGGGGAGCGGTTTGCAGCCAGGTGAAGGCGGCCGGCGAAGGGGCCATGGCTTCCAGCTTGAACCCGCTCTCCTGGTACATCAGCTCCAGAAAGTTCTGGAGCGTATAGTGCTGCAAGTGTCCCCCGCCCCTGGTCATCAGACGGTAGAGGCGGTCTTCCATGCTGCTGTGGCGCGGGACGGAGATGTACAACAGGCCCCCGGGCTGTACCACGCGGTCCAGCTCCCGCAGCGCCACGTGCGGCTCCCGCAGGTGCTCGAACACAAAATTGCAGAGGATGGCGTCAAAGCAGCCGTCCGGCCAGGGCAGGCGTTCGGCGTCGGCCAGTGCCAGGCAGGCGTTCTTCGGCCAGCCGCGCGTGTCGGGGTGCGCGAACTGGTCGATGCCGTAGAAGCGGAGCTGCGGAAAGCGCGCGTAAGGGACGGTTCCCGGCCCGCAACCCAGGTCGAGCACTCGCGCCCCGGGCAGAACTTGAGTCAGTGGCAGCAGGTCCGCTATTTGCGGGCGCATCCCGGACCCCAATGTCGCGGCATGATGATTGGAGCGTAGGCGAGATTGGCGGCCAAGTCAACGCCAGGAACAGGCTGTAGGCTGTAGACCGTAGGCTGTAGGGGAACCGCGCGCGGCTGCCGGCCCACAGCCTACAGCCCACGGCCTACAGCCTCCTTCGCGGCGGCATCCTCGTCGGCCAACTGGCCGCGATACACGAAGGCGGCCAGCAGCACCCCGAAGAATGCCAGGAAGCTGAGGATGCCGCCGGCCAGCACCGTGCCGGGCCGGTAGCGGAACACCACGCGGCTCTCGCCCGGCGGCACCACGATGGCGCGGAACAGCCCGTCGGCTTTATAAATTGGCACGCTGGCGCCGTTCAGCGTCGCCCGCCATCCGGGGTAATCGGCCTCGCTGAGCACCAGCAGGCCGCGCTTCTCTGCCCTGACTGTCAATTCCAGGCGATGGGCGCCATAGAAGGTGAGGGCGATTTCGTCGCTGCCGGGCGCCACAGTCGCCGCCGGGTCCAGCGTCACGGGCAAGGGAGCCGCCAGCAGCGCGGTGCGGCGCGGGTCGAAGCCCGGCTCGCCTAGCTTGGCACGCAGCCTGTCGATCGACGGTTCGACGGCCGTTTCATGCACCACCCAGGCGCGCGGATAGCAGTTCGCGTTCTGGTACACCTTCCAGCCGGCATCCTCGTACACGGCGCCGGGATCGGGCGCCGCTTTCGGCTTCACGAAGTAACGCACGTTAAGCAAGTCCACGGAGTGCGGCACGGTGTTCAGAAAGCGCTCGTAGTCGGCGGGCAGCGTTGCGGCCATGCCGCCGATGGTCTGAATGCCGTACAGGTCGCCGATGTTGGGGTGCCACTCGACCAGCACCTGGGTGCGGAACACTCCGGGCTGTGATTTCAAGAACTGAGCCACTCCCCCGCAGCTCAACAAGACCTTCAGGTGATTCTTGCCTGTCTTCTCCAGCTCGATCTTGTCCCGGAGGGTCCAATTGAAGGCGCTCAGGTCGCACACAATCAAGGCCAGCACCAGGAAGCGCGCCAAACGGTTGCGGTTGCCGGCCAGGATGTAAAGCAGCAGCCCGTAGGCCGAGAGAATGAACAGGACGGAAAGGGCAACCCACTCGCTCATCTCCGGCTTGGTGAAAAGCGCGGGAACGGAGAGTCCCGCCAGGCAGACGATTACCACCCACTTGAAGACCCGGAGCAGCGGCGCCAGCGAGGCGCGGTCGGCCTGGCCCGAGAACAGCGCTTCGGCGCCGAAGCCGGCCAGCAGCGCCATGGCGAAGTTGGCAAGGTAGATGAAACGGGCAGCCTCCCGCGCCATCCACAGAAACGGCGTGATGGAGTACAGCAGGCCGTGCAGGAAGGAGAAGGAGCCCAGCGTGTAGAAGAAGGCCAGAACCGCCAGCCCGGCCAGGTAGCGCAGCAGCGGATGGCGCCAGTTTTTCCAAACGCCGACGATGGCCAGCAGCAGCGGCACGATGCCGAAGTACGGGCTGTAGTTCTCGCCGCCGCCGACGGCCCCGTCGAACGGAAAGCCGAAGACAAACGCGGCGACCGAGCGCGGCCAAAAACCGTGGCTCAGATTGGCATAGGGGATTTTCCGCTGCGCCGGAAGCATCAACACGTCACTCAGGTAGCGCACGGCCCGCCCGCTGTACTCCAGGGAAGGTAGGAGCTGAATGGCGGCGGCCAAAAACGCCACCACGCCTACGATGGCGACCACCGTTCCGGCCCAAGCCCAGCGGTTGCCGCGCGCCGGGAAACCGGCGGGCCCGGGGGGCGCATGGTGCGCCAGGAACGCGGCGGCGCTGACCACCACCAGCACATCCATGATGGCGATATGCAGGCGGCCGCCGAGGATGGCCAGCCCCAGGGCCAGCCCGGCCAAGCCGGCAAACAGCAAACCGGGCAGCGGGCGGCGCGCGCGCACGGCACGCAATAAAAATAGAACGATCACCGGCAGCCAGGCGGCCGAATCCAGCATATCCGGCCAGCCCACGCGGCCCACCATGCCGCCCAGGCCGAAGCAGGCGCCGGCCACCAGCGCCGCGTAATGGCTCAAACCCAGGTCCCGGGCCAGCGCGAACATGGCGCAGGCGATCACAAAATGGAGCAATACGAAGAACAACTCGAAGGCCCACGGCGACAGCAGGCCGGCACGGCTAAACGGGAGCAGCGCCAGGACCGCCTTGAGCGGGTAGAACAGTCCGGTCTGCATCTCACCGATGAAGCTGACGCCTCCGCGCGCGTATGGATCCCAGAGCGGCAGGCTGCCGTGCTTCAGGCTGGCGGCCGTGTGATGCGCCCAGGCATAGCTTTGGTTCGCCCCTTCGTATTCCGTGAGGACCGAAAACTGTTTGGTGAGGACAATCTTCCAGTAGAAAAGGATGACTACCAGCAGCAGGAGCAGCAGCCACTTTGTCGTCGGTCGAGTCATAAGAACTCGGCTGTGGGCTGTAGGCCGTGGGCTGTAGCCGCTCTGCCCACAGCCTACAGTCTACAGCCTACAGTCTACAGCCTACAGTCTACAGCCGGCTTTCGGAAAACCACGACGGCGAATCCCGCAATGGCCAACAGCGAAACACATGACAGCAGCGCGCCGGCCAGCACCGAGCCAGGCACATAGCGCAGCGCTACGATGCTTTCGCCGGGCGGCACGACCACGCCCCGCAACAGGCCATCCACGCGGTGGATGGCGGCCGGCGCTCCGTTTACCCTGGCCCGCCACCCCGGATAATCCACTTCGCTCAGCACCAACAGGCCGCGCGACCGGGCGCTCACTCGCACCTGAACGCGGTTGGCGCCGTAGTCCGTCACCTCCGCGGTGTCGGCCTGTCCGGCCGGGGCGGGCTCCAGTTGAATCTCGAGCGGCCGCGCCAGCAGCGCCGCCTGGCGCGCGTCAAACGACACGGAACCGAGGCGCTGGAGCAAGGCCTCAGCGGACGGCTCGACCTCGGCCTGGTGCACCACCCAGGCGCGCGGATAACAACTGGCATTCTCGTAGATACTCCAGGTGCCGTCCTGGAACACCAGCTTGTCGTTGGGCAGCGGCTGTTTGCGCACCAGGTAGCGCACATTGAGCAGATCGAAGGCCCGGTGAGCCAGCACGAAGAAGCGCCCGTAATAGTCCAGTTCGGTGGCCGACATGCCGCCCGTGGTCTGGACCCCGTACAGGTCGCCGATATTGGGCTCCCAGTTGCCGGTGATGTCCACGCGGAACAGCCCGGGCTGGGCCTTCAGGAAGTCGGCCATTTTCCGGCAATTCAGGAGCAAGGCCAGATGGTTGGTTCCCTTGCGCGATTCCTCCGCCTTGCTGTGGATGATCCAATGCGTGGGGCCGAAGTCGAACAGAATCAGGAGCACCGCGATGGCCTGCATTTCCCTGCCCCGGCGCCCATGCGCCGCGCAGGTGACGAAGATCAGGGCCGCCAGAAAAAAGGTCAGCGCGAAATAGCTCCATTCGTTCACCGGCGGGTAGTTCAGCATGGCCTGGACAGCCAGACCGGCCGCCACCAGGCCCACCACCCATCTGAGCGGCTTCAGCAGGCGCGGCAAAAACTCCGGGGCTTGTTCCGACAAGACGGCCCGCACACCGAAGCCGGCCAGCAAGGCCAACGCAAAGTGGGTCAGGTAAATGAAGCGGCCCGGTTCCCTGCCCATCCAGAGGTAGGGCACGAGCGCGTACAGCAGGCCGTGCAGCAGCGTGAAGAAGCCCAGCGAGTAAAGAAACGACAGCACCGCCAGGCCCGCCAGGTAGCGCACCCAGGGCTGTTTCCAGCCGCGCCAGATGCCGATGCCGGCCAGCAGCGACGGCAGCACGCCAAGGTAGGGGCTCACCTCTCCGTGACCGATGTTGCCGCCGAAGGGATAGACCAGGAAGAAAGCGAAAATGGCGTTGGGCAGGAAACCGTCGTTCAAGTGGGCATAGGGGATCTTCTGCCGCGCGGGCATAGCCAGATCGCCGCCCAGCGCGCGGATGGCCATCTTGCTGTATTCCATCGAGGGAAACAATTGGACGGCGCTGACGGCAAAGGCGATGACGGCGACGATGGCCACGGCGATGGCGGCCCAGATCAGTGGTCTCGACAGAGCCGCTCGCGACAGAGCCGCGACCGTCAGGGAGCGCTCCGTTCGCTGACGCTGGCGGCTCTGTTCGAGACAGGGCGCACAGGCGAAAAAGGCGGCCGCGCTCACCACCACCAGGCCCTCCATTAGCGGCACGTGCAGGCGACCGCCCAGCACCGACATCCCCATGGCCGCACCGGCCAGGCCGGCGTGCGCCGCGCCTTTCGCCGTCAGCCCCGCGTTCAAGGCGCGCAGCAGGAACAGGAGAATCAGCGGCAGCCAGATGGCGCTGTCCACCATGTCGGGCCACATGGTCTTGCCCACGAAGCCGCCCAGGCCGAAGCAGATAGCGGAGACAAACGCCGGGAAGCGCTCCAGGCCCAGCTCCTCGGCCAGCAGGAACATGAAGCCGGCCGCCAGCAGGTGGGCGAACACGTACAGGATGTGAAACCCGCGCTCCGAAAGCGGCTTCCCCTCTTCCAGCGGCCAGAAATAGAGCGGCAGCTTGAGGGGATAAAACAGCCCGGTTTGCATTTCCCCGCTGAAGCTGCGGCCCGAGTGGGTGTAGGGATCCCAGAGCGGCAGCACGCCCTTTTGCAGCGACGCGGCCGAAAAGTGATACCACGAGTAGCCCTGGTTGGCTCCCTCGTACTCCAGGAGCACCGAGAACTGGCCGCTGAGCACGATCTTCCAAAAGAACAGCACCGTGACAACGGCCAGCAACGCGAACCATTTGAGCCGCGGCTTCATGATCGCTTCCAGGTGCAACCCGAGAATCAAGTCAAATAATCGCGGCCGTGTCAAGCCCGACGAGCAGCGGTGACATGCCTCCGGCCTGTCGCACCGGTCGGTTCCCCAAGGCGGCTGCCTGGCCGGTATCTGTAGAATACAGGTGCAATGCGGCGTGTGAACTGCTTTACCCTCCATCCGTTATGATCCCGGCGCCTGCTAAAACAGGTGAAATGCAGGTGCAGCGACCGCAAGTCATTGAAAACAAGAGCGCATCGTCCAGACGCCGGGCCAGGAACAGGCTCTGAACTGGCAAGTGGCATCGGGCATCCCGCTTGTCCGATTCGGGCCGGTCAGCGGTCTGGGGCGAGCACGCGGAGAAAAGGGGAGAGAGTCGCTGCCCCTCTGCGTGCCTCGGCGTGCTCTGCGCCTCTGCGTTGTCCCCCCGGCCGGCTCTCGTCGAATTGTCAAAGATCGGGAGCGGCGTCCCCGCGCCGTCCCTCATTCAGAGATTGTCACATTACGATCCGAATGCCTCCTAGATATATACTATCACGCCTGTCAAGTGGCTAAGTAGTAACGGCCCCATGTACCGCCGGCGTCCCGCCGGCCGGCCCCACGTAGCGCCGGCGTCTCGCCGGCCGGCCCCTGGCATCTCGGCCGTCCCGGCCGCCCGCCCCGTTGTACCGCTGGCGTCCCGCCGGTAGGGACCCCAAAGCGTCTGCCGCGGCGGAGCACAGGCTGCCAGCCTGTGGGGCCTTCCCCAGCGCTTACCAGCGACCCACCGCCCGCCGCTAACCCATTGATTCCAGACCGAATCCTTCTTCTGGACGTCCCCGCCGCCAGCCGCCAGGCGAGAGCCATCAGCCATGCGCCAACAAAAGTGGCGATCCTCCCCGGCGTCTCTCTGCCGATATGTCAGCCCGTTGTTCGCTTTTTGCTTGCAGTCGGTGCTGGCCTGTGCTAACCTTCGGCGGTCAACCTAACCAATCAGCCGATCCCGGTTCAAGGTAGGTCATTTCGAATCTGGGGGAAGCGCCGTGAGTGAAGCAGAACGTTTCCGGAAT
>Ga0315285_10007480_pt1 | contig 11217 bp, 12 predicted proteins | sample YL17G09_36_MG_FD_203698 | JGI IMG/M metagenome (GOLD analysis project Ga0315285, IMG submission 203698) | Sediment microbial communities from Yellowstone Lake, YNP, Wyoming, USA - YL17G09_36 | ecosystem: Environmental > Aquatic > Freshwater > Lake > Sediment | place: USA: Wyoming | collected... | reverse complement strand
TCCAAGCACAAAAAAGATATTCCGGTGCCGATCATCTGGAACAGCAATGGTTATGAGAAGGCGGAAACGATCCGGCGCCTCAGCGGGCTAGTAGATGTGTATTTGCCGGATTTAAAGTATTTTGACGACATGGTCGCAGTGCGCTATTCCGGATTTCAAAATTATTTCCGTTGGGCTTCGCAAGCCATCCTTGAAATGCATCGCCAAGTTGGATTTCCTGATGTCGGTAAGGACGGGTTTATCCGAAAGGGGCTTATTATCCGCCATCTGGTTTTGCCTGGGCAGGTTGGGGACAGTAAAAAAATTCTATCCTGGATCCGAGAAAACCTCGGAACTGGCGCGTTTGTGGCGCTCATGGCGCAGTATTACCCTGCTTACCGCTCATCTGAATTTCCGGAAATCGACCGACGTCTGAAATCTGAGGAGTATCAGAAAATAAGCAACTATTTTATGTCGCTCGGGTTTGACGACGGGCTTGTACAGGAATTGGAGGCGGCGGATGCTACCTACACGCCAAATTTTGAATGACGAATTTCCAATTTCCAATGAATTTCCAATGTTGAATTTCCAATTTCCAATGTTTTTCGGAAAAACCTATTTTTTTAGGCTGGCATCGGTGGTGCGGATTATTTTTCCAAAAATAAGAACATATTCGTGAGCTTCATTAAATAATAATTTTCCTTCTCCTTCTTTGTTAGGTAATGCAATCCAGATCAGACGTAGCCAGTGTTTGGTTTCGTTGGCCTCCTTTTTTCCGATACAAATTTTATTTCTGAAGTCTTTTTTAGATGCCGCTTCGTTTGCCTCACGGTAATTGGCCCCAATGCTAGTGCCTGCCTTTACAAGCTGACTAATCAGAGGTCGCGTGATTTCATTGCGTTCCAATGATTTGGCGAAGAGAACAATTTTTTCACCGAATTTGGTAGTCCTTTCTTCTAAATCATAGACCATAGGATTGTTTTGATTACACAATATGTTTTTGATAGTTTTAAATATTAGTGAACAAATGTTTACTTGTCAATATAATTCGTCATTAAAAAATTCAACATTCCATTGGAAATTGGAAATTGGATATTGGAAATTTAGTATGTCGTTTTATCCGTTTTATTCTTCCATTCCAAAAACGGCTTCATACATTCCTCCCGGCCTTCCTGAATTTTTTGAACTTGGATTTTATCGGCATGTTCCTTGATCACGTCGTAGATGAATTTGTCATCGAAGCCGATGGCGGCAGCGTCGTCGCGGCTGCACCCATAAACCAGTCTTCTCATTTTGGCCCAGTGGATGGCCGCAAAGCACATAGGGCATGGCTCGCAGCTGGAATAAATTTCGCAGTCCGAAAGGTCAAACCTTTTGAGCTTGGCCGCAGCTTTGCGGATGGCCACCATTTCGGCGTGGGCGGTAGGGTCATTCGTCCTGACTACGCGGTTGTGACCTCGGGCGATTACCTTTCCGTCTTTCACAATCACCGCGCCAAAGGGGCCGCCGTCGTTTTTGCGCATGCCCTTGGTCGCCTCATTGATCGCCTGTTTCATGAATGGATTCATTTTTCAAATTTTATAAAATATTGTTTGGGTTTTAATTCCGCTTTCAGCTTTTTCGCGAATGCCGCGTCTTTTTCGGACACCCGGCGCAGTTGGTTGTGATCCTGAAACATCGGATCGATCACGCGCGATTTGCAAACCAGCCTTTCACCTTCTTTTTTTGGATCGTCTATAAAGGGAATTTTGTTGTGCATGCGATCCCATTTTAACTTAAGCACGGCATCCGTTTTGAGATGCTTTTTTATTTTTCGGATCACGTCGGTATCTTGTTTGTAGAGGTCTTTTTCGCTGATGTATTTTTTTTGAATGGCATGCCTTAGGGTATCGCCGACGGTGCGAAACATCACCGCGGAACGCAAGCTCGCATAATGTTCGCGGTTTAGTTTCATAAAAAGCTCAGCAAAGGATCTGGCGGTTTTAAAGTCGTCAAAAAACCATCGGTTGTTTTTGGCCTTGAGGCGCGACAGAATTTCGATGATTTCTTTTTGGGTCGCGTTTTTAAAAACCCTCGCGGTGCGGAGCGAATAGTCTATGCGGTCGGCGCAGATGTCGGGCAATGTATTTTCTTTCAGGGGGTGGCGTTTGTCATTTAAGACCTCCTCAGGCTTGAATCCATATTTAATAAGGATCGACGGAATTTCGGATCCCCCCACAAATTGATGATGGAGTCGATCCTGCAGATCCTGTTTGTGATGAGCGCCGGTATCGAGCGCGTAGTCGGCGCAGTGCGAAAAGGCCAAATGCGAAACATCATGGATTAGGCCGGCGATCTGCTCCTCAAGCGGCGCGCCGTAGATGTGCAGGAGCCAGTAAACGCCAATCGAGTGCTCGAATCGCGAATGAGAAACGCCTTTATAAAACGGTTCCATATAGCCTATTTGGTCGATTCCTCTCAGGCGCTGGAAAACCGGTGAACCGATGATATCCAGAATCACGGGCTCCGTTATTTTGATTTTGCCGTAGACGCGGTCGGTGAGGTTCATAGGGTTTATGGGTGGTTTATTTAAATTTTATTGGTTTTTTCCCTCAAAACCAATACAATCTTCCTGAGTTGATACGGAGAGATGGCCGAGTGGTTTATGGCACCGCTCTTGAAAAGCGGCATTCCGGTTTCCGGGATCGTGGGTTCGAATCCCACTCTCTCCGCCACCCATTTTTAATTTTTTTTGGGTCGGACGGAACACTATAATTCTGGAGAATCTTACTCAATCAAATCCTAACTTTGTCTAAGGTCCGAGATGAGAAATGGGCTCAATCTTTATAGCGAAAACGCCATTTTTTTTAATAAGATTTTTATAATTATCAATTGATTCTATTGATTTTATGCCCTCATTAATGTCATTGGTGCTTGATAATGTATCTTTAACCCCCTCCTTTTCTAATAATTGCTTTATGGTTTTATAAAGAGTTATCCTTTTAATAATACAAGTTAGTTTTTCATTAGTAGATAAATTCGTAAAAATAATATAATTCCCCCTTTTTACATCATTTAAAGAATTTTTGTTCCCTTTATCCTTTTTGTTTGCGCGTATTTCCACTTTCTTAGTTCCATGTGCAATGGCACAAAAGGCTCTTGGATTTAGTTTTAAATATATGGTGACCATTAAAATAGCTGTTTTAATATTTGGCTTTGAACAAATTGAATGAGCTTGGGATATTTGCTGGTATAAACGTAATTTTGGGGGGGTGAAAAATTAAAATCCATTCTTAGCCTTGCAAGAGAAATGACTTCATTTATTTCATACAAATGTAAAATCGGGAAAGCGTATTTTGAAACTTTTTTTCCCTCGTTAAATTCTTTATTCCCAAATCCGTCTTCAGTTATTTTTCCCGGATATATAACAGGGTTGCCTACCGAGGCAATGTATTTTAATTCACAAACAGGCCTTGGCACGTAAATCCATATTTTATCAACATTCTGTTTGGGTAAATAATTTCTAAATTCATGATTTTTTTCTCTTTTGACAATTTTATCGGTGAATTCCGGCCTGATGCTTAAAATGATTTCACTCATTTTTAAATAAATTCATGAAGTAATATACCGAATAATTTCTGAATAATTTATAGGGCTCCTCTAGCCATGATTTTACCTCATTGAATAAAGTTTCAATACCCTTTTCGCCAAATTTTTCATAAAATTTAGCATAATCTACTAAATAAGAGGGAAGATAGCCATAAGCATTCTTTTTTACATATAATGATTTTGACAATTTTGCGCCAGACCAATCTGTTATAAGCGGCGAATAAATAATAGTAGGCAAATCAATCGGAGGTATGCCCAACATAGATGCGGCCTTATATAAAAATCTTTCTTGGTAGTAGCCGGCATAATCACTTCCCGTAACCCTTAATACCCCAAAAGGAAGCGTTTCATCTTTATTTTGTTTTCCATAAATTATTGCTCTTATCAGATTGCGCAAAGGGGTATTGTATTCAAATTTGTGAGATTCCTCGTCAAAGTAGGTTTCAAAGGCCCCATGGTCCGGGCATTTTGATTGCATGTGGTCTTCAAAGTAAACATTATCGATTCCATTTTTGTCGGTTAGGCCACAGGCTGGGCATGCGACCCTAATTCTTAATAGGCCTTTGCTCGGATCTAATATTTTTCCTAATATCTCCCGATTTTCAATAATAAGTTTTAATACGCTTGGGACTTCCGGCTGGGCATTAAATTCACACTGCTTTCTTGTATCGTATCGAATTTTGGATATAGCCCTCAGAATATCCATTAATTCAATGTATTGCGGTAAATAGGTGTCCGCAGCATGACTATCCCTTAGGCTGGTTTGATAATCTATACCGCCTCTGTTTATTGTTTTTGAGGGGGCGGTATCCACCATTTCAAATAAAATTTTAGGAGTTGTCACATTCTTCGCCCTTTTAAGTTCCTGGCCTAGTGCAAATGCCAAATTAAATACAACCAAGGTTCCAAAATGAGGAGAAGAATTGGGCTGTGCCCCAATGCTTATGGCAATTTCAGGCTTTGAAAAGTCGTTTGCAATGTAATCGACATAATGGTCCTTAAAAACGTAGGACGCACCGCCAAGCGGGTTGTGCACTTCTCCATCATGTTCCAGTGTCATTTTTTGTGGAGGCACAAATGGACGGTTTAAGGCTAAAGTTTTTATTTTTATCATAAATTTTTAAAATTTGCAATATAATGTTATAATAATATAAATTACGCTTTCCGATTTTGAGCATGGTTTAAGGATGCGCAAGGCAGTGCAAAATTCAATCTTTTTTGCTATACTTGATTTCGTGCCTAAAAGCGTTAAAGCATTTTTTTATGGCTGATCATCCTATAAAAGGTATTGATTGCGTTGGCGTCTGTGTCGTGTATTTTTGCCATGACGGAAAGGGTCGTTTTGTTATGGCCAAACGAGGACCCAAGACCCGCGACGAGCATGGGCGTTGGGATATCGGCGGCGACGGAATTGAATTTGGTCATACTGTTGAAGCCACTCTTAGAAAAGAAATCAAAGAGGAGTACGATACCGATGTTCTTGGTTATGAATTCCTCGGCTTTCGTGATGTCCACCGCACTCACCTGGGAAAGCTCACCCATTGGATCGCCCTCGACTTTAAAGTGAGGGTGGATTCCAAGAAAGTCAAAAATAACGAACCTGAAATTTTGGATGAAATTGGTTGGTTTACACTCAACTCATTTCCTGAAAATGTGCATTCCCAATTCCCCCATTTTTTAAAACTTTATCGCAATAAGCTAGAATCAGAATAGTAAATTTGATACTATTTATTTAATTATTTTTTTATGAGCCGAAATCGCCTTTATATCATCATCAACCTTATTGCCCTTTTGGCTTTTTTAGTTTCGTTTGGCTCAGGCTTGGTTCTTTGGCTTGGGCCGTCTGTCGGAAGCGGAAGGACGGGGGCTGATTTTTGGACTTTGGCTCGCCATGATTGGTTCACTATTCATTTGTATGCCAGTCTTATTCTCGGGCTCATTGTCGTGGTCCATATTCTTATCCACTTTAGCTGGATCCGTAATATTGGGCGGTTATGGAAAATGAAAATTTAATAGATTTATATGAAGCTTTCTTATCTTAAAGGTTTTGCCTTCGGCTTAACCTCTGGCATCATCACCACTTTGGGCATGATGGTTGGTCTTCATTCTGGCACCCATTCCAAATTGGCTGTGATCGGAGGCATCATCACTATTGCCATCGCGGACGCGTTTTCGGACGCCTTGGGGATTCATATTTCCGAGGAATCACAGAATACTCATAGCCAACGTTCAATTTGGGAATCCACAATTTCGACTTTTATCGCGAAATTTATTTTTGCCCTCACTTTTTTACCCCCTATCTTTTTGGTCTCGCTTAACAACGCCATCTGGATCAGCATTACCTGGGGGCTTTTTGTTTTGACGGTCATCAGTTATTGGATGGCAAAGGACCAAAATGAAAAACCGACCCATGTCATTGGCGAACATGTAGGGATTGCCGTGCTGGTGGTCATTATCACCCATTTTGTCGGCGATTGGGTTTCGGTGACGTTTGGATCGATGGTTTAGAAAAGCTGCATTTGCGATTTTGTGATCTGTTTTCGTCTGATCGACTGCACTTTGGCATCGGGGAGCTTGCCGAAGATCATATTCGTGTATCCGATTTCATCCAAAAACCGTGAAGGGGTTTTTATTTCAGTGAATTTCTGGTCGCAGAAGAAGAGGTGAAGGTCTTTTGTGGCGCGGGTCATGCCCACATACAGAAGGCGGCGCTCTTCCGCCAGCATCTCAGGATCTTTTATCGATTTTTTAAGCGGTATGTTATCGTCCTCAAGACCTACGATCATAACAATGGGAAATTCAAGGCCTTTGGCGGCATGCAGGGTTAAAAGGTTGATGCGGTCGGCTTCAATAAGGTTATCGATTTCCTGTTCTGTGCGGGCTTCATCGAGAAATTCGAAGAGCGCGTCCTGAATAGGAAGACTATTGTAGATGACCGCGTAATTGAGCAGACTATTCAATTGTTTAACCTGATGTTCGGACCAATTATTCGATTCAATGAAATGGTCTATTCGGTCCGCGAGCCATTTGCTGAAGGTCATGTTTTCGGGGTAAACCCGCAAAAATCTGAGTTTTTCTAAATTCAGCAAAAAATCCACAATTTCTTTTCTTTCCCAAAAAACCTCCGGCGCGGACAGTTGATAGGGATACCCGCGTTTTGTGAGCTCCACGGCTATTCGTTTGCCCTCGGCCTGCGTGCGATAGAGAATGGCGATATCGCTCAATTTTAAGAATACTCTTTCGTGGCCCGTATCTAAATTATCCGCTTCATGCATCAAGCTATGGCTCCCTAAATAATATTGAAGCAGGTGGGCCATGGTTTCAAACTGGGTCGCCTCATCACTATTTTTCCATAAGCTGATCTCACCCTGTTTTAAAGCCATAGATTGGAGCGTTTTGGGCAAACGATCCGCATTGTGGGCGATCAGATTTTCAGCCCCCTTAAGAATGTTGGGCGGGTTACGATAGTTTTCGGTCAGGGTGATCAGCGTGCAGCCGTGGTTTGTGAGGGGAAAATCGGCCATTGACTTGATATCAGACCCTCGCCAGCTGTAGATGGTTTGGTCCGGATCACCCACCACACATAAATTTTTATGCCCCTCGGCAAGCTTCTGCGCAATCTGGATCTGGGGGCCGTTTACATCCTGGTACTCATCAACCATTATATAGTGGAAGTGCGCCTGGCTTTTTTCGAGAATGTCCGGATTTTCCTGCCAAATGTCGAGTAGAGTGGTGAGCAGTCCTGAAAAATCAAGCGAGTTGTGCTGAACGAGCGCTTTTTTGTATGCCTTAACGATGACATCGAGCCGCAGGTTCGAAAGGCCTGATTTTGGCGTCTCAAAATCAATAAGCTCAATATCACTCAAAATTGTTTCCATTTTATCGGCTTCATGCCCCGTTAAAAGCGGAGCCAGCAGCGCTTCTTGTTCTGTTTTTCCGATAATCACAAAGTCGGAGCGCCAAAATTGACGCAAAAGCCTTGCGGCCAACGCGTGAAGAGTCATGGTCTGTACACCCGGGAATTTGAGTTTATTCAGGCGCTCATTGAGCTCGCGCGCGGCTTTATTGGTAAAGGTCAGGGCTAAAATTTTTGAAGGATCGATTTTATGGAGCTCGATCAGATACCCAATACGCGCGATCAGCGTGTGGGTTTTACCTGTGCCGGCCCCCGCGAGAATGCGTATGGGGCCTGCTATAGTCTCTACTGCCTGCCTTTGGGCGCTGTTTAACATTTTACGTGGCGGATTAATGACGAATGTCCAATGACCAATTTCCAATGGAATTTTTTAATTTTTTAAATGTCGAATTATATTTCATTCGAAATTCATTCATTAGACATTGCATTGGAAATTGGAAATTCGTCATTCGAAATTATATAAGTGTCATCTGCTCCCTTTCCACCAATTCTCTGGGCTTAAATAATTTGATGACCCCATACTCTCCATCGTAACCCGGTTCTTTGATCACCTTTCCTTCACGCATGCGGGCGATGCCTTCGGCTATGAGCGGGTGGACTTTGGCGATCTCTGGGGCTGGGGCCTCTTTTAATATATAGAATTCCGGGCCTATGTTTTCGATCAGCTTCCAATATAATTCGTCCACTTTTTTGCTGGCTCCACCCACTTGGAGTACTTCGCCAATGATTTCGGTCAGGGGGATAATATACCACACTCCGCGTGCGGTTGTAGGCTTAAACCCCATCGGGCGATCAGCGAGCAAATTGACCCGGTGTAAGACGCCCACGGTAATTTTTTTGCCGGTTTTGGGTGATATGTAGTTGTATTTTTTTGTTTCCTCCGGATCAAGCCGCAGGTTTTCATCCCGTAGTCCATCGGCGTGATACTTGCCTTCTTCGGGAAAAAATTCAATGGTGCCCGCCACTTTTGAGTGATCATGCCGAAGGGCATTGAGGATTGAAGGATAGTCGCACGCGCAGTCGAAAATGGTGGCTTCACGGCCCAATTTTTGAGGGGAGTGGGCGTCGGAATTTGATACGAGAACATATTTGTCCAGTTGGCTTAACCGCCAGTTCATGGCGGGATCCGACGAGAGCCCTGTTTCCAGCGCGCAGATGTGGCGGCTCAAGTCGCCAAAGCATTCTTCGACCGAATCAAAACCTGAATTGGAGCCGAAAATTGAGAAATGAGGGGTCCACGCGTGTGCGGGAATCACCTGAATGCCAGGAGAAATGTCGAGTAGTATTTTAAGAAATTCATGGCTATCCAATCCCAAAATCGGCCGGCCGTCGGACTTAATGTTCCCGATTTTATCCAGCGTTAGGTTGATTTTACCCGCGGTTTCCAGGTTTGGGCACAAAATAACCAGGTGGACTTTTCGGACCTTGTCCTTTTTCTTATAAATCAGGCTCAGTTCCGTGCTTAAGATGAACCGGATGTTCCGTTCACATTTTTCCGGAATTCTTACGTCGGTTGCCTTGAATTCTTTTTTGAGCGCGTAAACCCCTGGTTCTTTTTCCTCTAATTTTTTGTTTAATTCTTTGAACCAGGCGGGGTAGGTAAAATCACCGGTGCTGACCAGATCGATGCCCTTAATTTTTGACCATGCTTCAATATGCTCCAAATCCAGCCGCTTGCTGCAGGCGCGGGAGTATTTGCTGTGAATGTGGAGATCGGCTATAAACATAAAAATTCTAAATTCTAAGCACTAAATCCTAAATAAGCTCAAAATCCAAAAATCAAAACCCAAATAAATAATCAAGTTTACTATACCAGAACCTCTGATTTATTGTGGCTTCGCGGAGGGTGGTTTGGGTTGTTTTTTAGAGTGAAATATGATAAAATAATAAGATTAATAATTTTGATGGAAAAACCAGAAAGCCCTTTTTATCGCGAGGAGACCATTGATAGCCTTGAAACAGCCATAAAGGATGTGAGCCGGTTTGGCGCTAAAGCGACCCTTTATCAGGTTATAAGGTATCTCAAAAAATCCAAAAGCCCTACCGAGATGTGGTATCTTTACCTCTCCCTGCCCACCCCTGAAGATGAGCAGTATTTTGCCGAGAATCTGATCGATGAATTTTTTAATAAAAAGAGAATAATATCCGAGCGAAATCCATCGAGAACCTATTCCTATTATCCGGGGCAAACCAACCCCATTGAAAGCTTAGGCGAAACGCAGTGGGCTATTGAGGCCTATGGCTTTGATGAGACCATCAATGATGTTATCGGTTATTTGATGCAGGGGCGAAATCCATTCGAAATGCTGGCGGTTTTCGATATTCTCCGAACACCCAAAGATCAAAATTTGTTTATCGACCAATTGCTTGCCGAGTTTTATAACCATAAGGAATGGAATTATAACCTGGAATATAATCAGTATCGGCAGCGGATCGCTCAGATTTCAACACCAAAAAGAAATGTTGACGACGCCTCTATTCTTAATCGTTTGGTTCAAGAGAAAGATTTTGATGCCCTGATCCGCTTTCTTAGGGGGCGACCGGACAGGACCAACAAGATTAAATCCGATGACCGCCATTTGATTCTTGAAAGCCTTATTTTTGAGGTCGTCAGGCATTTGCCACCCCCTCCACAAGTGCTTCAGAAGGCGGCCTGATTACCAATTGGTGACCCTATCGGTGGTCCAATGGGTGACCCTATTGGGGATCCAATTGTGAGGTCAATTCGAGTTGTTCAAAAACCCTTTTAAACTCAACATGGTTCTGATAGAATGCATGCGTCCTTTTTTGGTCCCGCCTAACGCGGGACAGAAAGCTTATTTTTAACCTCTATTCAAAGTGGCAAAAGATAAAGACAAGAAACCCCTAAAATCCGAGGGTGGTGAGCCCGAAATGAAGAAGAATGAAGAGGATAACCCTGAGGAGGCCGGTGAAGCAGAAGCGGCTCCCAACGAAGCCGTAATCATTAAAAGCGGCGGCGATGAAGAAGCTCCTCCACTCGTCGGTGTTGGTAATGTAAATGCCCGTGAAATCGTTGATGAAATGCAGGAAAGCTACCTCGATTACGCCATGAGCGTGATTGTTTCGCGCGCGCTTCCCGATGTCCGTGATGGTTTGAAACCTGTCCATCGCCGCATCCTTTATTCCATGCATGAACTGGGGCTTCGCGCCAATGCCAAGTTCCGCAAATCCGCGGCTGTGGTCGGCGATGTGCTGGCCAAGTACCATCCTCATGGCGATGCCGCGGTCTATGATTCCATGGTTCATATGGCGCAAGATTTCAAGATGCGCTATCCGCTCGTATTCGGCCAGGGTAACTTTGGTTCCATGGATGGCGACAGCGCCGCGGCCATGCGTTATACCGAAGCTAAATTGCACCGTATTTCGGATGAGCTTTTAGCGGATATTGAAAAACAGACGGTTGATTTTCGTCCTAATTACGATGGGCGCCTAAAAGAGCCCTCCGTATTGCCCAGCCGAATCCCTGCCTTGCTCCTGAATGGCACGGTCGGCATCGCGGTTGGCATGGCGACCAATATTCCGCCCCATAATCTCACTGAGGTGATGGGCGCTGTCCTCCATCTTATCGAAAAGCCTGAGGCCACCGTTGAAGATCTCGTCCAATTCATCAAGGGCCCTGATTTTCCGACCGGAGGTTTGGTTTATGATATTGAGGCGCTTAAAACCGCTTATGCCACAGGCCGCGGCAGTGTGGTCATTCGCGGGCGCGCCGT
>Ga0315285_10007478_pt1 | contig 11219 bp, 9 predicted proteins | sample YL17G09_36_MG_FD_203698 | JGI IMG/M metagenome (GOLD analysis project Ga0315285, IMG submission 203698) | Sediment microbial communities from Yellowstone Lake, YNP, Wyoming, USA - YL17G09_36 | ecosystem: Environmental > Aquatic > Freshwater > Lake > Sediment | place: USA: Wyoming | collected... | reverse complement strand
ATTCACGATTTACATGACTGTATTTTGCAGGCGTCGCGGGGCGCAGAGCCGGCGCAACCCGATCAAAATAAACGTGTTAAAGAAACGACAGCCCCTGAATAAGGCCAGAACTTCGGACTAAGTCGGCCATGTCACCCGTAGGCTCAAGGCGGAGGAATTGCTCGTAAGCGGCGATGGCCTCGGGATATCGCTTCAGTTCGTAGTAGACGTGGCCCATGAGACTGTAAGCGTCGGGGTAGTCCGGCTTGATGGCGATGGCCTTCTTGGAGGCTTCGATGGCCTCGGGATATCGCTTCAGTTCGTCGTAGACGCGGCCCATGAGACTGTAAGCGTCGGGGTAGTCCGGCTTGATGGCGATGGCGTTCTTGTAGGCTTCGATGGCTTCGGGGTAGCGCTTTAGTTCGCGGTAGACGCGCCCCATGAAGCAGTAAGCGTCGGCGAAGTCCGGCTCGATGGCGACGACCTTCTTATAGGCTTCGATGGCCTCGGGGTAGCGCTTCAGGCCGATGAAGGCGTGGCCCATGCAGTAGTAAATTGCGGCGTTGTCCGGCTCGATGGCGACGACCTTCTTATAGGCTTCGATGGCCTCGCGGTAGCGCTCCAGTCTGTAGTAGGCGAGGCCTATGCCGCGGTAAGCCCATGCGTAGTCCGGCTCGATGGCGATGGCCTTCTTGTAGGCTTCGATGGCCTCGCGGTAGCGCTCCAGTTGGCGGAGGGTGTCGCCCATGCTGGAATATGCTTCAGCGTAGTCGGGTTTCAGGGTGATGGCCTGCTTGTATTGCTCAATCGCAATCTCGTGATTGCCCAGTGCAAAGTGCAGATACCCGAGCGCGTACCAGACGAATGGGTTGTCCGGCTGCGTCTTGCGAAGCTCGGTGAGAGCCTTCGTCGCGGCAGACCAGTCCTTCTCTTCCATGGCGGCCCAAGCCTTATCCAGTTCGTCGGTCTCGGCACTGTCGAGCCGCCCGCCGCCGGCGCTGGCGAGGGTCTGGACCTTGCCTTGCTTGCGGATAAGGGCCGAGATGGCAGACACGGGGATGGCGAAGTTCAGGTTCTGGCCGGTGGCGAGGTAGGCCGTCGTTACGCCGACGACTTCGCCACTGGCGTTGAGCAGCGGGCCGCCGCTGGAGCCGGGGCTTATCGGGGCGGTCACCTGTATGACCTTGAGGCCCTGACTGATTTCCCGATGGCCGCTGACCATGCCGCTGCTGAAGGTGTTCTCCAACCCCCGCGGATTGCCGATGGCGTAGACCGCCGAGCCGATTCTCGGCAAAGCGGGCTCCGCGTTCTTGAGGCAGGGGAACCCGCCGCCCGAGACCTTCAGCAGGGCCAGGTCGCCATTGGGGTCGGTGGCAACTACGCCGTCAAGGAATAGCGTGGCCCCGCTGCTGAGGCGGGCGGTGGCGAACTCCGCGCCCTTTATGACGTGGTAGTTTGTGACGATCAGGCCGTTGGCATCGACGAAGAAGCCGGAGCCAAGGCCGATGGGCTTGAAGTCCTTGTCGCGCACGGTGATGTAGACCACGGCGGGAGAGGCTTTCTCAAAGATTTGCTCCGGCGAGAGAGGCGCAGGGGTATCCAGCACGAAGCCAGGGGGCAACGCCGGGGCCGGTGCCGCGGGGCTGGCGTCCTCCACTAGCGGGTCGTCTTGCCAACGCATCTTGGCCGGGGCTGTGCCCGGTTTCGACTTCACGGTCTGCACAACGGCCTTGGCTGCCGTCTTGGGGCCGGCCATAGGCCCCCCAGGGGGGCTGGTCTTCGACGGTGAAGGCGAAGGCCCTGTGCCCGAAGTCAGGGCGAAGGTGATGACTACCGCCAGTGTCGCGCCGGCCAGTAACCCGGCCGCGCCGCCGAGAATCAAGAAGGCCCGCCTCTTCGGCGGTTTCGGGCGGGGCACGGCGCATGCAAACCCGCACATTGGGCACTTGTCCAATTCCCCGCCCAGGGAGTCGGAACTTTCCAGCTTCGCGCCACACCGCCCGCATTTGTACCGAATCATTTGACGCCCCTTTCCTGTGTAAGCTGACGCCTCAATCGTAAGCTGGCCGGCCTGTCAAGTCAAGTCCACGGTTGGCAAAGGTTGGCAAATGTTCGGTATTGGCTTGAGGCGGTCCAGGCCAAGCGGTAGAATGGCCGCAAACGGGTAGCCCGGCGACGGTCGGGCGAACGGCTGGCCGGTTTCCGCTTTCACCATCGGCGAGGACCGGCCAGACCGGCCCGGCCAAGGATGGTGAACCATGTGCGACAGCATGAAGACCCCGGAAGAGAGGAAGGCGGAGTCCTTCTTTGGAAGCAAAGCCGATGCGGTGCATGGGCTCTTCTTCCCGCCCGCCCCCGCGAGCAACATGGCCCTGTTTCGCAAGCGGATAACGCAGGCAATCGAGCGGCAGCGCGTCCGTAAAGGAGAAGCGGAAAAAAAGACAGCGGCCGAGCGCTTCCGATTCCTCGCGCCGCCGGACCCCGAACTGGCAAGCAGCCTGCTGAAGGATTACCGCGAACGGCGCGGACTGCCGGCGGAGGACCGCGCGCGGCTGCGCCAGCAACTGCGAGAGCAACTGCGAGAGCATCGCAAGCGGCGCAGGGTGCATCGCAAGGATCGGCCGCCGGACAGCAGGTCGGTATGGAATTGGGAAACCGTGACCCACCCTGAGACAGGGGAGACGCGGTCGGGGTGGATTTGGGAGGGCATGGGGCTAGTCATCCCGTTGAGCGTTTTCCGCGCGGAGACGTCCGAAGAGAGTCCGCCGTGCTGGTATCTTGAACTGGCCTTGATTCACGATTTGACACAGGAGAACAGGGAGCGCGAGCGGAAACTACCACCGAGGCCAAAGCTTCTGGATGGACTTGATCTCCCCGATGAGATTGTCGGCGAGCCCCATTCAAGTTACATCGAGCTTATCGGGGACTACTGTCCTGGGATGAACAAGCTGACTGACTCACGACGCTCCGATATCGAGCGGGCGCTTGCCGACGTGAAGGCGGACTTGGCGATAGAACAGGGCGAACAGGCGGGCGGCTCGGGCTCGTTGTTAGCACAGGCGCGGAAGGCTGCCCAGGCTGCCCCGCCCACGGTCGGTGCGCGTGATAAGGTCTTCATCAGCTACAGTCATAAGGACAAGAAGTTCCTTGACGAATTACTGGCGCATTTGAAGCCGCTGATTCGCGCGGAGCGTATCTCGATTTGGTCAGACAAGCAGATAAAGCCCGAGGCAAAATGGTTCGACGCGATAAAGCTGGCGCTTGCCTCGACCAAGATCGCGGTCCTGCTGGTGACGAAAGATTTCCTGGCATCGGACTTCATTCATGAGCACGAACTGGGGCCGTTGTTGAAGGAGGCGGAGCAGGGAAGGGTTAAGATCCATTGGGTGCCGGTTAGCGCTTGCAACTACAGCGAAACTCCCCTCAAGGACTATCAAGCCCTGGTTTCTCCTGATAAGCCACTTGCTGCAATGAAAAGACCCGAACGTGACGGTGCTTGGGTGAAGATATGCGAGGCGATCAAGGCCGCCCTATAGAGCTCCTCTCGCAGCCAGTCTTTCCGGCCTTTGGCGCGGCGTGGACGGTGCGAAGCCTTTGGAGTGCGGCGAGCTCTCGCCGCTTTCATACGTCGCGGAGCGACGACGTTAAGCCATCGACATGACAGCCCAATCCCGGAACGGCCAGCCGGTCATCTGGCGGATGCCTTCCGTGTTTGGATTGTGGGGTTGTGAGGTTGCGAGAATGAAATATACTTGTCGGGGTGGTGGTCTGCAAGGGGCTAACGCAAAGGCGGCGACGGCGTAACGGCAAGAGCAACGGCATCCCGGCGCGCCGGGACATGTCAAAGCGGCGAGAGCTCGCCGCACTCCAAAATACAGCAACGACCTCCGCCTTGCCAACAGACCATTGCTCTACGCCGGACGGGGCGTTAAAATGCCGCGACTTCGGAGAATGCCTGATGCTGGCCAAGAGAATCATACCGTGCCTGGACGTCGAGAAGGGCCGGGTCGTAAAGGGCGTGAACTTCCTGAACCTGCGCGACGCGGGCGACCCGGTGGAGATCGCCCGACGATACGACGCCGAGGGCGCCGACGAACTGGTGTTCCTCGACATCACCGCAAGCCACGAGGCCCGCGACATCATTCTCGACGTCGTGCGAAGGACGGCCGAGGAAATCTACATGCCGCTGACCGTCGGAGGCGGGGTCAGAACGATCCAGGACTTCCGCAACCTGCTCAGCGCCGGGGCGGACAAGGTCGGCATAAACTCCGCGGCGGTCCGCACGCCGGAGTTGATCTCGGCCGCGTCGAAGCGATTCGGCGCCCAGTGCGTGGTGGTGGCGATCGACCCCAAGCGCACCGTCAAGGACGGGCGCGAGTTCTGGGAGGTCCACATAAACGGCGGCCGGGTGCCGACGGGCATCGAGGCCGTGGCGTGGGCCAAGAAGGTCGAGAGCCTGGGCGCCGGCGAGATTCTGTTGACGGTGATGGACGCCGACGGCACGCTTGCGGGCTACGACATCGAGATAACCCGCGCGGTGGCCGAGGCGGTGAGCATACCGGTCATAGCCTCCGGCGGCGCCGGAAGCGCCGAGCACCTTTACCAGGCCCTGACCGAAGGCAAGGCCGACGCCGTGCTGGCGGCGAGCATTTTCCACTTCGGCGCCTACAGCATTGCCCAGGCCAAGCAGTATCTCGCCGAGCGGGGCGTGCCGGTGAGGCTCACCTGCCAGTCCGGCAACCGCCGCGCCGGCTGAAGGAAACCATAGCCGCGCCACGGCCCGCCCCGGCGGACCGACAGGCGCCACGGAGCGAGTATGGCACAGAGTATTGTACAGATTGCGAACATCCCGCAACTCACAATGACCGTCCCTGCCGTCAAGGCAGTCATCATGCTGCTGATGGCGCTGCCCTGGCTGCGGCTGGCGACGTGGGTGAACGATGATGCCCTCCTGGCCCGCGCCAACCGCAAGAAATGGAACGCGATAACCGTCGCCGGCGGAGCGGTCGGGCTGCTGCTCTGGCTGGTCATGCCCTTCTACGTCGTCGGCATGCTGTTCTACCTGGTTCTGGCCGCGGGCGGGCTGCTGGCGTACGCGGCCTACAGAAACGACCGCGTCCCCCCGGAAAAGAAGGTCCTCACCCGCGAGCACCTGGCCGAACTGTTTGCCGGCAAGAAGGGCGGCAAGAAGGGCGCAAGAAAGGCGCTCGACCTGGAGTTGCTCACTAAGGTGACGATCTACGACAACTATGAGAAGATCGTCTTCCCGCCGGACCTGGGCACAGCCGAAGAGAAAGACATCAGCACCTACAACCACGTCCAGGAGTTCCTGTACGACGTGGCCTGGCGCCGCGCAAGCGAAGTGGCGCTTACGCCCGCGGGGCAGAACTCCCGCGTCCTTTACGTCATAGACGGCGTCGCCCACGAGCAGCCGGCCATCCCGCCGGCCCAGGCCGAGGAGATGATCCAGTTCATCAAGGAAATCTCCGGCATGGAGGTCGACGAGGTCCGCCGCCCGCAGAAGGGGCGACTGTCCATCGACGCCCAGAGCATCAACACCCGTGCCGACATGGAACTCAGCGCCGCCGGGACCACCGGCGGGCAGCAGCTTATCTTCCGCATCATCCAGGAAGTCGTCCGGACGAACCTCGGCGAGCTCGGCATGCCCGATGACATCCTCGGGCAGATCAGCAGCATAGCCCAGACGAAGAACGGCCTGTTCATCTGCGCCGGAAGGCGCGGCAGCGGCGTGACCAGCACGCTGTATTCCATGCTCCGCCAGCGCGACGTGTTCATAACCAACATCAACACGCTGGAGTCCAAGCCGCCCATCGACCTGGAGAACGTCACCCAGAACACCTACGGCGAGAACGCCAACCTGGCCAAGACGCTCTCTGTGGCCATCCAGCGCGGTTTGGACGTGCTGATGATCGACCAGGTCCCCGATGCCGAGACCGCCAAAATGCTCGCCGACCTGGCCGCCAAGAAGCCCGTGCTCGTGGGCATGCAGGCCAGCGACACGTTCTCGGCCCTTGCCAGGTGGGTGCAGTTGGTCGGCGACGCGACGGCGGCGGTGCAGATTCTCCGCGGCGTGGTCTGCCAGATGCTCATCCGCCAGCTCTGTCCAAAGTGCAAGGTCGCCTACAAGCCCGACACAGCCAAGCTGGCCAAGGTGAACCTCGCCTCGGGCGCCATCGACAACTTTTACCGCCCGCCGTCGGAGACCGACGACGGCGCCGCCGCGGGCACGCCCGGCAAGGAAATCGATATCTGCCCCGAATGCCAGGGCAGCGGCTACAAGGGGCGGATCGCCGTCTTCGAGCTGCTCAAGCTGACGGCCGAGACCCGCCAGCTCATCATCGACGGCGCCACCGTCGCGCAGATCCGCGCCGCGGCCCGAAAGAACAAGATGCTCTACCTCCAGGAGATGGCCATGCAGCGAGTCATGGACGGGACCACCAGCGTCCAGGAGGTCATACGCGTCATGCAGCAGCAACAGCAGCAACAGGCAGCCAAGAAATGAACAAGAAGACTTCAGGCTTCAGGCTTCAGGTAAAGAAGAAAAAGACTTCAGACTTCAGGCTTCAGGAAAAGAAGAAGAAAGAGGCTTCCGACTTCTGACTTCTGACTTCTGACTTCAGCCTTCAGCCTTCAACCTGAAGTCTGCCAGTGATCCATACGCCGGAGAAAAGAAACAGATGCTGATCATCATCCTAGCGACAGTCCTCGTCCTGGCCATGGCGGCCTTTTTTGCCGGCCAGGGGCTTTTCAGCTCGATGATAGCGGCGGTGCTGTCGGTGCTGTGCGCCGCCTTCGCGCTCAACGCATACCCGGCGCTGGCCTCGGCGGTGCTTTACGACCGGCAGGGGCCGATCGCAAACGGCGTGGCCCTGACAGCCCTTTTCGTGCTGCCGCTGATCGGCTCGCGCTGGCTTGCCGACTGGCTCGTGCAGTTCAACGTGCAGTTTAGCCTCTGGACGGACCGCATCGGCGGAACAGCCTTCGGCCTCATCGCCGGCATGACCATGGTCGGAATGGTCCTGGTGATCATGCAGATGCTGCCGTTCGGCGATTCCGTGCTGGGCTACACGCCTTATGACAATGCCCTCCGGCGCGACCAGCGGCTCTGGCCGTTCTGCCCGGACGATTTCGCCGTCAGCCTGGGCGCCGTCGGGGCCTTCGGCGGCGAGGGCAGCTTCAACCACCTGCACGCCGACCTCCTGCGCGAGGCCGCCGCGGCGCGCAACACGGCCGGGGCCAACGGCACGACCTTCGCCCGCCCCGACACCATGACGATAACGAAGGCTTACCTGCCCAAGCAGGCAGAGTTGGTCGCGGCCATCAAGGGCGCCACTATCCCGCAGGACCCGCTCCTGGCCACGCCGGGGGCGAGCCAGATCCTTCTGATCGGCATGCAGATAGACTCCGACGCCGGCGACAGCGACGATTGGACCCGCCTGGCCGGGACGCAGTTCCGCCTTGTCGCAAGACACGGGGGGGCATCGGCCGGAGATGAGGGCGGCAAGGTGAAGCTCACCGGCCCCCCGATCGACCACTACCCCGTGGGCTACCTCCTGGCCGTCGACCTGGCCGACGGCGAGGTGCCCAAATGGAAGTTCACCGCCGCCCCCATAAGAAATGGCGTCACGCAGGTGGGCAAGCTCCTGGCCGCCGTGGACCGCAACAAGATCTCGGTCATCTACTGGGTCTACCAGCTTGGCCAGGATGAGAAGCCCGATTACGTGGTCTTCCGCCAGGTCTCGATCAAGGAAGTGCCCAGGTGCAAACCCGAAATGCCCGCCCTGCCCAAGCCCGCCGGCGCCACCCCCGCAAAGCCAGGCGCCACCCCCGCAAAGCCAGCCGCCACGCCGGCAAAGCCCGCCGCCACGCCGGCAAAGGCGCCTGAAAAAACGCCAGCAAAAGCGCCCGCGAAGAAGTGACAAAGAAGAAGACAAAGAAGATTTCGCGCAGAGGGCGCAGAGAGCGCTGAGGGGGAAAAGAAGAAAGTAATAGTTGGTGGATAGACAATGTGGACTGGGACCGCGAACGTTGCACCCAGGGATTGCTATCCCTGGGCTTCAGGGTTGCTCTCCAATCGAGCGTTCTCACCAAGTTCGAGGTCGATGTTCCCCCTGAATCAGGAAACCACGCGAAGAGCAGAGTATCCCGAAGCCCAGGGATAGCAATCCCTGGGACTCCCGGAGCAATCCCTGGGACCCGGACATCACACTTCCGTGGTCATGTGCGACTTCTCACACGCTCGCGAACGGGTCGCGGTCGCGGGCGGAGTTTATCACCTTCAGCTTGCCCAGCATCTCGCCCGCCCTGCGGGCCAATGCGCGAATGCCTGGTCGCTCGGAGTGTCCGTGGCCCAGACACAGCACTGTCAGCCCGCCGGCAACGGCGTCCAGAGCGTCGTGATAGCCCATCTCGCCGGTGACGTAGAGCGTCGCGCCCGCCGCGGCCGCCGCCGCCCAGGCCGAACCGCCGGCGCCGGTGAAGACCGCCACGCGGCGCACGAGCCTGCCCTGGCCGTCCGCTTTGTCCGCCGGCCTCGGTGGCCCAAGGGCGGACGGGGCCGCGACCTGAACGTGCGGCGCGCCGGTGGCCTTCTTAAGCCTGGCGATGATCGACCGCACGGTCATCGGCCGCCGCAACATTCCGACCCGCCCGCCGCCGCAGCCCGGGGGGAAATCCTCCAGCGGGTAAACGTCGATGGCGGGAGTCTCGTAGCTGTGAGCGGCCGAGATGGCCTCGCATACGGCCGGGGCTTTGCCGCGGGGGCAGACGACCTCCAGCCGAAGCTCCTCGACCACCTCTTGTCGCCCGGTCCGGCCGACGGTGGGGGTCGCGCCTACCCGCGGGCAGAACGAGCCAAGCCCGTGGGCCAGGAAAGCGCAGCGGCTGTAGTTGCCTATCTGCCCGGCCCCGGCGTCGAACGCGGCCTCGGCCACGCGGGACACATCCTCCGGCGGCGTGAAGACAACCAGCTTGCACTGGTCGCGGCGGACCGTCGGCGTAATGGCGCGGCGGTCGGCCAGGTCCAGTACATCGGCCAGGACGTCGTTGGTCCCGCCGGCGGCGTTGTCGAGATTGGTGTGGGCCGCGTATATCGCTATGCCGCGGCGGATGGCCTCGTGGACCACGGGCGAATCCTCGGCCGTCACGCGGGCGACGCTCTTGAAGATCACCGGATGGTGGGCAAGGATCATCTGCGCCCCGGCCTTGACCGCCTCAGCCAGCACGCCCTCGGCAGCGTCCACACAGACCAGCAGTTTCGTCACACGCCGCTGGCGGTCGCCGACGAGCAGGCCGACGTTGTCCCACTCCTCGGCCAGGGCCGCGGGGGCGAGCATTTCCAGCACGCGTACGACGTCGGCTACTTTCATGACGGGACTCCTTCGCCAGCCAGGCCGCACTCGCGGTCCAGCAGCTCACGGTACGCCTGCATGACCCATCGCGTTACAGGCCCCGGCTTTTCGCCGCCGACCACGTGACGCTCGATTTGAACCACCGGGCGGATGCCGGCGCAGGCGCTTGTCAGGAACACCTCCTGCGCATCCAGCAGTTCCCGGATGGTCAGCGAGCGATTGTCGGAACAGTGTACCTCCATGTGGCGGCAAAGCTCCAGCACCGCCTCGCGGACAATGCCCGGCAGCACCGGCGTTCGCGTCGGCGGGGTGAGGACCTCGCCGGCCTGAACGATGAAGACATTGCACGTGCATGCCTCGGCGAGGCGGTTGTCCTCGGTGAACCACAGGGCCTCCTCGGCGCCCTTTGTCGCCGCCTCCTGGCGAGCGAGGATCCGCGGCAGGTAGCAGCCGGTCTTGCAGCCGTAAACGGGCGGACCCGACCCCTGCCGCAGCGAGGAAATCACCACGCCGATGCCCTTCTCGTACCACTGCGGCGGGTAGACCGGCAGCGGCGATGCCGTCACCAGCGTCGTCGGCTCGCCGCCGTTTACGCTGCCCGGCGTGAGCGTGATCCGCACGCGGGCCTCGGTCAGCGAGTTCGCCTCCAGCAGTTTTGCCGTCGCGCCGGCCAGGGCGTCCGGCGTGGCGTCGGTCCGCATGCCAAGCATCGCCGCCGTGTCGAACAGCCGGCAGAGGTGCCTGTCCAGCCGGAACACCACGCCATTGTGCGCCAGGGCCGTGGTGTAGACCGACACGCCATGAAGGAACCCGGCGTCGGACACGCTGATCACTGCCTGGCCTTGCGGCACGATCCGCCCGTTGAGGAAAACATTCAACTCGCTCGTCTCGCTCATGGCCAAGAGTCTACCCCGCCGCCGGGCCGGTGAAAACCGGCAAGTTGGGCAAACGTGCGGCACAGTGCCGGGTGTCGAATACACTGGGAATTACCACGGGGTAAGAAATCCGAATAAGGCGGGTTATTCATTCATCAGCAGTTGTTGGCGGAGTAAACAGCCCTTGCAGTTTCTCCGCCAGTTGCCGCATGGTTTCGGCTGGAACAACTCCGAGCTTTCGCGTAACTACAACGCTACTGATTGTCATTGGCTTGGACCATTTCACGGACGATGAAACACGTAGCCCTGTATTTCGGAAAAAGGCATCGGATTCATAGATTGGAAACCCGAAGGGGTCCCCTACATCCACACGCGAACTGAGAGGCAAAACGATAATATCTTGCCCTTGGTTGAACCTTGTCTGAGAAATCACCAAAACGGGGCGCTGCTTTGCCGCGCTTTGGTCGGTAAAGGGATAAGTCACCAATAAGACATCGCCGTATTTATACTGATTGGCCATCGTCCCGCTTGTAAATATCCTCGGCCTCGTCGTTCCAGAAATCCAGCGTGCCGGAGACCTCAACAACGTTCATCTGGTCAATCGTGTTTGCCTCAGATGGGAACACAACGACTGTAGGCGGAATACGACAGAAAGTCATTGAACTCAGCACCATCCTGGGCGGGATCTGAATCACTTCTCCTTTGGTCATTTCTGCTCCTCTCCCGTTGGTGGTTGCATCTCAATTACTTCAAATGGTCGCATTACGAGTAAATGCGTGTTGCTCCAGAAACGAACATAATACGTCCCTGGAGTTGGGAACGCCACATTCACTAGAACAAAACACATATCGGCAATAGCAAGGGGACCAACTGTGTCCGGAAACTTGCCTTCTGCCACGACTACGGGTGTATCATTCTCCGCGTGTATGATCTCCAATTTGGCAGATGAGGACGGGCGCAAGCCCGTAACCGACACAAAGACGGCCATCTTTGG
>Ga0315285_10007477_pt1 | contig 11219 bp, 10 predicted proteins | sample YL17G09_36_MG_FD_203698 | JGI IMG/M metagenome (GOLD analysis project Ga0315285, IMG submission 203698) | Sediment microbial communities from Yellowstone Lake, YNP, Wyoming, USA - YL17G09_36 | ecosystem: Environmental > Aquatic > Freshwater > Lake > Sediment | place: USA: Wyoming | collected... | reverse complement strand
GCAATATAACGCCCGAAGATGCCGGATCAAAACCCATCATGTTACGTGTTACGGGGGGAAACAGCGTTTTAAATGAAGAGTTAAGTGATGAAAAGATTACTGTCACGATTCAAGAAGCCATCCGGATGGATGCGGCCGGTGTCGCTGTCAGCGTGTATATCGGCTCTGCCAACCAGCAACAGACTATTCTCAATCTCACCGACATGATCAATCAGGCCGAAGAATACGGAGTTCCTGTTCTGGCCGTCACAGCCGTGGGGAAAAACATGGCCCGGGACTTGCGCTACCTGGCTCTTGCGTCCCGTATCTGCCAGGATGCCGGGGCCCGGATTATCAAGACCTATTATTGCGAGGAATTTTCCAGGCTGGTTGACGCTGTTGCTCCCACTGCGGTCGTCGTTGCAGGAGGTAAGTATAGCAGTCCTCCTGACGCTCTCCAGATGGCCTACAACTCTGTCCAGGCGGGTGCCGTGGGAGTTGATTTCGGACGAAATATTTTCCAGGATGCGAGTCCAGTCGGTATGATCAAAGCAATTGGTTCAATTGTCCATGGAAATCATACCGTAAAGGAAGCTCTGGATATCTACAATGCATGTCTTCCCCATGCATCCAGGCTTGACTAAATTTTTCAGATCTATCTGCATGTACGCTCCACAGGGAACAGAATGAAAGCAGCCGTCTATTATTCCAACAGTGACATTCGCATCGAGGATGTTGAAGATCTGTCCGTTGGGCCGGGAGAGATCAAGGTCAAAATCTTGGCATGCGGAGTTTGCGGGTCGGATGTCATGGAATGGTATCGAATCAGGCGTGCGGGAAGACCGGGTGGTATTGGAGCCTTTGGACATGAATGCACGGGAATCATTGCAGAAGCCGGTTCCAGCGTAGATCCGAAATGGAACGTGGGAGATCGGGTCGTGGTTACCCATCATGTACCCTGCAATACGTGTAATGCCTGTTTGCGTGGGCATACGACCGCATGTGACACCCTGCAAAAAACAAAATTTAAAAATGGGTTTGGGGCGTTTGCAGAATATGTTGTTTTGCCCGGGATCAACGTGGATCGGGGTATTCTGCGCCTTCCCGAATCGGTTTCTTTTGAGGCAGGAACCTTTGTTGAACCCCTGGGAAGTGTTTTGCGTGGGCAACAGTGGGCCCCGACCTCGGATGGCCGATCCATCCTGATCATCGGTGCCGGTATAACCGGATTGTTGCATCTTCAGGTAGCGCGTCTGAATGGTGCGGGATTTATCGCTGTCTCCAATCCGAGTCCTGAACGGTTGGAGGTCGCCCGGAAATTCGGTGCCGATGCAACCATTTCCGCCATGGAAGATGTTCCCGGAAGGTTTAAAGAATTAAATGGTGGGCTGGGTGCCGACACCGTTATTATGACTGCACCGGTTCCCGTTTGTGTGAAACAGTCCTTTGAAGCAGTCGGACCAGGGGGTACGATCCTGTTTTTTGCCCCCACACATCCCGATCACCAGTCCGAAATCAACCTCTGGAATCTGTGGCAAAAAGAGGTTACGATTACTCATTCCTATGGTGCCGATTTCCACAATCTTTCCACGGCCCTGAAATTGATTCAGTATAAAAGAGTTAATGTGACCGATATGATAACCCATGTTTTTCCCTTACAAGAAACGGCTGAAGGTTTTCTCCTGACTGCCCGTCACCGGGATGGCAGTTTAAAAGTTATCATCCACCCGCAGGGAATAGATGGGCTTGTCAGGGTTCGAACCTAGGATCTCGGCCGTGTGAAGGCTACGTAAAGGCCTCCGTTTCCAGAACCGAGCCAAAAGTATAGATTCCTGGGCAGGTCTCCGGCGAGCAGACTTGATTAAACTCGCTCCAAAAAATTATTATTACTATTCTTTGTATACGGTTAGTAAAGGTATGAATGAAAATTCGAAAATTACTCCCATTGACATCGCATCAATCCAAAATATTCAACTAATTTATGTGTGTAAAATTGAACCAGAACGCGATTGTAATGATTCCATCCATGAGTATTCATTTTCAACTGATATCCAGGTTAGAACTGATTTTCAATTTCACGCTTATGGGAAAGATTCCTTCTGTCGTTTTACGATTCCTTTTACCTATCATGGAAAGGCCGGAGTGTACTTTCTTTTTGATAACAACTCACTCTGCTATATCGGTGAATGCGAAAATTTAGAATCCCGTTTCAATGAAGGTTATGGTACAATTTTCCTGAAAAATTGCCTATCGGGTGGGCAACAAACAAATTGTCGTATAAATCATTTGATACTAATGAGTTGCAAAGAGGGAAATCAAATTGATTTATATTTTCATGAAACGGCGAATAAGAAGGAAATTGAAAAACGTTTAATCTCAATTTATACACCTCCTTGGAATAAAGGCTCAAAATATCCTTCATATGAGAACGACTATCAGAAGGGGAAATATCCCGATAGAAATTCAAGACCGCTCCGAAATACAGGTCAGTATTCTAATCTGACAAAATTTTTCAATAATTTAAATAAAAGGGAAATATCTCTGACATTTCCGGAAATCGACCAAATTGTGGGTGGTTTGCCACCTTCTGCCTATCATCATAGAGCTTGGTGGGGAAACGATCGATCGCATAGTCATGCACGAGCTTGGCTTGAGGCGGGATACCGGGTTATCTCAGTAAAATTGGGTGACTCCGTACGTTTCTCTCGGCAGATCTAGATTGTAATTATTGACACGAACGCCAATATATACTAATAATTGCCCTATATTCATTCCATATGCAAGAGAAAAGTGGCGTCCTATTTCTGATAATATGCTCACAAACCAAGAATGAGCAATTCGAACAATATACGGGCGACTACTTTAAGGCTAATTCCATTATTTACCAATTATCCCCCGAATGTCAAACGTTCCTTCTGAAAAAGCGAAACGACGCTAGGGAATTATTAAAGGAATCCAACTTGAAACAGGGAATAAAATACCTGAAGGAACTTTCATGGAATAAATCCTTGGTTAAGGGACCAGATTTTGGGGGAACCGAGAAAGGGAAGTATCTACCAGCAATCGAGGTATATCAGGGAGGATTTTACGGTGCAGTAGGATCTGACGGGATTCAATCTCTCCGAACCTCACCACACCATTTCCTGATCATCTCCGGATTGTATGGCCTTCTTTTACCGAACGAACAGATTCAGATTTACGAATCCCCCATGGAGGATCTCGTCGAGATTCAAGAGGTTTGGAAAGAGGATAATGCCCTCACCAAAATACTACTCAATTTCCTGTTAATCCACAATATTAACCTGATTATCAATCTTTCAAGCCAGCTCGCGTATATCCACCTCTTTGATTGGTTGAAGCTATCGACAGACTATATGAGAATCACGAAAAAGCCCTTAAAATATCTGTACGCAACCCATGAAATCATGAAAGGTCCTGAGGCTTTAAAGAAATTTGGAGACCTGCTGAAATCGAAGTTAATTGGAATGGATTCACAGGCACTCGTATCCCTCAACGACGGAGATATTGTTAGTTCAGTTAGATTTTCCAGTAGACCGGACTACGAGAAAGAGTTTGAAATCCTCTCATTGATACAAGGCGAGGCATGGGAAGAATTGTACGGGTTGTACAGGGTTGAAAATACATACCTCGAATTTAAACCAGCCCTCTCCATTCCAAAGAAAGATCCCTCACGCTCTATAGAAGCTGAGTATTTTGAGGCGATATGTGCGTTTTTGAACACAAACGGAGGTGCATTATTTATCGGGGTAGATAACCAAGGGAACATCAAAGGTATCGACCGGGATTACCCCTTTCTATCGAACTATAGCAATTCTCCTTATCCATTATCCCCTAACCAGGATGGATATGAGCAGTTGTTCGATGAATTATTTTCAAAATATATTGGAAAAGAGCATTTAAAGAAAATCAAATTACGATTCTGGAAAAAGATGGGAAAAACGGTAGCGATTGTAGGAGTTGAGGGAAAGAGCCCTAAACCAGTATATTTTAGGGATCCAAAATTGCGAAATGAACGATTCTTTATCCGGGGAACTGGAACGACAAGAGAACTCGATGGTAGAAAGAGAAGAGAATATCTAAACGAGAATTTTTTAGGTAAGCCCGTTTTTCGTCAACCGGGATGCCTCGAAAATGGATAAAGTAGTCGCCAACGAAAAGATCCCGAGGGAGAGGGAAAAGGCTCTCCCTCATCTCAGATCATGCGGTACGTCACGAGGTTCAGCGGGGAATGGGTCTCGATGTGGAACCGCTTGTGGAGGGAGACGGCGAGGTCGATGGTCTTGTTCTCGTCGCCATGGATGGTGAAGATCTTCTCCGGCTTCGGCTGGAGATAGCCGATGTAGTTCATGGCTCACGCCGGTCCGAATGGCCCGAGAATCCGTCCACGGTGTCAATCTCCATGCTGATGGCGATGGTCTCCTAGCCGCCAAGGGGCACCTCCCGCCAGCCCTTCTGGATCCGCCGGCCGATGGTCCCTTCGGCCTAGTACCCGACGAAGACGAGAGCGTTCCTCGGGTCGGGGGCGAGAGCTTTCAGGTATCCATGACGGTGGCTTTGCAGGCCGGGCAGCTGGAGGGAACGGGCCACACCATCTTCCGAACCCCTTATCAGGCCCCCGGACAACGTCATCCCGATGAAGGAAGAGACCCGCTGGTTACTCATCGCGGCGGCGGGCCTCATCGCCCTCTCCGCCCTCCTCTACACGGCCCACTACCTGGTCTTCCACGACGAGCACCACCTTCTCATCTTCCTCGTGGGGGACCTCGCCTTCGTCCCCCTCGAGGTACTCCTCGTCACCCTGGTCATCGACCAGCTCCTCGGCTCCCGGGAGAGGAAGGCCCGGCGGGAGAAGATGAACATGCTCTTCGGCGCCTTCTTCACCACCCTCGGGACGCCCCTCCTCGCCCGGTTCTCCCGGGCCGACCCGGGCATCGATGCGATCCGCTCCCGGCTCGCTGCCGGGGAAGCCTGGCAGCCGGGCCGTTTCCAGGAGGTGAAGGCCTGCCTGGAGTCGTACCAGTGCACCGTCCCCCCTGGCCAGGTCGACCTCGCAGCCCTCCGGGATCTCCTCGCCACCAACGAGGACTTCCTCCTCCGGCTCATCGAGAACCCGGCCATCTTCGAGCACGAGAGCTTCACGGACCTTATCCTCGCCCTGGACCATCTCTTCGAGGAGCTGAAGGCCCGGGCCGACCTCTCCGCCCTTCCCCCGTCGGACCTCGCGCACCTCGCCACCGACATCCAGCGGGTGTACTCCCGCCTCGTCCCCGAGTGGGTGAGCTACATGGAATACCTCAGGGCCCATTACCCGTACCTCTACTCCCTTGCCATGCGGACGAACCCCTTCGATCCCGCGGCATCGGTGATCGTGAGGGAGTGACGCCATCTCATGCCGGGCACGGGACTGCCGGTGGCTGCCGAAGAGATGACGGGGCCCCGGTCGATCAGGTATCCTGAACCGGCGGGATCTGCCAGGACCTGTACTCCGGGGTAGCATCCTGCATATCTTTCCAGAGCCACACCATCCTGTCGACGAACCAGAGTTTTCCCAGATACCCCATCATGGTCCCGAAGAGCGTTGGCCACGGATCGAATACGAGTACCCCCCAGACGACAAAGATCATCCCGGTAGCGGCAACTGCTGAAAGAACGTTGGGAACCATCCGGTGGTACTCCGGAACGGCTACGGCATCGCGGTTTAACCAGACCCGCTCTCCCATCACACCCTTTGACATCCAGTGGTCGAGCGATCGGGGAGCCGCAAATATGCGGGGATTGAGCCATGCCCACAGGAAGGCGAGGGTAACCGGAATAACCGCCCACCAGCCGAGCCAGAGCCGGCTCCAGAGGGCAAGGATGAGGAGGGGGAGGGCCGTCAGACGGGATATCCCGCTCCACGGGTTGGCATGGCGCAGCCAGGTTGCATCGTCCATGGCAAAGGAACGTGCGATCAGTCTCTCGATAGTCATGGAATCAATCCTCACTTCCCCTCAGGATGCAGGTCCCGCTGGCATCGTAGGTGCAGAACTCTCCCCGGTAGAACCAGTTCCGGTACACGATGGGCGTGATCAGGGTGGTGAACAGGCTCATGAGGACAAGCACGACGTACACTCCCTGCCCGATGATCCCCCTGTCAAGCCCGATGAGCGCCACGATCATCGCCACCTCGCCCCGGGGTGCCATGCCGAACCCGACGATGAGGGCATCCTTTGTGCAGAGCCCCCCGAGTTTTGCGGGGATGCCGCAGCCGACAACCTTGGTTATGATGGCGACGATGATGAGGGCGGCGAGGAACAGGACAGTCCCGGAGGTCAGGGCATGGAAGTCGGCGATGATTCCGAGGGAGACAAAGAAAATGGCAGCAAAGATGATCTGGAGGTACTCCGCCCCCTCCTTCAGGTTACGGCTCTGGCGGAGCTCGATCTTCTGGAAGGAGACACCGGCGATGAAGGCGCCCACGATGGCCGAGAGCCCGACCAGTTCCGCACCGATGGCGTAGAGGAAGGCGAGCATCATGGCAAAGATGAAGATGAACTCCGGGTATCTCCGGACAAAGGGGGTGCTGTCGAGCCGGACGAGGAACTTCGTGACAACCAGGATCCCGAAGGCCGCCCCGATGACGATGAAGGCGAAGGCTTTGATGGTGGTGAAGGCGATCCCGGAGAGGGAGAAGGATCCGCTGACCGCGTCGGTGCTGATGGCAAGGGCAAGGAGGCCGAGGACGTCGTCGATGACCGCCGCCCCGATGATGACCTTCGCCGCTTCGGTCTGGAGCTTGTCGAGCTCCTTCAGGACGTTTGCCGTGATAGCAATGGAGGTCGCGGTGAGGGCGGTCCCGATGAAGATCGCGCTCGCGGAGTTGAACCCGAAGAGGAGGGAGATGCCCCAGCCGCCGATCCAGGGGAGGATGACTCCGACGAGGGCGATGGCGAAGTTCCTGGGCTGCGCGATCTCGCGGATATTGAACTCGAAACCGATGACAAAGAGGAGGATCACGGCGCCCAGGTGGGCGATGCTCCGAATGAACTCGGTGTACGTGATGAGCCCCAGGAAGCTCGGGCCCACGAGGAGCCCTACCAGGATGAGGCCGATGACCGCCGACTGGTTGATCCGGGAGGCGATCAGGTATCCCCCGAGGGCAACGAAGAGGAGAAGGCTCATCTGGAACTCGGGGGAGATGAGCAGGCTGTCCATCGGTACCTGTAGGAAAGAAGGCTAAAAAGTGTTTGTGGTTACCGGTGAAGGGGTTCACTCATTCCAGATGCTTCTGAAAAAATGAAACCTGGTCACGGACGCCCTGCTCAAACCCGTCGCCGGTATAGATATCAAAGTGGCCGAGGGGGTAGTGTTTCACCTCTGCATGATCCCCGAGGATGTGTGCCGTTTCCTCGATGGAGCTGACCGAGACGAGGGTGTCGTGGTCGCATATCTGGAGGAGGACCGGGCATCGTACATGGCGTGCGTACGTGATCGGCCGGTATTTATCGCCCCGTATGAGGATGCGGGCACAGGTCTCATTCACGTAGCTCTCCGGGATGAGGGCAGGGAACGAATCAAAGGCATCCGCCGTGTTCATGAGGGCGATGGATCCCGGTTTTCCGACGATCGGGATCTTATGGGGCGAAAGGCCGAGCCAGGAACGCACGAGATCGCGCTGACCGTGCATGATCTGGCGAAGTGAGTTCCCTATCCCCATCCGTTTGAACGACTCCAATGCGAACGCCCGGCCATCCATTCCTGGACACTGGGCCGTTACACAGGCGATCGCTGGATCGTGAGCTGCCGTAACGATCACATGGCCGCCGCTGAGGGAGGTTCCCCAGAGGGCGATACGGGCCGGGTCAATCTCCTGGAGCCCACGAGCATAAGCGATGGCAGCCGACCAGTCCTCCAGCTGGGAGGGAATCCAGATCAGCTGCCGCGGTGTACCTTCGCTTTCACCAAAATACCGGTAATCAAATACCAGGACGGCGAAACCGGCATTCTGGAAACGGATGGCATAGGGTTCCAGTCCTGCGTCCCTGGTACCCCCCAGCCCGTGGCCCATGATGATGCAGGGAAACGGAGGCGGTATTTTGTCCGGCAGGTACAGCCAGGCACTAAGGGCCGTGCCGTTGACAAAGAATCGCACGTCTGTCCTTGATTGTGACACCGGGAATGGCACATCTCCGGCAGGTCGCGGGGCTTTTTTCAGGGTTTGTGGAGGGACCCAAAAGCCGGGAAGGAGCGCAACCAGCAGGAGTTCTATCGCAAACAAACCGATGAGGAGACCGATCCCATAGAGGATCTCAACAAGTACCATTCCCTCCGCCTCTCCCTTGCCGGTATTGAATTCTTTTAGATAAAGAGATGTTGGGGAAAAAACGCATATTTCAGCCGAGTAGGCCAGTCCTCGTGACCGGACCGCCGTGAATTCTCCTGCAGGTTCCATTCAAACAGAGGGGCGATCCAAGAGAAAAGGAATCTGGTAACGAAAAAAGGGGATGCCCCCTACTTCGACAGCACCGCCATGATGATCTTCCCGTACGCCGGCCGGGTGATCGCGACCCCGATGAGGACACCGAGGATGGTGATGAAGGCGAACCCCTTCAGGGTGGAGAGGTCCATGAGGGCGAGAGGGAGCATGGCAAAGACCACGGTCCCCGCGGCCACGAGGATGATGGCGAGGGCCCGGGTCAGGCGCTTCAGGTAGAGGGCCGGGGAGGGGACCTTCCCCTCGTGCAGGACCTCGTCGGTGATGACCACGAGCTGGTCGATCCCCGTTCCCACGACGGCGATAAGGCCGGCGATGGACGCGAGGTCGAGCTGGAAGATGAACCGGGCGATCCCGAGGAGGATGATGACCTCGGCGAAGTTCGTCCCCACCATGGGGAGGACGATGGAGGGCTCGCGGTAGCGGAGGTAGATGACCAGGCCCACGGTGAGGAGGGCGAGGACCCCTGCGATGAAGGACATGAACTTGAAGTACTCGCCGAGGGGGGCGGAGACCTGGCCGAAGTTCGCCACCTGGACATTGACGGGCAGGGCACCGGCCCTGAGGTGGATCTCGAGGGTCTGTGCCTGGTTCATCCCGACGGTCCCCGAGCCGGTGCTTGCAGAGAGCCTCTGGACATTTTGGGTCATGAGTTCCTTTGCAAGGGCCGGATCGAGCGGCGCCGAGAAGACCGTGACATTGTCAAGGAGCATGGAGATGGGATGATTCCCCTCGTCTGTCACCGCCCCGTACTGGTTTGCAGCGTTCCGGAAGTCCAAAGCGCCCTGTTCGGAGAGGGTGAACGGGACGCCCCAGGTCATCCTCGTTGGATCCTGCTGGGGGTTCCCCACCGAGGTGATGGCGTTCCCGAAGAGGACATGCTCGGTCTGGTTCCCGACGGTTTTGATCCGGATCTCGAAGAGCCCCTGCTTGCCGACGATGCTCTTCGCAGTGTTGATGTCCACGCCTGCAAGCTCCACCCGCACGTAGCGGACGACGTTCGTTCCCACGGGGGTGAGAAGGTTCACCCGGGCATCCTTGGTCCCCAAGGTGTTGATCTTCTGCTCAAGGATCCTCTTGATATCGTCTGCTGTTGCCCGGGAGACCCCCGGTTCGTACGTGGTCAGGGTGGCGTTCTCTGCCGAGAAGGCCCGTTCCAGTTCATTCCTGGGGAACGATTTCCGGATCTCCAGCTGGCCCGGCCCCACCTGCGATACGTCGGCATCCAGGCGCTTGTTCAGGGCAGCGGCAAGGTCATCGGCGGATCGCTGGGAGGTGAACCCCACCACCTCCGAGGCAAAGGACATCTGGAGCCAGGAGCCTCCCTGGAGGTCGAGTCCGAACTGGAGCGCAGTGGTGAACTTTCCGTTCTCGAAGTGGGGGTAGATGGCGGCGACCGAGAGGACGAGGAGGATGATAAGGATGAGTACCCTCCAGTCCCTGACAATTTCCTTCAGGCCCTCCTTCCTGGCCGGCTCCGGCTTCTTCTCTGCCTCCTTTTTCTTCTTCGGCTTCGCCATCAGGACCCCTTCTTTTCAGCGTACCACTTGAGGAGCGTGGCATTCGTGATCCAGGTATTGATGATGTCCAGGACGAGGCCCACGAGGAGGACCGCGGCCATGTCCCTGATGACCTCGATCTGGCCCAGGCCGGAGACGATCCAGAGGGAGAGGACGGCAGCGAGGGTGGTGGAGGTCATGATGATCCCGGTCCTGAATGCCCCTGCGAGCTTCTCCTCGAGCTTCCCCTGCCTTTTGAGCACCCGCATCGTGAGGAGGATGTCGCTGTCCACCGAGTAGCCGATGAGCATCAGGAGTGCCGCCGTCGTGGGGAGGGTCAGGGGGATGCCGAGGACGTTCATCCCGGCAGCTGTCCCCACCATGTCGATGAAGGCGCACGAGACCACGGCAATGGACGGGATGAAGGTCCGGAACGCGATGAAGACCACGACGGCCATCCCGAGGAAGGAGAAGAGGAGCGCGATGATGGCCTGGCCCTGGAGGGTCTGCCCGAAGGTCTCATCGATGTAGTCCACGCTCGCGTCAGGGTAACGCGCGTTGATCTTATCGATGAGCTGCTGGTTCTTTTCGGCAGACATCTTCGTGAACTTGAGGAGGTAGAGCCTGGAGCTTACATCGCGGGTGATGGGCTCCAGGGGAAAACCCGCGAAATAGGCCCGGATGGAATCCTCGCTGTCCGGGGTGGAGAGGGTCACCGCCGTCCCCCCCTTGAAGTCGATGCCGGGCCGGACCGGAAGGCCCGTGGAGGCGTAGGTCATCCCGATGACCAGGAGGGAGAGGAGGAAGATGATGAGGGGGATGGCCAGCATCCTCACGTTGGTATAGCGGTTGATATCGTACGAGAACCAGTCCATACCGTATAGTGAGGTCGCAGGAGGATTAAATAGTTGGGATTTCCCGCATCCCTCCCCCTCCGCGGTGCGAAGGAGCACCTTGCACCCCTTCCTCCCCGGAAGGAATGCTCGGCACCCATTTCTCGACGTCAGGGATGCTTCTGGCACACCTTCCTCCTCGAAACGGGTGCACCGGAGCACTCTCTCCTCCCCGTCGGGAGCGCCCCGGGCACATTTTTCTCCCCGAAAAAGTGCAAATGACAACGGTTAAATAAAGCCCTGAGGAATGTGGCTCGTATGGGATCCAAGGAAGGTATCAGGAGAGAGATCCGGCGGCGCCTGAGGGGCTACCTGCTCCGGGACAGGACGGGGATCCGGAGGGAGGTCCTTGGC
>Ga0315285_10007474_pt1 | contig 11222 bp, 12 predicted proteins | sample YL17G09_36_MG_FD_203698 | JGI IMG/M metagenome (GOLD analysis project Ga0315285, IMG submission 203698) | Sediment microbial communities from Yellowstone Lake, YNP, Wyoming, USA - YL17G09_36 | ecosystem: Environmental > Aquatic > Freshwater > Lake > Sediment | place: USA: Wyoming | collected... | reverse complement strand
CTCGTCACGGCGGAGGCCGTGCCATAGCCGGATTAGTAATTTGAATTTGTCCCTCGACTTTGCTCGGGATGGTGAGCTTGTCGAACCATTTGGAATTTAGGATTTAGTGCTTAGGATTTTCTTCCTCGTCCGTCCTCGGCAAATTACGCTTTCGAGGCATCGAGCCAGTCCTCGAGATTCTTCGCAAGAATGACCACGTCCTTTTTGTTCATAATATGCTCAATTATCGCAGGCTTTACCTTAAGTTTCAGCATCGCCTTGTGTGCTCTCTCCCAGAGCTGGGTCTGCTTGGCTTTGCTTTCGGCGAGGTAAAGCTGGCTCACCAATTCCTGCAGCCTGGTCAGTGTTATCGCATCGATATTGTCATAATATCTCGAGATAACGTCCCGCTGATAAGCTGAATATTCTTTGCCGGCCATTTAGCTCAATCACCTCAAAATCGGTTCTTTAGCACTCTTTCTTGATTTCCTACTTGGCGTGGTTTGAAACTATCACCAATTCCGGATTGAATTTCAACAAAAAACCCCGAAAAACAAAAACTCAAAACTCTTTTGCGCCTATGTAGCTATTTTCCCTTTTTACTTTTTATCTCTCTCGGGTCTTTACCTTCTTCAATAGCCGCTATTTTCTCAATTCTTCTTTGGTGTCTTCCGCCGCTGAATTCCGTATCCAGCCAGACTTCAACTATTTTTCGCAGTAATACCTCCCCTGTCAGGTCCCCTGATATACAAAGCACATTTGCGTCATTATGATGGCGTGAAATCCGGGCACTCAGCTCGTCATGGCACAAAGCAGCCCTGATTCCCTTAACTTTATTTGCAGTTATGCACATCCCTATCCCGGTTCCGCAGACTAAAATAGCTCTGTCAGCTTGTTTCTTCGATACTGCCGTTGCTGCCAAATAAGCAGGGTCAGGGTAATCAACCGGATTGCTGTCGTTGCTGCCGACATCTATAACTTCATGGCCTAACTGGGTAACTATGCTTTTGATTTGCTGTTTGGCTTCAAAACCACGATGGTCGTTTCCAATTGCTATCTTCATATCACAAGCTCACCAATTCTTTCTCTCACAGCTTCTTCTATCAATTCTGCACAATCGTTAAAAACCTCTTGTGGCTGACCTATCGGGTCAGGAATTTCTTTGTTCCCTGCTAACAACACACACTTATCCGCAGCTTCGGGGCACAGAGCGGTAACTTGCTCGCAGTGCATTCGCGTCATTGCAAATATAAAATCGCTCTCTTCAACAAGCTGTCGGGTCAACGTTTCGCTCTTATGAGCTTTTATATCAATCCCCTTAGCTGCACAAGCTGCTATGGCTTCTGCGCTTGCCGGCTGACCTGCCATATTTATCACACCGGCGGAAAATACTTTATAACCCATTTTGTCGAGATAGTCAACCTCGCATTGCAATTTTTCTGCCAGATATTTACTGAATATTCCCTTGGCCATAGGGCTTCGGCAGGTATTGCCCGTGCAGACAAACAAAAATTTGACCTCCGACATCGCTTCCAGCTCTTCTTGGGAATATACGCCGACCCTTAAAATCTCCAGCCCCTTTTTACCTATTTTAACAACTGTACTGCTTTTTTTGTATTTACAAGGCCCTCCATCCAGCAACAAATCAATCTGACCTGAAAACTGGGCCAAAACCTGCTCTGCATCTGCCGCTGGCGGCTGGCTTGTTTTATTCGCACTTGGCGCAACCACAGGGTGCTTCGTTTCTTGCAGCAGCATTGCAGCTATTTCATTATCGGGGCAGCGAATGCCTATGGAATTATCTTTATACAGGCATTCAAAAACCTCTTTTTTCAGGCTTTTTCGCTGCTTTTCAATATCGCGCTCAGCTAATTCAAAAACTATGGTCAACGGCCCAGGCCAGCCGTTTTTAATTAGCTTTTTTGCCCTTAATCCGATAGCAGGCACGTATTTTTCGATATCGGTTTTTTTACCAATATGCAATGTGTAATTCTTATTAGGATTTCTGCCTTTGAGGTTATCGAGCTTAATTAGCGAGGTAGTTTCAACCCTGCAGGCAATTCCATAGACCGTTTCAGTAGGGAAAGCCACAAGTCCCCCCGCATCGACCACTTGTGCGGCCTCCTTAATTTCCGCCGCTTCAATCTCTACAGCGTCGAGTTTTACAATCTTTGTCTGCATCTTTATTTGGTTTGTATCCGTTCGTGTCTAAAAGTACACTAAGCCATTAACAATTACAAGATTTTCCATCCTGCTTAAATTGTTCAAATTCCACAGCGCAAAAAAAACGACTGACAACCTTCCCGGTCATCAGTCGTCCGCTCCTCCCTTATCCGCATTACAGTAAAACCCTTACCGGCTGCAACGTTATCTTGCCAAAACCACTGTTTTGGTACTACTCAAACTCAACAGCGACACCGATATTAGCATCTCTAAGTATATCTTTGCGCTCAACTCGAACCACCTTACCGCTTTTAATACGGGCAAATTGCCCTTTTTCCTTTGCTAATGTCTCTGTCCGTGGAAAATTGATTTCCACGGTATGGCCCAGCCGTATTGGCGTCGTCATAGGTAACTTTATAAAAACGCCGGTTTTGCTGATATTGAAGCTTCGGCCGTTGAAAAATCTATTCGCTTCAGGCAGCCAAATACTCACCGGCCAGGAAAGGGTGGTTCGAGTGTCCTTACGCTGCTCAATTAAGGTCTCCATAACTTAAATCTCCCTAAAAAATCGTTCCTTCAATTGAGAAAGTTATCGGCAATGTTAACTTAGATAATTTAGGATATTTAGGTAAAATAGCAAGGTTTATAAAAAAAATCTTTGTTTTTTGGCGAATAATGATGATTTTGGGTTTTTTATCGGGCTTTTCCTTTTTTCTGTCGGATTTTTCTGTCGGTGGCGGATAAGAGAGGAGTAGGCGACTGATGACCGGGAAGGTTGTCAGTCGTTTTTTTTCGCTGTGGAATTTGGGGGATTTGGGTAAGATGGGTAATAAGAGAGAGTGAAAAATGAGAGGGTGCCCGAGCGTAAAATGGCCTGAAAGGGGGTAACGGCGCGGGTTTATGAGCAAACGTTTGAATCCGCCTTCGCCAAGGCTTCGGCGAGACAAGAATATTCGAAAACGTTTGAAAACTGTATAGAAACGTTCGAAAACTATATAGAAACGTTCGAAAATAGTATAGAAACGTTTGAAAATAGTATAGAAACGTTTGAAAATATTTGACAATTTCGGATGGTTAATTGGTTAAACGGTTAAATGGTTAATTGGGGAATTGGTGAGCGGGAAGGTGGGGGTTTCTTCATAGAGAAATTAGGCGCAGATTGCCTAAATTCCTTCGACAGGCTCAGGACAGGTAACAGAGAATTTTTTGCCGCGGGGACTTTTGGGAGACAAAAATCCTAAACACTAAATCCTAAACAAATTCAAAATAAAAAATTCCAACATCCAAAACTACCTACGGCGGACAAGTTGACGGATGGGTTTTTTATTAAGCGGATAAAATCCGGTATCGCCCCGTCTTAATATCCTTTGCATCCGCATTTCTATGGATACAGAGGCAAAAATTTCATTGAGTTTTCCCACTCGGAATAGTACGATTATTGTATAGCAGCTTTAAGGATATTTGACACAAAATAGCGAGGGGCAAGCTATGAAAAAATGGGTGTTTTTTATTGTGCTGCTTTTTCCTGCGACAGTAGCTTTCGCTAATCCGGTTATCGTTCATACTCCATTGACGTGGGTTAGGTTCGTTATCGTCTACGTTTCAAGCTTCGGGCTGGAGGTCCTGATCACAACCATCATATTATTCTTCTGCCATATGGCGGTGGTGCCTTTACTTATTTCCCTGTTTGCAGGCAACCTGGTGATGTACTTCATTATATTCCAGCCCGTTCTTTCGGCGACGGAGAATTTGTTGGTCGCTGAGGTGGTGATAGTTGTTGTCGAAGGGGCTTTCATCAAAATGATAAGCTTGTTCGACACCTTTCAACTGGAAGATTTCAAGGGATTGAAATGGCGAACTGCATTTATAATTGCGGCGGTGGGCAATGCACTGTCATACTACGCCGGCGTTTTAATTGGCGGGTGATCGATGGCTGAACCTGTGGAATGTCAAAAGCCGATTGTAGCCCAGTAGGAAAGTTAAAAATCAAAAGTTAAAATGAAAAATTGATGATACCACTACGGTGGGCAGACAGGGTAAGCGTATGCAACCACAAAGGAGAATCCCCTAGCGGGCCAGGGGGCTAAGTGATAAGGAATCCGCCATAACACCCGACTGCGAAAGTCGAGAGTCAGCGTTTAACAGACAGCGATGGCGAGAGGAGTGTTGACACAATGGGGGGCGGGGCGTATAGTTAATCCGTTTTCTGAAAGAAGCTGGCGCAAATACTATTTTTCTCGGGGCGAAAGTTATGGATAACGAAAAAAAGAAAAGCTGGGAAAAGCGGCTTGAGGGCGAGCCGGATGAGATTGCGGTTGACTTTGTAGAATCGCTGTCTGTGGACAAGCGGCTTTACAAATATGATATCGTCGGTTCGATTGCTCATTCGCAGATGCTGGCGGAGCAAAAACTGATTACCAAAGAGGAATTTAAGCAGATTAAAGACGGGCTTGTTGAGATATCACAGGAAATCGCAGAAGGGCGGTTCAAATTCGATAAAACATACGAAGATATTCATATGGCGATTGAGGCAGCACTGATTTCGAAAATCGGCGAAGCAGGCAAGAAACTTCATACCGGCAGAAGCCGCAACGACCAGGTTGCTACCGATATTCGGCTCTGGATGCGAGACGAAATTGAGATACTGCAGGCGAAAATAACACTGCTGCAAAAAGGGTTTGTTAAATTAGCAGGGAAATATGCGGAAGATGTAATGCCTGGTTATACGCACCTTCAGCGTGCTCAGCCGGTTGTTATTGCATCGTATCTGTTAAGTTTTGTGGAGCAGTTTGAGCGAGACTTTGTTCGGCTGAAAAACTGCAAGGGTCTTTTAGACGTTTCGCCGTTAGGCAGCGGTGCGCTGGCGGGGTCAACGCTGGCGATAGACAGAAAAAGTACGGCGAAGCAGCTGGGTTTTGCGGACATCAGCTATAACAGTATTGATGCGGTCAGCGACAGGGATTTTTGCGCCGAATTTATTTTCGATTGCGCGCTTATTGCGACGCATCTGTCCCGCCTGGCTGAAGATTGGATAATTTATTCATCCAGCGAATTCGGTTTTGTTCGGATTGACGAGGCCTATTGCACATCGTCGAGTATGATGCCGCAAAAGCGTAATCCGGATGTCTTAGAATTGATTCGCGCAAAGGCAGGGGGCGTTTATGGCTCGCTGATAGCTATGCTGACAATTTTGAAAGGTCAGCCATCAGGCTACAATCGCGATTTGCAAGAGGACAAGATTCATATTTTTACTGCGAGCGATACGGTCAAGGCTTCGCTGGATACGGCAGGTGCGATTGTTTCACATACGAAATTTAATACCAGGAAAATCTCGGCTGGATTAGAAGAAGGGTTTTTGGACGCTACTGCTTTGGCTGAGTACCTGGTCAGAAAGGGCGTTGCTTTCCGTGAAGCGCACGGCATTGTCGGGGCATTAGTTGCTCACTGTGAGGAGCAAAACAAGAAGTTAGCCGAGATTGTTCTGGATGAATTTAAGCGGCACTGCAGCGCAATCGAGGCAGATGTGTATGAGCATTTAGGTGCAGGTAAAGTTGTGAGTAAATACGTTACGGAGGGTGCGGCCGGGCCGAAGCAGGCAAAAGAGCAAATTGCGTATTGGAATAAACGGCTGGGAGAGCGATGAGTGGATTCGACAAGCTCACCACAAGTGGCAGTGAAGATGAAATAACCGCCTGGTTTGCCCGTCAGAGTAAGCCGGCGGCGGATTTTCCGATAGGGATTGGGGACGATATGGCCCAAATCCGATGGAGCGAGGGGTCGGTCCTTATTACCACAGATATGCTGCTGGACGGAGTCCACTTTGAGCTGCAAAAAACAACTCTAAAGCAGGTCGGATATAAAGCGATGGCGGTCAGTCTGAGCGATTGTGCGGCGATGGCGACGATTCCTGTTGCGGCGGTTGTCTCTGTTGCGCTGCCGAAAGGTTTTGGTGGAGAAGAATTAAAGCAGCTTCATTGCGGGATTACCTTAGCTGGTGAGAAATTTGGCTGTGAGCTTGTAGGCGGTGATATTACAAGGTGGAGGGGAAAGGAGCCGCTGGCGATAAATGTAGCGATGCTCAGCAGAGAAGGAAGCAGCAAACCTATAAGGCGGTCTGGCGCAAAAGTCGGTGACGTTATCTGTGTTACAGGCTCGTTGGGCGGAGCAGGTTACAAAAAACATCTGGAATTCAGGCCGAGGGTTAAAGAGGCAATAGAGATTGCTCAAGAGGCAGTTGTAAATTCGATGATTGATATAAGCGACGGGCTGAGCAGCGATTTGAACCGGATTTGCCAACAAAGCAAGGTAGGGGCCATTATAAATGCAGAGCAGATTCCAATATCAGATGAAGCTAAAAAGAGCAAGGAACCATTGAATTCTGCGCTAAACGACGGCGAAGATTTTGAACTGCTTTTTACACTTTCTGAAAAGGAATGCAGAAAATTATTGAAGCAGTGGAGCGGGGTGACAGCGATTACGCAAATTGGGATAATTACCGACACTAAAAAAATGCAGATAAAAATGCCGGACGGGCAGATTAGCGATTTGGAAGCCAAAGGATACGACCACCTAAGTCATTGATAATTGATTATTGATAATTGATAATTGGGTATGGATATAGATGTTGTTTCGAATTCGCCGGAGGAGACCATAGAGGTTGGTCGAAAGGTCGGCTCACAGTTAAAAGGGGGAGAGGTTGTAGCTATTTGCGGGGCGTTAGGCAGCGGCAAGACACACCTTATTAAAGGGATTGCATCCGGCGTGGGGGCAGCGGAAAGCAAAAAAGTTACCAGCCCGACGTTTGTTATAATCAATGAGTATAAAGGCCGGCTGGATATCTACCATATAGATGCTTATCGGCTGGATTCGATATCTGAGTTTGAGATGATAGGTTTTGATGATTACTGCCAGCCGCAATCGGTAGTTCTAATTGAATGGGCTGATAAAATCGAATCGGCGCTGGAGAACATAGATTACATTCGGGCCGAGCTTTTTCACGCAGAGAAAAGCAAAAGAAAAATACACATCGAAAATGTGCCCGATTATATCCGCCTTCGCCGGTGCTACGGCGGACAGGTCGGTTGTTGACTATCTGGAGCTGGTAATGGGGGTGGCAACATTGAGGAAATCCGGCCACATCCGATATTTCACACCTTAGAGTTTGGCATTGCAGCGTTTATTTTATATATTTTTCTTTGGACACAGTTATAGAGTTTTGTATGCGGCAATCTAAAATGTTTTCGGACGTGGAGTGGGAAGTTTTATTGTCCATTAAGAGTCTGAATGAGATTTTAGAAGTATTTTAGAAGTGTTTTTTGACGTTTCTTTATTATGGGGGGATTAACGACATTAAGAAAAGGGTAGGTACGGTCAAGTGCTGCTTTGATTAGGACGATAGCTTGAAGGAGGAAAAAAAAGAAGCGAAATTTCTATTTTAAGAAAGGGATAAAAAGATGAGAGCGAAAAGTGGTTTTACATTAGTGGAAATTCTGATTGTGGTAGTCATCCTTGGTATCCTGGCGGCCATTGTGATTCCTCAGTTCACGGATGCGAGCGAGCAGGCCAAGGAGTCAAGTCTGGTTAGCGACCTCCAAACGATGCGTTCGCAAATTGAGCTGTATAAGGTTCAGCACAATGATCGTTTGCCGGGCGAAGGTGGGGCCAGCACTGAACAGGCTATAACCGGTCTTACTGATATCGGTGGCGATGTGGCTGCGGCACCTGGTACCGGTGTTTACGGGCCTTATTTGCAGAAGCTTCCGAAGAATCCGTTCACCGATGGACGCGGCATAAACGGGCCGTGCGTAGCGGATGGCAGCGTTCAAGGCTGGACATTGGATATGACACCGACAAACCCCACATACGGTTATTTCGCTGCCAGCGACGCGAACCATAGTGGTCTGTAACAATCGAAATTGTTGCGGGATAGATAAAGGAGCTGGCCAGCCTTAGGCAACAGCCAAGAGCTGGTCAGCCTTTTTGAAGAATATGGGGGGGGCATGAGCAAGAAGATTCACTTTTCGTATGTCGAGGTAATGGTCGTGGCAATTGTGTTGGGCATAGCTGGGAAGATGATTGCTCCGCAGTTTACGGAAGCGAGTAACGAAGAAGCAAAAGTTTCCGAACTGGTTGATGGACTCGAAGCAATGCGTGCTCAGGTGGATTTATACCGAGTTCAGCACGAAGATATTCTTCCTCCCACTGATTTATTCGCCAGTTTTGAAACGGCTATGACAACAACGGTTGGACAGCGCGGTCCGTATGTTAAGCAGATTCCGACAAATCCATTTAACGGCCTTAAAACGGTCCGCTTTAACGGAGAACCGGCAGGGGCCGGCAAAGCCGGCTGGCGGCTTGATACGAAGACCGGCTTGTTTCAGGCCGACAATGATGCTGCATGTGCGGCTCTGTGAAAAGTCCATGGACGGCTGCGTAATCAACGAAAGAACAACAAGCTGCGGCGTAAGTTTGTGAAGGTCGCAGGATTGATAATGGTTCGACTTCGCTCACCATCCTGAGCGACTGAAAGGAATCGAAGGAACGGGCTGACCGTGCTGAGGCGATTGCCTGTGGCGGGTCAGCTTTTTAATTGGTTATAGGGACATTAAATGAGAAGTAGCTGCAGAAATCGAAAGGGATTTTCGCTGGCTGAGGCGGTAATAGCCACTGTCGTGCTGGGTATTGCCGCGGCCGGTGTGCTGCTTCCATTTACGAGCGGTGTGTCGGTTCGGGCTGAGGGTGCACGTCGGACATTGGGGGCGAAATTAGCAAGTGATTTGATGGAGGAGATTATAAAAACGCCGTTTGACGACATAAAAACCACCTATGAGACATATACCGAGCAAGTACAAGTAAAGGATGCGAACGGCGTTAGTGACCCCGCATACGATAATTTCAGCAGGGGCGCAAGCTATGAAGATGATGCCAGTCAGCCTTTCTTCATAATTGTTACGGTCTGGGTGAAATACAACGGAAATGAAATTGTACGTTTAAGCCGATTGATTAGCGAATAATGATACCTATAAAACCAAAGCATAATTTTAATGGATTTACGCTGGTTGAGCTGCTGGTGGCATTGATGGTTGTCAGTATAATCTTTACTGCGGTGGCTACTCTGGCTTACGCCCTTGGGGCAGTGAATGACGCTGCAAACGATATGGCTGAGAAACAGGCACAGGTGCGTTATGCGACGCTGAGGATTTCAGAGTTGATTCGCCACTGCAAACTTATTTGCGGTACACCAAATAATGATTTGGCCATTTGGCGAGAGGATGTTAATGACGTTGGTCAGATAAATATAAATGAGCTGGTTTATATAGAAAGAGGCACGAACAAAGACTTTTTGCAACTATGCGAGTTTCCTTCATCAGATACAACACGGGTAACCCTGAGCCAGGTTCAAACGCTAAGCCCCAACAATTGTGTGCTACTGATACCACAATGCAGCAATAATAGCGTAGAGTTTTATTTGCATATTCCACCACCGTACACCAAACCACAGTACACCGACCTCGTCAAAATCACCTTCGAAATGAAGGAGAATAACGTTTACCACACTTATCAAATAAATAATGCACTTCGCGGCTGGGCGGGACATCTGCTCAGTGCCGATGGTCGGAGTATTGTAGGTGATGATGATTAGATATGAAGGATAAAAGAAACAAGACCGGTAGAAAAGGGTCGGCACTGCTTGTTGTGCTGTTTATCGTTATGGCAATAACGATTTTGTCACTGGGCTTTTTGTCACGAAGCGATGTGGAGCTGGCCTGCGGGGAGAATATGATACTTCGAACCCAGATGGATTATCTGGCTGAATCCGGCCTCGAACATGCAAGAGGACTTATCATTCATCCGCAGGAAATTGAAATTGCCTCGGGATCTTGGGCTGTTGCGCAGCAGCAGTTGGTTTCCGGCAGCAATGATTACTACGATGTAAATGTTGCGATGCACGATACAAGCGACCCCCACCCGACATATCGATGCACCTACAATGTTCAATGTGAGGCATACCGTCTGAAAAATGGAGAAAAAGTCGGCAGGAGCGCAATCGAGGCCGAACTTCGCCTTGACCCATCTATAGCATACCGGACGGAAGCAGGCACGTCGATCCCGTCGCGCATGATTATCAAGGGAGACACATACTGCAACGGCAGCATTTTGAATATGGGCACCATATATGGCGACGTTTTCACATCACCGGCATTGGCTGTAAGCGGCAGCGGAACAGTGAGCGGTCAGATGAAAGTAATCACCGATGCAAATACGACAGTACCATGGCCTAATGTAAATGTGGGGGATTTTACATCGAAATATCCTTGTCAGTCGCTGCCTTCGACGGTTACTGGTGTTACGTATGGGCCGTATACGCCGCCGAAAGTGTGCTATTGCAATGGAACGCTTAAGTTGCAGGGCGCAGCGACTATTGAAGGAATGCTGGTGGTTAAGGGGGACTTACAGGTAAGCAGTGTGGGAAACACTATTAATGCCGGGAAAAATCTTCCGGCACTTTATGTTACCGGCGACCTAATCATTGAAGATGGGGCGGAACTGACCATCAACGGCCTTGCCGTAGTGGATAATCGGGTGAAAATCAGGGCCAGCGCCGGCAATTTCAATGTGTATGGCGGATTGTTTGCAAAAAATGGCGTATTCGAAACGGCGGTTGATTCTACAGTAAATGCAAATACAGCATTTCTTTATAACTGTCCGACGTGGCGGCCCACCGGCGGACAAGTCAACGGCGCACTTGAGTTTGATGGAGTCGATGATTATCTTCAGACGATAAATAGTCCTTCAAATCTTCAAATTGCAAATGATTACACCTTTTCGGTGTGGGTCAAGGCCGATGCGAGCCAGAAAATCTGGGCGGGAATATTTTCAAAAAGCAATACCGCCGGTTCAACAAATCACTGGACGCTTCAGTTTGATTCGAGAAGTCCCAGAAAGCTTATTGTTTTTCATCCAAGCGGCAACTGGTACACGGGAATTACCCTTTCTGACATAGCGGGTATGTGGCACAATATAAGGGTTGTTCGCAGCGGTACTACAATGCGGTCATATCTTGACGGTGTTTTAAAACT
>Ga0315285_10007472_pt1 | contig 11224 bp, 16 predicted proteins | sample YL17G09_36_MG_FD_203698 | JGI IMG/M metagenome (GOLD analysis project Ga0315285, IMG submission 203698) | Sediment microbial communities from Yellowstone Lake, YNP, Wyoming, USA - YL17G09_36 | ecosystem: Environmental > Aquatic > Freshwater > Lake > Sediment | place: USA: Wyoming | collected... | reverse complement strand
TAAAAAAAGGAGATGATAGCGATGGACATGAATCCAAAAAAGATTTGCCGCCAAATGGGCGCCCTCAGAATGCCGCTACTCGTGACCCACTACGGACAGGCCACGAACATAAAGCTCGACGACCACTTTGTACTTGTAGCCATGGGACACCTCAATGGACTGCTTTGTATGTCCGTACTGCCTGGCCGCTTTGTGATAACCGCCCCAGTCTGGCGGTACATGAGATTCTCCAAAGTGTATTAAATCCGGTGGAATGTGAGAGTGGTTAGAAAGAAAAAGGGTGCCTGACGACCACTCAAGGCCCTTGGCCGGCCAGATCGTGAAATCACGCATGTCCCCCGTTTATTACCCTTTGGGGATAAATTTTTTTTTGTTTTTTCGGGTCAGGCCCCACCGAGTGAGTTCCGCCCGATCGAGTGAACGTGATCGAGTGAACGAGTGATACCTCGCTAAGGTTCCGCAGATATCTGCCAAACCTTCTGTTGCCTCGCTCGCGCAACCGAACTTGCGATTACCTATAAGTTTGGTTCGCCGGTAGCATCACCAGTAGCTGGCGGTCCTTATGTGGGTGCACCGGTGCACCGACCTTATCCCCCGCCCCCGTCTCCAACGCACGTTCGGACATTTTCGGGCGGTCCTCTCACCCCCCGGACACTCGACTCGGAAGCGATGGGGCGTGAGGTGGCGGATTTTACACCCATGCCTGTGAATGCCTTTGCCTTGCTCGGCGCTCGCCTCGGCTCGCTCCTCGCTAAACATATCCCATACCTCTTTTTCGTTCGTGCCTTGGAGCGCTATCTCTCGGAATTCGTGAGAAAATCTTGCTGGGACTTTAGAAACGAACCTGCTGGACCAGAAGTCAACGCGAATCCTATGGTTTTAAACTTGTTAGTCGGAATAGAAGGGCTTTACCAAGCTTACAAGAAAGAGGTTCTTGAAGAAACAACCACAAATGTCTGAGGTTTAGAAATGATGCAGGCAAGAAAGCTGGCGCTGATGGGTATAGTTATCTTCGGCCTCGTCAGCCTGTTTGGAGATATCATATACGAGGGGTCAAGAGGGATAATCTCACCCTTCCTTCAGAGTCTAGGTGCCTCGGCTTTCGCCGTGGGGCTGGTGCTCGGCCTCGGCGAGTTCCTGGGATATGCCCTGAGGTTCGTCTTCGGGGTGCTTTCGGACAGGACGAGATCGTATTGGGGGTTCACGTTAGGGGGCTACTCGCTCCTGATAGCAGTGCCTCTTTTAGCCATCGCCGGCGGTTGGCAACTTGCCATAGTCCTAGTGCTGTTCGAGAGACTTTCAAAAGCAATAAGAGCTCCAGCAAGGGACACTCTCTTTTCCTATGCAACAAAGGGCATGGGGACGGGCAAAGCATTCGGGCTGCATGAACTCATGGATCAGATTGGCGCTGTCGTCGGCCCTGCAATAGTGGCTGTCGTTCTGTTTACAACGGGGGGGAAATTTGAGGCGGCTTTCTCGGTACTTTTCATCCCGTACCTCGTCATGCTACTCGTGCTCGCGGCGGCATACGCAAAACTCAAAGACCGCGTATCGCTACCAGCCGTGTCTGAGAGGAAGGTGGGCATTAGGAAACTCCCAGGAGGATTTATGACGTACTCGGCCGCTGTCGCTTTTAACTCGATGGGTTTGGTATCAATAGGGCTCATACTGTATCGGGCCTCCTTCCTCGGATCCCTATCATGGATCGTGGCGCTTCTCTACCTAACTGTCCAAGCCGTGGATGCTGTGTCCGCCCCGGTAGCCGGGTACGTCTACGATTCCGTCGGGAGAAAGTTGCTCTACCTCCCCTTCGCTCTCTCCATCCTGCCATCCACACTCATATTCTTCGGCGGTCTGGAATGCGTCGTCGCTTCCGCCGTACTCTTCGGGGTCATATATGGGATGCATGAGTCGATCTACAGAGCTGCTGTGGCCGACTTGACCCGGCCTGAAGTGAGGGGTTCTGCATACGGAGTTTTCCACACGCTCTACGGACTGGGATTCATGATTGGCGGGGCTGTCTTCGGATTATTTTTAGACCGCGGTCTCGTATATCTCGCCGTGCCCTACGTGGTCCTAACTCAAGCGCTGGCAATTTTTCTGCTGCGCAAAACCATAAACAACGGGTAATCTCAGTCCTTGATCCCGCCCGCATCGCCCCTATTTTCGGCCAAAAAAAGGAGCTATTTTGGAGGATTTGCAAATCCGCCGAGTTAACAGAACCTAAAAATCACATGTTTTTATATCCCGATAAGTATACAGAACCGTTTTTCAGGGTCACGTAAACGTTCGTGTTGTGGTCGAGCAGGAGGAAGTCGTTTCCCGAGACGCTCAGTTTCCCGTGGACAATAAAATATTAAACCAATTGTGGATTGTCGGAGAGTAGCCTTCTTCTTAATCATTGTCTAACATAGACATCGGTTGGATGATTAGCTGGTGTCTGCTCGTCGCGGCTCCGCTCCGCCTTCACGCCTTCTTGACTTAATCCTACTCGAACTCAAGCCCTACTTCAACATCTTGCTTAACGGCCACCAAATCCAGCGGATGGGCGGAATCCACACCAAGCTGAAACATAAAGATGAACTTGCAATATTTCCTCCCGTAGGTGACGGTTGACGCTTAGCAGAACTTGTCCGATAACTTTTCAATATCCACCAATAGTTTCAATATCGACGGGTCTATGAGTCGATACATTATTTTCTTCCCTTCGCGCCGCCTTTGGATGAGCCCACACCTCCGAAGTGCTTGTAGGTGATGCGATATCAACGACTGCTCCTTGTTTAGGTTCTTCATTATTTCACATACGCAGCGTTCGCCGTTTTTTAAATAAATGAGTATTTGAATTCTCGTGTCGTCAGCCACGCATTTAAGCAGCTGCAGTTGTTTATCGACGGTCATTTGATTTCCCTACAAGCCAGCTTCTTTTAACGCGCCTATCAGGGTTTTTTCGCTGGGGCAAACACCCATAATCTTAACGAACCCATCCACGACGATTGCAGGAGCAGATGTCAAATTGTACTTTTTGAACTCCTCCGTCCTTCCACGATAGGTCACGACTTCAATGTCTTTGTACTTTTTCTGTATCTTTTCGATGCGCCTCAGCAGCATTTTTCCCCCCGAACAAGATGGGACCGATAGGAAGACTTCGACTTTCATATTCCGGCCTCCCTTAGCATTGCCTCGACCGTTTCTTTACTCGGGCACATGCCGATGACTCTTATTTTTTCGTTTATTACGATGGTTGGCACCATGTCAAGTTTGTATGCGTTGAATTTCTTCATCCCTTTTTCGCCGATGTATCTGTAAACCACCACTTTTCCTTTATATTTTTTATCGATCCAGTCAGAGAGCTTCAGCAACGCCTCGCAGCCAGGGCACGGTGGGTCCCCGCTGAATACCTCCACTTTTACTTTCTCCATACGATTCGACCCCCTTCATCATTTTACGTTTTTATGGATAGCTTTTGTTAGCTCTTCCTTTGTTGGCACTTTGCCCACGAATGCAACTTTTTCTCCCACGACTATTGTCGGCGTCATCATTATTCCATATTTGTCTGCTTCCTTTGAGAAAACGTCGAATTTTTCAACTTCCACGTTGCCCAGTTCCGATGCGACTTCCTTGGCGATTTGCTCGGCTTTTTTACATCTCGCACAAGGTGGCGTGGGTCCAAATATTTTAATCTTGTTCATTTTTTCACCTTATTGCTGTTCATATGAATATGCATTAATATGTTTAAAAGCTTTTGCTTAATAAGATACTGCGTATGTGTTGGCCCAAGGGCACTGGCGTCACAGGTGTGACACGCGAACGATGTTTTTCCAAAGAATCAACGCACCAGAACCACTTCCGCCATGACGGCAACTAATACATGCGTTCTCGCCACGCCGACAATAACATTTATATACGTAACTATGTTACATATATCTAGGATATATATGTGCCAACATAGACGCGGATTCTGCCATTATCCGGGGAGAGGACTGATTCAACTGCTGATCCTGCGAATTCTGCACGAAAAACCGTCACATGGGTATCAGATAACGGATGAGTTGGAGCGGATAACCTCTAAGAAGTACATCCCTGAGCCAGGGGCGGTGTACACCATGCTGAGGAGACTGGAGGAGGGAGGTCTTCTAGTTTCAAAGTGGGAGAAGAAGGAGTCTGGCGCTGATCGTAGAGTTTACACGCTTACCAAGGCCGGAGTGAAAGCTCTCCAAGAAGGGCTTGAAATGGTGAAGAAAAGAAGGCAGTTAATGGATAATTTAGTCCAATTTTACGATACACATTTTACTGAAAAAAAGAAGGGAGGTGAAAAATAGATGTGTTGCGAATGCGGGTGCGAGCCCGGGTATCGCCATCACGGGGGGCAGCATTATCCGTACATGGATTTCCCGCCGTTAATTTCGGTTGAAGAAGAGGTCAAAACGCTGGAAGAGCTTAAGGAAATACTCGAGGACAGACTGGACAAAGTGAATAAGCGAATAGAGGCCCTAAAACGTTAAAGCTTGCCGAAAGTGCGCAAAGGTGAAAAGTTATGAATGATGCTATTAACGCGATAAACCTGACAAAGTACTACAACGGACTTTCGGCAGTGGACCACATAAACTTCGGAGTCAAAAAAGGCGAAATTTTCGGTTTTCTAGGACCGAACGGCGCTGGAAAAACAACCACCATTCGAATGCTCATTGGTTTAACTCCACCCAGCGATGGCACGGCAAAGATCTTTGGGCACGACATTCAACATGAGGCTTTGGCTGCTAAGAAATGTATGGGAATCGTTCCAGAAATCTCGAACATCTATGATGATCTGTCAGCTTGGAATAATCTGATGTTTACAAGTGAGCTCTACCAAGTCCGGGGAGCTGAGAGGGAAAAAAGGGCCAAAGAACTACTAGACATGTTTGGGCTCTATGACCGTAGAAAGGATAAAGCCAAAGGTTTTTCAAAGGGGATGAAGCGCCGACTTACCATTGCCATGGGCTTGATCCACAAACCCCAGCTGGTCTTCCTAGACGAGCCAACATCGGGCCTGGATATTCAAAGCGTCTTGATCATCAAGGATGTGATAAGAGAACTGAACAAGAAAGGCGTGACAATTTTCTTGACCACACACAACATCGAGGAAGCTAACGTGACATGCGATCGTGTAGCAATCATTAATAAAGGAAAGATAGCAGCAATCAACACTCCAGAAAAACTGAAGAAACACATTCAAAGAGTGCAATCAGTTGAAGTTGCCTTCGATAAAACATCACCGAAGATTGTGAAAGAGCTAGAGGCCATCCCATTAGTCAACGAAGTGCGTAAGGAAGGAGACAAATACAGACTGTATACAGATAATCCCGCCGCTGTACTGTCCGGGTTGTGGGATTATGTGCGCGCCAACAATCTGAACCCTATAAGTTTGAACACCTTGGGCCCAAGTCTCGAGGATGTCTTCGTCAGGCTTACCGGAATAAGTGCAAAGGCTGAAAGGAGAAATTTTAATGAATAACAGCAGTTTCTCTGTAACGCAGTTAAAAGCTGATCTAAGCGCCTCTTGGGCAATCGCAAAGAAAGACATGCGCGTGTACTACATCAAGCCCGCGGTTCTCATCTTCGGGATAATGTTTCCCCTTTTTCTGTTTCTTTCATTCGCGGTAGGAAAGAACGCTCCAGCGTCAACCCTGGTCCCTGGCTTGATTTCTATTACCTTGCTGTTCAGCGCGTCCTCGATTGGGCCAATCGCCATCCCCACCGAAAGAAGGGTGAAGACCTTTGAAAGATTGTTATCGGCGCCGATATCATTTTATTCCATCCTTATGGGCAAGACTCTGGGAGGTTTTTTGTTCGGCCTAGCCATAGGAGTAATCCCGCTGGCAGTCGGGCTTGCATTGTTTGAAACACAGATTATCAGCATTCTGGCCTTGATCGCAGGCCTGGCGCTTGCTTCCTTCTGCTTTGCTACGATGGGAATAATGTTCGGTTCCTTCCCAACCGAAAATCCAGCCGACGTGATGATGCTACTCAACTTTGTTCGTCTTCCGTTAATATTCATTAGTGGCATCTACATATCTGTCGAAAGCCTTCCTGGGTGGGGGCAAGTCGCAGCCGCATTTTCACCGCTCACCTATGCCAACGACTTGGTCAGATATGCACTTGAGGGAAAAACGATCTACGGGCCGCTATTAGACTCAATTGTTTTAATCTTCTTCATAGGTGTTTTCCTCCTGATAGGCATGAAAATCCAGCGAAAGTTCAGAAACGGTATGGGCGGCCAAAGAAAATTCAAAAAATAGTGATTTTGTTGCCAGCATGTTCAAACAGCTGATTAAAGAGGAGGAGGTGATGCATTGAAGTTAAATGTATGGGATTTAACCAAACTAACAGAATTTTCAAAGACTCAAAGAATTAAGAAAGACATTTACAGGACAAAAATGTTCAACATTGTTCTCGTCTGCCTTGAGACGGGCCAAGAGATCCCGCTTCGCAAAGAACCCTACGATGTTTGCTTTTACGTCATAGATGGTCAGGGCATTTTTACGGTGGGGGACAAAACAGCGGAGCTGACGGCGGGTTCAATTATTTTTGCTCCAGCCAACGTTGCACGTGGGATAAAAAGCACTCGACGGTCAAGTATACTTGGAATTCAGGAAGCCCACTGATATGCGGATTTTACCAAGTTCGTAACGAGAATTCAATGCACAGTTCAAAGTTTTACTTATCAGAGTTCAGCAATAGTCGGAAAAGGAGAGATTTTTTGGGTCGTTTTAATGATGTCGAGCCCTGCATCATCGAGACGTGTTCCACCCACGGAATAAACATTTGGAGTCTATCTCTGAACAGTTTTCGAACAGGCTTTATTCTCAAAACTCTCTCTTTTGGAGCGCGGCCCACGCCTGCTTTGAACGTGAAGCGGGGATTGCCCTCTTGGCGAGATTCCTCAAATTTTCAACAATGGAGGAGAGAAGGGACGCTGGAAAACCAAGAACTGCCTCATTCGTCCCTATATTCGTGGCGTCCCTGCATCCGTAGCAGCCAAAAGAGAAATTTAAGCGATTTTCGAGATACGGGATAACCGTAGCGTCTCCACATACAGCTTGGAGTACTACCGTGGAAGCTTGAACACGCTCGCCTCCTCGCGTATGTAGGTAAGCCAAGACGATCCACATTAACTTTTCTACCTCATCCTCCACAACCACTACATCCGGTTTGTAGTCGAACAGGTCCAGCGGAAAAAGATGTATATGACGAATCTGCCCCGCCCTCAGTTTAGGTACACCAAGAAGCATCTTTTCTCCCACTCTCTCGTCGGATACTATGCCAAAGCCAACAAGAGTTTTACCCGACCTGAGCTTCTTTGGTAACTCTTCAAAACCGAAAGCCGATGATGCAGCCGGACACGAAAGCTGCTCCTTTTTGAGGAGAACACTATCTCCTTGCCTAGCTCTCATTACCGCTTGGCAATAACGGTGTTTGGTCAACATCTGGGCGCTCGAGACTTCTTCTTCGGTAGACATCAATCGGACTCCAACTGCTGACCACTTTAGGCCAAGGATGTCTTTCATCTCCGCGCCCAATTTTCTAAACTCTACATTTGACATATGGCTCTTGCAAATCCCGTTTTTATTCCTCAGTTATCGCTTTCACGATCAACTCTTTCGCTTTTCTAACATCTTCCTCTGAAATATATTCCATCAGTGATTTGAGATCCTTTTTATCGATGTCCTCGTGGAGCGCTTTCTTTTTCATGCCAATGTCTCTTACAAGCACGATGCTCTTTGCCACTTTGAAGCCGGCAGCCTCCACAACCTTTTTACTGCACTCAAACGGGCAGCCGTCCACAGTTATAACCTTCCTTGCAGCTTTCGTTTTGCCATACACCGGTGGCACATTTGTTGGAAGGCCAGCCAGACAGCCGATGCAAGCTTTTTCCAATCCCAGTTCTTTAACTGCTTCCATACCAGCAAGAGCAGCTGTGATTCCTGTGTTTGACATACCTCCAAAGCAGACGTAGATAACATTCTCATGTGTGTTTTCTCCAGCTTTCCAAGTCATTTCTTTTTCTTCAGTCAAATTTTCACCTCCTTTTCTTTTACCTCAGCCACTTCTCGATCTCGTCTCTAGTAGGAATTTTTCCCTCAGATTTCACACTGCCATCTACAACTACCGCGGGCGTTGCCATTACCCCGTATTTCATTATTGTGGCCATGTCCGTGACTTCCTTGACCCCCGCGTCTATCCCGAGTTCTTCAATGGTTTCCTTCACCCTTTTTTCCACAAACTTGCACTTCGGGCATCCCGGACCCAGTATTTCAACCTTCTTCATTTCAAAACCTCCTTTTAGAGCATCATTCCAAATATTACTCCAAGCAGTGTTGAAAAAATTACCACCAAAGCTATGTATGCCCCTGTTTTCTTCGCGCCAATAATTTTCCACAGTGACAGCATGCTAGGTAGGCTCACGGCTGGCCCTGCAAGGAGCAGAGATAACGCAGGGCCCGCTCCAATGATACCTTGACTGTAACCAAGTATTGTGCCCACTATAGGGACTTCAAGCAGAGTTGGCATATACAATAGCGCTCCGATTATCGAGCCGACAAGACATGATACAACCAGATTTCCACCCATCGCAATTTTGATTATATCATAAGGTACGAAGTACGCTATCACGCCCGTTATGAACACTCCGATCAGCAAGACGGGCACAATTTTTTTGACTATCCACCACGTTTCGTGGCCCCACGCGTTAACTTCATCCTTTGAATAGTATTCCCTCACAATCGCTGCCGTCACGATTATTAGCGCAACAACGATTGGCACCTTCAGATATAGTGAGATATAGCTGGGGGCTGCAATTAATAAAATTAATACCAATGATACAAAAACTCCTGGATTTACATACCAGGGCCGCTTCTTCGAGTCTTCGTCCGCCAGGCCTGTTTCTAAAGAAGCCGGTGAAGTTCTAACTTGGTTTCTTTCGAAAATCGCAGCCATAATCAGCCCAATCACTACCGACATCAATATTGCACCAAATGCTCTTGCAATTCCTAGCCCGATGCCGAGCACGCTCGCCGTCAAGGTAATAGCTAAAATGTTGATTGCAGGCCCAGAATACAGAAAGGTTGTCGCAGGGCCTATACCGCCACCCCTCTTGTAGATGCCCGCAAACATGGGGAGAATAGTACAACTACACACGGCCAGAATTGTGCCAGAGACAGAGGCCACACTGTACGAGATCCATTTATTTACTTTACTACCAAAGTACTTTACAACAGTTCTTTTTGAGACCATCGCCACGATGAGGCCCGCGATAAAAAAAGCCGGTATTAAACATGTCACCACGTGCGCTGATAGGTACTCACCCAACTGCGTCAAGCCAGCCCACAGTGCGTCTATCAGACTGCTCATTTTCTACACCTCAAATATATGAACGATTGTTCACCTATATAAATATGAATGGTGGTTCATATGTATTTAACTTGATACTACCAGAAATTAATGCCCCAAAATCTCGCCGCCATGATCAATCCAATAATGATGATTATGATTCCGAATACTTTTTGCGTCCATCTGCCAGCAGTTGCATACTTATTGCCAAGTTTCCCCCGTATGTTACTTGTAACTGCACACAGCGGTACAATCGGTACACCATGACCTAAACCAAATACAAACAAGAGCAACCCACCCATGAGAATAGAAATCTTCTGCGTAAGAGTGAGAATAAAAACAGGCATCATCAAAGACATGGCGCACGGTGCCCATCCTATAGCAAAAAGAATGCCTAAAAAGAGTGCACCGAGATAGAGTGATTTTTTGCTGAGTTTAAAAAATATATTCTGTCCTTTGCCCATGATCCGTGAACTTGAGTTTATTTTACATATCCCTTTTATTGGTATGAGGACGTTTGTTCCAAGAACAATAAGAATAACCCCTGCTATGAGGTAAAAAACAGTAGATGCCTCGATGAAGAAACCAACAGATTGAATGGTCATCCCGAAAACAAAAAACACCAGCGACATTCCTAACGTGAAAAATACGCCAATCCAAAATCCTTGAGCCGTGAGCTTCTTAGATGTATCCTCTGAATCCTTCTGCAAAGAGCCGACATAGGATATCATTACAACCAATAAAACAATAGAACAAGGGGATAACGCAGTGAGAACGCCTAACACAAAAATACTTAAAAATGCTACACCGCTACCAGAAGTTTCTCCTTTAAACCCTCCCCAGCTCCCCTCTGCGATGTCCTGCACATCTTGAGTTAATGATTCAGCGGTTTGCACACCATCAAGTTTACCTTTCCCCATGCAATAGATATGATAAACTCCTACTATGCTCCGGTTTTCATCGATTAAAACAAGGGTAGGATTAGAAAATGCACCATCAACTGTCCAGTACTCCTGATAAAGCCCTGATATATGATATGGACTGAAATCTTCGACCCAATGCCAGCTAACGTTTATCCCATAATCCTGCTCAGCAATATCCCTGCCGCTACCAGAATAGGGATTCTTCCGAATATTAACGGTTATAATGCTAACATTATCAACCGACTGAGCGAGCGTTTCTAGCTCAACGAGCTGATCTTTCATCTCTTTTTCACATTCAATACATAATGGTGATTCCAACCCTGTGAAATGGAGAATAGTAACAGTTCCTCTATAATCGCTTAATGAAAACTCAACTCCATTTTCATCAACGGCGGTAAAATCAGGCGCTAATCTTGTTTCATGTTCTCCACTTTTGAATCCAAGCAGTAGTGATGATGTGAGTAATAGGATACCCCCAATCAAAATGATTATTAGTAAAAACCGATTTGCTTTCATTTTCTTCATCCTGTTTGCATGTAATAATTGATTGCATCCTCCACATACCCAGTTATCCATTCTGCACCTGTGGCGCCTACCGTGCTATGCCATCCAACGTGAGTACTGCCCTCATTGTCTTCAACATTAGTAAGTATCACTGTCAATGGTATGTACCATGAACCAGCTCGTGGATAATAGCTATTGAACACATCTAAAGCGCGTGCATCGCTCCCATCTGTAAGAAGATCAAAATATGTGGCTTGATCACCATATTCCTCACGCACTGTTTCCATGGCTGACTGTTGCATGATACATGGAGAACACCCCTCACTGTGCGCAACGATAACAACTGGTTTATTCTCCAGAGCGTCAAGTATCCATTGAGGATGACTAACTGATTGGCCACTCCGGGGATGATCCGATGGGTAATTTAT
>Ga0315285_10007471_pt1 | contig 11225 bp, 9 predicted proteins | sample YL17G09_36_MG_FD_203698 | JGI IMG/M metagenome (GOLD analysis project Ga0315285, IMG submission 203698) | Sediment microbial communities from Yellowstone Lake, YNP, Wyoming, USA - YL17G09_36 | ecosystem: Environmental > Aquatic > Freshwater > Lake > Sediment | place: USA: Wyoming | collected... | reverse complement strand
CGCGGCGATTCATGTTCCTTCGCGAACCTGTCGATGTTATACTGATATTCTCCCCGAGCCGCCAGCCAAAAAGCAGGCCGTGTATGAACCAGACGATTGGTGCGCTGCGAGTACTGTGCTCTCTGTGTTGGGCCCTGTTCGTCTGGGCCATCGCGGCGGAGATGAATTTCCTGCCCGCCCTTGGGGATGATTTCATCTGGCGCTGGCAGTTTGCGCTGTTCGGGGGTATCGTCTGCTGGGTCACGGCCGAGCGCCTGGCCGACCTGCGCTGCCGGTGCTGCGGCGCGGCTCCCGTCTTGCTCCGCGGCCTTGTGACCGCCTCGCGTGAACTGCTCTGCCATCGCTGCCTCAAGTGGAAGCCCGCGCCCGAGCGCAGCCTGAGCCCCGAGACCCGCTCTGAGTTTCAGGTTTGAAGTTTCAAGTTTAAAGTTGGGCGGAACTTTGAACTCTAAACTGGCCGCAATGGTTTCTTCCGAACTCCGCATTGGCTGCGTCGCGATTCGTCCGGCGACCGTGCTGGCGCCCATGTCCGGCCTCACGGACACCGTCTTCCGGCGCTTCATCCGGCGCCTGGGCGGCTGCGGGCTGATCATGACGGAGTTCACGTCCGGCGAAGGGTTGGCGCGCGACTGGGCGCTTCCCGCCGGCCGCCGACGGCGCTCGCTCCGCTACCTCCATTTCGTCGAGCAAGAGCGCCCCATTTCCGCGCAGTTGTTCGGGGCCGACCCGGCGCGCCTGGCCACCGCCGCCCGCATCGTGCAGGAACTGGGCTTCGACCTGGTGGACCTGAACGTGGGCTGCCCGGCCAAGAAGGTCGTCAAGTGCCAGGGCGGTTCCAGCCTGCTGCATGACCTGCCGCTGTTGCGGCGCATCCTGCGCGCCATTCGCGCCGCCGTCACCATCCCCTTTACCATGAAGTTCCGGTCCGGCTGGAGCGAGGAAGAGATCGTGGCTGCGGATGTGGCGCGCATGGCCGAGGATTGCGGGCTGGACGCCGTGGCCCTGCACCCCCGCACGCGCCTGCAAGGGTTCGGCGGAACGGCGGACTGGGGCCTGATCGCCAAAGTCAAGCAGGCCGTGCGTATCCCGGTTATCGGCAATGGCGACATCCGGGTGGCGGAGGATGCCGGGCGCATGGTCGCCGAAACCGGCTGCGACGGCATCATGATCGGCCGCGCGGCGGCCGCCAACCCCTGGATCTTCCGCCAGATCTCCGAACTCGAGGCGGGCGGCGACTACCGCCGGCCCTCGGAGGCCGACCGCTACCAGATGATGCGCGACTACTACCGCATGCTGATCGAGGAAGCGAACCCGGAAGCGGCCGGCAAGATGAAGCAGTTCGCCACCTACTTCAGCCACGGCGTGCGCGACGGCGCACAGTTGCGCGCCGCCGTCCACCAGGCGCGCACCGCCGAGGAAATCATCGCCCGCGTCGATGAGTTCTTCACCGCCAAAGCCGCCACCGCGTAGTGAAGACACAGCCGAAAGTCCAACGCAGAAACGCAGAGCGCGCAGAGAAAACGCAGAGAATTTCTCTGCGCGCCTCGGCGTCCTCAGCGTCTCTGCGTTGAACCCGGGGCGGTGGTTCAGCTACCGGGCGAAATAGGATTCCAGCGCCGCCAGCAGGCCGCCGGTGGTGTACTCGCGCGCTTCCACTACGACGCGGAAACCGGCGCGGGTGGCGGCTTCCGTGGTGATGGGGCCGATGGAAGCGGCCGGCAGCGCGCGCAACTGGGGCGGGCAGTTCTGCGCGGTCGAGGAGCTGGTAAAGGTGATGATGTCGGCGTCCCCCAGCACCTCGGCGATTCTCTCTGGGTCGATCTTCGACGCCACGGTGCGGTACGTCTCGACCACCTCGACGCGGGCGCCGCGGGCCTCCAGTTCCTTCGGGAGCAGGTCGCGGGCCACCGCGGCGCGCGGGATCAGCACGCGGCGGCCCTTCACTTCTTCGCCGGCCAGCGCGTCCACCAGGCCCTCGGCCCGGAACTCGGCAGCCGTGCGGTCGGCCCGCACTCCGTGGCGGCGCAACTCCTCGGCGGTGGCCGGGCCGATGGCGCAAACGCGGCCGCCGATGGCGCGCGCATCCCGCCCCAGGCTTTCCAGCCGTCGGAAAAAGCGCTCCGCGCCGTTGGCGCTGGTGAAAATCAGCCAGTCGTATTGATCGAGGCGGCCAAGGGCGCGGTCGAGCGGCTCGAAGCTCTCCGGATCGCGCAGCTCGATGGTGGGCAATTCGATGGCCACGGCGCCGCGATCGCGCAGCTCGCGGACAAACGCCGCTGCCTGGTGCGCCGCCCGCGTCACCACGATGCGCCGGCCGAACAGGGGCATACCGGCGTACGCCGGCACGCCAGAGCCGGCGGTCACGCCCGGCACGACTTCGAACGGAATGCCGGCGCCGTGCAAGGCCTCCGCCTCTTCGCCGCCGCGGCCGAAGATGAAGGGGTCGCCGCCTTTCAGGCGCACCACGCGCTTGCCGGCCCGCGCCTTCTCCACCAGTACGCGGTTGACGGTTTCCTGGAAGCCCGGATGCTCGCTCGAGCGCCTGCCGACATCAATCCGCTCCGCCTCCGGCGGGGCGTAATTCAACAGCTCGGAATTGGCGAGGTGATCGTAAATGACCACCTGGGCGCGCTCCAGCAGCTCGCGCCCACGCAGCGTCAGCAAACCCGGATCGCCCGGGCCCACTCCGACCAATGCGACCTTGGGAAGCATCTACGCCAAGTTTACAACGAAGCGGCTTATTCCCAGGCCACGTGGCGCAGCGCCATCGGCCTGGGGTAACTCGGTCAGCGCGCAGCCGATGCCAGCCGATCGGCGTCCGTCGTCGAACCGCCGCAAGGTCCGCGCCGCGATTGATCCCGCAGGGCGGGACGAGCCCACACGTGGATACTGGATGTAGAATGTGATCATGGACACCAGGGAACTCGAATCGCAGGCCCTCAAATTAGATCTGAAGGCGCGCGCGCGACTGGCTCAGAAACTCTTGGGCAGCCTGGAAGAACTGTCTGAAGAAGAGTGCGCTCAACTTTGGGCCGAGGAGGCCCAGCGGCGGGATGCGCAGATGGACGCCGAGCCTGAATCCGGGCGCCCTGCGGACGACGTGTTTCGCGAAGCCCGGTCCAGAATCACATGATCGGAAGAGTCAGCTTCCATCGATTGGCCGAGCGCGAATTGAACGAAGCCGCGCAGTATTACGATGCGGAATGCCCTGGACTCGGAGCCGCGTTTCTAGATGAGATTCAGCGCTGCATCCAGGGTATTCTCGATTATCCGGAAGCAGCGGCCGTCGTCGCGGGCTCGGTGCGGCGGCGGCTTACGTGGCGCTTCCCCTACGCCGTGCTCTACTCCATCAAACCAGAAGGAATACGCATTCTCGCCGTTATGCATCTGAAGCGGCGTCCGATGTACTGGGTGGGACGTGAGTGAACTCAGCATCGGCGCCCTGAGAGTTGCGCGGGGTGCCGCCTCCGGCCGCGAACGCTGGAACCACAAAGGCACAAAGAACACAAAGGCTCACCAAGGTTGTTTTTCTTTGTGGAGCTTTGTGTTCTTCGGGTCTTTGTGGTTCAACTACGGCGTCTCCGCCAGCGGGGCGCTGCGGCCGTAGACTTCGTCGAGGATGCGCGCGGCGCCGTCGCGGAGAAGCTGGTCGGCCAAGCGGCTGGCGAGCTCTACGGGATGGGAGCCGTCCCCGGCGGCGCGGAACAGGCGGCACCCGTCGGGCGAAGCTACCACCGCGGTCATGCGCAGGCGGCCGTCAGGCTCCAGGCGCGCCGAGCCGCCGATGGGCACCTGGCAGCCGCCGCCCAGGCGCTCGAGCAGCGCGCGCTCGGCGGTGGTTTCCAGACGAGCCGCGCGGTCATCCAGCGGGGCCAGCGCCTCCCGTGTGGCGGCATCGTCGGCCCGCACCTCGATGCCCAGCGCCCCCTGGCCGGCTGCCGGGCAAACCACCTCGAGCGGAAGAAGCTGGGTGATGCGCTGCTCCCAGCCCATGCGCCGCAGGCCGGCGCAGGCAACCACGATGGCCGCCATGCCCCCGTCATCCAGCTTTCGAAGGCGGGTATCGAGGTTGCCGCGCAGCGGCGCGATCTTCAAATCGGGGCGGAAATGCAGCAACTGGGCGGAGCGCCGCAGACTGCTGGTGCCCACCAGCGAACCGGCCGGCAGGCTGGTTACGTCGCGGGCACCATGGGCCGCGGCGCCGCATACCAGCGCGTCGCGCGGGTCTTCGCGCGGCGGCACCGCGCCCAGCATCAGCCCGGCCGGCAGTTCCGTGGGCAGGTCCTTCAGGCTGTGGACGGCCAGGTCGACGCGGCCGGCCAGCAGGGCTTCTTCAATCTCCTTGGTGAACAGGCCCTTGGTGCCGACCTTGGCCAGCGGCACGTCGGTGATCCGGTCGCCGGTGGTCTTGATGATCTCGATCCGGACCGCGTGGCCGCGCCGCTCCAGCCCGGCCTTGACCCAGTTCGCCTGCCACAGCGCCAGCTTCGATCCCCGGCTTCCGATAACCAAACGCATAATTCACCACGGATCCCGGGCCACTTCGATCTTGAACGTGGTCGCTGCCATCACCAAAGTAGACACGGCCGTGTTCGCCCCAAGGGGCCGAACCGTGTGGCCAATCAACCAGCGAGACACCTCACCTCTCAAAGGAACGGAGCTTTGGCCTCCTTGCTCCTATGGTTCCTTACCTTACGGCAATGGTCGCTGTGTTGCTGCTGAAGCCGCCGTGCGTGATGACCACCGGCACGGCATTGCCCGCCGTGACGCCCGCGGGCACCTGCGCGTTCACCTGGTAAACGGCGGCAAAGCCCGGCGCCATGCCGGCGAAAGAAACCGCCGCCGGCTTGCCGCCGATGGTGACGGTGGGCAGCGTCTTGACGCGCGCCAGCGGCTCGGCTGATGGCCCCGGCTGCCCCGAGGCCACCGCCGGCTCGGTCGCGCCCAGGCCCGTGCAGAAAATCGAGATGATGCCGCCTGCTGCCGCCGGCTGGCTCGGGATGTTGGCTGTCGCCGCCATGGCCAGCTTGTTGCTGTTGGCGATCAGAATGGCCCCCTGGTTGCCGTAAGGTGGGCCGAGGGTGAAAATGCCGGGCCGCGCCGCCGCGGTTTGCAGCGGCTCCGGCGCGCTGCTGACCCCGTTGACCTCGATGCGCACCTGAAGCTGGCGGTCGGCCTCCATCTCGGCCGGCACCTGGGCGTTGACCTGGCTAGGACCGACGTAGAACAGCGGCGCTTCTTTTTCGCCCACTAGCACGCGCACGCCGTTCAGCGTGCGGGGCAGGGGCAAGGTCTGGGCGGTGGCTGCGCTGGTGGTCAGGTTCTGGCCGAACAGCGAGATGATGCTGCCGGGGGCCACCGGGCCGCGCTCGAAACCCGCGCCCAATACAACGCCCCCCTGGCTCAAAATCACAGCCCGTGGGTTGGGATTCGCGCCGATCAGAGCGGTTGCTGTGGCTCGGCCCTGCAGGCCGCGCCACAAGCCTTGCGCCGTGACCAGCACCTCCGCATTCAGGCTGTTCGGCCGCCAACTTCCATGATACCGGCCATTGTTCAGCTCGGTGAGTGGCAGCGCTGGATCACCGCTGGAGAACGACAATACCATCGTGCCACCCACGGCGGGATTCCCGCAGTCGTCACGCGCCTCCACAAGCACCTCAGTGGGCCAGCCCATCGTGGCGTTGAAGCGGGCGAATATGCTGCTGAACTGCAAGAGCAACTGTGAAGGCGAGCAACCCGCGAAGGAGACCGGCGGTGAGACCATGTCTGAGGTCGCCGGCCGCGCCGAAGTTGTCGCGCCGGGCGGTAGAACCAGAAACAAAAGATTCACCGGATACAGGTTGCCGTCATTCCGGGTAAGGATGGTCAAACCGGCGCGGTAGATTCCGGCGGCCAGGGATCCGAGCTTGGCTTGCACCGTAATTCGTCCAGGCGTATCGCGGGTCGCGGTGCTTGTGTCCGGCGTTCGATTGACCCAATCCCCTCCCACGGGTGCGCTGATGAACTCGACCGGGGCGGTCTCGGGTGTGGCTATGGACACGTCCTGTGTCGAAGGCGCAGCGCCTCCCGCTGCCGCCACGAAGATCAACCCCGTAGGTCTCACCACTGCGGCGAGCCTGCTTCCTTTCGGCAACACCTGCAAGTCCACCCGCAAGGCCTGTGGGGAGTTGTTGGCCCCCGAAGACGTGACCCGGATTAAGCCAATGTACAGTCCGGCGGACAAGCCCGTGGGATCCATGGAGACAGACACCAGGGGGATCTGCGCGGAACCCGCATTGCTGCGCCCGCTGGCCGAAGAAAGCCGAAGCCAGTTCACCTTCTCCAGCACCACGGCCTGTGCTGCCCAGTCCAGGGCTCCGCTGCCAACGTTCAGCACCCCGAAGGTCTGCGGTGGTTCTGCTCCGCCGCCCTCAACAGCGTGGAATAGCAAGCTGTTTTGGCTGAGCAGAAGCACGCCCTCTGACGCGCCAACCAGGACGTTCACCGCCACGGCAACGCTCTGGTTGGTTTCGGGAGTGCGCACGATTATGGCGCCGGAGTAGGAACCGACCGTCAGCCCCGCCGCATTGACGCTGACCTGCAAGGTCGCAGGCACGTTAGCCGACGCGGTGCCGGAGGAGGGCGAAACCAGGAGCCAGTTGCCGCTGGCCGCGGCTGCCAGCGCGGTCCAACTCAACGTGCCGGTGCCCGAGTTCGCAAGGCGCAGCGACTGTGCCGGTACGCTCGCACCGGACACCGCCCGGAAACTCAAGTCGCTGGGGTTAACCGAAAGATTTGCCGCCTGCCCTGACCCCACCGTGAAAGTCACCGTGATCGTCACAGATGGAGGTGTGGCGCCGGTTGCGGTGATTTCGATGCTTCCCTCATAGTTGCCTGCGGCCACGCTTGTGGGGTCTGCGTAAATCAAAACCGCCGCGGGCATCTGTCCAAAACTCGGCGATGCAGTCAACCACGAACCGCCGCTGCGGGTGCGCACGGTGGCCTGCCACGGCAAGCCGGGGAAGGTGCTGCGCAACTCAAGCTGCTGCGGCGCCGGCAGAGTGGAACCCGCCGAAGCCGAAAACCCTAGCGTTGTGGGAGAGGCCGTAAATGAAAACGGAGCCGGTTGGCAGGGACCGGTTGCCATCTGCCAGACCAGGGTGTAGGTTCCGGAGCGCGTCCGGTTGCCGTCGCTCACGATTACCGTGTGGGTGCCGGCCGTGGTCAGAGTAGCATCAACGGTGGAAGTGTAATAGTCCGAATCGGAACCGAGACTGGTCCCCATCGGGGAATACAGCTCCAACAGGGCGTAGAACGAGCCAGCGGTGACCGCCAAGCGGAGCGTGATCTTATCGCCCACATTTCCTGTGAAAGTATAGACGTTTAGCTGCGCGGCAGCACTCAGTGAGCCAGTGATCGGCTGGCCGCAACTGATGGTGCTGGGGTTGCAGGGGCCGTTCAGCTTCTGCCACACCAGGCTGTAGTTACCCGTGGCGCTCCGGTTGCCGTCGCTCACGATAACCGTATAGATGCCGGCCGCGCTCAAAGTGGCATTCACGCTGGGAGTGTAATAAGACGAAGAGTAACCGACATTGGTCCCCGTCGGGGAATACAGCTCCAACAGGGCGTAGAACGAGCCAGCGGTGACGGCCAAGCGGAGCGTGATCTTATCGCCGACATTTCCTGTGAAAGTATAGACGTTTAGCTGTGCGGCAGCACTCAGTGAGCCGGTGATCGGCTGGCCGCAACTGATGGTGCTGTGATTGCAGGGGCCGTTCAGCTTCTGCCACACTAGGCTATAGTTACCGGTGGCCCTCCGGTTGCCGTCGCTCACGATTACGGTGTGGGTGCCGGCCGTGCTCAGAGTAGCATCAACGGTGGGAGTGTAGTAGGACCAACTGGAACCGAGACTGGTCCCCGCCGGGGAATACAGCTCCAACAGGGCGTAGAACGAGCCGGAGGTGACCGCCAAGCGCAGCGTGATCTTGTCGCCAGCATTCGCTGTGAAGGTATAAACGTTTAGCTGCGCCGCACCAGTGAGCGAGCCGGCGACTGGCTGGCCGCAACTGATGGTGCTCGGATTGCAGGGGCCGTTCAGCTTCTGCCACACCAGGCTGTAGTTACCCGTGGCCGTCCGGTTAGCGTCGCTCACGATTACCGTATAGATGCCGGCCGCGCTGAAAGTGGCATTCACGGTGGGAGTGGAATAGGACGAAGAGTAACCGACACGGGTCCCCGTTGGGGAATACAGCTCCAACAGGGCGTAGAGCGAGCCAGAGGTCACAACCAAGCGCAGCGTGATCGCGTCGCCAGCCAGGGCTCCAAAGGCATAGAAGGCCCTATCCACCGGGTTGGCAATGGAATCCTGGATTGGCCGCCCACACTCGAGCGGTGTCTGGCCAAGAGCTGCAGGCAACACGCTCAGCAAGAAGACGACTAGGAAGGACGCCGGAACGAGAAGGGGTTTCCTCAATGCCTGGGAAGGACTCATCGCCTTCGGTTTCCTCGCCGGAGCGTCAACCCGGATCCCCACTTCTCACCTCCCGAATGGTCCGAAGTATACACCAGGCCCGCGCCATGGAATCATCTCGACCAGCATCTTTGTTTTGCGTTCCTGGGCGCCGGTTGTACTGCCGGCCGGTTGCGTTGGAGCTTCTTTTCTCCTTTCAACGGCGAGCGACTCCGGCAGCCGGAAGAACCGGCCAGCAGCGCTTCTTCGATCTCCTTGGTGAATAGGCCCTTGGCGCCGACTTTGGCCAGTGGCACGTCGGTGATCTTGTCGCCCGTGGTCCTTAGTGCAAAGTCGATCCAATCGCGACAGGCCGACTTTGGACTTTCGACCTTGGACTTTGGACCTGGGACCCTCACTTCAAGTTAAAGATGCGGCGGACCAGGTCGATGGCCTTGCGGCTGTCCGGCTCCTGGGCGGCCGATTTCAGATGGGTGATCGGCTCGTGCAGGATCTTGTTGACGATGCCGCGGGTGAGCGCTTCGATGGCCTGCTCCTGCTCGGCCGACAGGTCGCCGAGCCTGGCACGCAGCCGCTCGATCTCGCCGCGCCGGACTTCCTCCAGCCGCTCCTGCAGCGAGACAATGGTGGGCACGACCTCCAGGGTGCGGGCGCGGGCCAGGAAGCGGTCCACTTCGCGCTCGATGATCTGCTCGCCGCGCTGGGCCTCGTGCCGCCGCTCGGCCAGGTTGGCCTCGACCACCTGCTGGAGGTCGTCGATGTCGTAGAGGAAGATGTTGTCGATCTTGTTCAGCTCCGGATCCACGTCGCGCGGCACGGCGATGTCGATGAAGAACATGGGGCGGTTGCGCCGCCGCGCCAGGATCCGCGGCCCGTCCTCTTTCTTCAGGATGAAGTGCGGCGCGCCGGTCGAGGTGATCACGATGTCGGCGTGGGCCAGCGAATCGAACAGCCGCTCGAACGGCACGGCCTGGCCGCCAAAGGCCTCGGCTAGCTCTTCGGCCCGCTCCAGGCTGCGGTTGACGATCATCAAGGACGCGGCGCCGCTGCGCAGCAGGTGCCGGGCGGCCAGCTCCGACATCTTCCCGGCGCCGACCAGCAGCATGTGCTTGCCTTCCAGCGACCCGAAGATCTTGCGCGCCAGCTCGACGGCGGCGTAGCTGATGGAAACGGCCGACTGCGCGATTCCCGTCTCGCTGCGGACCTTCTTGGCCACCGAGAAGGCGCGCATCAGCACTTCTTCGACCAGGCCGCAGGCGGTGCCGGCGGCGCGGGCCGCGGCGTAAGCGTTCTTCACCTGGCCCAGGATCTGCGGCTCGCCCACCACCATCGAATCCAGGCTGGCCGTGACGCGGAAGACGTGCCGGATGGCGTCGCGCTGCGCGTACTGGTACAGGTGGGGCTTCAGCTCGCCGGCCGGCAAGCGGTGATAGCCGGCGAGGAACGACACCAGCGAGTCGGCCGGGTTGCCGCCGGGCCGGCCGCGCGCGAACACTTCCACGCGGTTGCAGGTGGACAGGATCAGGCCCTCGCGGATGCCGTCGTGGCGCCGCAAGGCCTCCAGCGCCTGCGGCAGCGCCGCCTCCGGAATCGCCAACCGTTCCCGGATCTCCACGGGAGCCGATTTGTGGCTGAGCCCGACCAGTCCGAAGTTCATCTCAAGGTCCACGGGTCCAAGGTCCGGAGGTCTGATGCGACCTTGGACCTCATTTAAAAGAATGCAGGCCGCTGTTGGCGCCCCAGGTGGCCACCGTCGCAAGAAAGCCGGCGATGGCGAAGTAGGCGGCCTTGCGGCCCCGCCAGCCCGCCGTCCAGCGGGAGAAAATCAGCCCCAGGTAAATCAGCCAGGTCACGAAGGAGAGCGCGATCTTGGGATCCAGCGGCCAGCGGCTGCCCCACTCGGCGGCCGCCCACAGCGCGCCGCTGATGATGCCCAGGGTCATCAGCGGGAAGCCCGCCGCCAGCGTCTTGTGAGCCAGGTCGTCCAACTGTTCCAGCGGTGGCAGGCGGTAATGAAACGCGCGCGGCTTCTTCGATTTCAGTTCCCGCTCCTGCAGGATGTACATGATGCCGGCCGCGAAGGTGACGAACAGCATGGCGTATCCGGCCAGCAGCAGCAGCACGTGCAGCCAGATCCAGCCGCTGCGCAGCAAAGGGTCCTCCAGTCGGGCGCCCGAACTGACCGCCGCCGACAGCGTCAGCATGAACACCAGCGGGAACACGAATACGCTCAGCGCCTGGAACCTGTACCGGGCGTAAGCGATCAGAAACGCGCAGGTAATGGAAAACGCCAGAAACGAGACCGAGTGGTGAAAATCGGTGATGGGAAAGCGGCGTGTGGCGGCCGCCTGCTCAACGATCGAAACCAGGTGGAACACAGCGGCCAGCGAAATGGCTCCCAGCGCCACCCGGAACAGCTTGGCCCGGCGGATGAATACCGTTAACAGGGCGTGCGCCAGACCGATCGAGTAAAGGATCAGGGTGACGCGCAGCCAGAACTGACTCATTTGCAGGTCTCCCGCTCGTTTCGGGAAGTAGACGACGATTATATATCGTTCTATCTCAAACCAGCACGCTGTGGACCATGCGGGAGGGCATTGAAGAGAAAAGAGTTAATTTTTGACACCAGCCGCGAGGTGTGCCAAATACCCCAAGGCGGGCGCCGGGCGAGGCCGGCCCTGGCCATCGCTGGCCGATCCCGCCGCAGGATTCCTCCGTATTGCGTTGGCAGCGGAAGTGTCTTATTCTGCGAACCCGGACCGGGCTGCCGACAGAT
>Ga0315285_10007469_pt1 | contig 11226 bp, 10 predicted proteins | sample YL17G09_36_MG_FD_203698 | JGI IMG/M metagenome (GOLD analysis project Ga0315285, IMG submission 203698) | Sediment microbial communities from Yellowstone Lake, YNP, Wyoming, USA - YL17G09_36 | ecosystem: Environmental > Aquatic > Freshwater > Lake > Sediment | place: USA: Wyoming | collected... | reverse complement strand
GCCTTCCGGTGGTACAGGCGGAAGCCGCTGGAGAGGTCGGCGACCGGTATCGACAGCAGCCAGGCGTAGGTTCGGTTCAGGATGACGCTCAGCAGCAACCGGAACCGGTTCATCTCCGCCCGCCCGCCGGCGACGTAGCGCGAGGCGATCAGCACCTCCGCTTCATCGCGGCGCCGCCAGAACTCCTCGATGAACCGCGGCGGGTGGGACAGGTCTGCGTCCATGGTCACCAGGAACGGCGCCTGGACGGCCGCGAACCCGGCCAACAGCGCGCCCCCGTAGCCGCGCTCGGTCTGTTGCACCACCCGGGCGCCAAGCCGCCGGGCGGCCTCGGGAGTCCCGTCCACCGAGCCGCCATCGATCACCACCACCTCGGCCGGAACGCCCAGCCGCCCCAGCACCTCCTTCAGCGCCGGCAGCAGAGCCTCCAGGTTGTCACGCTCGTTCCAGGCAGGAATCAGCACCCCCAGGCGGGCAGTCTCAGCGGCGCTCATCGTGCACGCTCAGCTTGCGGCGCTCCGGAGGAACGCCTCCACCTCGGCCCGCGCCGGCACCGACGCCTGCGCCCCCAGCCGGGTGACCGAGATGGCGGCCGCCGCGCTGGCGAAGCGCAGCGCCTCTTCCATCGCGCGGCCCTCGGCCAGGGCCACCGCCAGGCCGGCGTTGAAGACGTCCCCGGCGGCGGTCGAGTCGCGCACCTCGACGGCGAAGGCGGGTAGGTGCATCTGGCGGGCGCCGTCGTCGCAGAAACACCCCTGGTCGCCCAGCTTGAGTACCACGCGCTGGGCGCCCGATTCGCGCAAGGCCCGGGTCAGAGCGGGCGCTTCCGCGACCGACACGCGCGCCGGCGGCCGGCCCAGCAGGATCAGCGCCTCGGTCTCGTTGGGAGTCAGGATATCGGCCAGCCCCAGGAAGTCTCCCGGCAGCCGCCGGGCCGGGGCGGGGTCCAGAATCGTCTCCGCGCGTTCCTGCCGGGCCAGCGCGAGGGCTGCCCGCACCGTCTCCAGCGGCGTCTCCAACTGGAATAGCACGAAGCGCGCGCCGCGGAAGACGCCTGCCAGCGAGCCCACGTCGGCGGGCAGCAGCTCGTGATTGGCGCCGGACGCCACCACGATGGAGTTCTGCCCCGCGCGGTCCACCCAGATCAGGGCCACCCCGGTGGGCTGGGCCCGCGTCGCGTGCACCGCGCTCACGTCCACTCCCGCCGCCGACAGGCTGGCTTTCAGGTGATCGGCGAACAGGTCGTAGCCCACCCGGCCGGCCATGCGCACCGTCGCCTGCGAGCCGCCCAGCCGCGCCGCCGCGCACGCCTGGTTGGCTCCCTTGCCTCCCGGAATCATCTGGAAGCCCCGGCCCAGCGCCGTCTCGCCCGGCGCCGGCAGACGCTCGACCGTCACCACGAAGTCCATGTTGAGGCTGCCGACCACCACCAGGCGGGGCTTCATCGCGACAGGTCGATGCCGAGCTTCCTGAGCTCCTCGGCGTAGTAGCGCTTCAGCAGCAGGTCCCACTCCTCGCTGCCCTCGGGGATGTCGCGCTTGTGCGAGCGGACCTTCTGCCGCGCGGCCCGGTCCACCTTATCCTCCAGTTGCAGCAGCTCGGTGATGCGCCGCACCAGCTCGAGGCGCACCTCGTTGGGGGCCTGCTTGAGCCGCACCTCGCGGGAGCGGCGCAGCCCCGAGACGACCTTGTGCGAGATGTCGATGGTCTTGTCGCGCGACAGCTTCATGTGGTCGCCGGTGTCGCGGCCGGCCGCGCGGATCACCTTGCGCTGGGCGATCAGCGTGTTCTTGATGCGCCGGAACATCTCCTGGTAGCTGACGCCCTCGCGCCGCATGTACTCGCTGTACTGGCTGAGGATCTCCCGCACCTCGTCGTTGAGGCGGTCCTCGACCTGGAGCTCTTCGGTGATGATGGTGGCGATCACCTCGGCGGTGATGCGGGCGTCTGCCGTTTCGAGGGAATGAGGCGTGAGCCTTTTCACCACCTCGCGCGACAAGTAGCCAACAAATTCCCTCGGCAGCAGCATTCCACCGCAACTCAATCTAGTGTACTGGTGCTCCCAGACGGGTGTCAAACCGGTGCGGTATGCCTCCGGGCTTGCCCGATGGACCAGACCGGAGTCTTATCCCCCTAGAAAAACCGCACCGTGTAGGTCAGCCGCACGCCGCGGCCCATCTCCGCCGCCACCTCCTTGATGAACGACAGGTGATTGCGGTAGAGCCGGTCGGCGGCGTTGGTCAGGTTCACCGAGATCACGTGCAGGGCATGCTGGCTGGCCAGGTGGCAGGACGCTTCCAGGTTCAGCAGAGCGTATCCCGCGGTGCGTGTCTCCGTGGGGAAGAGCTGCCACTGCGCGCCGGTGAGCGCCAGCTCCGGCTTCACCCGGAAGGCCTTGAAGGTGTAGTCCAGGCTGGCCCGGCCGCGCACCGGCGGGATGCGCGGCAGCGGCGTTCCGGAACGGCGCAACTGGGCGTCCACTGTGTCCGCCGCCAGATCCAGCAACAGGTTCGGCCGCAGGTGCACGTCCACGTGGGCCTCCGTCCCCAGGTAGCGGCTGCCCGCCTGCCGGTACTCCGCCTCGAGCAGGCCGTGCTGGAGGCGGCCGGTCGGCGCCAGGTACACGAACTCGTCCAGCCGGTAGTAGAAGAAGTTCATCTCGCCATGCACCCGCCCCGAGCGGTGGCGCACGGAAAGATCCAGGCCGTTACCCCGTTCCGGCTTCAGCCCGGCGTTGCCCACCTCGAAGGTGAGGTTCCCGGTGTGCGGCCCGAAGTTGTAGAGTTCCTCGAGCGCCGGCGGGCGGAAGGAATGCGTGTAGTTGGCCGCCAGTGCGCCGTCGCGCCACAGCGGCAGGTGCACTCCGGCAGCCGCCGACATGCCGGTGAACGTCCGGCGGCGCAGCCCTTCCGGGTTGTATCTCGAGTGCTCGAGCCGTCCCCCGGCCTGGAACCGCAGCCGCCCTACTCCCAGCTCCTCGAGCGCAAACAGCGCCCAGCCTTGCTGGCTGACCGGAGGCGCCAGCCGCTCCTCTCCCGCGGCCTGGTACCGCCGCTCGAGGCCCGAGAAACCGAAGCGGCCAGAAAGTCCGCTCACCGCGCGTTGCTCGAAGATCCCGCGATAGACGAACTGCTGGTTGAAGAGCTGCGTGCCGACCGCTTCGCCCTCGAGTTCTTTGTGCATCCAGTCGCTCAGGTTCAGCGCCAGGTCGAACCGGTCCAGTCCCGAGTCGAGGTTCCGTTGTCCCACGTTGAACCGCAGGTTCTGTCGTCGGAACGCCAGGTCGATGTGCTCCGCGTCCTCTCCGGCCGCGTGAGCCTGCGCGGCGAAGGGGACGCCGTAGCGGCCGTCCTGGAGGCCGTAGTTCACGTTGAAGACGGTCCCTGCGGTGTAGCGGCCGAACCCGCCGAAGGCGTTGCTCATCTGGGTGTGGGAGTTCTCGACCCTGCCGGCGGGCGTCCGGTAGTCGCCCGACCGCTGGCCGCCGCCGTCTCCCCACAGCAGCCACCGGCCCTTGCCCACCTCGAAGCCCGCGCTCCCGCTGCCCAGCCCGTTGCCGGAGCCCGCGTTGCCGGTGATGTAGCCCCGCGCCCCTTCGTGGGGGTGCTGGTGCACCTGGTGGTGGCCGGTGATGACGTTGATCACCCCGCCCACCGCGCTGCCGCCGTACAGCAACGTGGCCGGACCCTTGACCACCTCGATCCGGTCCATCGCCGCCGGATCGATGGGCTCGCCGTGGTCGCCGGACTGCGAGGAAACGGTCCCGGTCGGCAGCCCGTCCTGGAGGATCACCACGCGGTCGCCGTCGAACCCCCTCAGCACGGGCCGCGAGGTGCCCGGTCCGAAGCTGCGCTTGGCCACGCCCGGCTGGCCTTCGAGCACCTCCCCCAGCGACGTGGCTGTCCGGGTGGCCAGGTCCAGTGAATCCACGGCCGCGACCGCCTGAAACGTCTCCAGCGGGGTCTGCTCCGTGCCCGCGGCTGTCACTGTCACCTGCTCGTGGACGACGCCGAGCCGCAACTGGAAGTCCAGGACCGTCTCTGGTCCCGCCACCAGCGCCACGGACCGCTTCTGGTCGATGGTGGCGTGCAGGTGGGCCGAGACATCGTAGGTCCCCGGTGGGACATTCGCAAAGCGATACTCGCCCCGGTCGTCCGTCTCGGTCGTCCGGTGAAGTCGCACGATGGCGACTGTCACGTGGTGCAGGGGCGCGTCCCGGCCTTCCAGCGTTACCCGGCCCCGCAAGAGGGCGGTCTGGGCCACGCTCGGCACCGGCAGCCACAGGGACAGCAGCAGCAGGAGCCGCGCGCGCCGGGACCGTTCAGCGCGCCGCCGGGTACTTGCCTGCCACATAGTCTTCCAGGATTTGGATGAACTCGGCCGCCAGGCGGTTTCCTTTGAGTGTCATGGCCAACCGGCCGTCGATGTAGACCGGGGCCTTGGGCTCCTCGGCGTTTCCCGGCAGCGAGATGCCGATATCGGCGTGCTGGGACTCGCCCGGCCCGTTGACCACGCATCCCATCACCGCCACGCGGAGGTTTTCCACGCCCGGGCGCCGCTCCTTCCACACCGGCAGGCGCTCGCGGAGGTAGTCCTGAACCTGTTGCGCCAGCTCCTGGAAGAAGCTGCTCGTGGTGCGCCCACAACCGGGGCAGGCGGTCACTTCGGGATGGAACCGCCGCAAGCCGAGCGCCTGAAGGATCTGCTGGCAGAGGAGCACCTCCTCGGTGCGATCCCCGCCGGGCGCCGGAGTCAGCGAGGCGCGGATCGTATCGCCGATGCCCTCCTCGAGCAAGACCGACAGCGCGGCCGTCGTCACCACGACGCCCTTCGAGCCGAGGCCCGCCTCCGTCACCCCGAGGTGCAACGGGTAGTCGCACCGGGCGGCCAGAGCGCGGCAGACCTCGATGGTCTCCTCGACCCCGCTCACCTTGGCGCTGAGCACGATGCGATCGTGCGGCAAACCGTAGCTCTCCGCCGCTCGCGCCGATTCCAGCGCGCTCGCCACGATCGCCTCAAGCATCACGCGGCGCGCGGCGCGGGGCTGCGGCCGGCGCGAGTTGGCGTCCCTCATCCGCGCCAGCAGCGCCTGGTCGAGCGAGCCCCAGTTGACCCCGATGCGCACCGGGCGCTCGTGGGCCACGGCCGTCTCGATCATGGCGCGAAAGTTGGCGTCGTCCTTCTGGCCGATGCCCACGTTGCCGGGATTGATGCGGTACTTGGCCAGCGCCCGCGCGCACTCGGGATAGCGCTCGAGCAGCCGGTGGCCGTTGTAGTGGAAGTCCCCGATGAGGGGGACGCGGATCCCGCGCCGCGCGAGGGCCTCGCCGATCCGCGGCGCCGCCCGCGCCGCCTCCTCGGTGTTCACTGTCACCCGCACCAGCTCGCTTCCGGCCCGCGCCAGCGCCGCCGCCTGCTCGACGGTGGCCGCCACGTCGGCGGTGTCCGTGTTGGTCATCGACTGGATGACGATGGGGTGCTCTCCCCCGATCTTCACTCCACCGATGTCCACTGCCACCGCGCGACGGCGCTGCATATGCCCTCGTGTCTTCATTCTAGCAAGCGACCCTTTGGCGACCTGTCTTATACTGGCTTTAGGAGCTGTTTTTCCCTTGTCCTGGCGACGCTGGATCCGTCTGCACGCGCACTTGCAAGCGCTGCCCGCCCTGTGGAGCGAAGAGGAGACCCTGGTCGGCGGGCAGGCCGTCATCGAGGGCGTGATGATGCGCGCCCCGCACAGCTACTGCGTGGCCGTCCGCAAACCTTCCGGGGAGATGGTCACCGACGAGAAGCCGCTGGCCAAGGTCTCCGAGAAGTACCCGGCGTTCCGCTACCCCATCCTGCGCGGCGTGGGCAACCTGGGCCAGGCGCTGGGCCTCGGCATCAAGGCCCTGCGCTTTTCCGCCGACGCCAGCCTCGAGGAGGCCTCCCCGGAAGGCCCCCGGAAGGAAATCTCTAAATGGGCGCTGGCTCTGAACCTGGCCATTTCACTGGCGTTCTTCATCTTCCTCTACAAGTTCGTACCCCTGTACCTGGCCACCGGGCTCGGAAAATGGGCGCCGGTCTTCCAGGGTCGCATCGCGTTTAACCTCGTGGACGGCCTCATCCGCATCGCCATCTTCGTCGCGTTCCTGTACCTGATCTCGCTGTGGAAGGACATCCGCCGGGTGTTCGAATACCACGGGGCCGAGCATCGGGTGGTGTTCAACTTCGAGTCCGGCCGGCCGGTATCGGTGGAGAACGCGCGGACGTTTCCCACCTTTCATCCCCGCTGCGGCACCAGCTTCCTGCTGGTGGTGATGGTGGTTTCGATTGTCCTCTATACCCTGCTGCCGTTCGACGCCTTCGCCTGGAAGCTGGGGGGACGGGTGCTCCTGCTGCCGCTGATCGCCGGCCTGAGCTACGAGGCCATCCGCTTCGCGGCCAAACACCGCGGCGGCCTGCTGGCCACCGTCACCGCTCCGGGCCTATGGCTCCAGCGCATCACCACGCAGCCCCCCTCCGACGAGCAGACCGCCGTGGCCATCCATGCTCTGGAGGGCGCCATGGCGCTGGAGCAGGCCCAGGGCGGCCCGCTGGTCATCGCTTGAGGTCCTCCTTCCATGGAATACGTTCGCAAGCTGGATGAAATCGAGGCGCGGTTCGAGGATCTCACCCGCCAGATGGCCGACCTCGCAGCCATCGCCGACCCGGAGAAATACCGCCAGGCGGCCAAGTCCCACCGGGAACTCGAGGAGATGGTCGCCGCCTACCGCCAGTGGAAGCAGAGCCGCCGCAACCTGGAGGACGCGCGCCTGATGCTCGCGGAGACCGACGAGGAGCTGCGCGCGCTGGCCGAGGAAGAAGTGCGCCGCCTCGAACCCGAGCTGGCGCGCCTGGAAGAGCAACTGAAGGTTCTGCTCCTGCCCCAGGATCCCAACGACGAGAAGAACGTGGTGCTCGAAATCCGCGCCGGCACCGGCGGCGACGAAGCCACGCTGTTCGCCGCCGAGATCTTCCGCATGTACTCCCGTTACGCCGAAACGCGGGGCTGGAAGGTCGAGGTCTCCTCGGCCAGCGAGTCCGATATCGGCGGCTTCAAGGAGGTCATCGCCCTGATCAGCGGCGAGAAGGTCTACCGCAAGCTGAAATACGAGAGCGGCGTGCACCGCGTCCAGCGTGTCCCGGTCACCGAGCAGCAGGGGCGCATCCACACCTCCGCGGTCACCGTGGCCGTGCTGCCCGAGGCCGACGAGGTCGAGGTCGAGATCGACCCCAAGGAGCTGCGCATCGACACCTTCTGCTCTTCCGGCCCCGGCGGCCAGTCCGTGAATACCACCTACTCGGCCGTGCGCATCACCCATCTGCCCACCGGCCTGGTGGTCTCCTGCCAGGACGAGAAGTCCCAGATCAAGAACCGCGCCAAGGCCCTGCGTGTGCTCCGCTCCCGCCTCTTCGAGATGGAACTCGGGAAGCAGCGCGCCGAGATCGGCGCCGAGCGCCGCAGCATGGTCGGCACCGGCGACCGCAGCGAGAAGATCCGCACCTACAACTTCCCCCAGAACCGCCTCACCGACCACCGCATCGGCCTTACCCTCTACCAGTTGGATATGATCATGAATGGCCGCCTGGATGCGGTCATCGAGGCCCTGACGACCTACTACCAGGCGGAGAAGCTCAAGCAACAGACCCAGGTGGCAGGCCCCCTCCGTGACCGTCCAGACGGCGCTCCGGCAAGCATGCCGGCTTCTTGAGGAAGGCGCCGTACCGGTTGCGCGCCTGACGGCGGAAGTCCTGCTCTGCCACGCGCTCAACTGCCCGCGCGCCTACCTCTACGGCCACCCCGAGGAGGAGCTGAGCGAACCGGCGCGCCTGGCCTTTGAACGCTACCTCGAAGAGCGGCTGGCTGGGCGACCTACCCAGTACATCACCCGCCGCCAGGAGTTCTATGGCCGCGAGTTCTTGGTCACGCCGGACGTGCTCATCCCCCGCCCGGAAACCGAGCACGTGGTCGAGACGGCGCTCGAAGTGGCACGGGCGGCGCGCGACATCCTGGATGTGGGCTGCGGCTCGGGCGCCATCGCTGTCACGCTCAGCCTCGAACTGGGGCGGCCCGTGTGGGCCAGCGACGTCTCGCTGGCCGCGCTCGCGGTGGCGGCTGAGAACGCCCGGCGGCTGGGCGCCGAGGCGCACTTCCTGGCCTGTGACGTGACGGACGCGATCGCCCCGCGCAGCCTGGACCTGGTCGTGTCGAACCCGCCCTACGTGCCGCTCGCGGAAGAGGCCGGCCTCCAGCGCGAAGTCCGCGACTGGGAGCCGCGCGTGGCGCTCTTCAGCGGCCCGGCCGGCCTGGACATGTACCGCCGCCTGGCCGCCGACGCCGCCCGCGTGCTCCGCCCCGGTGGCTGGCTCATCCTCGAACTGGGCTTCAAGACCGCCGGGCCGGTTCGAGCGATGCTCGGGCCCGCCTGGACGGACGTGCGCATCCGGCCCGACCTGGCCGGCTTTGAGCGCGTCCTGGCCACGAGGTTGGCCTGTCCGAGCCGCGACCGTAAGGGAGCGGAGGAGGCCTGACCTCCCGTGAAAACCACCTTCCACGTGGACATGGACGCCTTCTTCGTCTCCGTGGAAGAGCTGTTCGATCCCTCGCTCAAGGGCAAGCCGGTGGTCGTGGGAGGCCGGCCGGACCAGCGGGGAGTGGTCTCCGCCGCTTCCTACGAGGCGCGCAAGTACGGCGTCCACTCGGCCATGCCCCTGCGCACCGCCTATCAGCGCTGCCCCCAGGCCATCTTCCTCGAGGGTCACCCGCACCGCTACAGCGAATACTCCAAGAAGGTCTTCGAGATCCTGAACGAGTTCTCCCCGCGCGTCGAGATGGCTTCTATCGACGAAGCCTACCTCGATATGACCGGCACGGAGCGCCTCTACGGACCGCCGCTGGCTGCGGCGCACGCCCTGCACGAAGCCGTCAAAGGCCGCACCCAACTGAACTGCTCGATGGGCATCGCCACCGCCCGCATGGTGGCCAAGGTGGCCTCCGATCAGGCCAAGCCGAACGGCATCCTGTGGGTGCTGCCCGGACTGGAAGCGCGGTTCCTGGCGCCGCTCGATGTGCGCAAGATCCCCGGCGTGGGCAAGGTCACCGAGCAGGCGCTCCACGCGCTCGGCATCCGCCGCGTCGCCGACCTGGCGCGGCTGGAGGAGGCGTTCCTCGCGGAACGCTTCGGCCAGTGGGGGCTGGCGCTGGCCGGCAAAGCCCGCGGCCTCGACGCCGGCGCCTGGTTCGACGGCGAGATCGGCGCCGAGGAAGCCCCCAAGTCCATCAGCCACGAGCACACCTTCGACGTGGACACCGCCGCCGTCGCGCTCCTGGACACCACGCTGGCGCGGCTTTCCGAGATGGTCGGCCGGCGCCTGCGCGAGCACGGCCTGTTCGCCCGCACCGTCCAGCTCAAGCTGCGCTACCAGGACTTCTCCACCATCACCCGGGCGCGCACGCTGGCGCATGCCACCCAACTGGACACGGAGCTTCTGGAGGAGGCCCGCCGCCTGTTCCGCAAGAACTGGAAAGCCGGCCGGGCGGTGCGCCTGCTGGGTGTGCAGGCCTCCTCGCTCGAGCCTTCCCAGGGCCAGATGAGCCTGCTCGAAGAAGGCCGCAGCCGGCGCTGGAGCAAGGCCCTGGCCGCCGCCGACCGCCTCCGCGATCGCTACGGCGAATCCGCCGTCTCGCTGGGCAGCGCCGTGGGCGGCTCCTTCCGCGAGCGCCCGCACGAGAACCCGGCGGGGCTGCCGGGGAAGGGGCGGAAGACCGAGCCGCGACCGTAGGGGAGCGGTCCGGTGCTATCATAGAATTGTCTGCTTAAAGCATGACAAAGGCGCCCGTCATGATTGACCTCAGAGAAGTCCGTTCCGTCACCGAGTTTCAGCGCAACGTGAAGCACTACGTCAGCCGGCTCAAGCGGAAGGGAGTCCCGCTGGTGCTCACCGTCAATGGCCGCGCCGAGCTCGTAGTCCAGGACGCCAGAAGCTATCAGGAACTTCTGGACAGGCTCGACAGGGCCGAAGCCGTCGCCGCTATCAAGGAAGCCATCGGCGAGTTTGAACGTGGTCAAGGCCGGCCGGCACGCGAAGCGCTGGAAGAGCTCCGGAAGCGGCATGGCGTTTCAGGTTGAGGTTGCGCCGCGGGCGCTGGCCGACATCGAAGCGGCTTTCCTCTACATCCGCCGGGACAGCCCGGAGCGCGCGTCTCGGTGGCTTCTGGGAATCATCGATGCGATCAACTCCCTTGAGGAAATGCCGGCACGTTGCCCCGTCGCGCCAGAGTCGGAGGATCTCGGCGAAGAGGTGAGGGTGTTGCACTTCGGGAAACGCCAGCACGTCTACAGGGTGTTCTTCTCGATCCGGTTCGAGGGTAAGGACAAAGGCGTCGTGCGGGTCTTTCACGTCCGCCACGGCGCCCGCCGAAAGCCCGCGGGCGCCGAACTGGGGCAATTCATAGCAGAAGGCGATACTGGGCTCCCGGCCTGAGTCAAGCGGTGTGCTTTCGGCGGTCTCGCAGCGCCACCCCTTACTTGACCAGGCGGCGCAGGAGGCGGCGATCATAATCCGAAATCTCGGCGGCCACCATGCTCTTCCTCCACTGAATGACCCACCCCCGCACAGGCTGTTTTTCGCTGAGCAGCAGAAGTCTGGCCATCAATACCACCCTCATATCGACGAACTTCCGGCCAGCGACGGAGTCAGATCCGAGGGTGAGCCGAGCCTTGTACCTGTCCGGGACGCTGGAGTACGACCGGATCTCGTCTACCAGCCGCACCAGAGTCGAGAGGTGGTTCCGCAGCATCGTGCCAGCGGCTCGCCGGACTTCCCGAAACGTCTTTAGCCCGTAACTGGCGTAGACGATCGCCGCGGCGCGCACAACTTGCCGTGCCGTTCTGCGGTCGCGGTTTTCAAAGCACCTGCGGAGGGTGGGAAGCTGCTTTCGGGTGCCGAATCGCAGAAGCAGCAGCGGCGCGATGGCCGCACAGTCTTCTGCACCGGGAAAACTATTCTTCCGCCGCAAGATCTGGAGGGCGAGCTTCAGGATTCGCGGCACCTCACTAGCTGCGGGTTCCAGCCGAAGAAGGCTTTCCACTAGGGCCACATTCACGTCCGGGTAAACCTGTTCCGGGTGGTGCATCAACGCCTCCACGAAGTTCAGGTACTCGGAAGTCAACCCGGTGCAGCGGTAGTAGCCCGCGACGCGCT
>Ga0315285_10007468_pt1 | contig 11226 bp, 9 predicted proteins | sample YL17G09_36_MG_FD_203698 | JGI IMG/M metagenome (GOLD analysis project Ga0315285, IMG submission 203698) | Sediment microbial communities from Yellowstone Lake, YNP, Wyoming, USA - YL17G09_36 | ecosystem: Environmental > Aquatic > Freshwater > Lake > Sediment | place: USA: Wyoming | collected... | reverse complement strand
AATGCGTTTACAGCCCCAAGAAGGGAAGCCAGCAGGATGATGTGCCAGACGCGGACCGACCCCGCCAGCGTCAACCCCGCCAGGACAAAGGCCAGCGCCATGGCCGAGGCCTGCGTGGCGATCACTATGCGGTGGCGGTTGTAGCGGTCGGCCAGCAGGCCGCCGGCCGGCGCCAGGATGAAGACCGGGATTTGGCCGGCGAAGCCCACGGTGCCCAGCAACAGCGGCGAGCCGGTCAGCCGGTACACCAGCCAGGCCAGCGCCACGTTCTGCATCCAGGTGCCGATCAGCGAGATCAGTTGCCCGCCGAAGAACAATCGGAAATTGCGATGGCGCAGGGCGCGCAGCAGCAGGCGGAGCCGGACGGCCGCGCGTCCTTGTCCCCCGCCGTTCGCCTGGCTGTTGGCCTCCAACCTCGCTTCTTTCCTGTCCACTGTTTCTTGATTCTATTCCAGGGGGCGCCGGCCAGGTAAACACAGAGGCGCGCGAATCCGCTTCCAAATCCGTGGTGATCTGTGCTTATCTGTGGCCCATCGGACACCACGCAAGGGAGATCTGGACATGGCACGCATGCGCGAACTGCTGATCGGCCTGTTGCTGACGTGCGGCTGCCCGGCCGCGGCGTTCGGCCAAGAGGCGGCGATCAAGGTTGATCTTAGCGCCGGGCGAGGCGCATGGCGCCCCGTGTGGTGCTTCTTCGGATACGATGAGCCGAACTACACCTACATGAAGCAGGGCCGGAAACTCCTTGGCGAACTGGCCGCGCTCAGCCCCGTTCCGGCCTATGTTCGCGCGCACAATCTGCTGACCAGCGGCGACGGCACACCGGCATTGAAATGGGGTTCCACCAACGCCTACCGTGAGGACGCGAGCGGCCGGCCGATATACGACTGGACCATTCTGGACCGCATCTTCGACACCTACCGGGATGCGCGCGTCAGGCCGCTGGTCGAGATTGGCTTCATGCCCGAAGCGCTCTCCGTCAAACCCCAGCCATACCGGCACACCTGGCCCAACGGCGGCATATCGACGGGCTGGGCCTACCCGCCCAAGGATTACGCGCGCTGGGGAGAACTCGTCTACCAATGGGTGCGGCACGCGGCCGAACGGTACGGCGCCGAGGCGGCGGCCTCCTGGTACTGGGAGGTGTGGAACGAACCGAACATCGGCTATTGGCGCGGTTCGCCGGAAGAGTACTTCAAGCTGTATGATTACGCGGCCGAGGCCGTGAAGCGCGCCCTGCCCCGGGCGCGCATCGGCGGTCCCCATTCGACCGGCCCCGGTAATCCGAAGGCGGCCGCATTCCTCCGGGCCTTTCTCGAGCATTGCCTGCGCGGGACCAACTTCGCCACCGGAAAGACCGGGGCGCCGCTCGACTACATTGGCTTCCACGCCAAGGGCAGCCCGAAAACGGCCGACGGGCGCGTGCAAATGAACATCCGCAAGCAGGCCCAGGATATCGCGCAGGGGTTTGCGATTGTCGCTTCGTTTCCGGAACTGAGTGCGAAGCCGGTGATCATCGGCGAGTCAGACCCGGAAGGCTGCGCGGCCTGCCCGGCAACCACACACCCGCAAAATGAATATCGGAACGGAACCGTGTACCCCACCTATACGGCGGCCATGCTCGAGGCCACACTGCGCCTGGCCGAGCGGCACGGCATAAAGCTGGAAGGCGCCGTCACCTGGGCCTTTGAGTTCGAGGACCAGCCCTGGTTCGCCGGCTTTCGAACCCTGGCGACCAACGGCATCGACAAGCCGGTCCTGAATGTTTTCCGTATGTTCGGCTTGATGCGCGGCGAGCGGGTGCAGGCGGAGAGCACTGCCGCCGCCGGCCTGGATGCGATTCTGGAAGCGGGCGTGCGCGGCCGGCCGGACATCGGGGTGATCGCCACGCGCGATACCCACGAGGCCTCGATCCTGGTCTGGAACTATCACGACGACGACACCGAGGCCCAGGATGCGGCCGTGCAACTGGATGTGCGGCATCTGCCGCCGTTCGCGCGCCGCGTTCAGCTTCGCCATTACCGGATCGACCGGACACACAGCAACTCCTACACCGTGTGGAGAGAGATGGGCTCACCGCAGAATCCCTCACCGGAGCAACTGTCCCGCCTGGAAGCGGCCGCCGGGCTGCAACTGCTTGCGCCGCCGGAATGGCTGTGGAGCGACAATGGGCGCGTGGCCGTCTCCTTCCGCCTCCCTCGTCATTCGGTGTCGCTGCTGCAACTGAGTTATTGAACCACCAGGAGACCGAGGCACTAATGAGGTCTGCATAAATTGGTTACCGGTGGCGGTTAACATCCGGCCCGAACGGCCGCACGCCGAAGGCGTGCGAGGAGATTAGCCGCGGGCAACGCCCCGCGCCAAGTCGATCTTGAAAGAATTTTGGGCGCCCCGGAGGGGTGCCTGGAACGCCCTTTTGGCGCGCTTCCTCACACCCCTCCGGGGTCCGTAGGGCTGTGTGGCACGCAGGGTCTTGTCCTTCACCCGACTCCTAACGTAGCAGGTACGCACAGACTGGCCCGAGGGCCCTCGAAGCGGGCCGCCATGAGCCCGCGAAGCGGGCGACAGTCTGCTAGCCTACGGCGTCAGTCGTGGGAAAGGTTCGCGGCAGGCGGAACAAGCCCGCGAAGCGGGCGACAGAAATCTGGCGGCGTTTTCTGTCGCCCGCTCCGCGGGCTTGTTCTGCCCTCTTTTGCTACCCACAGCTTGCGCTGTGGGCTACCAGACTGTCGCCCGCTTCGCGGGCTCCAGAAATGGCTCTCCTGCCCCCTGCTTACCGCTTCCTGGTCCGGGTGCACTCACCCGTGTCCCTATCGAACCACTGCTCGGTGATCGAACCCCTGCCTCCGTGGGGGCCGTCAGGTTCGACCGTGAGTGTATAGAGAATCCGGCCGGTTTTGGGTTGGACCCGGCTCACCTGTCAAGTCACGGGCGGCTGTGGCGCCTTGTTGTTCAGCCGGTCAATTGTGGACCCCAGCCTCATGCTGCCCTCCGCCCTCCAGACGCTGTTCGAGTTCCGCGATTCGCCGAGCCAAGTCGGTGGTCTCGATCGCCCGCCGGGCGCTCTCCAGCAACTCCGCCACGGAAGAGGTTTCCGAGGGTGTCAGATCCCCGCTGGCAAGAGCCTCCACCACCCGGAGGAAGCCCGCGGTGATGTCGCCGGCCGTTACGGGTGCGGGCAGGGTCATCGTGAGGTGCCGTTCCCGGCGCACCGGAAGCAGGCGCTCCAGGCAAAGCCGAAGCGCCGTCACATCGCCGGCCAGCGCCATCTCGACCGCCTTTTCGGTCAATGCCTCGATGCGTCCGTCGAGCAGCGCTTCGGCCAGCACGCTGGCGCGGTGGCGGCTGCCCTGCGGCCTCCCCTCCGGGTTGCCCGAAACGCCGACAGGGAACCGCCCGTCTGTGCCGCGGCCCGCCGCCGGCCGGCTGTGTTTCCTCTGCATGATCGGTCTTTCATTGGTTGCTTGCATTGTCTACTCGCTTTCTTTGATGCCGGGCAATTCGTCCGGCGGTCTATCCCTAGCCGCTTCACCTGCTAAAACAGGCGCACAACAGGTGAAAGTGGATAACAGAATAGAGATTACCGTTCCATGCTTCTAATTTCACTATGACATACGTGTCAAGAGTTTTAGGCCTTTTTCACCCATCGCGCGCTGAAAAGAAAGGGAATAAAGTCCGGACAGGGGACACTGCTGTCGTCAAATATTCAGGCAAGACAGCAGGCGCGAGGAAACATGCTTTGGACGGCGGTCCGGCCGCCCCGCCCTGGATGGTTGTCTGGTCTACTTGCAACGGCAGGCGCTCACGGGCACTGGGTCAGTTTCCGAAATGCCGACTATACGTACGTTGAGATGGTTCCCGACAGAGACGGGCGGCCAGGGAGCGTCGGATGCTCCTTGTGGAAACACTTCGGCGAAGCGTCGGGAAAGTGCCGGGCCGTGCCTGGGAAGCGCCTGCCTGCAGCTTGACTTTGCATGCCGAGCGGGAGTGTAATCGGGGACGTTGCCGTCTCTTCGTGCATCCCCGGGCTGGCTGCGAAGGCCTATGGCGACCGACAGGGCGGATTTAGGCCGCCTGGCCGGTCCGCCTAACACGGCGGAGGCGAAATGAAAAATGGGGCCCAAGTCGCGATAGCGTCAGCGGTTATCGGTCAAGGCGTGCACTGACGATTCCGATTTAGGCCGCCCGGTGCCGGTTTTATGCAGGTCAGCCTAAACAGGAGCTAGCCCGCAAGTTGGAGATGATCTATGGCAGCGCGTAAGAAGGCGTCCCCACAGCCAGATGTGGCACCCGTTGTCGAAGCCAAGAGGGCCGCAACGGAGAACCCGCTCGTCTTCATCAGTCACGACAGCCGTGACGCCGACCTCGCGGAAGCCTTCGGCAACCTGCTGACCGATGCCAGCGGCGGCATCCTGAAGTCGTTTCGTTCGTCGGACCGCAAGGGCACGGCTGGAATCGAGTACGGCCAGGAATGGTATCGAGCCATCATGCAGAAGCTCGACGATGCCACCGATGTCGTTGCTCTCCTCACGACGCACAGCGTCAATCGCCCGTGGATTCTTTATGAGGCTGGCGTCGCCAAGGGCAAGCTCTCAGCGAATGATCGAGTCCTCGGAATCGCTCTCGGTGTGTCGCTGGATGAGGCGGCAACCGGGCCGTTCGCCCAGTTCCAAAACTCCCCCGACGAAGAAGATGCAATTACGGGCCTCGTCCTTCAACTCATCCGTCGGCATCCACAGGCAGCGCCAAGAGAGGAGGCTGTTCGGCGCCAGGTTCAGGCATTCCGCCAGACTGTGGCTACGCTGCTCAAGGACCGAAAGAAGGAGCCAACCCAACCCGCGGCTCGCGTTGACGAGACTTCGGTCGCGAAGTTCTTCGAGGAAATAAAGGTCCTGGTTCGAGACGTACCCGATCGCGTCGCCAGCGAGCTCGGAAACGACCCCCGTACGCGGCGGATGAGAAAGCGTCGCCGTTTTCACCCGATGATGTTCGAAGAACTGTTCCACCACCCGATGTTCAGAGAATCGCCGGAGCATGCGGGGCTGCCGGTGCTGATGATGTTCAGCCTGATCCGAGACGACTATCCATGGCTCTACGAAGTCGGCATTCAGCTGTATCGCGCAATCGAAGGCGGCAACGCTAAGGCGATTGAGCGCGCGCGCAGGACCATCGTGGACACCATAGAGATGACCCGCGGCGGTCCATTCATGCACGAGATGATGGGTGGGCCAGACGATGACGAGGCGATGATGGCGCTTCATCATTTCGTTGACACCATCGACCGGTTCGTCCGCATGCCAAAGAGGCCACGAAAGGGCGAAGCGCAATCTCCCGAGAAAGGCGAGTGACCCGGGCTAACAACAGCATGCAGCTGACGGCGCTTCGCGCCGCAGCTGATGCTGGGCGTTAGGGAGACAAAAACAGATGACGGCGTCCGATGATCGCGACACGAGCGGCAGGGCCATTGAGTCGCTCATGCAATTGCTGGACATCGTCAAGAATCACACAGACGAGACGGGTGGGTTGAGCCTCTACCGTGGCCAACACGTCGACGAGCCCCTGCTGCCACGATTCGCAAGAAGAGCGGAGAAGGTTGGTCTTGCTGACCCGGTAGCCGTCGAGAAGCGACTACTCGACTCGTTTAAGAACCAAAGTCTTCCCTATTTAGATTTTCCCGCTCCGGATCGCTATGCCGATTGGGAGTGGATGGCCATTGCGCAACATCACGGTCTACCCACCCGTTTGCTGGATTGGACCTCGAGCCCTCTCGTCGCCCTCTGGTTTGCCGTTGAAACACCGGTTCCCCGCGACACTGACCGTGGCGTCTTATGGACGCTTAGCCTCGAAGAGGATGAGATTGCGCCTTTGGGGACTTCCATATTTGAAATCGAACGCACCTGTGTATTTCAACCTGCGCATGTTACGCGCAGAATCGTCGCACAATCAGGCTGGTTTTCTGTTCACAAGTACCTCGAAGCCAAGGGGAAGTTTATTCCTCTGAATCGAAACAAAGCATATCTCGGCAAACTTGAGAAATACTGCGTGCCGCTTGAGCGCTTCGCCAAGATCAGGAAGGATCTTCGTTCCATGGGCATTACAAGTGCCAGCTTGTTTCCCGATCTTGTAGGATTGTGCAAGAACCTGGACGTTGCAGCTCTCGGTGAGGAGGAAACGGGAACCAGGCTTGGGCTCCCTAACAAAGCGACGCAGCCGACGCGCTTCGCGGCGAAGCCGCTCAACGTTCCCTCGCCGCGCAAAAGCCGCGCGGCTCGGCGCGGCTGATCCCTATGCCGTTAGACCTGAGGGATTCTGCTGGAGGACGGATACGACATCCGAACGGCGCAGGAGCTACTGGGGCACAAGGGCGTGGAAACCGCGATGATTTACACCCACGTGTTGAACCGTGGCGGTCACGGGGTGCATAGCCCCCTGGACCGGCTTGGGAAGGCTGCGGCAAGCGAGAGCAGCAGGATTATGCGGACCGACGGGTCGGCCTAAAAAGGCGAAGGCCAGTTCAGGAATTGGAGGGAACTCGTGGCAGTGCGGCGGCTTACCGGCAAGGTGCGATGGTCGCGGTTCCGTGTTAGGCCGCCCGCCAGCGCTTTTATCCAGGTCTCTTGAAACAGGAGTTAACCGACCAGGAGCAACGTGACCTTCGTTCTTGAGAATCTGAGGCTGCGCGACTTGGTCGCCATCGTTCGCCAAAATCAGGCGTTCTACGAGGAGTTCGTCCGCTTCCTGTCGACCCATGGGTACGCGGACGTCCACGCCTTCGTGGGTGAACGGAAGGATTCGGAAGCCGTGCGGGTTCTGGAGGCCTACCTGACATCGCAGTCGACGGCCAAGCTCTACGACGGTCTGGGGCGCCCATACTCCGATACGGTCGCCAAGTGGTATTTTCTCGCCTGGGCTCTCAGAGATGCTCCGGCCCAAAGGCTGGGTCCGCTGTTACGTTCGGTTGAGGGGGCGACTCGCGACAGGAAGAAGGCATCGCTGCTCAATCAACTCCGCAAGTTCGTGGGTCCGCTCTTTCCGGAAGCCGAGAAGTGGGAGTGGCCGGTTCTCTCCGAAGTGATGCTCGCCCGGCTCGAGGGCAGCCGTCGAGCGTTAAAGGGGACCCACTTCGAGTCACTGGTGCGAGACGCGCTGAGGAGCCTGTTTGAGTCGCATCGAATCGACCTACAGGTCGGAGAGAAGGAAACGAGGATTAACCAGGAAACCTACGACGTCCAGGTTACCAGGGGCACCAAGACCGTGTTGCTGCCGGTGAAGACCCGCGAGACGATGGGCGGTGGCCATGCGAATCTGTTCACACGCGACATCCACAAGTCCATTTCGGTGGCGCGCGACAATGGATACGAGTGCATTCCGATCATCATCGCAGAATCATGGGGTGGCAACCTGGAATCGCTCGGCTGTGCCCATCACGTATACATCCAAGCCAACCCCAATCAGACAGCCGAGGTTCAGAAAGCGCTGCGCGACTCGTTGGAACGGCTACTCCCATTCTGGAGATCGTTCGCAGGAGGCAAGACATGACAGGAGGTCGCTACAGTCTCACCGAGCACCGCACGGTGCATGTCCTGAAGGAGGAGGGCGGCCGCTATCAGGTATCGCCTGAGCCTCGCACTCCGGGCGATGCCGTAATTCATGGTGACGCGGCTCACGTGCTGGAGGTTCTTCCCGAACAGAGCGTGCAGGCGGTAGTTACCAGTCCGCCGTACTATAAGCAACGTGACTACGATGCTGAGAATCAACTCGGAAACGAGTCGACGCCCGAGGAGTACGTCCGCAAGCTCGCCGCTGTACTCTCTGCCTGCGACCGGGTTCTCAGGCCAGACGGGCTCCTGTGGTTGAATCTCGGCGACAAGTACATCGACGGCAAGCTTCTCGGGTTGCCGTGGCGTGTCGCGATCGCGCTCTCAGAATCCGGATGGGGCCTCCGCTCGGACGTAATCTGGCACAAGCCGAACGCGATGCCGGCTTCAACAAAGAACCGGCCCACGACCGATCACGAGTACATTTTTATGTTGTCCCGGGGGGCCGACTACTACTACGACGCGGATGCCATTCGTGAACCGCATGTCACCTTTACCGAGGCCAGCCAAATGCGGGGCGGGCGAGGCCATTTCGGAAAGCCAGGAGGGACCCCAGAACAGGGAAAGAACAAGGGGAATCCAAATCTACACAGGGCCAGGTGGGACCAAGCGTTTCATCCGCTCGGGAGAAACAAGCGCACGGTCTGGTCCATTCCGCTGTCGAAGTTTCCCGAGGCCCACTTTGCCGTGTTCCCGGAGAAGCTTGTCGAAAACTGCGTTCTCGCCTCGACAAGGTCCGGCGACACCGTGCTCGACCCGTTTTGCGGTAGCGGCACAACTCTCCTCGTAGCGCACCGGCTAGGTCGTCACTTCGTCGGGATCGATGTCAAGAAAGAGTACTGCGAGATGGCATTGCGAAGGCTGAACGCGGTCCAGCAGCAACTTCTCTTCAGCGGTCGCGATTCGCAAGGGGTCGGCTAACAACCGGTTGCAGCGGACGGCGCTCCGCGCCGCCGCTGAACCGGGACGTTAGGCGAAGGAGGACTGATTGATGGAACCCATTTATAACCAGAATGGTCAAGTCGTGGCATGGCTCAAGGGCGAGCACATCTACCGCTTGAACGGAGCGCATGCCGCGATCATTCAAGGCAACAATGTTTACGGCCATGCCGGGCAACACCTGGGAATTTTCCAGAAGGGGCTCTTCAGAGATCACGCCGGCGGTGCGGTGGCATTCATCAAGGGAGCGGAAGGCGGTCCCATTCTTCCTGTTCCATCCATTCCTCCAGTACCGCCAATACCGGCTGTCCCGCCCGTTCCCGCCATCCCCCCTATTCCTCGAATTCCGGCAATTCCATCTCTGGGCTGGGGGCAGGCATGGGATCAATTCATCAACGGGTAGCGCCCAACAACGCGCTCCAGCCGACGTCAGGCCGCGTTGCGGCCCTCCTCGGCTGAGCTTGGTCGTTAGCTCCAGAATGATCGCCGCCAAGTGGAGCAAGTCGTTGTCCGAAGGTGAGGCACGCGCTTCCACCTGGCCGTATTACGCCCTCGTCGGGAACTGACCCACCGCCCGCTTACGTTTACTCGCGGTGTCTGCGAAAATACGCTAATCCTCGCACTGCAGACGGCCAAAAGACCATCACGGTCAGACATAGCAAGTTGATGCACCATCGCCTGACGGAGGCACCCGAGCTCCTCGGCACCCCCCCAGCGCCTATGAGACGGCGGTCGAGTCGTTCCGGGCGCTTGTTCGGGTGAAGATGGCACCCACCCGCCTCGAGGAATATCTGGGAATCCTTACTCAATCCGCGGGGAAAACACCGGCTTGGCATCGGGAAGTTGAACGTGTAAAATTCGGACATGTCGAACGAGAATCTGCTTTCGCGCATCACGGTTGACCCGGAGGTTTGCCACGGGAAGCCGTGCGTGCGCGGCCTTCGCTACCCCGTGGAAACCATCTTGGAATATCTGGCCGGTGGAGATTCAGTCGAGGATTTGCTGAGAGAGTTTCCTGACCTGGAGCAAGAGGACATTTTCGCCTGCCATGAGTTTTCGAGGCGGATGCTGGCGGCCAAGAGCGTGCATCTGGCGCTCGCATGAAATTCCTCGTGGACGCTCACCTGCCGCGCCGGCTGTGCGTGGCGCTGGCGCAACACGGACACGACGCGACGCACACGCTGGACCTGGCGGCCAAAAACGCGACCAAAGACCGGGCGATCAATCAGGCTTCATTCGATGAGCAACGGGTGGTCATTTCGAAGGATACGGACTTCTTTTATTCGCACTTGTTGCAGGGCCGCCCGTGGAAGCTGCTGCTGGTGAAAACCGGGAACGTTTCCACGCGCGATCTGTGCGCGCTGCTGGAGCGCAATCTTCCGGCGATTGAAAACGCGCTGCAGACGCACACGCTCGTGGAAATCGACCGGTTGGCCGTGACGCCAGTGTTATAGGTCTCTCCGTTTTCCATCGCGCCGCCGCACATCTGCCCGAACCTATCCGCTTTTACCACCAAGGCACCCAGACACCAAGAACAGTTGGTAAGCCGGGCGCCCAGGGGTTTCGGTGGTTCCTCACGCGTGCCAGTTGTCCAAACTCAATGGATAGCCGGGGGCAACGCCCCGCGGCAAGTCGATCCTGAAAGAATTTTGGGCACCCCGGAGGGGTGCCTGGAACGCCCTTTTGGCGCGCTTCTCGCACCCCTCCGGGGTGCGTGTGGCGGTGTGGCACGCAGGGTCCGGGGGTGTTACCCCCGGCTAATTTCCCGGCGCCCCTGCGGGGTGCCCCGCGCCGTTCTCGGGCGCGGTAACCAATTTATGCAGGGGTCATTAAGTCCCGGTGTCTTGGTGGTGAGAATTTGTCCGTGCCGGCCTGGCCCCCTGCTTCTCCGGTCAGCGCAACTCGCCTTTCACAAACTGAACGGATTTTTCCAGGGCGTCGAGCGTGGAATCCAGCAGCGGCTCTTTGCGCCCGGGATGGCCCTGCGGCCCCGCACAGAAATCGTGGTAGCCGTTTTCATAGATGTCCATGCGCACCGGCTTGCCGCTCTTGGCAAGCAGGTCGTGCAGCGGGCGGTCGATGTGAATCAGTCCGTCGGCCGTGCCCACCAGAATCAGAATTGGCGTCTGGATCGGCTCGATGTTCCGTTTGGCAAGTTCTTCGTCGATCCTGGCGTTCTTCCAGCGCTCGTTCGGGTCTGTTCCGGCCGCCGCCGGCGGGACCTGCGCACCCAGAAAGCTCATTGCCGCCGGCGCGCCGAGGATAGCGCGGTACGGTTTCGCCCGGCCCAGCAGGTGCAGCACCAGGTTACCGCCCAGGCTGACGCCATACACGCTGATCCGCGACGCATCGACGTACGGAAGCTTCTGGACGTAGTCCAGCACGCTCAGGCCGTCGTCGACGTATGTAACCTGGCTTTTGCCGATCGGCGCCAGCATGGCCTTGAAGTCAACGCCGCCGCGGTAGTCGGCCACGACAACGACATAGCCTTCCTTCAGGAAGCGCTCCCAGACGGGGCCGCCCGTCGTGCCGGCGGACCAGGAAACAAGTTGCTCCATTCCGCGCCCGCCCGGCGCTCCGTGGAAGTAAATCAGGGCCGGAAACGGGCCATTGCCTTTCGGCTTCCGCATGGCAGCGGCCACGTACAGTCCGTCGCGCGTCTTGATGTAAACCTGCTGTACCGGCG
>Ga0315285_10007466_pt1 | contig 11227 bp, 10 predicted proteins | sample YL17G09_36_MG_FD_203698 | JGI IMG/M metagenome (GOLD analysis project Ga0315285, IMG submission 203698) | Sediment microbial communities from Yellowstone Lake, YNP, Wyoming, USA - YL17G09_36 | ecosystem: Environmental > Aquatic > Freshwater > Lake > Sediment | place: USA: Wyoming | collected... | reverse complement strand
TTCCACACCGGCTTGCGTTTCTCCACCAGGGCGCGCAGGCCTTCCTGGGAATCCTCCAGGGCGAACAACTGATTCAAGTAGATATCCTGCGAGTGCCGGAGGGCCTCGTCGAAGGGCTGCCAAGTGCCTTCAAAGATGACGCGCTTCAGCAATTGCAGCACGGGGCCACTCTGCTCGGAAATGCGCTTCACCAGCGTCTCCACGGTTTCTTTCAGAGCGGCACGCGGCACCACGCGATTGACCAGGCCCATGACGAGGGCCTGTTGCGCGTTGATGGGCTCGCCGGTCAGGAGCAACTCCATGGCGCGCTTGGGGCCGATGACGCGCGGGTACACCACCGCTCCCAGAGGTGGGAACACGCCGAGTTTGATTTCCGGCTGAAGGAAGCGGGCGTTTTCGCTAGCGATGACCAGGTCGCAGAAGGCTGCCAGCTCGCACCCGGCCCCATTGGCCATGCCGTCCACCACCGCCAGGACGGGCTTCGACACTTCGATCATGGCGCGGAAGACGTGGTGGAAGGCATCCATCATCTGAAACACCATATCGGCCTTGTAGCCGGCGGCTTCCACACCCATCGAGAAATACCCCTCACATTCCGGCGCCGAATCGAGCCAGATCAGCCGGACCTCATCGCGCGCGGTCAGGCTTTCGATGGCGCGCCATATCTCGTTTAGCATCTCAATATTGAAGATGTTCTGCTTGGGGCGCGCCAGCGTAAGGTGCGCGACGGTGCCGGAGGCATCCCAGCGGATGAACTGGAAGGGCTTTGCCTCTTCCTCTTTCTCGGTCCCGGTCAGGAACTCGGTGGACTCGTCTGGCATGGCTTCCTCCTCAACGTGGGCTTCGCCCTCGGAGTGCGGGCACTGGGTGAGCGCCGCAGGGATCACGGACCATTGTCACCCCAGGCTGCTTCCACGCCTGCTATTTCAGCTTACTCCCGCATTTCCCGCAATAGTCAAATCCTTCCGGGATTCCCTCCGCGCCACAATCCGCGCAGGTGCGCGTCGGAGCACCCCAGAGAAATTCGCTCGACTGGCCCGCCGCGGCCCGTTCCCGCAGGCGCCGGTAGTCAGCGGGCCGCTTCTCGAGGAAGGCTTGCACGCCCTCGTAAGGCTCCCGGGACGTGGAATGGATGGTCAGCCAATCGCGCGCGTGTCCCGCGGTGAGCGACCAGGCCAGGTCTTTCCAGAAATTCAACTGCTGCTTGGTGTAGCGCGTGCATTCCGGGAACTTCTGGATCAGCTTCTTGGCCAGGGCATTCACCGCGCGGTCGAGTTGCCGGTAGGGAACGACCTGATTCACCAGGCCCCAGTTCAGGGCCTGCTCCGCCGAAATTTCGTCGCAGGTGAAGAGCATTTCCCTCGCCCGCCGGTCACCCACGATGAGCGGTAGCCACTGGCTCGAGCCCAGGGCATCCACCAAGCCCACACGGGTACCCACCTGCATGAAGCGTGCGTGGTCGGCAGCGATGGCGAGGTCGGCGGCCAGGTTCCAGTCATTTCCTCCGCCCGCCACCGTGCCGTTGATGCGCGCGATGGTGGGCTTGCCCAGGTGACGGAAAAGCTCCAAGGCTTCCAGAAGCAGGCCCTGCCACTTCCAGTAATTTCGCGGGCGGCGGAGGAATTCGGCGGAGAACTCCTTGGCATCGCCGCCGGCACAGAACGCCTTCTCGCCCGCGCCCGTCAAGACGACCACGGCGACGGAATCATCCCAGGCCGCGTCACGAAACGCCTGGATCATCTCGCGGAGGGTTCGGGCGGAATAGGCGTTGTAAACCTCCGGCCGGTTCCACGTGACGCGCGCCGTGCCGTCCTTCTTCTCGTAGAGAATGTCCTCAAAGCGCAGCCGGGAACCGGGTTGTGCGTTGTATTCCGCGCCCAACTTTCGATCCTTTCGTGGTGGCTGACAGGAGGCGAGCCCGCCTGCCTCCCCTGAATCCTACGCCGCTTCCAGCTCCAGCGCCATCCCCAGGCCGCCCGAGACGCAGAGCGTGGCCAAGCCGCGACGCGCCTGCCGTTTCAGCATCTCGTGAATCAGGGTCACGGTAATGCGCGCGCCGGTGCAGCCGATGGGATGGCCCAGAGCAATCGCCCCGCCATTGACGTTTAGGCGCTCGCGGTCGAAATGCAGCTCGCGGTCGCAGGCGAGAACCTGCGCCGCGAAGGCTTCGTTGAGTTCGACCAGCTCAAAATCTTCCAGCCGCCTTCCGGTCTTCTTCCGCAGTTTCTGCACGGCGGGCACCGGTCCGAGGCCCATGACCCGCGGGTCCACACCGGCCGTGGCGTAATCCACGATGCGGGCCAGAGGTTTGCTTTCCGACCGCTGCGCGCGATCCTCGGAGACCAGCACCAGCGCTGCCGCCCCGTCCGTAATGCCGGAGGAATTCCCGGCGGTGATCGTCCCGGCTTTCGAAAAAACCGGCGTGAGTTTCGCCAGGGCTTCCGCGGTCGAATCGAACCGCGGATGCTCGTCCACGGCAAAGAGTCGTTCGCCTTTTTTCTCTTGTACGGTGACGGAGACTATCTCATCAGTGAAACGGCCCGACTCGATGGCCCGCTGCGCGCGCTGCTGGCTGGAGAGCGCGTACGCATCCTGCTCCTCGCGCGGGATGCTGTATTGCCCCGCCAGGACCTCGGCGGTCTCCCCCATGATCATCTTCGCGAGCGGGCAGAGGAAACCGTCCTGGTACATCCCATCCACCAGGGTCTGATGGCCGAGCCGCGCCCCCCAGCGTGCGCCCTCGGCGAAATAAGGGACGCGGCTCATCGCTTCCGTGCCGCCCACGAGGATCACGTCCGCGTGACCAAGAACGATCTCCTGGTAGCCAAGGACGATGGCCTTCATGCCCGAGGCGCAAGCCTTGTTGACGGTGTAGGCGGGGACGCTCGTGGGGATTCCCGCGCGCACGGCGATTTGCCGCGCCGGGTTCGGGCCGTTGCCCGCCTGCCGCGCGTGGCCAAAAATGACTTCCTCGATTTCCTCCGGGGCTACCCGTGCGCGCTCGAGAGCAGCCTTCGCCGCGGCGACGCCGAGGTCGGGCGCAGAGAAATCGCGCAGCGAACCTCCGAACTTCCCGACGGCCGTGCGCACGGCGCTCGCAATGAACACGCTTTTCATGGTCGCCACCTGGCTGGGCAGATGCTACCACAGCCCTTTAACAAGTGGCTAGGGAGTGGGTTCGCGGCCCCAAAATCCTGAACCTCGGGTATGATATTGCAGAGAGGAGGGACGATGCAGCGGATGAGATTTCTGCGGGGGTTTTTCGTGTTGCTGCTCTTCGTTGGTATGACCAGGGCGGCAGAGGAGCCGATCTACGACGAGAAAGCCGACGCGGGCCGGCAGATTGCGGCCGCGATTACCGCGGCCTCGCAGCCAGGAAAACCCGTCCGGGACATCGTTCTGGTGTTCGGCGCCAACTGGTGCCCCGACTGCCACGCGCTGGACGACAACATGCACAAGCCCGAGCTGGCCGCGCTCATCGAAAAGCACTTCGTGGTGGTAAAGATTGATGTGGGGCGCATGAACAAGAATCTGGATGTGGCCCTGAAACACGGTGTGCCGGTGAAGCGAGGCATTCCCGCCATGGCGGTGCTTGATTCCCGCGGCAAACTCCTCTACGCCCAGGACCAGGGCCAGTTCGCCGACGCCCGCCACATGTCTTACGAAAGCATCCGGGAATTCTTCGTGAAGTGGAAGCCCAAAAAGTAGGGGAGGGGCCTTGCGCCCCTCCGGCTTGTGGGAAGCACGTAGCGCAACGCCCGCTCTCTGGCGTTGCGGCTTTTGAACACTTCGTGGTGGGGTATTACCCGTTTGCGGAGTGCAGATCTTCTAGGAGTTGTTCCACCGAATCGGAACTCTTCACGTTGCCACGAGCAATTTCCCGATCTGCCTCACGTTCCTTTTTCTGCCACTGGGGCGTCCAAAACCAGAGTTGGTCTTTCGGAATCGGCACTAATTCCAGTTTGTGCCCAACTAGCCTCAACAGCGCGTGGTCGCCCTCTTTGAGTCGCAAGGCTTTGGAGATCCGGCTGGGGATCGTAATTCGGTGCTTGGCGCCTACCCGGATGGAGTCTTGCAAAACGGAGTTGGTTTTGGCCATAGAGGTTTCATGATAAGATCTGGTCATGGAGATGTACACCTACCCGATTACGGTCGAACGTGAAGGCCGGAAATACTGGGCCTACAGCGAAGACTTTCCCGGTGTGTATGGCTTGGGGAAAACGATCGACGAAGCCAAGGCCAGCATCCTCGAAGCGATGAGGCTTTATATTGAGGAGTGCCGCGCCCTGAAGTGAACTGTCGGACAGACTCCCTTACTTTGATTCCTTCCGAAGAACGTCGTGCGTCCCAATCCGGCGAAGCAGGATCCGTTCGCCCTCGAACTGGTAGGTAATCCGGTAGGAAAGGGAGACGCGGGCTTCCCACAGGTTTTTCACGCCCTGCATCTTCTTGGCCTGCAAAGACGGGTGTCGGGGGTTGTCGAGCAAAAGCGTAAGAACCCTTTCAGCGCGTGCTTGAATATCTTGAGGAAGGTCTCGGAAGTCTCGTTCGAACGGAAGGCTCCATATAATCTTCAAGGAAACCCCGGTTTTCTGCGAGGGGGCAGCTCTGGGTTTCGTCGTTGGCGGCAATCGGGACTCTAGCCCTTTATTTCTTTCAGTAATTCGTCCACCGAACTCGCTTCTTTGAATTCGCCGCGAGCTAGTGCCTCGTCGACCTCGCGTTCCTTGGCCTGCCACTCGGGCGTCCAAAACCAGAGCTGATCTTTGGGAATCAGGCTCACGGGGATCATTTCCACTCGGCGGTCCACCAGCCGCATTAGTATGTGGTCGCCTTTCTTGAGTCCCAAAGACTTGGAGATTCTTCGCGGAATGGTGACCTGGTGCTTCGCGCCGACACTGACGGCTCCTTCCAAGGCGGGCTTAGGTTTGGCCATGGCTCTTCTCTCTTACCCTTGTTTTCTTACAATCCGATTGTCCTACCCATACGCGAAAACGTCAAGCCAGAACGCGTTCTAGGTCAATTTGGCTAGTATCGTCGGTACTCTCCCCTTCTTCCCGTCGGCGCTATTAGCCTCTCCCGCTTCGCGTCAAATACTGCCCATCGCGCATCGTTGCGACACCTTGGTTCCATTTTTGCATCACCACGGCCATTACACTCGTCAGGGAAGCTGTATTCTAGGAACCGGTAGATCTCAGAGAGATCGAAGACTCTTGCCCTTGGAAGGCTCCGAATCCATCCAAGACTCGACTCACGTAGTTCCGTTTTCTTAAGCATTCTTCGCTCCTTCTCTCTCTACACGATGTCAAGCCGCTGCGCGCTGGCTCGCCTCGTTCCTTAGCCCACAGGCCCAGATTGACATGCTGCATCGTCCCTCATTGCAAGACCTCTATCTTGGAACGATACTCGTTGATCGCGAAGAAGCCTGCCCCCGGTTCCAGTTTGTAATTTACTCCGCTTTGCTGGACGTGGATCTTTTTGTAGTCACCGTGGCGAGAAAGGAGAGGCCAGACCTTATCCACAAGCTCTGAGGGAAGGACGAAGTCCAGCACTTGTCCGGCCTTTGGCTTACAAAGGAGCACTAGAAAATCGAAGTGCTCGTCAGGCAGACCTAACCACCACTTGCTGGGCTGGACTTCCGTTGCCGAGGGTATACCGACTCGTTTGCCCGATTCTGTTTCGTATATGACGCCTTTGAAGCGGTGAAGCCGAATACCGCGCTCCTTGGCACCGCGTAGCCATTCCTCACGGAGTCTGTTTCCTTTAGCTTTATTTGAAAGTGCGTCGAGTTCGGGAACGCCGCCGGTGCCCGGCTTAGGCCGGTCTTCTCCAGGGCTCCTGAGGCGATTAGGGGTGAGTCCGTTCGCGACCTGGGAAACAGTCGCCTTCAGAGTGCGTATGGCTGTCTCGAGGTCCTTAGCCATCCTCGCGAGTCGGAGTATCTCGTCAAAGTTATGCTCCTTGAGAGATTCAGAAATTCCTTGCTCAACTTTTTTCTGGAGTGCCGCAAGTTCTTCTGATTCCACGTCGAAACCTCCTATACCGTAACACCTCTAAACTAGAATTACCTTACCTTATTACCATTGCCTCGCCGAGATGTCAAGAGGCTTTTTGCGGGATCATGATTCAGAAGGCCGAGCAGGTGCCTTAGGCTGAATCAATGCGTTAGGCCCGAGGCCTGTTCCGCGGCGCGGCGCTGGAAGATTTCGATGTAGCAGTTCACGAGCGACACGGCAGCGGGAGTGATGCCGGGGATGCGCAGCGCCTGACCGAGGGTGAGCGGCCGGACCTTGAGGAGTTTTTCGGTGACCTCGCGCGAGAGGCCCGAAACCTTCCGGTAATCGAACCATTCCGGAATCCGCCGGGCTTCGGCGCGCTTCATCCGTTCGATCTGCTTCTCCTGCTGCTGGAGGTAGCCTTCGTATTTGAAGTCGGTCTCCACGCGGCGGGCCTCCTCGCGACTGAGTGCGGGCGATCTCACGGCAGGCCGGGGCAGGTCATGAATCGCCCCTGTAGCGGCGGTGTCCCCACCGCCGGGTTGGCGGTCCCCGATGGGATCGGGGCTGGCGCCGACCGCCGCTCCAGAACGCAGCCCCTCGCTCACCCATTCCATCAGGTCTTCGATCTTCAGTTCCGAGCGCTTAAGGAGCTGCGCGCCGGTCAGCGGAGTCGGCCCGGTGAATTGTCCGCCGCTCATCAACCCCAGCTTCGCGTAGATCTCGCGCCCCACGCGGGAATCGGGATCGAGAGAATTCTCTAGCAGGAATTTCGTGGTGACAGAGATTCTCTTTTGCTTTTCGAGGAACGCTTCGTAGTCCTTTTGCTTGATCGTACCCACTTGGTAACCGAGGGGCATCAAGCGCTCGTCGGCATTGTCGATGCGCAGGTGCAGGCGGAACTCCGCTCGCGAGGTGAACATACGGTACGGTTCGTCCACGCCCTTGCTCACCAGGTCGTCAATCAAGATGCCCGTGTAGCCGCGCGTGCGCTCGACGACGACGGGATCCTTGCCCTGAAGGCGCAGCCCGGCGTTGATGCCGGCCATGATGCCCTGGCACGCCGCCTCTTCGTAGCCTGTGGTGCCGTTGATTTGCCCCGCCAGGAAAAGGTTCTGGATTTTCTTCGTCTCCAGCCACGGGTAGAGTTCCGTCGGCTGCACCATGTCGTACTCGATGGCGTAGCCGGGGCGAATCATCTCAGCGTTTTCCAGGCCTGGAATGGATTTCACCATGGCCACCTGCACGTCGATGGGCATGGAGGTGGACATGCCATTAACGTAGATTTCGTTCGTGTCCAATCCTTCGGGCTCGAGGAAGAGTTGGTGGTGCGGTTTGTCGGGGAATTTGACGATCTTGTCTTCAATCGATGGGCAGTAGCGCGGGCCGATGCTCTTGATCTGGCCGGAGTACAGCGGCGCGCGGTGCTTGTTCTCGCGAATGAGGCGATGCGTCTCGGCGTTGGTGTAGGCGATCCAGCAAACGGTCTGCGGCTGCGTGATGGCTTTGGTGCGGAAGCTGAAGGGTGTGGGAATCGGGTCGCCGGACTGCACCTGGAACTGCGAGAAGTCGATAGTACGGGCGTCGAGGCGTGGCGGTGTTCCCGTTTTGAGCCGTCCCATCTCGAAGCCCAGCCGGCGCAGCGCTTCTCCCAACAACACCGACGGAGGCTCACCCGAGCGCCCCGCAGGGTATTGCTGCTCGCCACAGTGAATGAGCCCGTTCAGAAACGTGCCGGTGGTGATGACCACGGCTCCGGCTTCGACAGTCCGGCCGTCACGCAGGCGGATGCCGCGCACGCCCTGGCGGGGTAGGGGCTCACCATGGTGTGCCCCTACAGGTATGTCTTCCACAACTAGGTCCACGACCTCCGCCTGCTTGATGCGCACGTTCGGTTCCGATTCCAGTACCTGGCGCATGCGGGCGCGATAGCGCCGCTTGTCCGCCTGCGCCCGCGGCGACCAAACGGCGGGCCCGCGGCTGGTGTTGAGCAGACGGAACTGAATGCCCACGGCGTCAATCACCTCACCCATCACGCCGCCCAGCGCATCCACTTCGCGCACCAGATGCCCTTTGGCGATGCCGCCCACCGCCGGGTTGCAGGACATCTGGCAGACGAGGTCGAGGTTGATCGTGTAAATGGCGGTCTTCAGGCCCATACGCGCCGCAGCCATGGCGGCTTCAACACCTGCGTGTCCTGCGCCCACCACCACCACGTCGTATTTCTCCGTAAAACTCAATGACATAGACCGGTTTTTCGCCCCGAGGACAAGCGAGTATTCTAGCAGGTTTAATTGCCAGGCGGTGCGGCCTGGCGGGTATGCCGAGGCTTTGTTGAGAGAGACGGGTAGGGGTGGCTACATCAGGCGTTTCAGCGCGGCGCGGGCCTCTGCAATCTGCGGCAGCTTGGCAGTGGAATTCTCGAAGTGGCTCAGGAATTCCTGGTAAGCGTTGATGGCCTCCGCTTTCTTGCCGGTCTGTTCCAGCATCCTTCCCAGGTAAAACTGGGCCAAGGTGTAAGAGAGAAAGTTGTGAGCTATGACTCCGTAGGCGCTAGTCCAGTAACGGTTCACATTGGACGCAAACCGCAGGTGCCGCTCGGCCTCGCCCAGCATGCCCATCTCGAGATAAGCCCGACCAACGTCCAGCGCGTACCCGGGCCAGAACTGTTGGCCGAGCTGCGGCCAGGTAGCGATCACCTCCTGCCACCGCCCGGCATAAGCAGCGGCCTGCAAGCGATCAAGCCCCGACATCTTCCCGGCCCTGTACTCGCCAACCAACGGCGTCACCGAGGTGCGCAAAGCGGCGAATTCCTTCTCAGCCGCCACGTCCTTCTTCAAGAGCAGGTAAGCCGTGCCGCGGAAGTCCGCCGCCCAGGGTGATACGTGGCGACGTCCCAGCGCAAGTGCTGCTTCCGGCTGGCGTTGCTCGAAATAGATCTGAGCCGCTTTCAGTAGCGACGCATAGGCGATGCGGGGGTGCCGGGACGCAGACATCCGCGCCGCCTCCTCGTAGCGAGCCACTGCCCGGTCGAGCCGGCCCCGCCCTACCTCGATGTCACCGAGCACGCTCGCCGGCCCAGCCCGGTCGGGCCCGCTGGCTCTGTCATACGCCGACTGGGCACTTGCTTCCGCCAGGGAATACTTACCCTGATGCAGATAGATAAGCGCAATCTTATTTGCGGCCATCCCGAACCACGTCGGGTTCAATTCCTGGTTCCGCCGATAGGCTGCGATCCCCTCCTCCAAGCGCCCATTCACTGCCAGTACGTCGCCACGGGAATCTATCGGATTGGGGTCATTGGGCGGGAGCAAGGCAGCGTAACGGTCCAAGGCGGCCAAGGCACGCGGCAGATCACCCTCAGACGCGTAAGCATAGGCGAGCATGTTGTAGGCAAACGCCTGCCGATCATCCAGGCGCACAATCTCTTCAAGGACCGGCTTTCCTTCTGTCTCTCTCCAGGTGCTCGTTCGGACGAAGGCAAGTTGTAAGCGCGGTCCAATCTCGCGGGGGAACTCGCGCACCGCTGTCTCCGCCACCTGCTCAGCCTCCTGCATGTGCCCATCGGAAAGGAGTCGTCCGGACTGGATTATTAGCTTCTGGAGCCGGGGCAGGGGTAAGCGGTCCGCCAACTGGGCGGCGCGGGCCATGGCCTCACGTGATGCGGGGAAGTCGATGCCAGAAAGCGCGCCCGCGAGCCGGTAGTACGCTATGGCAAATTGGGGGTCGAGTTCCGTGGCGCGCCGAAACGCGCCCGCTGCTTCCTCCATGAAGTAACGGTCGCTGTAGCTGAGGCCTTCCTCGTAGGCGCGCAGGGCCTCGAGATTAGAGGTGAGGCTGGCGGCGACGTTGGGCTGCGCAGCGGCTTCGCCGGGTGCCAACCGGTTGAGGATCCCAGCGGTCGCCTGGTCCACCATGCCGAAAACCGCTTGCGCGTCGTTGCCCTCGACCTTGTCCGCGAAAAGGAGTTTTCCGGTGGCGGTCTCTTGGACCCGCAAATCCAGGCGAAGTTGCGAGCCCACCTTGAGCAGCGCGCCGCTCAGGAACATGTCGGCCTGGGCTTCTTTCGCGACTTCCTGGGCCGCGCCGGGCGGCAACCGTCCTTCGCCCTTTGTCCGGCGACTGATCAGGCCTCGCACCCGCTCGGTGGAAATAACGTCCAGCGATTTTGCCTGGGCCAGGTTCGTGGTGAGCAGTTCGGCCACACCGCGGTCTAGCCACTCGAGCGACCGGTCTTCCGTCATGTTTTCGATGGCGACCACGGCCAGCGCTTTCCGAGCGCCGGGTGCACGCGGTGGACGAGAGAGCCAGTACCCGATGATCGCCGCCACGATGATGGCCGCGCCAGCCAGAGCGATTGCCAACTTCCGCCAGCGCCGTAGGGGCGTCCCGCCCATGCGGGATGCGCCCTCGGCTGGGCCGGGGCTGACTGCTGCCACTGAAGCAGCTCGCCCCGAATCCGTGTCACGCTTCAGGCGCTTCAGGTCTGTCCGCAGTTCGGAGGCGCTCTGATAGCGCATCTCCCGGTCTTTCTCCAGGACCTTGGTGATGATTCGCGCCAGCTCGTCGGGCAAGTCGGGATTCAAGCGCACCGGCGCCGTTGGAGCACGATTCAGAATCGCGTCGAAGATAACCGCCGTGGTGTCGCCGGAGAAGGCTGGCCGCCCTGTTGCCATCTCATAGAGCACCGCACCGAATGAGAACAGGTCCGTGCGCGCGTCGAGCTCTTCGCCGCGCGCCTGCTCCGGCGACATGTAGGCCACTGTCCCCATGGCGACGCCGGGACTGGTGAGATGCTCGGGCTCCATCGAGGCCGTCGGCGCGGCGGTCCCCTCACCCGGCCCTGGGGCCCACCCTCTCCCCGAGGGAGAGGGCTGTAAATCCGAAAACCTCTCCCCTCTCCCATGGGGAGAGGGGCCGGGGGTGAGGGGGTGTGCCAATTTCGCCAAGCCAAAATCCAGAATCTTCGCTTGGCCACGTGTGGTTACAAAGATATTCGCCGGCTTGATGTCTCGATGGACGATCCCTTTTGCGTGGGCCGCGTCCAGCGCGTCAGCGATTTGAATTGCGAGGTCCAGCAGTTCCTCCGCCTTGCACGGCCTGGCAGCGATGCGATGCTTGAGCGTCTGCCCCTCGAGTAACTGCATGACGATGAAGGGTTGGCCTTCGTGCTCACCAATTTCGTGAATCGTGCAGATGTTCGCATGGTCGAGAGCGGAAGCAGCGCGGGC
>Ga0315285_10007465_pt1 | contig 11229 bp, 7 predicted proteins | sample YL17G09_36_MG_FD_203698 | JGI IMG/M metagenome (GOLD analysis project Ga0315285, IMG submission 203698) | Sediment microbial communities from Yellowstone Lake, YNP, Wyoming, USA - YL17G09_36 | ecosystem: Environmental > Aquatic > Freshwater > Lake > Sediment | place: USA: Wyoming | collected... | reverse complement strand
GATGCTATGACCGACTACTACGGCGGCGGCGGCGGTGGTGGAACACCACGTGGCTGTCAGTTAAGCCCAGTGGGCAGTTGCCCAACCATCGATACCAGTGCGCTTGGTAACTCAATTATGAGCCAAACCGGGATAAATCTCACGCCGATTAATCAAACTGTTTGTCTTTATACTCGTTTGAATAATGTCGGATCATTTTCCGTTAGTAGTCCATCTATGTCTCAAACTATATCTTCGAATAACTTTTACGTAAGCTGGTCGACGGCACCAGGCGCCGATTCCTATGATGTTGGTTATAGCGCTGTAGGCAGCTGCTCGGGTTTCACCCCCTTGGTGTCAAATGTTTCGAGCACGTGGACGAACGTCAATGTTGCCTCTAACCTTGGATCCACCAACATATGTGTAAAGGCAAATTCGACCCATGGTTTAGGTATGAACATGGCTCCCGGTGTTCCCGTGAACATCAGTGGCATTACGCCGGGGCCAATCTCTTCTACTTCGATGTTGAGCTATCCTTCGCCCATGACCAATGGCACCACTCCGACTGTGACTCTCGTATCTAAGGACATATACGGCATGCCGCTGACCACTGGCGGAGCGACCGTGACCTTCACCTCATCCAACAGCACGGTGGCCACGATCGGTGCAACGACTGACCAAAATAACGGCACCTATACAGCGACCGTCACCACTTATACGACGGGGACATTTACCATCACAGCTGGCGTTGCAGCTGGAACGAGCTTTAGCATCTCGTCTGGCGCCATCACCGTAAACTAACGCAAAGGGACGCCGTCACTCTTTAACACAGTTCGCCGCCGGGCAATCCACCCCCTCCGCCTCCATCTCCACCGTGGTGTGAATGTTGCCCCTGCGGCTCACCACGGTGCGGATCTGCCCCTTGATCCCGTCCATCGCCGGTAGCCCCGTACCCGCCGCAATCACCGCGTGAATCGTCAGCACATGCGACTGGCCATCCAGCGACCAAAAGTGGGCGTCATGCGTGCCGATGACCCCGTCGATCGTTTCAATCTCACGGCGCATCGCCGGCAGGTCGATACCCTCTGGAGTCGCCTGAAGGAACAAACGCAGCGTCTTCTGCAGATTTCTCCCGACTCCCCACATGATAAATAAGCACAGCAAAATACTCAGAATCGGATCGATGATCGGCAGATCAAACAGTGCCATAACAATCGATCCGATCAAGACGATCGTCCATCCCAATACATCCTCGATCATATGCCAGGATACGACCCGTTCATTCATCGTCTTGCCGCGACTCAGCCGCAACGCGGCAAAGCCGTTGACAGCGATCCCCACCAAGGCAAAGAGTCCCATCCCCTCCAGTTTTGGCTTCACCGGATGCAACAGCAATGGAACCGCGTGCGCCAAGACCAAGGCCGATGCCGTCACCAGAAGCACGCAGCTGAACAGGGCCGACAGCAACGACAGCCGTCTATAGCCATAAGAGTAACTGTGAGTCGGCTTTTTATTCGCGCTGAGTTCCATGATGTATGCAAGCGCCAAGGCCAATGCATCCCCAAGATCGTGAACGGCATTGGACAGGACGGCAACACTTCCGCTCCAAATCCCACCGACGATCTCGAGGATCGCAAAGCTCAAATTGACGACCAGCGCCAACTTCAAATTGCTCAGCGTACTATGCGCATGCGGCAGCACCCCGTGATCATGATGATGTCCATGCCCGTGCTCGTGACCATGGCCATGCCCGTGCCCATGATCATGCCCGTGGCCATCTCCGTTGCCGTTGCCGTTGCCGTTGCCGTGATCATGATCATGATCGTGGCCAGCTCCGTTGCCATTGCCGTGATCGTGATCGCATCCTCTCTCCTGTTTACCCACGCCCTTCACCGCCACATATTTACCCAAAGGCTTAAATCCCTCCCCACCCTCATCATCACTCCCCATCCCCAATCCTCACCTTCACCAAATAAATTCAATCAGTCTCGCCGACAACGGCGGCAATACCATCTCCTGCTCCCTCGCCGCAGGCATTGCCTCCACCTCAAGCTCCCCGGGGTTCTTACTCCCCAGTTTATACGCCGTCACTTTTCTAACATACGGCCGCAGATGGTCGATCGCCAACGTCGCCCGCTGATGTTCCGTCATCGACTTATTAATCATCACCACCGTCAGTCGATGTTCATCCGCCTTAGCCGCAACCACCGTCACATCCCCAGTATTGCTGCTCGTCGTCGCCACATAGGTGTCGCCAAAGGCATGCCCCTTCCCATCATAGTTGCGATACAGCCGAAAGGCCGCCGCCGCCGGGCTGCGTGCCGGAGGCTCCGTCCAGTACTCAGCCATATAGATATTCTGATCGATAAAAATGCGCAGCACCTCCGCCAAGGCGATCGCACCACCGATATCCTGCTCACCCTTAAACGAGTACTCGCCAATCCCCAGCTTTAGCGACGGCTTGGTCCGCGCAATGATGCTCTTGAGCAAAGGAATAAAATAGGTCTCCTCATTGATCCATCCCGTCTCCTTGTGTTTGCGATCCCACAGCGACCGCGTCGCCGCGATCCGCTCTCTCGCTCTCTCAGGATTAAACGCCTCGTCTTTATAGAGGTCTAAATCAGACGGGTAATAATGCATATCCAGGACGTCCAGCAGCGACACATGGAGTTCATCCTCTCGCTTCTTCACTGCCGTCAAAAACCATTCGAGGAATGGCTTGCCCCCGTGCGCCTGGCGATCTTTGTCTTTGACCCCACCGGCATTTTTACCAAGGTCATATTGTGATTTAAACACCGCCAACCAACCCCAATCGCCCGGACCAATGATGACCGCCGCGGGATCAGCGCGCCGCACGGCAACCGCCGCGCTTAGATAGACCTCGAGGTATTCGTCGTAGGTGGTGGGCTTCGGGTGGACGTCGCGGTGGGTTTCGCCCCACAGCATGGGTTCATTGCCCATAATGTACAGGTGGGGATAATCGCCGAATTCAGACTTTAAGTGTTTCACCCAGGCAGCGATAAAGGCCGGGCCAGCACGCACGCTGGTTTGCTCAGGAGAGGCGAGCAGCGGCTTTTTGTCTTTGCTAAAGCCGTTGCCGATGGACTTGCCATTGGTCTCAAACTGTTCTTGATCCGGAAACAGGCGCTTCGGATAGCTGGCCGAGCTTTGATCCTTCGCCACCCAACCCAGAAGCGGTAGCACGACCGCCGAGGCAACACCGTGGTGCTTGTTTTCGGCGATAAAGGCGTCGACGATATTCCCGGGGCCAGCAAAGCCGTGGTTCAAATAAAAATAGTCGTTTCCGGCATTGGTGGCGTCGAGGCGCCAGTTGTAGCGCTCGGCGCTGTTGCCACCCCAGCGGTAGAGGGTCGGCCGCTGCGTCCATACCTCGGCTTGGTCGCGGCTTTCATGCATATAGGTGCCAAAGCCGAAGATCAGCGGGCTCAGTGGTCGGCTTCCGGCCATATCGACGATGATTTTAGGACCTACGCCCGTTCCTGGTTCTTTCACCGGCTTAAACAGGTGGCAAGCGTTGAGGCTAAACAACATAGATATAGCTAGGATGCCAACCCTTAGCTTGGCGCAACGCGTGGGTCTCAGGCCGGTACTCAAAGGATGCTCTCCCGAGCGGCCAGCGGCAGATCGACCAACCAATCCTCGCCCAAAGGGGTCATCCGTGGAGGGCCAGCCACGCTTACCTCGCCAGCCTCAGCAGCGAAGCGTAAACCGTCCGCAGCGCCGAGGATCTTCGCTGCCTGAAAGGCATGGAGGTGATCCACAGCGGCGGCGCGAAGGAACGGGTCATAGACACCGGCACCGCCTTCAAGCAGGACGCTGGTGATCTGCAGCTGCCAAAGGGCTTTGAGGATCGAGCCTGGGGAAAAGGCGCCGTGACTGTCGCGCGGTAGATGGACGCAGGTTCCGCCCATCGTCTGCAGATGCTGCACCTGTAGCTGTGCGGCGTGGCTGAGGCGGTCCCCGGTCAGCCAGATCACCCCGGCCGGATCATACTGCAAGAGGCGCCACAGGTCTGGCGGCTGCGCCAAGAGTCCTGAGGCATCGGGGTCGAGCACGACGCGACGCGGCGCCCGTCCGCGCCAAAGGGAATCACGAGCATCTAAGCGGGGGTCATCGGCCAGCAGCGTGCCGCGGCCGATGACGATGGCATCGTAGTAGATCCGCAGAAAGTGGCCGTAGGCCCGCGCCCTCGGTCCGGTGATCCAGGCTCGCTGTGAGCCGGGGAGCGCGATCAGGCCATCTAGGCTGAGCGCGACCTTAAGTGCGACAAAGGGCCGTTGCTGGCGCACATTGCACAAAAAAATCTCCGCCAACTCGCTGCAGGACGCCGACCAGGTATCATCTAGCTCGGCGCGAATACCAGCCTGTTCGAGGATCTTTGCGCCGCGCCCATCGACTCTGGGATTGGGGTCGACCAGCCCGTAGACGACCTTGGCCAGGCCCGTTGACGCTAAGGTAGTGGCACAAGCGGGGGTGCGGTTGCTATGGGCGCATGGTTCCAGGGTGACGTACAAGGTGCCGCCGCGGATGCGCCCAGTCTGCTGCTGCTGCTCGGCGTAGCCTAGTGCATTGACCTCGGCGTGGGCCTGGCCGAGCCGCTCGTGGGATCCAGCGCCGAGAAAGCCGTGGTCGGCATCGACCAACACGGCACCGACCAAGGGATTTGGTGCGACCTGGCCGACACCGCGACCGGCGACGAGCACGGCCAGTTCTTTACACGCCTGAGGCGACAGCTTGCTGCCTATGGCTGGGAGCTGTAGGGACCTGAGTGCGGCATCTTTCGGGTCGGGTTGCCAATGCATGGGAGGAATTTAGCAAAAACCACCTGCAATTGATAGCTCTGGGCCGCAACGGCGCCGCTGCCTCGGTTTGGCCCCTAAGCCGACTCCGTGATGGCCTAAAATTTCCAAGTGGCATAGACTCTTACCCATGATTCATACAATCCTCACCTGTGCCTCAATTGGCGTGACTTTGGCCCTGCTGCCGTTCTTCGTGCTGCTGGCGTTGACGGCCTTTGCCGCTTGGCGCTCCAAGGGCAAAACCCTGCCTCCAGCGCAACGGCAGACACCGCCCCGCTTCGTGTTGCTGGTCCCGGCCCACAACGAGGCCGAGCTGATCGCTGCCACCGTCGGTAGTCTGCACAGCCTTGACTACCCTAGCGACCGCTACCAGGTCCTGGTGATTGCCGACAACTGCAGCGATCAAACCGCCGTGCTGGCGCGTCAGGCAGGTGCCGAAGTCTGTGAGCGAAGCCATGATACCTTGCGCGGCAAAGGTCATGCGCTGGAGTGGGCGATCGAGCGCCTGCTCAGGGAGCGCCAGTCCACCGACCTAGATGCTGTGATCATCATCGACGCCGATATCGGTGCCGATCCGGGGCTGCTTTGGGCCTTTGCCGCGGGCCGCCACGCCGGCTATGACTTCGCCCAGGCGCTGTATTTGGGGCTCAATCCCGATACCTCGTGGCGGACCCAGCTGATGAACTACGCTCTGGCGCTGTTCAACGGCACCTGGCTCTTGGCGCAAGAGGAGCTCGGCATGAGCGTCGCCCTGCGCGGCAACGGCATGTGCTTTTCCGTGGCGGGACTGCGGCGCTGTCCGTGGTCGGCCTTCGGTCTGGCCGAAGACCTCGAATTTAGCTGGCGCCTACGCTTAAATGGCGAGCGCGCGCACTTTGTCCGTGCCGCTCGCATCAATGCCCAGTTGGTCAGCCAGGGCGGAGCAGCAGCGGCCTCGCAGCGGCAACGCTGGGAGCATGGCCGCAAAGCCCTGCGCAAACTCTTTACCAGCGAGCTGCTGCGGCATCGTCAGCTTGGCCTCGGCCAAAAGGCCTACTACGTCTTTGATCTGTATATGCTGCCGCTATCGAAGCTGGCGACGTGGCAGCTGCTCGCCACCCTCGGTGCGGTTGTTTTTGGCCTGACCGGGCTTGTCTCCATCCAGTTGCTGATGTTTCTCAGCATGGCTGTCTATGCCCTGACGCCGTTTTTTGTCCTCGGCTTACCTTTGCGCTATCTCTTGGCGTTGCGCTTTTTGCCGGCCTATGTTTTGTGGAAGCTGTGGCTTTATGGCCAACGGGCGCCGCGCCAGTGGATCCGCACCGGACGCGAAGGCGGCGCTTCAAAAGAAGGCTGATTCCTGTACACTGCCTGCTGTGGTGCCTGGGCCGGTCCGGCCAGATACCCTACAACCTTTCAGCGGACGATGGAGAGCGACGATGGCGAACGATAGTTTCAAGGCGCGTGACACACTCAGCGTCGATGGCAAAACCTACCATTTTGCCAGCCTGAAGAAGGCCGCGCAAAACGGCCTCGGTGATCTACAACGGTTGCCGCTCTCGCTCAAAGTGCTGCTGGAGAATCTGCTGCGCCACGAAGACGGCACCATCGTGCAAAAAGCCGATATCGAGGCGATGGCAACCTGGCTGAAGACCAAGACCTCGCAGCACGAGGTGGCCTTCTACCCGGCTCGCGTGCTGATGCAGGACTTCACGGGTGTGCCAGCCGTCGTCGATTTGGCGACGATGCGCGAGGCGATGCTGAAGGTCGGGGGCGACCCAAAGAAGATCAACCCGCTCAAACCCGTCGATTTGGTGATCGATCACTCCGTGACCGTCGATAAGGCCGGTACTGCTGACGCCTTTCAGGTCAACGTCGATCTGGAGTTCGACCGCAACGGCGAACGCTATGAGTTTTTGAAGTGGGCGCAGACCGCGTTTAATAACTTCACCGTCGTACCGCCCGGTACCGGTATCTGTCACCAAGTAAACTTAGAGTATTTAGCGCGAGTCGCCTTTCGCGAGCACAAGGACGGTCAAGACTGGGTCTACCCAGATACGTTGGTCGGCACCGATAGCCACACGACGATGGTCAACGGCCTGTCCGTCCTGGGCTGGGGCGTGGGTGGCATCGAGGCCGAGGCGGCGATGTTGGCACAGCCGCTATCGATGGTGATTCCTGAGGTCGTCGGTCTGCGCTTTACCGGCACCTTGACCGAGGGCGCGACGGCGACGGATTTGGTGCTGGCCGTCACCGAAATCCTGCGTAAAAAGGGCGTGGTCGGCAAATTCGTCGAGTTTTTTGGCCCTGGACTGGCGCATCTATCGCTGGCCGACCGGGCGACGATCGCCAATATGGCGCCCGAATACGGGGCGACCTGTGGCTTCTTCCCGATCGACGGCGAGACGACGCGCTACCTGCGCTTCTCCGGCCGCGACGAGTCCCAGGTGAAGTTGGTCGAGGCTTATGCCAAGGCCCAAGGTCTGTGGTACGAGCCAAGCGCGCCGGAACCGAGCTTCACCGCTGTCCTCGAACTGGATCTAAGCACGGTCGAGCCGGCACTGGCTGGACCCAAGCGCCCCCAAGACCGCGTCGTGCTCAGTCAAGTCGCTGCCAATTTCAAAAAGGATCTAACCACAGGCTTTAAGGTCAAAGATGCCGACCTCAGTCTAAAGTCTCCTGTCGCTGGCGCAGACTTCGCGCTTGAGCAAGGCTCCATCGTCATCGCCGCCATCACCAGTTGCACCAACACCTCCAATCCAGCGGTCATGCTCGCTGCCGGACTACTGGCAAAAAAGGCGGTCGAAAAAGGCCTGAAGGTCAAACCGTGGGTCAAAACCTCGCTGGCACCCGGATCGCAGGTGGTCACCGACTACTACCAGGCCTCCGGCCTCAACGTCTTCCTCGACAAACTAGGCTTCAACCTCGTCGGCTATGGTTGCACCACCTGCATCGGCAATAGCGGCCCCCTGCATGACACCATCGCCGCGGCAATTCATGCCAAAGATCTGGTGTCGGTATCCGTGCTATCTGGCAACCGCAACTTCGAAGGCCGCATCGGCCCCGATGTTAAAGCTAACTACCTGGCGTCGCCACCTCTGGTCGTCGCCTATGCTTTGGCCGGCAACATCAAGATCGATTTGACCAAAGAGCCCATCGGCCAGGGCAGCGACGGCAAGCCCGTTTACCTCAAGGATATTTGGCCTTCAAATGCCGAGATCCGCGCCACCATCGACAAAGCTCTAACCCCAGAGATGTTCCGCAAGCGCTATAGCGATGTCGCCAAGGGGCCGGCGCAGTGGCAGGCGGTCAAGGTTTCGGGGGGGTTCTCGTTCACCTGGAATAAAGACAGCACCTATGTGCGCAACCCGCCTTATTTCGAGGGTATGACCGCCCAACCGGCGGCGATTGCCGATATCAAAGGCGCGCGCCCACTCGCCGTGCTCGGTGATTCGGTGACGACCGACCATATCTCGCCAGCCGGCTCGATCAAGGATTCCAGTCCAGCCGGTCAGTACCTGCTGGCGCATGGTGTCAAAAAAGCCGACTTCAACTCCTACGGCGCTCGCCGCGGTAACCACGAAGTCATGATGCGCGGGACCTTCGCCAACATCCGCCTGCGCAACGAGATGACGGCAGGAATCGAAGGCGGCGTCACCAAGCACATGCCAGATGGTAAGCAGATGACCATCTACGATGCGTCGATGCAGTACCAAAAGGAAAAGACGCCGCTCGTGATTATCGCTGGCAAGGAATACGGCACCGGCTCGTCGCGTGATTGGGCCGCCAAAGGCACCAATCTACTCGGCGTTAAAGCCGTCATCGTCGAGAGTTTCGAGCGGATTCACCGGTCCAATCTCGTCGGGATGGGCGTCTTGCCGCTGCAGTTTGAAGGCACAGCCACGCGCGTGACCTTGAAGCTCGACGGCAGCGAGACCTTCGATATTTTAGGCACCGCCAAACTAGCGCCCCGCAGCGAGCTGGATCTGGTCATTCACCGTGCCAATGGCAAGTCGGAAACGGTCAAGGTGCGCTGCCGCATCGATACGTCCGATGAGCTGGAATACTTCCGCAGCGGTGGCATCTTGCACTACACCGTGCGCAAGCTCAGCAAGGCCTAAGCATTGATGAAGGATCTTATTCAGCCGGTGCCGACGTCGCCTCTGCGCAAAGAGGAGGCGTCGGTCCTCGTTCGCCCCGCCCAACAGCGGGATATCGATGCAATTGTCGGATTCAACGCGGCCTTGGCCTGGGAGAGCGAAGGCAAATGCTTGGATCTTGCCGTTCTGCGTCGCGGGGTGGCGCGGGTTTTGGCCACGCCGACCTTAGGTCGCTACCTAGTCGCTGAAGCCCAGGGTGAAGTGATCGGTCAAACCATGTTGACCTATGAGCTAACCGACTGGCGCGACGGCGTCATCTACTGGATTCAAAGCGTTTATGTCGCGGCTAAGCAGCGCCAGCATGGGGTGTTCCGGCAACTGTACCGCGCCGTGCAGACCTTGGCCGCGGAGGATCCGCAGGCTAGGGGGCTGCGTCTCTATGTCGAGCAGGCCAATCAAAGCGCGGTGGCCGTGTATGAGTCACTTGGTATGAAACGCGCTCCCTATTATTTTTACGACGCTGAAGTCTGAGGTCTCGATGTTTTGGCATCTCTACGACGCCTGGGTAAGGCCGGATCTCGTGGTCGGCATTCACACCCTCGTCGCCTTGATTGCGTCTTGTCATGCGGTCATGACGAAAGAAGAACCGCGTTCGGCGACGGGTTGGGTCGGCTTGATCTGGCTGTCACCACTGATCGGGGCGCTGCTTTATTACATCTTTGGCATCAATCGGATCCGCCGCTCCGCCGTGACCCTGATGGGTGCTGAGGGCAAGGTGCGTCTGGACCGGGCCACAGCTGGGAGTCTGCATGCAGCCGGACTGCTTGCGGATGCGGGTCTGCAGCAGCTGTCGCGCTTGGGCGATCAGGTGTCCGGCATGCAGCTGACGCCAGGCAACGCCATCGACCCCTTGCTCAACGGCGAACAAGCCTATCCGGCGATGCTGCAAGCAATCGCCGAGGCGACCTCGTCGGTCATGCTGTCGAGCTACATCTTCGACTACGACGCTGTGGGTCGTGAATTTATCGAGGCCCTGCGTTTAGCGGTCCTGCGCGGGGTCGAGGTCCGCGTCTTGATCGATGCGACGGGATCGCGCTATTCCTTCCCGTCGGTGGTGCCAAAACTACGCGCCGCAGGCGTGCGCAGCGCGCGATTTATGCCTAATTTGCAGCCTACGCGCATTGCCGCCCTAAACCTGCGCAGCCATCGCAAGATCATGGTCGTCGATGGACGCATCGGCTTTACCGGCGGTATGAATATCCGCCAAGGCAACTATGTCACCAGAGGCTATCCGCATCCGGTGCAGGATTTGCACTTCAAGATCGTGGGTCCGGTCGTGGCCCACCTGCGCCAGGCTTTTATCGAGGACTGGGCCTTCACCACGAAGGAGGTGCTGGCAGGCGATCAGTGGCTGCCGCATATCGAGCCCGGTCGCGGCGACGTGCTAGCCAGGGGAGTGCTCGACGGTCCCGACCGCGATTTCGAAAAGGTGCTCTGGACCATGCTTGGGGCCATCTCATCGGCACGGACGCGGATTCGCATCGCGACGCCCTACTTTCTGCCTGACTCGACGGCTGTACGCTTTTTAAGTGTGGCGCTGATGTCCGGCGTCCAAGTCGAGATTTTGCTACCCGAAAAAAACAACATTCCGCCTGTGGCTTGGGCAGCTTTTGCGACGTTGCCGCCGCTGCTGCAAAAGAATTGCAAGGTCTACCTGGTGCCTCCGCCGTTTGATCACACCAAGATGATGCTGATCGACGATGCGTGGGCTTTGATTGGCTCCGCCAATTGGGATGCGCGCAGTCTGCGTCTCAACTTTGAGTTCAATATCGAGTGTTTTAGTCGTGACTTGGCGGACCGCCTGCACCTGGTCTTTGACGACAAGCTGCGCCGGTCGCGGCCTTTGACCCTCGAGGATTTGAGCAGTCGCTCGTTTCCGGTCCGTCTGCGCGATAGCGTGACCAGGTTGTTTGCGCCTTACCTGTGACCCATGGGAAGTTGCATGGTCCGTATAGTGGTCAATCCGTATACTTCCAGGCGCGATGGGCTAGGTACAAAGGTAGTTGCACGTTGGTGGTCACGCCGTTGGCGTTGGCTGACTCTGACGGTGGGCGCCCAGATAGTATCAGGCTAAATTTGGGCCGATACTTTTCATTGAAGACCCTGAGGCTCTGAGCTCTCACGCGATGTGCTGATTTCACCTCGACGGGAATACTTGTGGTGGAGCCCTGAAGCAGAAATTCAATCTCTGATTTCGCCTCTGTCCAACCGAATATTGGCCGCAGCGGCCCTGACGCTTTGAGTGCCTGGGCGACAAAATTTTCCGCAACATAACCTTTATAAGTACCAAA
>Ga0315285_10007463_pt1 | contig 11230 bp, 7 predicted proteins | sample YL17G09_36_MG_FD_203698 | JGI IMG/M metagenome (GOLD analysis project Ga0315285, IMG submission 203698) | Sediment microbial communities from Yellowstone Lake, YNP, Wyoming, USA - YL17G09_36 | ecosystem: Environmental > Aquatic > Freshwater > Lake > Sediment | place: USA: Wyoming | collected... | reverse complement strand
CTCGAATTCCTTGCGCACGTCTTTTTTTGCTGTCGGCCCGGTTCCGCAATATTCCTGTATCGTCTTGACCGAAAAACCGGTGCGTTCGAGCGAGTCCATGCCGGAAATCGCGGCCTGTGCGCCTTCGAGCGTTGTGATATAGGGAATGCCCTGCGTCACGGCCGCGCTGCGGATCGGTTTCGAATCCAATTGGGACTTCTTACCTGCCGGAACATTGATAATGAGATCAATATCCCCGCCTTTGATCATATCAATGATATCCGGTTTGCCTTCACCGATCTTCTGAACCAGCTTGGCATTGATGCCGTTCGAGCTCAAGACCCGCCACGTGCCCTCTGAGGCGTAAATCCTGAAACCCATGCCGGCAATCGCTTTAGCCATGAAAATAATGTTGCGCTGCATGCTGTTGCGTACGCTGATGAACACTGACCCTGATCGGGGAAGGTTGTTCCCGGCGGCCTCCTGTGACTTTGCAAAGGCGAGCCCGAAATCCTTGTCAAGCCCCATGACTTCACCGGTCGATTTCATTTCCGGTCCGAGGATGATATCAGCGCCCGGAAATTTGCTGAATGGTAAAACCGACTCCTTGACCGCGAAGTAGTCGATCTGGCGTTCCACCGCTTCCTCTATATCACAGAGTTTGCGGCCGGCCATGATCTTTGCGGCAACCTTTGCCCAGGGAATACCTACGGCTTTGCTCACAAACGGCACGGTGCGCGACGCGCGCGGGTTTACCTCAAGCACGTACACCGTCTCTTCTTTTATGGCGAACTGGATATTGAGGAGCCCTATGACCTTAAGCTCGCGAGCCAGCTCGTGCGTCACGCGCCGGATCTCCGTAACGATGTCTTCTGAGAGGGTGTGCGGCGGCAGGACGCAGGCGCTGTCGCCCGAATGGATGCCCGCCTCTTCGATGTGTTCCATGATGCCGCAGATCATGATCTGCGAGCCGTCCGAAATGGCATCCACGTCGACTTCGATGGCATCGCTGATGAATTTATCAACGAGCACTGGCCGGTTGTCGGCCGCTGCCTGGGCTTCGCCGATAAAATTTTTGAGATCGTCGTCGTCGTACACGATGCGCATGGCGCGGCCACCGAGCACGAACGATGGACGTATCAGTACCGGATAACCGAGACCATGAGCGACCGTAAGCGCCTCTTCGATGGATTGTGCCATGCCGTTCGGCGGCTGATTGAGCCCGAGCTTATTGATCATCGCCGCAAATTCGTCACGGTCTTCAGCGCGCTGGATCGAGGCAACGCTTGTTCCGATGATCGGCGCCCCAGCCTCCTCGAGTCTCTTTGCCAGATTAAGCGGGGTCTGGCCGCCGAACTGGACGATCACGCCGTATGGTTTTTCATTGTCAATGATATTCATCACGTCTTCAAACGTCAGCGGCTCGAAGTAGAGCTTGTCCGACGTGTCGTAGTCGGTTGAAACAGTCTCAGGGTTGGAGTTGACCATGATTGACTCGAACCCCATCTCCTCAAGCGCGTACGATGCCTGGCAGCAGCAGTAGTCGAATTCGATCCCCTGGCCGATGCGGTTCGGCCCGCCCCCTAAAATCACGATCTTGCGCCGGCTGCTCGGACGGCTTTCGTCCTCATCTTCGTATGTTGAATAATAGTAAGGCGTATACGCCTCGAATTCAGCCGCGCAGGTATCAACAAGCTTATACGTCGGTAGCACGCCGAGCTTTTTTCGCAGGCCCCGTATCTCACGTTCATCTTTCTTCAGCAGCTTTCCAAGCTGGGCATCGGAAAATCCAAGACTTTTGGCCTTTTTAATAAAAACCTTAAGCTCAATGCGTTCCTTTTTAAGAATCTCCGGTATGATGGTTTTTTCAAAATCGACGATGTCCTTCATGTTGTGGAGAAACCACGGATCGATCTTTGACGCCCCGGCGATTTCTCCAACCGTAAGGCCCGCCTTCAGCGCATGACGAATAAGAAAAATGCGGTCGGCCTTGGGCACGGCAAGCGCTGCAAGAATTTCCTTTTTTGTGTTCAGGTCAAAGGCGACCTGTTCAAATCCGTTCCGCTTGATCTCAAGGCCGCGCAGCCCTTTCTGCAACGCTTCCTTGAAGGTGCGGCCGATGGCCATAGTCTCACCCACGGATTTCATCTGTATGCCGAGTGTGGCGTCGGCTTCCGGAAATTTTTCGAATGTAAAGCGCGGGATTTTGACTACGCAGTAGTCGATGGTGGGTTCGAACGATGCCGGCGTCTCCCGCGTTATATCGTTCCTGATCTCGTCGAGCGTATAGCCGACCGCTAGTTTTGCCGCAAACTTGGCGATTGGAAACCCTGTCGCCTTGCTTGCAAGCGCAGAGCTGCGGCTCACACGCGGGTTCATCTCGATCACCACCATGCGGCCGTTGCGCGGGTTCACCGCGAACTGGATGTTCGATCCGCCGGTTTCGACCCCGATTTCACGGATGATCGCGATTGCGGCATCGCGCATGGTCTGGTACTGCTTGTCGGTCAACGTCTGGGCCGGTGCAACGGTGATGCTGTCGCCCGTATGGACACCCATGGGGTCAAGGTTTTCGATGGAGCAGATGATGACCACATTGTCCTTTTTGTCGCGCATGATCTCGAGCTCGTACTCTTTCCAGCCGATCACCGATTCTTCGATCAGTATTTCATTGATGCGGCTGCATTGCAGCCCGTACTGGGCCGCGCGCGCGAAATCGTTTTCCGAATACACTATGCCGCCGCCCGTACCGCCGAGCGTGAAGCTCGGCCGTATGATGACCGGGAAACCGATTGTATGCGCGATTTCCCATGCCTCGTCGAGATTGTACGCAAACGCGCTTTGCGGCAGATCCATACCGATCCGCAGCATCGCCTGCTTGAATTCGTTGCGGTCTTCGGCCTTTTTAATCGCCTCTTCATTGGCGCCGATGAGTTGTATATTGTACCGTTTAAGAACGCCGCTCTCGGCGAGTTCCATTGCCGTGTTAAGGCCGGTCTGGCCGCCCATGGTGGGCAGAATCGCATCGGGCCGCTCGCGTTCGATAATTTTCTGCACGATCTCAGGGGTGATCGGTTCGATATACGTACGGTCGGCCATGTTCGGGTCGGTCATGATCGTCGCAGGGTTGGAGTTTACGAGGATCACTTCAAACCCTTCCTCACGGAGCGCCTTGCACGCCTGGGTGCCTGAATAATCGAATTCGCATGCTTGACCGATAACAATCGGCCCGCTGCCGATGATCAAAATCTTATGGATGTCGGTCCGTTTGGGCATGCTATTAGCCTTTTTCCATCATGGCAACGAATTGTTCAAACAAATATCCTGAATCGTGCGGCCCCGGCGATGCTTCGGGATGGTACTGCACACAGAACAGCTTTTTCTCCGGGTCCTCCAGTCCTTCGCAGGTGTTGTCGTTCAGGTTCAGGTGTGTCATGCTCGCGCCAGTACTTTTAAGGCTCTGGTTGTCCACGCAGAAGCCATGGTTTTGCGACGTGATCTCTATAGTTTTTGTCTTCTCGTTACGCACCGGATGGTTGGCGCCGCGGTGGCCGAACTTGAGTTTATAGGTCGTACCGCCAAGCGCAAGACCCAAAAGCTGGTGGCCGAGGCAGATCCCGAAAATCGGTTTTTTGCCGATAAGCTTTTTTATCGTTTCGATCGCATAGGTTACTGCGGCCGGATCGCCGGGGCCATTTGAGAGAAAAATGCCGTCGGGTTTGCACGCGAGCACTGCTTCTGCATTCGTGTCCGCCGGCACCACCAAGATCTTGCAGCCGAATGTTTCAAGAATGCGCAGAATATTGTATTTGATCCCGTAATCGAACGCCACTACATTATACCGGGCATTGCTTTCCTTTTTGCCTTTTGCCGGGTTCCACTCGTGCGCTTTTTTACAGGTAACGATTTTCGCCAGGTCTGCCCCCACGAGCCCTTTCCATGCGTGCGCTTTGTCGACGAGGTCGCTGTTTTTGGGCGCCTTTCCTCCGGCCCAGATTACGGCTTTCATGGCGCCTCGCACCCGGATGTGCCGGGTGAGTGCGCGAGTATCGATTCCCTGCACGCCCACAATGTTATTTTCGTTCAGATAATCGCCGATGCTTTTTTTAGAAGTAAAGTTTGAGGGATAGGAACAGGCCTCCTTGACCACAAAGCCCGACACCTGAACCCGCGACGACTCGATGTCGGTCTCGTTCACGCCGTAATTGCCGATTAAAGGATACGTCATGGTGACAATCTGCGAAGTATACGACGGGTCGGTGAGCACCTCCTGGTACCCGGTCATGCTCGTGTTAAAAACCACTTCACCGGTTGATTCGCCCGGAGCCCCGAACGATTCGCCTTCGAAGACGGTTCCATCTTCAAGTGCAATGCAGCCTTTCACCTGTTCCTCGCTCTATGAAAATCCGGCGGCCTTTCGGGATACAAATTTGGAGCATAGAAATATAAAGACTCTCCCCCTTCTCTGCAAAGGGGGTTTATATGCGATCTCGTCAATGTCATGAGAGACTAAAAGTTGATGAGGTGAATGTGGGAAGGAAATTTGAGAGAAAAAAGATCTGCCATTTTATTTTGCCCGTTTTTTAGACAGGGAAAAAATAATGTTTTTACCGATGAGTGTCAATGGAAAGAATACGAAATGATGTATATTAAATTCCGAGATAAAAACTGGAGGGAACCGATAAATTCCTTGGACGATGATATTAATAACAACGATTAAATATAGGGCTACTATGCTTACCGTTACGAGATACCACCGTGCTAAAAATACATTTAAAAAAATTTTTAACCATCGGTGGGGGTTTCTATTCGGTAAAATATGCGAAACCCTGCAGAATCATATCTCGAAGATATCCTGCAGAAAGCTGCGGGGGGTGGCACTTCCGGAAAGTATTGCTGTTGAAACCTGCACCCAGTGCAACAACAATTGTTCGTTTTGCCCACAATCGTCTAACCCTCGTCCAATTGAGTATTTATCGGAAATACATTATCAGCAATTGGTCGATAAAATTGTAGATGCACGGTTTGGCGGAGCACTTCTTATGAGTATTAATAATGAGCCGTTGCTCGATAGTCGTTTGGAGCGTTTTGTCTCCTATGCCAGAGTGCGAGGGTTTACTGGACGTATTGGGATGTTTACTAACGGCCTGCTTTTATCTGAAGAGCGTGCCATTTCCTTGCTTAAGGCTGGTGTACAATACATAATCATCAATTCGTATTCGAACTCAGGCGACAAAATCATGGGAAAGGTAAAAGAATGGATAGCATCATCTGAAAAAATTAAAGAATTAAATACACAATTTCCTCATGTTCAAATCCATTTGCTTTACCGGTGCAAAGACGATGTGTTAGATAATCGAGCAGGCGAAGCGCCGAATAAAAAAACAGTATACTGTCGTCGTGCCGCATGTGTATTCCCGTTCTCAATGATGAATATAACGACTGATGGTTCGTTGATATTATGTTGTTACGATTTTTATTGCACAACAAAATTTGCACATATAGGCGATGGCTCCTTGGCAGAGCTATGGCGCCATCACTACCTTTTGCGTGCAAGAAATAAGTTATATGAGGCGGATCGTACGGAACTTTCGCTTTGTGCAAAATGCGACTTCAGGGGATACACTGAGCGACCTCCAGGTATATTTCGATTTTTCCCGGTCTGACATAGATTATACAAGTAAGGACCTATTCCTCTCTCCAAGCGCTCTTTCCGGAAAGGAAATTCTGATCGTTATATTCAAGAGGAACCAACCGTCATATGCTCTGTATTACCATTATGAATTAAAATTATTCTTTTTACTCTTCCTTGCTCGGCTCCACATGAATCGTCACGTACGCGCCGGGCAGTTCCGTTTTAATGGCATTTTCGATTCGGAAACAGAGGTTATGCGAGGCTGCAATAGTGGTATCCTTGTTGATCTGGATATGGATGTCAATCTCACGACGGTTGCCGCTCTTGCGCGTCCGGAGTTTGTGGTATCCGTCAACTTCAGGATAGCCGTCGACGACAGAGCGGATCGTGCTGAGTTCATTATCCGGCAGCTGGTGATCGGCAAGGTCGGCAAGCGATTTTGCCGTGAGGTCGAGCGACGCCTTGAGAATGAGGCCCGCCACAAGTATTGCGATGACCGGGTCAAGGATGTGCCAGTCGGTGAGGCGGATCAATACAAGGCCCAGCATGACACCCACCGAGGTGAAGACATCCGTCCATAGGTGCATGGCGTCGGCTTCAATAGCAATAGAGCCGTGTTTTCTCGCCGAGGCGAACAATATGCGCGACACGAAAATGTTGACAACAGCCGAAACCGCCATCACCCCGATACCCCAGTCGAGATTTTCTACTTCGAATGGATGAAAAAACTTTTTGACCGCCTCATAAATAATGAGTCCGGCTGCAGCGAAGATAAGCAGCGCCTCAAAAAAGCCGGATATGTTTTCGAACTTGCCATGACCGAAGGGATGGTCAATATCAGCAGGTTCATCTGCCTTCCGGACGGCAATATAGGCAACGATTGCCGCAAGGAGATCGATCCCTGAGTGGATCGCTTCGGATATGACCGCCACCGATCCCATGAGGACGCCGGCCGTTATTTTTAAGATAATGAGGCCGGTGTTGGAGAAAATCGAAATAAGAACGACGCTCGTTTTTTTCATGGTATGAATCACCGGAAAAACGCAATACACTTAAATATATTGCTTTCGCACGGAAGATTAATAAAAAAGTTTTTCCCGGACCCCCCTTGTTTTCAGGGAAAACCGAGACCGGGTTACCACGCCCGGTTATCTATTGTATCGCTGCAGATTTACTTTGGTCCGACAACAATTTGTATGTATCAATCATCCTAAGGAAAAAATATTACCGGTTGTTATTTTGAAGGGGTTTTCATTTTCTGTGAGCGGGTATGAGGAAAATGTGGCGTTCCGGAAAACTGCTTTTCACTCCTCCCCTTCCATTTCAATATCAGCGCCGGTTCCTTCCCGCCACGGTGCAAGCTCTCCGGCTCTGCTTGACATCCGCAATTTCTTGAGGGCCTTAATCTCAATCTGACGGACCCGTTCATTAGACAACCTCATCCGCGTAGCGATTTCACCGAGTGTTTTGATGCGGCCGTCGTCGAGACCGAAACGTAGGATTACCGTCTGTTTTTCCTTCGACTCAAGCGACTCGAGTACCTGTTTGATATGATCGCGGAGATCAGCCAGCGAAAGCCTTTGGAACGGGTCTTCCGTGTGCGGGTCCTCAATATATTCACCGACCGTTGTATCATCGTCGCCGATCTGCATATCGAGTGATACCGGTTTTATCGAGCTTTCTATTAAAGCGCTGACTTTCTGAACGGAACATTTCAGGCGCGCGGCAATCTCCTCAACGGTCGGCTGACGACCGTGCTGCAGGCTGAATGCGCGGCTGAACTGTTCGATCTTGACGAAAAAGTCGAATGCGTTGGCCGGCATATGGATCGTCTTCGACTTTTCATGAATAGCCCTCAATATCGACTGCCGGATCCACCAGATGGCGTAGGTGCTGAATTTATATCCTTTGCGATAATCAAAATTATCAACCGCCGTAATGAGCCCCTTGTTGCCCTCCTGGATGAGGTCGCTGATCTCCAGGCCCCGGCGAAGATACCGTTTTGCCACACTGACCACAAGACGGACATTGGCTTCGATCATTGAACATTTTGCATGGCTTTGCATCTCTTCCCAATAGGAAAACTCTGTAATTTCCGCTTGGTTCTTTGACGGTTCAATGATCGTGCGGTAGGTTATGAGCAGGTCCCGGATTTGGTGGGAATTGAGGCGGAGCTGCTGGCACAGTTCGGCACATTCTTCTTCCCGCCGTTCCGTTTCCCGGGCACGTTCTTTACCCGAGGCCCTGTCGGTACCATATTTTCTGATCTTCTCCAGTGCGGCCCGTTCTTTCCTTAGCTCTTTGATCGTATGAAGAAAAACCTTTGCCGCCCGTTTCTCATAATCGTCAGCGGTGGAAAAGTCATCGTCCGCCGCCAGGACCTCGGCGTATTTCATCTTTCCTGCGGAAAGCTTATGGGCGATACGATAAAGCGTCTCAAGTACTTTTTTTTCACGAAACGCCTTGCTTAACATTTGATACTGAGCGAACCGGATGAGAATCGCCTGCTGTACTTCCTGCCCCCGCGTCATGAGCGGAACCCTGTCCAGCCTGTTGAGATAGACCCATGCGGGGTCGGAATAATGACCGGTCCGGTCGGCCTCAAACGGCCGGACGCTCTTCTGTATCATCTGTTCTCCTGTTTCGGCAGTTCGCGAATGGGCACTTTACGCCTGACAAGAATCCTGCGGATCTTTTTTCTCGAATCGTGATCGGGAACCGCCTCTTCGATCTGCGCTCCGGAGACAAACCCCTGAAGTGAGAACTGCTTTTCGAGTTTTTCCAGAATCCTGTCCTCGGAAAAGGCTTTTTCACGCATGATAGATTCCCTTAACGTAGAATTGGTGGGCACCGCCACCCCCACGGTGCGCCCCTCGCACCGGTTTAGATTGTATGATGATTCTTTCTTACAATCAAGGCGCGCATGTCGCGGCTTTCTGTCCTTTAAAATTGGCCTTGAGTAACTCCGTGTTTATTATTTTACTACCATAAAAAATCATATCTTTGTGGGATTTTTCCCTTGTTTGTTTCATTCTTGAAATTAAAACATTTATTCCATTATCATCGTAATGGTTATATGGAAGAAGAGTCCGCTTTAATAATCTACAATTTTCAAAAAAAGGATCGTATTGTATTAAACAATATATTCTTTTTTCTATTTATGGTCATAACCACCGTTTCTGCCGCCGTTATTGATACCACGCTTTACGGTGACGGCGGACCGGGCCCCTATTGCTTTAGCACTTCTTTCGTCGACACCTCCACCCTGACGGTAAAACTCACCGACAGTTCGGCAGTTCCGCCGTGGACATTCATTTCAGAGCGCAATGCGATCCTTTTTTCCGAGCCCATTGACAAAGGAATTCCGATCCGGGTTACGTTTCGTGATTTTTTTTATGGGGTACCTAAAATTTATTCCCTCTACCCGAAGACGTATCTTGACCGCTATGATACGGCACAAAAATCCGATAGTTTTGCTTCCCGTGTCGCTCCACCGCAGCGGGAAGAAAAGATAAGCGTATCAGGCTATAAAAGCATCGGCGTGTCGGTCGGCAATTTCGGCCAAGTCAACCTGGAGCAGGGGCTCGATGTGCAGATCGGCGGCGAGATCAAACCGCAGACAACCGTAAAAGCCCACCTTTCCGACAAAGGTTCATCACTCGACGGCCAAACCCGCGAGATCAGTGATTTTGATATGATATACCTTGCACTTGACAACCCGTCCTACCACGCTGTTGCCGGCGATCAGTATGTCGCATGGCCGTTCAAGGGCCTTCTTTCGGGCCAGAAAAAGATCAAGGGGCTTTCCGCAAACTATGCGCCCTGCAAAATGCCGTTCTCGCTCGGTGCCTTCGGTGCGCTTGCCGGGGGAAAGGTTTCCATCGAAACCAAGCAGGGAAAAACCGGTGTGCAGGGGCCGTATTATCTAAGCGGTAACCGTGAGCGCGATTTCATTCAGCTTGTAACGGGCACGGTCAAAGTACGGCTTAATGGTCACGAACTCGAAGAAGGCGCCGAGCGCGATTTCATCGTTGATTACGAGCTTGGTACCATCACCTTCACTCCGAAAAACCTTATCAAAAACGAAGACCTGATCCGGATAGAATATGAGTACAAGCTGTTCAATTATCAGCGGATCCTTTTCGGCACCACCGCGGCGGTCGCACCTTCCGATTCCTCCTTTTCAGTGCAGGGCGTATTCTGGTCCGAGAGCGACAATAAAAACAACCCTATCGATCTTACCTTGACAAATTCAGAAATATCGACCCTGCAGCGTGCCGGCGACCATCTCCCCTACGCCTCGACTGCCAAACCGGTGCATCCAAACGACGTGGCCAGCGAAAGCCAGTTCTACCCGCTTTACCGCAAGAACAACGGCGGGAACGACACTTTTTTCGTCTATACGCCGTTCGACCGTGATCATCCCGACTCCGTGCTCGGTTATTACTATGTCTGGTTCCGACAAATAAAGACAGGTGAAAAAGGCGATTATAACCTGCTATTTACCGACCTCCGCGGACCGGTTTATGTGTATGCCGGCAAAGATTCCGGTACCTACACCGATCTCCAGCTTCTTCCCGCGCCAGGTGCGCGGCGCTCAGGTGAAATCAAGGCGGAGGTTAAACGCAGGGGCCTGACGGCCACACTTAACGTCGCAGGCCAGGACATTGATCTCAATCTTTTTTCCCCGCTTGACGATAAAAACAACCGGGCATCGGCGACGAATTTTACTTTCCTGGCCGGAACAAGAGAGCGCGACCGGCAATCATTATGGCTTTCCGGTTCGCACCGCTTCACCTCCCGGCAATTCGATGCAGAGGTCCTCTCCGCTTATGACCGGAAAGAGCAATGGGATGACACACAACTCGCACAGAACCAAGCCGGACGCCAGCAATGGGACGCGACCGCCGGCGCAACGCTTCTGCCGGGTCTCGGGACTTCATTTTCATACGCTCAGAACCGCAATGACTCGCTCCTTGTCACGGACCGTTTTTCGCCCGCGCTGCAGTATGCGTGGAAAGAGCGGTTTTCTTTCGACTACAGCGGTTCGTTCTTCCGGCATTTTGACCCGGGAGAAAAGGGCTCTGGCAGGCGTGAATACGGCAACGCCCGGGTCTCCTTTCCGAAACAGGTTGTAAGTCTTTTTTACCGCGATGAATGGCGGTCGGATTCGCTTGCCGTGGGATCCGGTCTTTACGAGGGCGGTATTTCCTATGGCTTTGTTCCTTTCACGCTTGGGGAAAAAGTATCTTATATGTCAAGAAGAAAGACCGATGGCGCCGGTTTCCGGTCTGTTGATACCGGCTACTCGGTGCGCTGGGAGCAGTCATTGGACCATTCGTTCCTGCCTGCGTGGCACATGAGCGGCTCATCAAGCTTCGACCGCTCGGAGAATTACGGCGCCGACCGGGCCACCACCTTGCTTCTCGACCTTGTAAGCGATGTTTCGCCGAAAACCATGGGCTTTTCTTCCCGCCAGCACTTCCGTATCAACACTGAATTGGTTTCGTCGTTCATTCAGGTTCCGGTTTTTGCCGGCAAGGGCATGGGTACGCACGTATTCGACTCGGTCCGCAAGGAGTATGTGCCGCATATTCCGGGCGATTATTTCATTCA
>Ga0315285_10007462_pt1 | contig 11230 bp, 11 predicted proteins | sample YL17G09_36_MG_FD_203698 | JGI IMG/M metagenome (GOLD analysis project Ga0315285, IMG submission 203698) | Sediment microbial communities from Yellowstone Lake, YNP, Wyoming, USA - YL17G09_36 | ecosystem: Environmental > Aquatic > Freshwater > Lake > Sediment | place: USA: Wyoming | collected... | reverse complement strand
AGGACAAATCAAGTAGAATTGCTGCTGCCCCTTGGCCCGTCCAATCACTTGCACCTTCGACAGATATCCCATGCAAAGCACCTCCCTCGTCAAAGAATGTTGAAGGGAGTATATCATATAGTTATATGGCTAGTCAAGCATTTTCTTAATTTTTTCACACCTCCCCTTTACAAAAGGGGGAAATTCTTCACCTCCCTTTGGGAAAGGGAGGTGGGGAAGGATTTAAGAAGGTTGTTTCAAACACCTAAATTGATACAATGAATTTCTTCTGGTGGAAGGAAAAATGCTTGAGGACAGTATGGAGAGTTGAGAAGGATGGGTGCACTTCCTTTCTCGTCGGAACAGCCCATTTTTCCCCTTATAGTTTCAAGAAAGCCCTCACCAAGCTGATCCAGAGCACTGAAACGGTTCTTTTTGAAGGTCCACTCGATAAGGAAAGCATGGCCAGAGTTGTCCAGTATGGACGGCAGGGAGAAAATACCCTCTCCATTTATGAGGCTCTGGATCCCGCAGCAATAAAGGAGATTAACAGGCAATTCAGCGCTCGGTTGAGCACTAACACCACGGCGGGTTCTTATCTGGACCTCATCTATCCGAGAACTTCAGATTTTTTAGAAGTCCACACACGCGGGGTCCGTCCCTGGATGGCTTTCTTCACCATCTGGTCCGCCTTTTTAAACTGGAAACATTCAATGGATGTGGAAGCCTTCCACATCGCCCAGAAGCTTGGGAAAAAGATCCAGTATCTTGAGACCATCGAGGACCAACTGGTCGCCCTTGATGGAATACCCTTTGAGCGTATCGTCAGGTATCTCAATAGTATCAAGAACTGGAAAGCGTATCAAGAAATGTTCCTGAGGTTTTTCCTTGAAGGGGATCTAGAAAAGTTCGTCTCGTTGACAGGAGAATTTCCTACTCGCTGTGACTCAATCATCACGAAGCGTGACCCCATATTTTTTAAAAGGATAAAAACTACCTTTGATGAAGCAAAAACAACTGCCTTTGTAGGAACTATCCATGTCCCAGGGATCCGGAAAATGTTTCTCGATGAAGGTTACCGGGTTATTCGGGAAGACTCATGATCACGGCTGCGCAGCAGGACTACATTGAAGATCACGCCTATGTGCCTGAGCATATAACCCATTACGTGACCACAGTTTCGAAGACTGAACCGTTTCTCTCCGGAGATTTTCTTGCCTATGCCAAGAAAGATCGTTTAATTTTCGTCGGCTATCCTCTAAAGGAGACCTTCGAGGAAAAACGGATGGGGAGAGCTCTGGAGGATGCGATAAACCGCTTCAAACCAGAAACTGTTTCCCTGATCGCACCTTCCATTCCCTCTTCCCTCAACAATTGCGTTCATCCATCGTCCGACCATTACTATCGGTTGGACCTTTCAGCGTTGTCGGTCTCTCAGAAATTGAGAAATATGCTCAGACGGGCAGGCCGGGAAATCTCCGTGGAAAGGGGCAAGAACTTTGATCGAGAACACAGGCAAATGGTTAACAATTTTCTGAATTCTCACCCCATTGACGGGGCAACACAACTCATCTTCGAGAAAATCCCTGAATATATGTCCGCATCGAACACCGCATGGGCCTTTGATGCAAGAAATAGGAAAGGTGAGCTTGTTGCCTTCGATGTTGCGGAATTTGGGCCGAGGCACTATGCCCTATATATGTTTAACTTTAGCTCTCGCAGCCGCTATGTCCCTGGTGCCTCAGATATTCTCCTTGCTGAAGTGATTCGGCACGCGAAAGCTGAACATAAAAGGTACATCAACTTAGGCCTGGGAATCAATCCAGGCGTAATCTTTTTTAAAAAGAAATGGGGAGGAGTCCCACTTCTTCCATACAGCTTCTGCCTTTATACGCCTTCAAGAGTGGAGATTTTGGAGACACTTCTTCAAAAACTATAATTGCAATGATTGAAAAGATTTTAAAAAAGTTACTCTGGGGGAGAAAAGGGAAGCCATTTTCAGCATGGCAGATTGAATTGACCACGAGATGTCCTCTCCGATGCAAGATGTGCATCCGTACGGAAAGTAAGAACTGGCAATATCAGGATATGCCTCTTGAGGATTTCAAAAAGCTCCTCCCCAACCTGAGAGAGGTTGAAAGCGTTGTTCTTGAAGGTTGGGGTGAATCCCTGCTTCACAAGGATCTCTCTCAATGCATCAGGCTTGTTAAAAAGGAGGGGTCTCAGGTAGGGTTCGTGACAAGTGGCATGGGATTGACGGAGAATCGGGTGGCTGAGCTCATCGGAGCAGGGCTTGACTTTGTGGGTTTCTCGATCTCGGGGACAACCCCAGAAACGCACGATGCCATCCGCGTTAACTCACATCTCCCAGAGGTCCTGAACGCCATTCGTCTTTTTCATCAAGAGAAAATGCGCCAGGGACTCTCTCGGCCAAAGATGCACCTCGTTTTCCTCATGGTTAAAGACAACATCCATGAGGTTCCATCGGTTCCCTCTTTTGCTAAAAAAACAGGAATCGAAGAGGTCGTTCTCACTAACATCTGTCATACGATTAATATCTGGCAGGAAACACAGAGAATCTTCGACTGGCAGAAAGGGAAGAATCCGTACGAAGAGGTCGTGAAACAGGCAGAAATAAATGCCCGAGAGTTGAAAATTCGGCTCAAGAAACCATCCCTATCTGCCATTGATGTGCCTGTGTGTGAAGAAAATCCGCTGAGGAATCTCTACATATCAGTGGATGGAGAGGTTTCACCCTGCGTCTATCTCTATCCTCCTCTCCCTTCATCCTTTAAGAGGATCTTCTGTGGGAAGGAACACTGGATCGATAAGGTGAGTTTCGGGAACATCTTCAGAGAGCCTTTCTCTGCGATATGGAATCGCGGGAATTACGAACAATTCAGAAACCGGTTTATGGAGAGGGAAAAGGGGTTTAGGGATTTATACTTTTCGCTATGGGATAGTCCAAAGATGAAAACCTCCAAAGGCAACGTCCTTCCAGAACCTCCAGAGTCGTGTAAAACATGCTACAAAATCCTTGGAATCTGATTGGGTCAAGAAAAAAGGGCCTGGCAGCAGGTAGCTACCAGGTCCTTTCGGATCTCCAGAAGTTAAAAAGTTGGAATTGGAAAGAGCACTCCACCGAAGATCAGCCACGCCAACAGCAGCGTCCACAGGATATTAAATGCCTGAGCGATTAGGAAGGCGGCTGCGGGTCTTCCACCACCCATTGCTACGAGCTCACTGAACTTCGTATCAAGCCCTATACAAAGAAAGGCAAACGTGAACCACCAGCCCCTTAAAGGTGCTGTGATGCCTGTTACAGCTTTCCCATACGCCTCTGTCATGAAGAAGGAAAAGATGATGGATGCAACAATGAAACCCACGACAAACTTTGGGAACCTGAACCATATCTCCATGGCACCAGGCTTTTCCCCAGCTTCCTTCTTCTTGAAGGTGAACCAGATTGCCAGTAAAAAGGCAGCTGCTCCGATCAAAACATTCTGGGCCATCTTAACGACTACTGCTACTGACATGGCTTGTGGTCCCGCGATTGCGCCTGCTGCCACCACTGCACCGGTCGTATCAATGGTACCACCGATCCATGCTCCTGTCATGGCTGGCCCCCACCCCAAAGCTTTTGCGATGATAGGCTCGAATATCAACATGGGAATGGCGCATAGGAGTACCAAAGAGATCGTATGACTCACCTTCTTTGGATCGCCCTTCACGGCACCTCCAGCGGCAATGGCAGCTGAGACACCGCAGATGGAGACAGCCGCCCCGAGAATGGAAGCAAACTCATCATCAAGACCTAACTTCTTTGCCACCCAGAAGCAGAGATAGAAAACCGCAACAATGACAAGGATAGCTTGCACCATTCCATACGCTCCCACTTTTACAATGGTGGTGAAGAGCACCTCGGCTCCGAGGAGCACAAGCCCGATTTTGATGAAAAACTCTGTCTTAACAGCAGTCTTGAGCCATTCAGGTACGCCAATGACATTGCTGATAAAGAGACCAAAAAGTAACGCCCAAAAAACCACCTCAAGTCCGTAGAAGGTAACGGTTGTGTTTCCTGCAACGAAGAAAGCCAGTGCTGAGAGGATAAATACGATGGGGAAGCCTGCTGTAAACTTACCGATAGACATTCCCATACACGCCATTCCTATGCTCCCGAGAATCCAGAAACCGATGAGCAGGTAGAGAGCCTTTAACAAGTTATCACCCGAAAATACCTTCCCAATCGTGGTACCTGAATCACCTTTGATGTCTTTAGCAAGCTTGTCTGTCTTCTTACCCAGATCCTTATCTTTTACATCCTTTACCGCCTTCTCAAGCTTTCCTGCAGCCTCTCCGATTGCCTTCCTATCTTTTGCGTCGAGGGCTGCCTTGAGCGCCACCGCGCCCGCCTTCAAGCCTTCCTCACCTTTTGTCTCCGCATCCTTAGCGAGAGATTCAACCTTACTACTGTAGCCAGGCACCTTTGAATTGAAAGCCCCATAAGTCATCCACTTCCATCCCGGAAGCTTGATTGTAGCCCCAGCCATGAAAATGATCAAAATGAGGAATCCAATCCATACTGACATCCAATCGTCTTTCTTCCAAAGCGTCGTCCAATCGATACCCTTTTTCTTTTCTTCCATAATTTACACCCCCTTTTTAAGATTGCCGAAAAATTATAGATTTTCGGTTTAGACTCTTACTTTCTATTATATCATCCTCCTTCTTTATATCCTGACTCTTTTTATACCAATCAATCAAACCTGTCAAGCAAAAACCCTACCGTATTCCATGGGATTATTTTGAAAAAGGCACATTTCCCGTAGTTCTTTATCTCATTAAGAGCTCTGAAAAACTACTACACGCTCTCTTGATAGAGATTTCTGGGCTTTTTCAGAAATCTCTCATTAATGTCTTGACAGAATTTATCCGCATGAGTATGATCAAGTTTAATTATTATTAATGTTTCGAACAGGTTAGTATCTCTATTAGACCTTTCGCCAAACATGTGGTCACGGTTACAGTAGTGTGTTAGTATTACTTTTAGTGATTAAAAGGTCTGAGAAGATTTGTCACCACGAATGTAAATAGTAAGGCAATACTAATAAATTTATACTCTCTTAAGGAGGAAGGATATGGAAGGAAAAACGCCAAAAGTGGATGAACTGGAGAAGGGCCCTTGGCCGAGCTATGTCAAAGAAATTAAACGAATGGCAAAAAAGAATGCAGCGGCTAAGGACCTTCTGGGGGTACAGGAACTGTCCTTTAATGACAAAGTGACCCACTGGAAACACGGAGGGATTGTGGGTGTCACCGGATATGGCGGAGGAGTCATCGGAAGGTATAGCGATGTGCCACACCTTTTCCCGAATGTGGAATCTTTTCACACCCTTCGTGTCAACCACCCGGCTGGCTGGTTTTATACGACCAAGAAGTTGAGAGACCTCTGCGATGTATGGGAGAAGTATGGAAGCGGTTTGACAAACATGCACGGATCCACTGGGGACATCATCCTCCTCGGTACAACGACGCCCAACCTTCAGTCCTGCTTTAATGCATTGACCGAAGCGGGATTTGATTTGGGAGGTTCAGGGTCAGCTCTGAGGACACCGACTGCCTGTATTGGACCGGCCCGATGTGAGTGGACAAATATCAATACCCTTGATCTGGTTCATAACTTGACAATGGAATTTCAGGATGAAATCCATCGTCCACGGTGGCCCTATAAATTCAAGATAAAGATTTCCGGATGTCCAAATGACTGTGTGGCCGCCATTGCAAGGGCCGATTTTACCATCATCGGTACTTGGAGAGACAGTCTGAAGATTGATCAAAAAGCCGTCAAAGAATACAGGAAGGCTGGTTTTGATATCAAGGGACTGGTTGTCGATAAATGCCCAACCAATGCACTCAAATGGGACGAAAAGACGAAGAAACTCAAAGTGATGCCCCAGGATTGCGTCAGGTGTATGCATTGCATCAATAAAATGACGAAGGCCATCCAGCCTGGAAAAGATAAAGGGATCACTATATTAATTGGTGGAAAAGCCCCCATCCTGAAAGGAGCAATGCTCTCTTCTGTTATCGTTCCCTTTATGAAAGTTGAATCCCCATATACCGAGATCAAAGATCTCATTCGAAAAATATGGGATTGGTGGGATGAAAATGGAAGAACGAGGGAGAGAGTAGGTGAATTGATCGAAAGGCTGGGAATGAGAAACTTCCTCAAAGCAGTTGGACTGAAGCCAGTGCCACAAATGATCAAGGCACCGAGAACGAACCCCTACGTGTTCTTTTAATTAAAATCCCCCCTCTCCCCCCTTTACTAAAGGGGGGTTGGAGGGGATTAGAAAATTTTTGAGGAGGTTGACTATGTCAAAATCAGATATTGGTCCTCCGAATTTTCAGGAGATGCTCCCTGAGGTCGTAAAGAAAAATTACGGAAGATGGAAGTATCACGAGATCTTGAAGCCAGGAGTGCTTCGCCACGTCTCGGAGACCGGAGATGAGGTCTTTACGGTAAGGGTGGGATCTCCTCGCCTGGTCAGTGTCGATTTTATCAGGGACATTTGTGATATCGCCGATAAGTATTGTGATGGCCACCTCAGATTCACCAGCCGGTATAACATTGAATTCATGACACCGGACAAAACCAAGGTCCAGTCCATCATTAAAGAAGTGAGAAAACTTGGTCTTCCAGTGGGAGGAACGGGGAATTCCATCTCCAACATCGTCCATACCCAGGGTTGGATCCATTGTCACAGTGCCGCTACAGATGCTTCAGGAATTGTGAAGGCATTAATGGACGAACTCTATCAATACTTCACCGCCATGAAACTTCCTGGCAAGTTGAGGGTCTCATTAGCCTGCTGCATCAATATGTGTGGTGCAGTCCACTGCTCGGATTTAGCTATCGTCGGAGTGCATACAAAGATTCCCAAAGTTAACAATGAGAAGTTAGCAGCGACATGCGAGATCCCTACGGTGATGGCTTCCTGCCCGACAGGTGCGATTCGACGACATCCTGACAAGGATGTTAAAGGGGTGGTGGTGAAAGAGGATCTGTGCATGTACTGCGGGAACTGTTTTACGGTCTGCCCGGCCATGCCTCTTGCCGACTCTGAAGGGGATGGTCTCGCAATCTATGCCGGGGGAAAGGTTTCCAACGCCCGAAAGCCACCGATGTTTTCCCGCTTGGTCGTTCCCTTTCTTCCAAATAATCCACCGAGGTGGCCAGAGGTTGTTAGCACGATAAAAAAGATCGTCGAGGTCTATGCCAAAAATGCCCGCAAATACGAGAGAATGGGAGAGTGGATAGAGAGGGTGGGTTGGGAGACCTTCTTCCGATTGACTGAGATACCCTTTACCGAACAGCATATTGATGATTTTACTTTCGCGAGAGAAACTTTTAGAACAACAACCCAGTTTAAATGGTAATAATCCCCCCTTTCCCCCCTTTGCTAAAGGGGGGTAGGGGGGATTAGAAGGTAAGAAGGGGAAGAAAAAGTGGATGAAGAGCTGAAAGAAAAAATCTTGAAATACCTGGGAACGGTGAGTCAGGCCAGAAATAAGGAGGTAGCAAGGGCCATTGGGATGGAAAAAGGCTTGGTGGACAAGGCCATTGCGGAACTGGCAAAAGAAGGGAAGATTGAGTATCGAAGCTTTGGAGGAATCACCTATATAGCCCTTCCCGGGAAACACCAGACCTGAGTGATCATGGCCTCTCCTGATCGTTTTCTTCAGAATCATCATCGTTTCGATTCTTTGCTGATTTCCTCGCCCCAGGGTCATTCTGGCAAGACCATCGTTACAATTGGTTTGTGCAATGCCCTCAAACGAAAAGGCCTTTCGATCCAGCCCTTTAAGAAAGGCCCCGATTATATAGACCCATCATGGCTTACCGTGGCAGCAGGTAGAAGCTGCCGTAATTTAGATCTCTTCTTAGTCCCTAAAGAAAAATTAATTCAAACTTTTGAGCAGGCCTGCGAGAAGGCTGATCTGGCTATCGTTGAAGGGGCGATGGGACTCTATGACGGTTTGGATTCCTACGGGACGACGGCGGAGATCGCTCGCCTCTTTACCATTCCGATACTCCTGGTGGTGAATACCAGTAGAATGACAAGCAGCATCGCAGCAATGGTAAAAGGTTATCAACTTTTCCAGACCGATATCAAGATTGCGGGTGTGATTCTCAATTACGTGTCCGGACGCCGTCATGAAGAGAAATTAAAAGATGCAGTGGAGCAGCACTGCGGGGTCCCGGTCGTTGGAAGCATCCCTCGTGACTCCGATCTTCTGATCGCTGAACGGCACTTGGGTCTCATTCCTTCTCCGGAATCCAGTGAAGCAGAACGATTAGTAGAGCGTATTGGCCGCAAGCTTGAGGCTTACCTCGATCTGAATAAGATTTTAACGATTGCGCGAAGTTCTAAAGCTCCTCAACCTTTATCCCTTCTCCCGAAGGAGAGAAAAACAAAAAAATCCCCTCTCCCCTCTGGGGAGAGGGAGAGGGTGAGGGGGGCTGCTGGTATGGCAAGAACCAAGATCGGAGTGATCCGTGACCGTGCCTTTAATTTTTACTACCCGGAAAACCTTGAAGCCCTGGTGAATGAAGGGGCTGAGATCCTTTTCGTCGATTCATTCAAAGATCGTTTACCCAAGGTTGACGGACTCTATATCGGAGGCGGATTTCCTGAGTTCTTCCTTAAAGAGTTAGAAAAAAACCGCGGATTACGAAAGGATGTAGCCAAGGCAATTGAAGCTGGTCTTCCAGTATATGCTGAATGTGCAGGGCTCATGTATTTATGCCAGAAGATCCACTGGCAAGGTCGATCTCATGAAATGGTCGGGGTCATTCCCGCTGAAGTTCAAGTCTCTGAGAAGCCTGAAGGACATGGCTATGTGATTGCAGAAATCATTGATGAAAATCCCCTTTTTCCAACAGGGTTAGCCATTCGAGGCCATGAATTTCATCATTCCAAAGTATCTATAAAGAATGGTGTTAAGTTTGCCTATCAAATAAAGCGAGGGCATGGGATTGACGGTAAAAGGGATGGTGTTTTATATAAAAATATGTTTGCTGCTTATACACACTTACATGCGTTGGGGACACCATGTTGGGCAGAGGCTTTCGTTTCGCTCGCAGCAAGGGAAGGGAAGTTAAGAAGGAGGTAAAATATGACTGAAGAACGTATGGAGGTGAAATGCCCGGTATGTGGTAGGGAAATGGAGATAAGCAAGGTAGGGGTCCTCTATGGTGCTGTGGCCGCTAAGCCGAGGGCTACCAGTACCTATGGGGATAAGACGTACTATTTCTGTTGCAAAGCCTGTAAGAAACAGTTTGATGAATCGCCAGAAAAATTTATCAAAGTTTAGGAGGGGAAAAAATGGCAAAGGCAAACCTTGGTGGGATGGAAATTGAGATTGATGAGGATGGTTTCATCCAGGAGCCCGACAAGTGGAATAAGGACGTCGCCGAAGATGTTGCTAAAACGGAGAATGCTTCTCCCATGAGTGAGGAGCATTGGAAGCTGGTCAATTACCTTCGAGATTATTACTTGAAATTTGGAATTGCCCCGCCCATCCGTATGGTGGTGAAGCAAACTGGATTCGATTTAAAAAAGATTTATCAGTTGTTCCCGGGCGGTCCGGCGAAGGGGGCCTGTAAGGTGGCAGGTTTACCCAAACCCACGGGTTGTGTCTAGGCAAATCCTCCCCAACCCCCCTTTACTAAAGGGGGGAGTGGGGGGATTATTAAAATATCCCAAACAGGAACGTAAATGGGTGCTATGATCCTCTTTATTTTTTATGGGAGTATCCTATTTTTTATTATCGCCACGGCACTTCGTGTGAGAAAGTGTATCAGCGCCCCCGTCCATTTACACTGGGAATTATATAAAGGGAGCTCTATTTATGAACTAACCGAGTGGTGGACAAAAATACACAACACTTTCGGTAAAAAAATCTGGTCCATGATTCTGGACATTCTCTTCTTACGAGAATTCTTCCATCGAAACAGGAGATTCTGGTACCCCTTATATATCTTCCATATTGGCCTCTACTTGCTTATTCTCTGGCATATTTGGCTTTTCATCCGTGCTGTTGTTGTGGATATTGAAACCGTTTCTATCTTTGGATGGGTATGGGGATCGTTTTCTACCCTCCTGACCTTCATTGGGGGAATTGTCATTTTAATTATGCGAATTAAGGATGAAGAGTTGAAGGCCTATTACCCCCCGATCCATTACCTCAAATGGATTTTCCTCCTCCTCACTCTGGTTGGAGGCGTCTATGCGGTCGATGTCCATTTTAAGTCCAGTATGCCCGTCCTCTTAAAATATGTTAGAGAGCAGGTGACCTTTGCGGATTTCGAACACAAACTCCACCCTGCTCTGGCACCAGCCCTCCATGTCTTGTTTGCCTCGGTTTGGTTAATCTACTTGCCTTTCAGCCATGTCTTTCAACTTTTCTTCAAATACTATCACTATCTTCGATGGGATGATGTGCCGAACGTAAGGGGAAGCGAGATCGAAAGGAGAATCAAGGAGCATCTGGAGCGGCCTACGACCTGGTCCGCCCCTCATATCCAGTCCGGAAAGCGATGGAGAGAGGTTGCCTCAGATCTGCAACAAACCCCTTTAACAGAACCAAAATAATCCCCCCTTACCCCCCTTTAGTAAAGGGGGGTTGGGGGGATTTGAGAAGGCATTTTCCGCATAATGGCGACTGAGAAGAAAAAATTTCGATTAAAGGATATCAGCAACCGCACTGATGAACCCCTCATTACAGTGACGGCGGATGACTTGATGCCTCTTCCTCCCCCTCTGGACCAGCAGGAGAAAAAAGCTCCTTATTCACCTCTGTCTGAGGATCAGAAGAAGAGTTATGAATGTTCCCTCGATGGCGTTTCAGCCCTTGCCCTTCCCAAACCGAAGAACAAAGAGGAGGAAGAGAAACTGGTGGAACGTTTCCTCAGGGGTCTCAAAAAATTGCTCTCCCAGAACGATAATTGGCTTTTCTGGCAACCCTTGATTCTGTCCCTCGAAAGCTGTGTTCGGTGCCAGACCTGCAGCGATGCTTGCCCTGTCTATGTTTCCAGCGGAAATCAGGAAATTTACCGCCCCGCCTTCAAAACAGAGATCCTTCGGAGGATCATTAACAAATATATCAAGAAACGGGGAAAGGTCCTCTCTAAATTGACAGGAGACGATATTGAGCTGAACTGGCCGACCGTGGCCCGACTGGCTGA
>Ga0315285_10007460_pt1 | contig 11231 bp, 11 predicted proteins | sample YL17G09_36_MG_FD_203698 | JGI IMG/M metagenome (GOLD analysis project Ga0315285, IMG submission 203698) | Sediment microbial communities from Yellowstone Lake, YNP, Wyoming, USA - YL17G09_36 | ecosystem: Environmental > Aquatic > Freshwater > Lake > Sediment | place: USA: Wyoming | collected... | reverse complement strand
GCATCCTCGACCTGGGCGCTGGCTCCGGCATACTGGCAATCGCTGCCGCTCTCCTCGGCGCGGCGGAGGTCGTTGCGCTGGACACCGACCCCCTGGCGGTCGATATCGCGAAGGCGAACGTCGTGGCCAACGGCGTCGAGGACAAGGTGAGCGTGGCTGAGGGAAGCCTCGGCGCCGCGTGGCCCTTTCATGGCGCACAGGACAAGCGGTTCGACTGCGTCGTCGCCAATGTCAGCAGCGCGGCGGTCATCGCGCTGTCAGGCGACCTCGTCGATGCCCTGAAAGCCGATGGACTTGGAATCGCCGGTGGCATCAGCGAAGAGCGCGTCGACGCCTGCCGGTTGGCGCTGGAGCAGGCCGGTGCGACGGTCACGGCAACGATGTCCGAGGGCGACTGGCGCACACTCCTTTTCGAGGTGACGTGAATGGACAGGTTTTTCGTGGCTCCCGATGCGTTGCAGGGCGACGCTGCGGAGCTGGACCGCGAGCTCTCCCATCGCCTGCGGCACGTGCTGCGGCTGCGACGCGGCGACAGGATCATCCTGGTCGACGGGCGCGGCTGTGAGTACGAAGCGGTGCTGGAGGACGTGAGCGGCCCGACGGTACGGGTCGCGGTCCTCTCGCGGCACGAAGGGCTTCCCGAGCCGCAGGCCCGCGTCGTCCTCTACCAGTCGATCATCAAGGGTGACCGCTTCGATTGGGTACTGGAGAAGGGCACCGAGATCGGCGTCGCGAAGTTCGTGCCGCTCGTGAGCCATCGCGGCGTCGTCCGGCCGCGCACGGGCCGCGTCGAGCGACGGGAGCGCTGGCGGCGCATCGTGACTGAGGCCGCCGAGCAATGCGGCCGCTCCCATCTGCCCGACCTTGCGCCTGCCGTGTCGCTCAGCGACGCGCTGGAATCGGCGGAGGGGCTGCGTCTGCTGCCCTGGGAAGGCGAACGCCAGACGACGCTGCGGCAGGCGCTCCGACAGGCTGTCGGGAAGGGCAAGAAGACGCCCGTCATCAGCATCTTCGTCGGGCCGGAAGGCGGCTTCGCGCGACAGGAGGTCGACCGGGCGGTCGACCTGGGCGCGCTGACGGTCTCGTTGGGGCCGCGGATTCTCCGCTCGGAGACGGCCGGGGTAGTCGCCGCTGCGGCCGCCCTCTACGAGCTGGGCGAGCTTGGGGCTTGAGGCGCCGGAAGGTGCTCAAAACAACGTAGCCGAGACTTTCCAGTCTCGGCGTCTAGTTGATGGCCAGGCTGGAAAGCCTGGCCTACGTATCATGGTCCCGGCTAGGGGTTGACGTCCTGAAGCGTCCACGGCACCGGGTCGACCGGCAATCCGCGGACGAGGACCTCCCAGTGCAGGTGCGGACCCGTCGCCATGCCCGTGCTGCCTATGAGGCCGACGACGTCGCCCTTGCCAACCATCTGCCCTACCTGCACGCTCACGGCTGAGAGATGGTTGTAGCCGCTGAATACGCCGTCGCCGTGGTCGATGAGGACGCTGTTACCGTGCGTCGGCCCGCTTCCCACGTATGCCACGCGCCCGCTGTTGCCGGTGGCCACGGGCACTCCTTCGTCGGCTGCCAGGTCGAGCCCCTGATGGAAGCTGTTCACCGGGCCGCCGTTGTAGCTGCGACGGATCCCGTAGGGACTCACGATGACCTCCGCGACCGGCCAAATGAACGGCCCCGACCACAGCTTCTGCGCCGTGAACTGCGCGAAGGATGAAGCGCGGGCATTGTTCTCTTGCTGTATGAGGCCGGGATCGAGGGAGCCGGTGACGTCGGCGGGGAGATCGATGTTCTCCACGGGGTATCCCATGTCGACGACCGTCACTTGCGTTGCCAGCTCCCCGATCACGTCGCCGTTCGTGTCGTACAGGTCGATGGTGACGGCGTGGGTGCCGGCTACCGCGTCTCCCGCTGCGCCGATTACGCCCCAGAACGACTCGCCATCGGCGACGAGGGGATAGCGCCGCTCGTCGCAGAACGCCGTTGCGCTGCTGGCGAAGTAGTTCCACAGCCTTATCGTCGTCGTCTCGCCCTGACCGATCACCGGCGCCGACAACTGTATCTGCGGCGCGTCGACGGGCGTCGACGCGGGCGGAGGCGGTTCGGCGGCGGGCGTGTCGATTGGTGGAACGCTGGTCGGCGCTACCGCTGTTGTCGGCTCGGGCGTCGACGCGGGCGTGGACGTGTCCGCGGGCGCGACGGTGGCCTTCGCCGTCACTGTGGCCGAACGAGTGCTCGTCGACGTCGCAGCCGGCGCCTTCGTCTCGTCCTTGGCGCCGGACGAGCAGGCAGCCGCCAGCGACGCGAGTGCGATGGCGCCGGCGGCGAGCCCGACGATGAGAACGCGTTCGGGCAGACGATGCAATTGGGTGGGAATCATCACGTCCATCCTACAGGAACCGCGAAAGGCGGGCCAGACTGCGCGCGACCAATACCGGTCCGCTTCCGGCGCGAAGGGATGCCGTTCTATGGCTTCGGCGTCACCCAGTTCTCGATATTCAGGTACGACGCTGCGCCGATTCCGACGACCTTCTCGACGCCGTGGACCCAGTCCTTGTGGGCCGCCCAGGCGGTCGGGATGTAGGTATTGATCTGGGGTCCGTGCTCCTTGAGCATGTCTCGCTGCGCGTCAAGGATGATCTGGCGGCGCTTGTCGTTATCGAACTCTGCCCGCTCTTTCTCTATCCAGACGTCGATCGCGGGGTTGCTGTAGCCTGAGAAGGAGAAGCCGGCCTGGCCCTTGCTGTAGTACGCGCAGAGCGGCCTGTCCGGTTCGACATACGGCAAGTTGTAGTACATAGTTCCCTGGAAGTTGCGCCCGTAGAGGTTCTGCGCGAGGTAAGTGCCAAGCTCTCTCGGTATGATGTTCATGTTGATATTGACCTTCGACAGTTGGTCCTTCAGAACAGTGGCGAATTTCTGCATGTCGACAACGTTTTCGAGGTAGCCGTCGAAGTCTAATCCATCGGAAAAGCCGGCGGCGGAAAGCAGTTGCTTGGCTTTCGTGAGGTCGACCTTGTAGAACTCGCGCAGTTCGTCCTGAGGGAGCGCGTACTGCGTCAGGCTCGCTGGAACAGGGCCTGTGTACTGGCCTTCACCGAAAGCCATCTTTTCGATCAGGTCGCTCCGGTCGACCGTGAGGTCAATCGCCTCCCAGGTGCGCGGGTCCTTGAAGGGGTCTTGGTCGACACGCAATAGGAGCGTGTGCCGCCAGAAGTTCGGCACCTCGCGGATTACGACGTGCGGGAGGCTCTGAAGCCTCTCCACCTTCAGCTTGTCCAGCGAGACCGTCGTATAGTCGTGCTTGCCCGTCTCGAACGCCTGCAGGCAAGTGGAGGCTTCGAGGATGATCTGCCATTCGATGTTGTCCAGGTAAGGACGCCCGGGCATGAAGTAGTCCGGGTTCTTGTGCATCTTGACCGACTGCGCTCGGATGAACTCCGTGAGGATGTACGGGCCACAACCGACAGGGTTGCTCTTGAGGTCGCCGAACTTCTCGACGGCCTCATGAGGAACGATGGGATAGCTCGGGTTGCCAAGTTCATCGATTGCGGGTCTGTAGGGCTGCTTGGTGGTCAGCTTGAAGGTCAGGGGGTCGACCGCCTCGAAGCCGGCGGTGAAGTCTCGCAGAAACTGCTTATCGTTTTGGGATACGGGGTCGTCTCGTCTTCGCGTCATGCTATAGACAACGTCATCCGCCGTGACGACGCGGCCGTTGACGGGATCGACGTTGTGGAACTTGATATCCGGCTTGAGCGTCCAGAGATAGGTCAGTTCGTCCGGCTGTTCGAACTTGTCCGCCATCTGGAGCATCATCTCCTGGGTCTTTAGATTGATGTGGAACAGGAAGCCGTTGAACTGGCTCGAGCACCAGTAGTTGGTGACGCCCTCCTGTTCGTCGAGGTCGCCGGGATCGGAGTTCAGGCCGTAGATAAGGGTGCCACCGGGCTGGGGCGTTCCTTCCGCGACTGGCGTGCTTGTTTGCTTGCTTTCGCTGCCCCCGCAGCCGGCAAGCGCCAGCGCGCCTGCGCCGAGGCCCGCGGCCCCGGCGCGGAGGGCCTGCCTTCGAGAAATGCGCCGTGTCGATAGCCGCTGCCAGTATCCGGTCATGGCTCGTTCCTCGTCCCGTGCGCGGCGCGGCGCCGTCCCGACGACGCGGACGCCAGGCGATGCGGGACCGCACTTTCTCGCCGCCAGTGTAATCCCGCCGGGCGCTTCGTGGAATGCTCAGACGGCGAGTTTTCCGCGAAATGTAGTCGTTTGGTGCGCCGGAATGCCGGGCGTTGCCGACGCGCCTAGGCGCCGGCAGCCGGATGCCGCAGTAGCTCCTGGGCCGCGAGCTGAATGCCCTCCCATACCGTCCCAAGAGGGGGCGCGTAGGCCAGGTCGAGGTGCACGAGGTCGGACACCGCCATCTTCGCGTGCAGCGCCGCGGCGGCGACGTCGATGCGCTTCGCCACCGTGCCATTGCCGGCCATCTGGGCGCCGAGGAGCCGGCCGCTGCGCTTGTCGGCGACCAGCTTGACGGTGAGCGTCTGGGCGTCGGGGTAGAACTGCGAGCGCGAAGGGAAGCGGACGACGGCGCTGATTGGCGCGAAGCCCGCCGCCTGCGCCTGGTCGTGGGAGAGGCCCGTGCGCGCTACCTCGATGTCGAACAGCCTGAAAGCGAGGCTGCCGAGGATGCCCGGGAAGACGGCGTGGCCGCCGCAGGCGTTCTCGCCGGCAACGCGGCCCTGCTTATTCGCCGTCGTGCCCAGCGGCAGGAAGATCGGCCTGCCCGTGAGCAGATGTCGCGCCTCCGCGCAGTCGCCGGCGGCGTAGATATCGGGGATGTTGGTGCGCATCATCTCGTCGGTGACGATCCCGCCGGTCTCGCCCACGCCGATGCCGGTTTCGCGGGCGATGGCGGTGTCCGGCCGGGCACCGGCGGCGATGAGCACCATGTCGGCCTCCACGTCGCCGCTGTCCGTCGTCACCCTGTCGACTGTTGCCTCGGCGTTGGACTCGATGCTAAGGGCCAGTTGCTGCTTGAGCAGCTCGACGCCTTGACGCCGCACCTCCTCCTCGATTAGCGCCGCGATCTCCGGTTCGCTCCCCGGCAGGACGCTGTCGCTGGCCTCGATCATCGTCACGCGGGCGCCGGCGGTCTTGAGCGACTCCGCCATCTCCAGTCCGATGTAGCCGGCGCCGATGATCGCGGCACGCCTCACAGGTCTCCTGGCGAGGAAGTCCTTTATCGCCGCGCCGCCCTCCAGCGAGCGCAGGGCGAAGACGCCCGGCAGGGCAAGGCCGCGGATGCTGGGAACTATCGGCTGAGCGCCGGCGGTGATCACCAGCTTGTCATAGGAGATGACGCCCTTCTCGCGGGTGGCAACGTCGACGAACTCGACGGTCGCGCTCTGGGCGTCGATGCGCTTCACCTCGTGGCCGGTGCGCACGTCGATGTTGCGCTCCGCCCGGAAGTATTCCGGCGTGTAGACGATGAGGCTGTCGAGGTCCTTGACGATGCCCGACACGAAGTAGGGAAGGCCGCAGAGGACGAAAGAAACGTGGGAGCCGCGCTCCAGGACGACTATCTCCCTGTTCGTCTGCAATCGGCGCGCGGCCATGGCGGCGCTCATGCCGGCGGCGCCCCCGCCGATGACCAGCAATCGCCTACCCTGGTCGTCCATGACAAGCCTCACCGCGATGGAGTCGATCGCCCGGAGATTAGGGGCACGAGTACATTATATCAGGGCGAAGACTGCGGGTTTGCCTGCGGCGGCTGTGCCTAGGCTGTTTCCTGGATCTGCATGCCTTCTTCGTACGGGGTGAGGCGCGATTCCGCGGCGTCGACGAGCTCCGCGGCCGACTGCGCGTCTTCGGGGCAGGTCGCGGCGGCCAGAAGGAGGACCGGCATCGGCCCGGTGGCACCGGCCAGCAACTTCATCTTCGCAAGTCGGGAGGCGACGCGGAACTGCGCCGCCACGCCCGCCGGTTTCTCCGTCTCCGGCATGAGGACGGCTATGCTGGCCTTGCCGTAGCCCGCCAGCACGTCCGGGCTACGTATCTGGCCGCGGACGACGGCGGCGACCCGGCGCAGGAACACCTCCGTCTGATGCCTGCCGACGTTTCGCGTGATCTCGTCCAGATTCTCGAACAGGAAGAGCAGCAGCGTCAGCGGATGACCGTAGCGCTGAGCGCGGTCGACCTCCTCCTCCACGCGCAGTCGCAGCCATTCGCGGTCGAACAGCCAGTGCGACGGGTCGATGCCGCCGAATCGGAAGTGCTGATCGAGCGCGCGCAGTCGCACGAGGGCGAGGGCGACGTGCTCGGCAAGCCGGGGATAGAGATCGACGCTTGTGCGTCCCTGATCGAAGAAGAGGACGATGCCAAGCTTCTCTTCTTCCCACTGCAAGGGCAGGAGAAGGATGCGCCGGGCCGGCAGATCCGGTACCTCTTCCCCGATGAGGTCGGCCAGACTGTCCAGCACGACGATCTCGCCTGTCTCGAAGACGTGCGAGAGCGGGCCGGTCTGCGTGACCGGCAGCCGGACGCCCGCCACCCGTGACAGCGACTGCTCCCCGTTCACGAAGGGAACGAGCGTGCCGCTGCCGTCGTCGAGGAAGGCGCAGACCGCGGCGTCTTCCTCGAAGGGGTCGATGAGCGCGCTGATAGCTTCCGCCAGCGTGCGCTGATCATTTGCGCCGTGCAGCGGCAGAAGCGCGGCAGCCACGTCGGCGGGCGTGGGCTCACCACGCCGCTCTAGGGGGTCGGCGCCGGCGGTGCCCTGGCCCGTACCATCTGACATATTCACTGTCCCTTAGGAATTATCGGATACTGAACGCAATAGGACAGTGGTCTTCTACGACGAAGCTCAGATGGCAGGCCGTGTCTACCATGCCTACCGGCAGGCAGGCCGTTGCATCGTCAGGCGGCGAACACCCTGTATCCGGCGGAACTCCGCGCCCTCGCAGACCTGTCGCAGCACGAGCGGCGGATCGGCGACGCGGGCTCCGGAGATGATATCGACGCCGAAGTCGAAGAGGACGGAAGACAGCGGCACCGTCGGGCCGATGACGATGACCAGCGCCTCGGGGCGGCAGTAGCCGAGGAGCGGCTCGATCGTGTGATTCACAAATGCCGTGCCCGTGATAGCGACGACCTCCACTTCGGGGATCACTCGCGCCGCTTCCGTCGCCGGCAGGTCGCCGGGACGAAGGCGCAGCTCCAGCACCGATAGCTCCCGAGCGACCTCCCGAAGCTCCGGCACGAACGGGAAGTGCCCCACAAGGGCGACGCGCTTGCCTAGCGCGCGCTCCAGGAGGAGGTCGCGGCCGTTCCGCTCCTCGCAGCGCGACTCGTCGACGTCGAGCAGCGAGTTGACGGCGGCCATGCCCAGCGCGGCATCGATTGGGTCGTCGGAGAGGGCGCGACGCGCCAGCTCGCTGGCGCTGCGACCGGTGAGACGAGCAGCATCGATGACACTAGCGTTTGCGCTACCGGCTGAGGCCAGCGTCGAAGCGAGGCCGCAGTAGCGGCTCCATACGGCGATCCAGTTGCGATTGCTGCGCGCCTCCTGCACGGTCGCGTCACCACTGAGCGAATCAAGGAGGGCTTCGAGGAGGCTCATGGCCCCTCCGACACGGCAGCCGGCGTTTCGGACAGGGAGAGCGGCTTCGCTTGACCGCCCGCGTCGATCCCCAGCGGCACGTAGAGCGCGCAGGAGCCCTTCAGACCGGTTATCAGGAGGATCAGCCCCACGATGGCCGCGACGATGCCGCCCTTCCCTCGGACTACGCCCAGTCCGAGCGCGATAAGAAAGATGCCGACCAATAGGCGAACGGCACGGTCAAGTCCGCCGACATTCCTCTTCATGGCATACCTCCTTCGCCGTCTGCACGGCGCGATCTTACCACTACTACGTCGATCAAGCCTCTTCAGCGGCGGCGGCTCACGCTCTCAAGAGGGATGTCACTTTGGAAATATCAGCAATGATAACGCGATTGTTGTGAGGATTGCCCACACGGAGTCCCTTTTCAAGACCATTATCCAGACAATCGCACCCAAGAAAATGAGCCACGCCTGCCAGCTGACAAGCGATTTGAAGGCGAATTGCAGAGTGACAGCGAGGAGTAAGCCAATGAATCCAGACAGGAATCCCTTAACGACGACTTTGACAATCTTGAGATTCTGTACCCTTGCATGAACATCGGCAAGCGCAATCATAGCGGTCAGCGACGGTGTGAAAATCGCTAGAGTTGCGAAAAGCGCCCCCACAATCACCGCCACATGATAGCCAACAAAAGTCGCCGTGATAAAAACAGGTCCGGGAGTGATTTGGCCCAGCGCGATGCCATCCAGAAATTGCTTCACCGTTAGCCAGCCGTGCGCGTCAACCACTTGGTGCTGAATAAGAGGAATACTGGTAAAGCCTCCGCCGAAGGCAAGCGCGCCAATACCCAGAAAGGTCGTCAGTAGAGCGCGCGTTGACGGCAGGAGCAAACCGAGGCCAAATACCGCTATTACAGGAATAACCGGGATAAAGTCTTTTGCGCTTAATGGCTCACGCTCTAAGGCATCGGGCTCGGAAAGCAGCGTTTCTCCACTTGCCGCTCTTTCACCTTCAAGCTCTCTGGTGAAATAGAACAGGACAAACCCCAGAAGACCGGCAACGAGGATCAGCCAAATGATATTGATTTTGAGAAAGTAGATACCGACAAACGTCGTCAAGCTGATGACAAAACCCTTTATGTCCCTGGCGTCTAATCTCTTGAATACCGATCGTCCCAGTGTCCACGTCGCGTTGACCAACAGCCCGACTACCAGTGCCCCCAGGCCGGCGAACAGCGCTTTGACAAACGAAACGTTGCCAAAACGGAAATATGCCCAGGCCAGCGTCGTCATGGCGACTGTGGCTGGCAGAATATAGGACAAAGGCGCCAGGATTCCGCCCCACAGCTTATGAAGCTTGAACCCTACGTAGCCCATGACACTCACGCCGGTCGCGCCGGGCAAAATCTGCGCCAAGCTCAAGGCGTTCATGAACTCTTTTTCAGATATCCACTCCTTTCGATCAACAAGCGTCTTTTTCATCAGCGCCAAGATCGCCGGCCCACCATAGCCGACGGCGCCGATGTAAAAAGTTGTTTTGCACAAGTCAAAAAGAGTTGGTTTTCTGACCATGACCGGCCTCAGAAAGCGAGTTCGCTCTCTGTGTGACTCCTATGGGCGCCATCCGCTGCAAGGTAGATGTGCTGGTTCCTCACGGCAGCGCCGTCTTCGGCGCCGGCGGCCCGTACCACAGTGCGGTGTGGGAACGCACCACATCGCAGGAGAGTTTCAAGGCTTCGCTTCAGGTTCTGCTGTGAGGCGTACTCGGGGGAGGGCTGACCCGTCGCTGGCGAAGAAGAACTTGCGAGCCCAGAGCGACGCGTAGACCAGCGCGATGAGAACCGGCACTTCGACAAGCGGTCCCACGACCGCCGCCAGCGCCTGCCCCGACTCGATTCCGAACACGCCGATGGCCACCGCTATCGCCAGCTCGAAGTTGTTGCTCGCCGCTGTGAAGGACAGCGTCGCCGTCTCCGGGTAGCGGAAGCGCAGCCGCCACGACATGAGGAAGGACACGGCAAACATGATGACGAAGTACAGGAGCAGCGGTATGGCTATTCGCAGGACGTCCAGGGGCACATCCACAATGTACTCACCCTTGAGGGCAAACATCACAACAATCGTGAACAGCAGGCCGATGATCGCCGTCGGACCGAGGCGTGGCATGAGCACGCCCTCGTACCACTCGCGGCCCTTACTTCTTATGCCCACATAGCGCGTGACCATGCCCGCCAGCAGCGGGATGCCGAGGAAGATGAGGACACTCCTTGCCACCTCCCAGAAGCTGATGTGGACCTCGGAGCCGCCGCCGAACCAGGAGCTGGCAACCGTGACGAAGAAGTAGGCGTACAGCGAGTAGAAGAGCACCTGGAAGACGGAGTTGAGGGCCACCAGCACCGCCGCGTACTCGTTGTCGCCCTCCGCCAGCATGTTCCAGATGAGCACCATGGCGATGCAGCGCGCCAGCCCGACGAGGATAAGCCCTGTCCGGTACTCCGGCTGGTCGGGCAGGAGTAGCCAGGCCAGCGCGAACATGATCACCGGCCCCACGATCCAGTTCTGGACCAGCGATACGCTGAACACCTTCCAGGCCGTCGCCACCTTGCCCAGCTCCTCGTAGCGCACCTTCGCCAGGACGGGGTACATCATCCACAGCAGGCCGACGGCGATGGGGATGGACGTAGTGCCGATGCTGGCCGAGTTGATGCCGTCGGCGACGTTGGGGAAGAGCTTTCCGAGGGCGACGCCGAAGACCATAGTGAGGATGATCCAGAGGGCGAGAAAGCGGTCGAGGATGGAAAGACGTTCGGCGACACGGGGCCGCCCGTCCTCAATGGCGGTCATGGAAGGTGGCCTCCTTTGGGTGGAACCGCTGCGATGAACTGCTCTATGTGGGCCCTGATGGCGTCCCGCACGGCCCGAAACACCGCCGACCGTTTCTCCCCTGAGCCGTCTGCCCGCGAGGGGTCGGGCAGGCTCCAGTGGAGGCTGCGGACGGCGTTGGGGAAGTACGGACACGCTTCACGGGCGTCGTCACAGACTGTGATCACGTAGTCGAACCGCTGCTGCACGTAGTCGTCGACGGACTTGACCCGCTGGCCGCTGATGTCGATCCCCTCCTCGGACATGACTTGGATGGCCAGGGGGTGGAGCTCGCCCGGCTCGGTGCCGGCGCTTGCGGCCTCGAAGGCGCTGCCGCCGAGATAGCGCAGGAAGCCCTCGGCCATCTGGCTCCGGGATGCGTTGTGGGTGCAGACGAAGAGGACGGTTGTGGGCTTCACGGTGCCTCCGGTTGACGCAGCCGACATACCTGCTGCGCACGCCGCCGATCTCCGGACGAAGGCTGCACATCCAGGCCCATCGACGACTCAGCCCGGGTGATAGGTGTAGCAGCGGCCCCACGGACACTGTCAGCCGAACTGCGTGCCGCCGCCCCCGCGTGGGAGAGCCCCCATTCGTCTGCCTCGTTGTTCATGGCGCCTTAAAGACTGCTCAGATATTTAACGAGATATTGGGTATAGTAAATTCCGGCCAAGACGAACACGGACGCTACTCCGTATCTGAGCCACTTCTCCATTATCTGTACCGCCTGGAATGCCTTGCCGATGGCCTGCATGCTGAAAGCGATAAGGACTGCGAAT
>Ga0315285_10007459_pt1 | contig 11232 bp, 12 predicted proteins | sample YL17G09_36_MG_FD_203698 | JGI IMG/M metagenome (GOLD analysis project Ga0315285, IMG submission 203698) | Sediment microbial communities from Yellowstone Lake, YNP, Wyoming, USA - YL17G09_36 | ecosystem: Environmental > Aquatic > Freshwater > Lake > Sediment | place: USA: Wyoming | collected... | reverse complement strand
AGCTGTCTAGGGCGCTAGAAGCTTACAACCTATTACTACTATGATTCTTCATGTGTCGCCCCGATGCCTTTTAGCTCCCGCTCAAGGCCGCGGGCGCACGCCCTACGCGTTCGCGGGGATCACTTCCCGCGGGAGCGCGCGGGGAACGGTTGATAGATCGATTTGTTTCCTTCTCGCTGCTGCGATGTTTGATGTGCTCAAGCCTGGTATGGCATGCATCACCATGGGCTGGTTTGTATTCTGCCTCTCTCCAGGTCTGGCCGCCAAGCAGGAGGATTTTCATGCCCCATGGAGGCTTTACCCACTGGTAGATTTGATTTCAGCTTCAATCTTGATGAGCATATCACTCAGTACACGATCTAAGTATTCAGCAAGCCTCAGTACATCTCCAGCGGTTTTCTTAAAATCCTCTTCATCAAGAAAAGCATGGTAGAAATTAGCATGGAACTTTTCGACCATCTCATATATATTGGCAAATTCTCTGCTATTTTCCCCAAGCCTGCTTGTCATAAATTCTTTAGCGAATCTGCTGGATTCACGATGCTTTGTCGATGGTTTGCCTATCTCTAGAATATAAAGCGCGTTGATAAGACAGGATATAACACCCCACAGCGCCTCGCCCGCCTTCTCTCTATCTCCCGTTTCCATTTCCCACTCGTAATTCTGGAGATAACGAGATGCACGTTCCCTATATTCACGCGCGATTCTTATGATTCTTAGAACGTCATCTTTCATGCTTTAAGATCCTGCATTGAATAAAGACGCTCGACTCCCCCCTCTTTTCTTATAGCTTCTTCAAGCTTTACGGAAATATAAAAGGCCAGAACTAAACCGTATTCCCTAAACATCCTTTCCCAACATTCCTTCGAAATGAAAAGATAATCAACAGAGAGAAGGGAATACAATACAAATTCTATTTCCTTATCTTTAAGACCAGGATAATCGTTTTTATCAGTATCTTCAACCTTCAAGATCCTCCCTTTGACAGTATCACCGCTCTTTAGGGAGTAAGGCATAGAGAGCTTTTGGGAGGGGACATCAAACTTGAAGCTACTTGCGTTTTCTTTTAAGGGATAAGGAACCCCTCCACTCCAAGATGATGTATATTTTGATTCAGCTATCAGAGGCATATTGCAGCCTATTTGCTCTATTGAGTTTAATCTTTCTCTCGACAGGCCAGAACTCGGGCCCGATTGACAACGCGGCATGCAAGACAGGAATTTTCTTCTCAAGCAAGACTTCTATTCCCAAACCGATTGTGATGAGCTAACTGGAGCCGCACCCCTCCTGCACTCTCAGGAGCTGGGACGGCTTAAAGATGAGATATCCCAGACGGACGGCATAGGCGGTCTCCATATATTCGGGGATCTGGAGAATTTCCTTCACTTCTTGTTATACGGAGTCTCCGCTAAAGACGCTCATTATTTGAAGACTGACTCACAGCACTTGGGCTGATGTGGTCAGATGTGGGGCGGCACGCATCATGAGGGGGGATGCTGTCTCTCCATGATGGTTTGTTTTTGCCCCTCTCCAGGTCGGGCTGTCTTCGGTGCTTCTACGCTCTTAGTGTTATGCTTCGTTGTGTGCCGCCCCGGGGCCTTTAGCTCCCGCGTGAGAACGCGAGCGGTTTTCTTAAGCGGCCGCGAGGATCACCACACGCGGGGCGCGTCGAAAACTGTTGATAGATCGATTTGCTTTTCACTACCTGTGCCAACGGACCGGGCGCGAGGGGATACGATACCCCCCTAAGGCCTTTCTTTAGGCCACGATCAGCGACCTGCCGGTCATGGCCTGGGGCTGGGGAATTCCCAGAAGCTGCAGCGCCGTGGGAGCGACGTCGGCCAGAATTCCGTCATGGCGCAAGGCATGCTTTTTGCCATCTTCTATGATGAAAGAGAAGGGAACGCGGTTGGTGGTGTGAGCGGTGTGAGGCTGGCCGCTCTCTTCATCTGTCATCTTCTCTGCATTGCCGTGGTCTGCGGTGAGGAGGACAGCCCCTCCTTGCATCAGAACCTCATCGACCACCCGGCCCAGGCATTCGTCCACGGCTGATACTGCCTGGACGGCGGCCTCAAAGATCCCCGTATGCCCTACCATATCGGGGTTGGCGTAGTTGAGGACTATCAGGTCGTAAACCCCTGATCTGATGCGCCTGATGGCCTCCTCTGTGACCTCGAAGGCGCTCATCTCTGGCTTCTGATCGTAGGTGGCCACCTTGGGAGATGGAATCAGAACTCTGTCCTCGCCCGGGCTGGGTGTCTCTCTGCCGCCGTTGAAGAAGTAGGTTACATGGGCATACTTCTCTGTTTCCGCTATCCTGAGCTGCCTTTTGCCGGCCCGGCTGACCACATCCCCCAGCGTATCGACGAGGTTCAGAGCCGAGAAGGCCACTGGGGCGGGGATGGTGACATCGTACTGGGTCATGCAGGCCAAATGCACACGCAAGGGCTTTCTCGGAAATTCCTGGAAGCCAGGGTCCACAAAGGCCCTGGTGATCTCCCGCGCCCTGTCCGGCCGGAAGTTGAAGACTATGATGCTGTCGTTCTCTATAACCAGACCTTCGGGGTCCACGACGGTAGGCTGGAGGAACTCATCGCTCTCCCCCCTAAAGTAGCCATCCAGGACGGCTTTTTCTGCAGTTGCTGCCCTGTGGCCAACTCCCTGGGTCATGCATAGATATGCCTTCTCCACCCTCTGCCAGCGCTTGTCCCTATCCATGGTATAGTAGCGCCCAGCTACCGTGGCCACCTCTCCCACTCCTATCTGGCCCATCTTCTTCGCGAGCTCCCCGATGTAGGTCAGGGCGCTCTTGGGAGGCACGTCCCTGCCGTCCAGGACGACGTGCACGTAGACCTTCCCGAGATCCCTCTCCCTGGCCATCTCCAGCAAGGCATAGAGGTGCGCCTGGTGGCTGTGGACTCCGCCGTCGGAGAGAAGGCCCAGCAGGTGGAGCCTGCTCTCTCTGGCCTCCTCCATGGCGCGCACCAGAACTGGATTTTGGCCCAGTTCCCCCTCTTTGATGGCCAGGCTGATCCTGGTGTAGTCCTGGTAGACTATCCTTCCTGCGCCCAGGTTGAGGTGCCCTACCTCCGAGTTCCCCATCTGGCCTGGAGGAAGCCCTACATCCAGGCCGGAGCACCCTAGATCAGCGGTGGCATATCTTTTCCATATCTTATCGATATTGGGCTTGCGGGCATGGGCGATGGCATTGCCCTTCAACTCTTGGCTCAGGCCGAAGCCATCCATGACTATAATTGCCAAAGGCTTCATGGCAGTAGCTTCTAGCGCAATCTTTCAATGTATTTAGTAGTGCTCCTTGAAGCCATGCTCGCCTATGAGGGGCACGAAGATGACGCCCATTCGCTCTTCGGTGGAGAAGCCGTTCTTCCTGGTCACTAGGACCAGCTCCTGGTCGCCTGTGCCTACTGGAATTATCATCCTTCCCCCCGGGCTTTTCAGCTGCTGCTTGAGGGGGTCGGGCACGCTGGGCGCGGTGGCAGCCACGCTGATCCTGTCGTAAGGGGCGTGCTCTTGCAGTCCCAGGCTGCCATCTCCTTCCACCATTACTACATTAAAAGCACGAACCTTCTTCAGGTTCTCCCTGGCTGCGGCCGCCAGCTCAGCTATGCGCTCCATTGAATAGACCACTCCCGAAGGGCCAACCAGATCGGCCATCACTGCCGCATGATAGCCGCTTCCTCCGCCCACCTCCAGAACGGTCATCCCATCTTCTAGGTCCAGGAGGTCGCACATGATGGCCACCATATGGGGAGCAGAGATGGTCTGCCCCCATCCGATGGGCTGAGGGGAATCCTCATAGGCCCTGGAGCGCAGCTGCTCGGGCAGGAAGAGCTCTCTTGGAACCCTGGCCATAGCCTCGATCACCCGATCGCTTATCCTGCCTCGCATGCCCTCAAGGAGCTCCTCTCTTCTCATAGCTCTCTCCCCCACACTCTGAGAATATCCTTGGCCTCAGCCGTCTGTGCAAAGCCTTCCTTGCGAAGTTTGATCTTGACCACCCTAAACCTCACCCCCTCTATCTCCCTCTCCTCACCCACTGTAAAGGGCTCGTCTCCAGGAAATAGGGGCTGCAGGGATCTGGTCCGGCCCTTCCTGAATACTGAGACCTTAACTGTGACTTGGTCTATACTCCTAGCCCATGCGGTCTTCAGGTCTGCGGCCATGGCCCTCTCTACCCGGCGGTCCGTCTCCAGGCTGGTGATCTCGGCCAGCACCACATCCCTCTGCCCGTCGTCCACCAGGAGCTCTTGACCGATATAGAGCATCTCCTGCGCCGGGACCTCTATGATGTGGGGCTGGGATTGGCCTGCATTGCTGACGATGACCTTTATGCTTGTCCGCTTGTCCCTTGCAAGCTGCACAGGGTGGACCGCTGAGCAGACCTGGCAGCGAGCTAGGTTTTCTCGCCCGGATTTGATCGCGGAGTGCTCTGTGTCATCCTCGCAGAAGGGGCAGAAGAAACGATCTCCGGTCATGATTGATCGTAAGCACTGCAATAGTATTAAAAAGTGACCGCAAGCTATGGTAATTTGGAGCTCACAGTGAAGTTTCTCCGGCTGTGATGATCATGTCACTTTTTTTATTAAATTTATAAAAACTTTATAGGATGCTTATTTATTCCAATTTTCTGGAAAAATTTTTAAGTAAGAGAGACAACTTAAATATCATGAGAGAAGTGCCTGAGCGTGGTCTGAGCTTTCGGGATGACGATCTCGAGGAATGCTATAGCATTGCTGAAAGCATGCTGGAAGAGGTACATTCCATCAAGTCCGCAGGCAGGAATCTGGATAGATCCTCAAATGGCAGGCACAAGGGAACCCTGAAGAGGCTGCTAATGAGACAGATAAGGATGGCCAGGCGGAGTGATCTCTTGAAGTGACGTCTCTGGTGCGAAGAGAAAATAGATCTGTTTTTTATTTTAATGTCAGAAAATTTCTTCTAAAATTCCCCGTTTTTAATTTTTAAATATTGTTTATTTTAATGTTCCCGCCATAACCGAATCTTTTGATAAATATATTATTTATATAGATATTATGCTGAAGAATAAGAGCTTATTAAATACAGGTGTATCTCATATCCAAATAGTATAATTATTTTAGTTATGCCGAAGCGGTCCCACAATGAAAAACTATATATATACTAATTTTGTAAGAATCTATCTGTGAACTCCAGAGGGAACATGAGCCTTCACCTCTCCAGTGAGCTGGAGAAGGATCTGCGCAAGCTCAACTACATGTTGCAGTCTGCCCACAGGAGTTCCATCGACATCAAAAACAGCTACGATTTCTATGTCCTGGCCCTCAAAGAGTTCAACAAGGAGAACTTTGCCGATGCCTACCTCTACTACGACAGGTCCAGATATGAGCTGACTGCCGCCATCAACGATGCCAAGATAAAAATTCGCGGCTCACGGTTCTGCAGCCTGAAAACCATCTCTTACTTCTTCAAGCTCTATGGATTGTATGCCCTTATATTCGGGGTGCTGGCTACCTTCTTCTTTGGCTACCTGATCTATCGCTACTCTGAGCTGAGCATCCAGGAGGTGCCCCTGTGGGCCTCCTTCTTTGCCGGGCTGGGCTCCTCGGCGCAGATCCTTTCCGGAATTGTGGACGATCTGCGAAGGGAGGGCATTGTGACCCGCTACAAGCGCGTCTGGTATATGACCATTCCCTTGCTCAGCATGATCTTTGGCTATATGGCCTACCTGCTCTTCAGCTCCGGGCTGATAGCCTTCAACGTCAACTCTCAGAGCAGAACCTTTTCCACCATGTTCGTCTGCTTCATCGCCGGCTTCTGCACCAACTGGTTCATCAACAGGCTTTCCCAGCTCTCCCGAGATCTGTGAGCTGCCGTAGCGGATCGATCCCAGCGCCCATTGTCCCTTCTGCTGGAATCGATGAGTTCAGCGGCCCGCCTTGCCGATGCTATCTTTATGTTCTTATGAATAATAAAGTAGTAAAATGTATATACTATTATTACCACATTTACAGGAAGTGGAGCTGAAGGGCGATTCATCGGCCTCTCCTGGAGAGCTGGAAGGGGATTTAAAAAGACTCGAGCATAAGATTGAGGCAGCCCATTGCAGCTCCATCGAAGTGAAAAAGAGCTTTGATTCTTTCACCCTGGCAGTCAAGGAGATGGCCAAAGGCAACAAGCTAGAGGCCTATCTGCAGTACCAGCATGCTCTGTACGAGCTCACCAGCTCATTGAATCAGTCTAAGCTCAAGGTGGGACGCCTCAGCCTGCACAGCCCAAGAACCCTTTCCTTCTTCTTCAGGCTCTACGGACTATATGCCGTGAGCTTCGGCATCTTGTCATCCGTCTTTTTTGCCCTCATGATATATGCCTATGCGGACTTCAGGGTCCTGGACATCCCCCTGTGGTCCTCTTTCTTCGCCGGGCTGGGCTCCTCAGCCCAGATCCTCTCCGGAGTTTCGGACGACCTGCGCCGGGACGGTATGGCCACAAGGTACAAGCGCCTCTGGTATATGACCATCCCCCTGCTGGCAATGACCTTCGGCTATATGGCTTATCTTCTTTTCAGCAGCGGCTTGGTGGCCTTTAACGTCAACTCCGAGAGCAGCATCTACTCGACAATGCTATTCTGCTTCCTGGCTGGCTTTGCCACCAGCTGGCTGATCAACAGGCTATCGGCCCCGTCCAGGAACCTATGAGGAATCCCGGAAACCCTCATGAACCTCAAGACGGGGGGCTCATGCCCGAAGAATGTAAATCGACATGCGGTTTGAGACTTACATGGGCCACCCCCATGAGGCGTGGCCTCATACATGGAGGGATGAAAATCGATATCTTTGGCCTGATTTTCATGAGAATGTCGGTTGAGTCTTGCTCTTGCCTCCATATGCCTTCAAGTGGGGTATGGGCAAATCAGAGGTCATTCAAGGAATCCTCGTCTTGGTTGTGAACCTCTAATTCAGTTTGAATTTTTATAATGCCATCTATTTTCCCATTCCCTTCGCCAGGATTGATGTGCTCAAGCTTGGTATGGCTCGCATCACTGGAGGGCTGTCTGTCCATGCTAATTCGTTTCGGCCTCTCTCAGATCTGCTGTCTTCGATGCCTCTCCCCCACACAGAACGACTCACTATTATACTTCTTCGTATGTCGCTCCGGAGCCTTTAGATCCCGCGCGAGAACGCGGGCAGTTCCCCTAAGCGGTCGCGGGGATCACCATATGCGGAGGCGCGTCGAAAACGGTTGATAGATTGATTTGCTCTTCATTCCCGGCGCCGGCGGGCCCCGGAGGAGAGGAGCATCCCTCCAGAAACCACGTCTGATAACGCCTGGATAGGATGATAAGAGGGTGTTGTCTGGTATAGGAGGATATAGACCCCTTTTTCCCATGTTGCTACACCCCAAGTGGAAATAGGACTTATGTAAAACAACCTATTGTTGGCTCACGACCACTCGCCATGTCTTTTCTGTACTCCTGGAGAGAATACGGCCAAGATAAGAGGTCAGCTCTGTATAGCTATGAAGTTATAAAAACAAAATTTGGACTATGGCCTTCCCGCTCACCTTCGCAGCCGCTTGAAGGCTTTCATTACCACGATGGGCAGGATCAGCAAAGCTGCAAATTTAGAGAGCATCCACATCAACCTCAGCGGCAGCGTGACCAGGCCCCACATCAACTTGAACAATCCCCAGAACATCTTCAACCCCACTTGTCCTTTTCTTTTTTAACAGCAATTTCAGCTTCCAGTTACCTATTTGGGGCCTCTTGCAATTTATCTCTTATGGTCGCCGAAGGCTCCTTTGGCGCTATTCCCTCCCTAGAGCGGCTACTGCATCATCTTCAGCTCTTCCAGAGCCGTCTCGACCTTTTTGCTCATCTTCCCGAGCTTCTCCTCGCGGGTCTCCAGGGCGATAAGCCTCTCTTTGGCCATCCTTGAGGTCTCGACGGGTGCCGGTCCGCCGGTCACAGATCGCAGGCCCACGTTGGACCTCGGATCCAGGGCCTCCTCCAGATCCTCCGATCCAAAGCCGCTCTGGCTTGGCAGAAGTCCCGCCAGCTCCCGGGCAGCATCGTCAATGTCCTGCATTCTCGGCCTTGTCCCTCGGGCCGCGAGCATTGCCACGATCTGATGGGCAGTGCGAAATGGCATGCCCGTCTTGCGCACCAAGGAGTCCGCCAGCTCAGTGGCCGTGGAGAAGCCCTCGCCTGCCATCTTCTCGAGCTTATTGAGGTCGAACCTCATGGTGACGAGAGCGCCCTGCAGGACGCGCACAGAGCTCCTTGTCCAGTCCACAGCCCTCCACAGGTGGGGAGTTACCTCCTGCAGGTCGCGGTTGTAGCTCATGGGCAGGGCCTTGCAGATGGAAAGGCCCGAGACAAGGCTGCCCAAGACAGAGCCTGTCCTGGCGCGGGCCAGCTCTGCAGTGTCGGGATTCTTCTTCTGGGGCATAATCGAGCTGGTGGAGGCGAAGGCGTTGTCAAGCTCCACGTATCCGAACTCCGGGGCGGACCACAGGATCATCTCCTCCGCGAGGCGGCTCAGGTTGACCATAAGGATGGATAGATCTGCGAGAGCTTCCAGGATGAAGTCCCGGGCAGAGACGGCGTCCATGCTGTTCTCCACCAGCCCGTCAAATCCCAGCAGCTGGCAGGTTCTGTGCCGGTCTATCTTGAACCCCGTGGAGGCGAAGGCTGCAGCACCGAGCGGGCTACAGTTGATCCTTCTGTAGGCATCCTCCAGCCTGTCCATATCCCGCAGAAAAGCGTCGGCATGGGCCAGGAGGTGATGAGCCAGGGTGGTGGGCTGGGCATGCTGCGTGTGGGTAAATCCGGGAATCACAGAATCGATGTGCTCCTGGGAGATGCAAACCAGGGCTTCGATCATTGCCAGAAGCTCCTCCATCAGCCTCAGCATCTCCTCCCTCAGGGCCAGGCGCAGGCAGGTCGCCACCTCATCGTTTCTGGACCTCCCGGTGTGCATCCTCCCCCCCAGGGGGCCGACCCGGGCGAGCACATAGGTCTCGATGGCCTCGTGCACATCCTCCCCCTCTCCCAGATCCTCCTGCCGGAGCTGGCCTAGCACCTGCAGAATCCGGGTGCACTCCTCGAGGGTAATCCAGCCCTGCTCCTTTAGCATGATCAGATGGGCCCTGTCCACCAGCAGGTCGGCCTGGAAGATCCTTCTGTCCGCCTCCCGGGAAGACAGATAATCCAAAACCTCCCCGGAGATCTCCCCCAGCCTGGAGTCGCGAAGCATATCAGGTTGTATAGCTGGCGTTTATATCTACGTATTCATGGGTGAGGTCGCAGCCGAAGCTGCGGGCGCTGGCCGCGCCGAGGCCGAGGTCCACATGGAAGACCAGATCCTGGCCTCGCATGATCCTCTTAGCCTGCTCAAGGACGCCATCCATTATCCTTCCCCTCTCCACCAAAAAGACCTTCATGCCGCCGCCCTCCAGGATCAGAGTGATCTTTTCCTGATCCACATCCGCACCAGACCTGCCTACGGCGGCCAAGATCCTCCCCCAGTTGGGATCGGCACCGTAAACGGCGGCCTTGACAAGGTTGCTCCTGGCTACGGCCCTGGCCGCTGCCCGGGCATCTTCTTCTGTTTTTGCGCCCAGGATCCGAGTTTCAAAATACTTGCTTGAGCCCTCCCCATCTCTGGCCATCATCCTGGCCAGCTCTATGCAGACATACCTCAGAGCCTCGCGGAAGGCTTCCTGGTCGCAGCTCCTCTGGCCGGTGGCCGTGAGCAGAACCATGTCGTTGGTGCTGGTGTCGCCATCCACAGTTAGCATATTGAAGCTGTCTTCGACTGCATCGGCCAGACAGCCCTTTAGCTCCGCTAGGGTGAGGATGGCGTCAGTGTACAGGAAGCAGAGCATGGTGGCCAGGTGGGGCTCGATCATTCCTGCGCCTTTGACAATTCCTGCCACATGGAATCCCTGGTGCTCGACGGCTATCTCCTTTACCTTGGTGTCTGTGGTCATTATGGCCCTGGCCGCCTCCTGGCTGGCCTGGGGAGAGCTGGTCAGCCTGCCTTTTGCCTGCTCGAATAGCCGGGATATAAGAGGCATGTCCATGTACCTGCCAATCACTCCCGTGGAGGCCACGGCAATGTGGCGTCGATCGACGCCCAGGAGGTCGGCCATCAGGTCGGCCATGGCCCGGGCATCCTCGACGCCCCTGTCGGCCGTGAAGGCATTGGCACAGCCGCTGTTGGCTATTGAGCCTTCCAGCGTGCCTGCACGCAGGTGCTCCGCCGTTACCTCTAGAGGCGCCGCCCGCACCTTATTGGTGGTGAACATTCCCGCTGCAACGCCACTGGCAGCGATCAGGGCCACTCCGTACTTGCCCTCCTTTACCCCTGCCGCTCTGACTCCACTGACAGCGCAGATCCCGCCCTCAATCCTCAACATGTCTCAGCCCCAGGCTGGAGATGATATCTCCTCTGGTGACTATCCCCACCAGGCGGCCCTCTTCGACCACTGGCAGACGGTTGATCCTGTGGCGGGTCATTATGCCGGCCGCCTCCTCGATGGAGTCCTCCGGGCTCACCTCGTGCACATTCCTGCTCATGACCTCCCGCACCTTCTTCGTGGAGAGATCATCGATTGCGGAATGCATGCGCTCCCACTTCACCAGGTCCCGAAAGGGCACCTCGAAGATCTCAAAGGGGCTGGGAAGCCACAGTCCGCCTTCATCCTCCCTTGCGAGGAGGCGGAGCAGGTCGGACTCGGAGACTATTCCCACCAGCCTCTCCCCGTCCAGAACCGGCATGCCGCTGATCATGTCCTCGCGCAGGGTTCGGGCCGCATCCGTCACTGAGGCGTCTGCCTGGCAGGTGACGGGCTTGACGTTCATCACATCTCTTACTATCATTCCTGTCCTCCTCCTAGGGAGCCAGGCCGGGGAACCAGAGTCCTGACCTCTCATCCAGGCCGGCCATGAGGTTCATGTTCTGGATAGCCTGTCCGGATGCGCCTTTCACCAGGTTGTCGATGGCAGATATCACCACTATCCTGTCTCCGCCCAGCTCTGTCTCGAAGTTTATGTCGCAAAAGTTGGAGCCGCGAACGGAGCTGAGCTTGGGCATCCCTTGGGCCATCCTGATGAAATGGGCATTCTTGTAGAACTCCTGGTAGATCCCTGCAATCGCGGCTCTGTCCTGTACGGTCTCGAGGGCATCAGCTTTGACGAAGACGTGAGCAGTAGTGAGGATGCCACGCACG
>Ga0315285_10007458_pt1 | contig 11232 bp, 3 predicted proteins | sample YL17G09_36_MG_FD_203698 | JGI IMG/M metagenome (GOLD analysis project Ga0315285, IMG submission 203698) | Sediment microbial communities from Yellowstone Lake, YNP, Wyoming, USA - YL17G09_36 | ecosystem: Environmental > Aquatic > Freshwater > Lake > Sediment | place: USA: Wyoming | collected... | reverse complement strand
AGTGCAAAAACCCTTGTAATCTCATTTTTCATTTCTCTTCATCTGACTGACATTCATTTACTCTCTCTGACATTCTTTTACTCTCTCTATCGCTCCCTGTCTCTTTCTCTCTAACGGGTGCTGGTTTCGTTCTAGTCCTCTGAAAAAAAAACAAAAAAGTTTCAAGTAAAAAAGAAATCAAGTTCTCTCTCTCCAAATAAAAAAATCGTTCTTCAAACCATCCCTTCCACCGCGGCCCTCACGGCCTGCACCGCCTCCCTCAGGTCGCCCTCGCCCTTGGCCGCGGCCGCGGCGCGCCTCACCAGGTCCGCGAGGTCGGCGGGTACGGGCGTCGATGGAGAAGCGGCGTCTCCTCCTTCTCCGCCGCCGCCCTTGCCTTCCTCCTCGAGCTCGGCCGCGAGCGCCGCGGCCCTCGCCACCACGGGCTCCGGCAGACCCGCCAGCCTCGCGACGTTGGTCCCGTAGCTCTTGGGACAGGCCCCGCGCACGAGCTTGTACAGGAAGGTCACGCGCGGGACGGAATCAGGGCTCTGGCCGTCGCCGTCGTCGACGCGGCAGGCCATGTGCATCGGCAGCGCGCCGCCCCTGGCGACCGCCAGGCCCGATGAGGGAGCCGAGGAGCGCCCTCGCTCCTCCTCCGCGCCGGCGGAGGCGCCGCCGCCGCTGAGCGAGTGGTAGTGCGTCGCGAACAGGCCCCTGCAGCCCGTCCCCAGCGCCAGCGAGTCCAGCACCGCCCCGGCGATCGCGGCGCCGTCGGCCGTCGCCGTCCCGCGCCCGAGCTCGTCGAGCGCGACGAGCGAGTTGACGGTGCCGCGCCGCAGAGGAGCGGCGGCCTCCTGCAGCTCGACCAGGAAGGTCGACGCGCCGGCGAGCATCGCGTCGCGCGCGCCCCCGGCGCGCACGAACACCGCGTCGACGGCCGTGAGCTCGAACGACGCGGCGGGCACCCAGGCGCCGGCGTGCGCGGCGAGGGCCGCCAGGCAGACCTGGCGCAGCAGCGTCGACTTGCCTCCCATGTTGGGCCCCGTGAGCAGCACAAACGGCGGCGTCGCCGCGTCCGAATCCTTTTCCTTGCTTCCGCCGCCGAGGGACACGTCGTTGGGCACGAAGGTCGACGAGGACGAGAACGACGAGTCGCCGCCGTGGGCGGCCGAGGAGGAGAGCAGCAGGGCCTCGGCGGCCGGGTGCCTCAGCGCGACGGCGCGGAGCGACGGCGCGGCGGCGGAGGGGGAGGAGCTCCTGTCGTCGTCCCCTCCTCCCTCCGCGCCTCCAGACCTCGTGACGGGGGGGAGCACCTTGGGCCTGCACATCGGCCCGAACGCGCCCCCGGCCTCCGCCGCGGCCGCCAGCGACAGCAGCGCGTCGAGCGTCGCCGCGGCGTCGGCCACGGCCGTCCACGCTGCGGACCTCGCGCCGAAGCGCGCCAGCAGGCCCCGCAGGACGCCGGCCAGCGCGGCCTCCCGCTGAGCGAGCACCGCCTCGCGCTCCGACACGAGCCCGCGGAGCGCCGGCGAGACGTAGCGGCGGAACCCCTTCCGCTGGGCGACCAGAGAGTAGTCCGCGGGCACCTTGGTGGCGTCGGGGACCTCGAGCACGTGCGACTCTTTGCCCAGAGAGACCAGCGCCGCGGAGCGGCACCGGAGCGCCGAGCGCTCGGCGTCGAGGTGCGCCGCCAGCGCCGCGTCGGCGGCCGCGAGCGCGTCGTCCGCGGCGTCGACGGCGGCGTCGGCGCCGCGGCTCGCCGGCGAGACGCGCCCGGCCTCGGCCGCGGCCCTCCAGTCGGCGGCGCCCTCGAGCTCGCGCAGGGCCGCGTCGGCCGACGAGAGCAGCGGCGAGCTCGACAGGGCGCGGAGGACGCCGTCCGCGTCGGCGCGCTCCGGGCCCGGCAGCGAGCGGATCTCGGCCAGAGCGTCGAGCGCCAGGCGCAGGCCCCTGAGCGCGCCGGCGAGGGCGAGCACGCGCCTCTTGGCCGCGTCCTCGTACAGGACGACGCCCGCGGCGTCGCGGCCGATCCCTCCCCCGCCGACGGCGGCGGCGGCGGCGGCGGCCGCGGCAGAGAGCCTCGCCAGCGACCTCTCGAGGTCGCCGCTCCCGGCGAGCGCCGCCCGGGCCTGGTCCGCGGCGGCCCTCGCGGAGGTCAGCAGCGTCTCGACCGCGTCCTGCCTCTTGGAGATGGCGCGCGGGCAGCCCAGCGGCCGGCAGAGCCAGGCGCGGAGGCGGCGCCTCCCGGGGGGGGACACGCAGAAGTCGAGCGCCGAGAGCAGCGTGCCGGCGGCGCCGCCGGCGCCGTTGGCGAGCACCTCGAGGGCGTCGAGGGCCGCGCCGTCGACGGCCAGGGGCGGGAGGGACTCGTGGAACGGGGAGAGGGAGGGAGGGGGAGGGGAACGAGGAGCTCCTCCTTCGCCCTGCTGCTGCTGCTGCTGCTGCTGCGACGAGAGGACCTCCTCGGCGTCGCGCGCGCTCGGCGCGTCGGCGCACGGCAGCCGCTCGAGCCGCCGCAGCCCGAGCACGGCGGCGTCCAGCTTGCAGTCGCGTAGGAAGGCCGAGGCCGCGGCGAGGGCGGCCAGAGCGGCGGCGGCGGCGGAGGAAGCGTCGGTCCCCTCTCCTTGCAGCGAAGAGGCGAGGCGCTCGACGAGCGCCGGGCGGGAAGGAGAAGAAGACGAACAAGCCGACAAGTACGCGGCGTCGACGGCGTCGAGCGCGGCCCCGGCGTCGCTCGGCGCGTCCAGCTCGTTGACCCGCACCCCTCCGCCTCCTCCGCCCCCTGCGCCGTTGCCGCAGAGGAGGAGCGCCCTGCGGGTGACCGGCGCGAGCGTCGTCGCCGGCACGGGCGACACACGCGACGAGGGCGCGCACGAGGACGCCCCGCCGCTGCCGCGCGGGACGACGACCTCAACAGGCCGCAGCTCGGCAAGCAGCGCGCGCAGCCTCGGGCGCGAGGCCGAGTCGGCCCATCCCCCCACGGAGACGCGGCCCGTGGCGGCGTCGAAGCAGGCGGCTCCGATGATGGTGGTCGCGGAAGCGTCTTCGGAGTCGACGTCGCCGCCGTCGGCGGTGGCTCCGGCGCCGCTCGCGCCGCGCTCGTCGCTCCTCGGCGGCGAAAACTCGACCAGTGCCAGGACGTTGGCCGCGTCGGGCGAGCTCACGAGCATCTCCGGGTCCGTCAGCGTCCCGATCGTCAGCACGGAGACCACGTCGCGGTTCACCACGTTGACCTTCTGCAGGCCCTTCCGCTTCCGCTCCTCGTTGCGCGCCGCGAGCGCCGCGGGCGTCTCGGTCTGCTCGACGACGACCACCCTCAGCCCGGCCCGCGCGAGCTTCTCGGCGTACGGCGCGTAGCTCGCCTCGGGGAACCCGCAGTGCGGCTGCTCCTTTGCCTTCATGTACTGCAGCCCCAGGACGTCGGCGCCGACGTGCGCGTCCATCTCGAACATCTCGTAGAACTTCCCCATCTTGAACAGCAGCACCGAGTCGAAGTTGGCGGCCTTCAGCTCCCACCACTGGCGCTGCGCCTCGGTGACTTTCGCGGCCTTGAACCACCCCGGGGGGATGCGCAGGGTTCGCGGGGAGTAGTTGAGGTCTCCCGGCTTCAGGCCCGAGGCGTCGCGGACGCTCCCGGGCTGGAGAAACGGGAAGCGCTCGGCGTCGCGGGCGGAGTAGCGGGCGGCGGCGTCGCTGCCATCGGCGGCGCCTTCGTTCTCTCCGCCCGCGGCGGCGGGCGTCGCGGGGGTCCGCGCCGCGAACGGAGTGGCTGCGGCGAAGGCGGCGGTGGGGGTGGCGGGGTTCTTTGCGGCGAAGGGCGTGGCTTTCGCGGCAGCGGGAGGGCGCGGGGGAGCGGCCTTGGCGGCGGCGGGGGCGGAGCGGCCCTTTTTCTTCGGCGGCGACGGCTCCTCCTCGGACTCGTCTTCTTCGTCGACGTCATCCTCGGAGTCATCATCCGATCCTTCGTCGTCGTCCTGTCGGAGGATTTGTTTTTTTTAACGATGAGATAACGAGTGGGAAGAAAACGGTGTTGAAGCGGGGAAGTTGCGACGACAACCTCTCTCATCTCGCTTCCCTCTCTCGTTTCCCTCCCTCTTCTCTCCCCCTCCCGTCCAACTCACGTCTTCGGTCTCCTCCTGCGCCGCCGCGGCCTCGGAAAAGTCGGATTCCGAGCTCGAGTCGTCGTCGTCAGAGCCGTCTTCTTCTTCTTCATCCGAGTCGTCGTCGCGGACGACGGCGCGCTTGCGGGCGGCAGCGGCCGCGGCGCGCCGGGGCCTCTTGCCGACGGCGACGGGGGCGTCTTCCTCTTCTTCCTCCTCGGAGGCGTCTTCAGCGGCGGCAGCGGCCTTCTCAGCAGGAACAGCCGCCGCCGCCGCCTCCTTCTTGGCCTTCTTGGGCGCCGGACGCGCGGCGCGCTCTTCTTTCGGGAGGCGAGGCGGGAGAGCAGCAGCAGCAGCAGCAGCAGCAGCAGCAGCAGCAGCGGGAGCGAGAGGGCGGGTCGCCGCGTCGGCAGAGACGGTCATCGTCGCCGCCGTCGTCGTGCCCTCGGCACCCGACCTTCCCTTGGCCGGGGCCTCGATTTCCATCGCCGAGGCCTTCATGGGTCCGTCTTCGGCCTGCGATTGAGTAAGTGAGTAGCGAAGAACGAGTCGAAGGAAGGAAGAGAGTGAGAACCGAGAGAGAGGCGGAGATTGAGATGGCAGACGCATTCGAAAATCGCTCGCGTCCCTGGTCGAGAGCATCGGAAAGCGCTCGCTCGCGCGAGGGGGTGCGGGCTCTCGTCGTCGGCCCGTTGTCTTCTCTCCTGCTCCGATGCGTCTCCGCGCTCGTGTCGGTGATCGACAGGGCATTGAAATCGGGGCAAAGAGTGAGAGCGCGAGAGACGGAGAAGAGAGGCGGTTTCTCCTTCTTCCGCTTGAAACCGCAACGACGGCGAAACACACAGACCTTTGTCTCCGCAGCCGCAGGGGCACCCGCGGCAGCGACGGCGGCCGGCCTCGCCCCGAAGAAGGCCGAGATGGAGCGCTGCCCCGGAGGGGGCGGCCCGCTCTTGCGCATCCTCGGCGCGATGTTGGAGAAAAAGAGTGGACGCGAGACTGGAGTTTTGAGGTGAGAGAGCTCGAAAAAAAATTTGATGGGAGTCGAAAACTCAACGTCAGCTTCCACTTTTTTTTTGGTTTTTTCCTTGGAACTCCCCATCTTCCTATTCCTCGCCTTCCTCTTCCTCAACCACGCTTCTTCTCTATGTGTCTCGCACCTCCGAAGGCCGCCCCGGCGGCGTTCCTCGATGAGGCTAGCGGAGGCCTCCGCAGGCGGGGAAAGGCCACGCTCGCTGCCGCAAGGGACGCGGCCGTCGCCGTGGCCTCGGCCCCGTCTGCCGACGCCCAGCCGTGCTTTGACGTCCCTGGCGTCGCCGAAACTCCCCAGCAGCCTGCGGCGCCAGAAGAGCCCGCTCCTTCGCTATTCAACGACCTTTTGTGCCTCAAGACGATGTGGTTCCAGAAGCAGACTGGCTCCACCCACGAGGAGAGGCTTTCGAGCTTCTACGCTCCTCAGGCGGAAGCATGTGAGTTTTTCGTTTGCGATTCGGCAGAGCAAAAGGGCACCTTGATGACGACGTCGGCCCCTCCTTCTATCTCCGCCTTGCCTGAGCCTTCGCATGCTCGCGCTAATTACGCGAGCAATCTGATTGATTCTATTCTGTTTTATCTATGGATTGAAAGAGGGAGAGACGAGAGCAAAGAGAGTGGCACGTGATCGAGAAAAGGCACCAAAGAGAATAAGTTTCGCGAAGGGAGCGAACGGGAGATTCGCTCCCTTCGCTCTTTTCGACCTCGACTTCGACCTCTCGCTCTTCTCTTTTTCCCGCCTTTTCCCTCCCGCTCTCGCCCTTGGCTCTCGCTCTCGCCCTTTTCGCCTAGCTCCCCCGCCCTCTTCTTCTTTGATCTTCTTTCCGACCTCTTCGAACAATTCCCCCTTCTCTTCTCTCTCTACCCTCTCTTTCTCAAAAAAACACCCATCATCACCCCTCTATCTCTCAGACGACGCCTTCCGCTCCCGCTTCCTGTGGGCGCGCAAGCCGATGCTCGCCGCCGCCGCGGCCCGCCTCTCCTGCGGCGGCTCGCTGCCGCCCCCTCGCTCGCTCGTCTGGTGAGATTGTTTCCTCTCTTTGCATTTCTTTAAAAAGCTCTCCCTCCTTCCTCCTCCACTCTCACACCACGCGCCTCTCTCTCTTCAAAAAAAAACTTTAAAAAAGGGTCGACCTCGGAGGCGGCACGGCCTTCAACGTGCAGAGCATGCTTTCCTACCTCCCGCTCGAGTGCTTCCGTGCCATCTACGTCGTCGACCTCGCTGCGCCTCTCTGCGAGCAGGCGCAGCGCAAGGTCGACACTCTCCCGGGATGGAAGGGCGTCGTGCACGTCGTCCACGGCGACGCGACGACGTTCGTTCCCCCGACTTCCTCCTCTCCGGAAGGATCCGGCCTGGGCTCCGTCGACCTCGTGACCTTCTCGTACTCGCTGTCGATGATGCCGCCGTTCCTCGACGCGGTCGACCACGCCGCGGCGCTGCTCAAGCCCGGGACTGGGTGCGTTTTGTTTCGATTTCTGTTTTTTTGTTCCGGCAGAGAAAAGTCGACGAGAGACGTCTCGAAAGAAAGAACCCAAAAACTCACTCCCTCTCTCTCTCCGACAACCAAACCACAGGATCATCGGCGTCGCCGATTTCTACGCCGCGGCCAAGCGCGACCACCCTCACCGCGCCATGTCCTGGGCCCGCCGCTTCTTCTGGGCGGCCGTCTTCGATACCGACGGCATCTCGGTGGGCCCGGAGCGCCGCGCGGCGCTCGACCACCGCTTCGAGCGGCTCTGGGAAGAGAACGGCGAAGGGGGCATCCCGTACGTGCCCTACCTGCGGGCTCCCTGGTACGCCTGGGTCGGGAGGGCCGAGAGGGGAGGGGGCATCGTCGCCGCCGGTTCCTGCCCCGCCGTCGCCGCCGCCGCGGGCCGCGCCTTCGCGCTCCAGCGGCGGCACGTCGAGCCGGCCCCCGAGGCCCCCTCGGCGTTCCCGCCCACGTTCCTGTACACCATGTCTTGGGAGGACCCCCGGGCCGACGAAGAGGTCCTCAGGCTCGAGCCGGGGTGCCGCCTGCTGACCCTGACCTCCGGCGGAGACAATTCGCTCACGGCCCTGCTGTCCGGGGCGGCGCAGGTCGTGTCGGTCGACGTCAACCCCGCGCAGTCGGCTCTCCTCGAGCTCAAGGCGGCCGCGCTGCGCTCGCCGGCTGGCGCGCTGTCCTACGACGACGTCTGGAAGCTGTTCGGCGAGGGGAGGCACTCGGAGGCCCCGAGGCTCTACGAGCGGTCGCTGGCGCCGCTGCTGTCGCAGTCGGCGCGGTCGTTCTGGGCGCCGAGGCTCCACTACTTCGACCCGAAAACCCGCGGGCTCTACTTCCAGGGCGGCATGGGCAAGCTGGTCGCCGCGATCCACGTCGGCGCCAGGATGCTGGGCCTGGGCGGCTGGCTGCGCGAGATGGCCGACGCGCCGACGCTGGGGGCCCAGGTCCGCGTCTGGGAGGGCGCGTGGCCAGTCCGCTTCTTCTCGCGCGCGCCGGCCCCGCTCGTCGACCTGATGGCCTCGGCGCTCGCCTTCGTGCTCTTCAACAGGGTCGTGCTGTGGTTCGGGGCCGGCGTGCCCTGCGCGCAGTACGAGATGATCGAGCGCGACGACGGCGAGAGGCTTTCGGCCTACGCCGCGCGCGCGCTCGGCGGCGTGGCGACGCGGACGCACCTCAGGGCGGACAACTATTTTTACGCCTCCTGCCTCCGCGGGAGCTACCTCAGCCCGGAGGAGGGCGGGTGCTGCCCCGGGTGGATGACGAGGGAGGGGGTGGCGCTGCTGCGGTCCGTGGACGAGGAAGCCGAGAGGGGGAGGGAGGAGGAGAGGCTGTCCGAGGCGCTGCCCGCCGCTTCTTCTCGCTCGTCGGCGTCGCGCGCTCTCGGGAGGACGGGCAGCGGCTCCGGGCCCGCGGGGCCGCGCGCGAGCCTGCGCGTCATCGACAGGCTCGACGTCAGGTCGTGCACCTTTCTGGACGCACTGAGGAGCGGTTTCAGGCCTGACCGCGTCGTGTTGATGGACCATGTGTGCGCGTCTTCTTTTTTCTGTTTTTATCCTTTTCTGCTCCTCTTCCGCGAGTTTTCTTCCTCTTCTTCTTTCTTGTTCTTCTTCTTTTCTTCTTCTCATCTCACCTCCAAAACAATCCGCCCTACGAACAACAACTAAACGAAAAAAACCAACCCTCCGCAGCGACTGGTGCGACGAGAAGTACGCCAAGGAGCTCGCCGCGGCCCTGCGCGCCGCTGTGCCGCGCGGCGGCCGCATCATCTGGCGCTCGGCGTCGCTGCTGCCGTGGTATTCTCCGATCCTCGCCGACGTCGGAGGCTTCGACGTTTCCAGAGTCGCCGGCGCCGACACGGCCGAGGGGGGGTACATGGACAGGGTGAACATGTACGCGTCGTTCTGGGTGGGCGTGCGGAAGTGATGGAGAGCGGAGGGGGGAAAGGCAGAAGAAGGGGGAAAGAGAGAGATGGGGCCGAACGACGGAGGCGCGAGAGAGCGGAAGGGGGAAAGGCAGAGGAAGGGGGAAAGAGAGAGATGGACTCGGAACGACGGAGGCAAGAGAGAGAGAGAGAGAGAGAGAGAGAGAGAGAGAGAGACAAAGAGGGGATGAGAAACGCGATAAGAGAGAGAGAGACAAGAACCCCAAATTAATTTAAATTTCGATCAGAGTCTTGATTCATTTTGTGTTTTCGATCGATGGGGGTGGGGGGGAGAGAATGGTGAAGAGATGATGAGAGGGAAACGTCGGTGATGAAAAGAAACGAGATGAAGAAAACGTCGAGGTCGAGGTCGAACAAAGAGGGAAAAAATGCAAAAAAGACAGCTTCGATCTGCTGTTATTCACTAAATCAATCTCTGGAGCTCCCCCTCCCAAAAAATGCCCCACGGCGCTGCCGTCCCGCCGCTCGTCGTCTCGGGCCATGCCGCGGAGAGGCTCGCCCGCGCCGCGGCGGCGTCCAGAAGCTCAGGCTCCCCCGGATCCGCCGTCGAATTCGCCCCTCCGCCGCCGACTCTCCTTTGTGTAGCCATCCTTACGGCGCCCACCACGGCCCCTCGGGGGGCCTCCTGGGGCCGCGCCAGGGACATCCACGCAGAGGTGGCCCTGACGCAGGCTGCGCTCGCCTCGTTGGGTCTGTTTGCCGGTGCGCCGCTCGAGATCCAGCACGCGGCGAGGACGGACGCCCCGCCAAGGGTCGCGATGGCCGTCGTTGTCGATGCCGACGAGGGCGACGGCGGCGGCGCTTCGACCTCCTCCTCCTCTCCTCTTCACTCTTCTTCGCCCCCGTTCCGGGACGACACCGCCTACCTCTCCCCGATGCTCGCCTACAATCTGGGCTTCCAGTTCCAACTGGCGCCGTTTCTCGGAGGAGCGGAAGGAGGGGAAGAGAACGGAGGAGGAGGCGAGTTCGTCGTCGTGCGCCGCGCTGGCGGCGCCAGGGGCAGCTCAGCTGGCGGCGAGTCGCCCGGCGCCGCCGCGCTGGCCGGCGTCCCCGTCGCCCCCAGGGTCTCCGTCTCCCTCCTGAGGAGGCCGACCGCAGACACCATCGAGGGCGCGGACGGGCCGCTCGAGAACACCAACGGCGGCGGCGGCGGCGAAGACGGCAGCTCCTCCTTCGGCCTCGCCGCCGCCGTCGCCTCGTACTTCCGCTCGAGTCCCAGGGTCGTCTGCCACCGCGACCTGTTCGCGGTTCGCGACCCTGACTCCAGGGGCGACGCGGCGCTCTCGGAGGCGCTTTCGAGCGGAGGAGGAGGAGGAGGAGAAGAGGGCGGTTCCTGCTGCCCGCCGGTCGCGCCCCTGCTCTTTTTCAGGGTCGAGATCGAGGACGACTGCGGCGGCGGCGGCGGCGACGGCGACGGCGGGAGCGAAGCCTCGCCTTCTCCTCCCTCTCCTTCCCCGTCTCCTCCCTCTACCTCCCCCTCTCGGAGAGGGGGCTCGGCGATGCTCGTCGACCCTTCCAGGACGAGGCTCCGCGTCTCTGGAGCCTGCGCCGGGACGGTCCCCGTCGGCGTGGGGTGCTTCGTCGCAGCGGCCGCCGGCGAGCGAGGCGAGGAGAGGGGAAAGGGCGAAAGCGACGAGCGGGCCGCCGCTCCGCCCCCTCCCCCTCCCCCTCCCTCCCCCCCGGCTTTCCTCCCGCTCGGGGACCACGCCCTCGCCGGCTGGTCCCGGGGCCTGTCCGCGGGCCTCCCCGGCCTGGGGCCCCTGCTCCCGGGGCCCTGGCGGCGGCTGGCGAGGGCGCTGGCCCCGGCGCTCCACCACGGGCCCTCGCGCGTCGGCGTCCGCGCCGCGGTGCTGCTCGTCGGCGCCCCCGGGTCCGGCCGGGCCTCGGCCGCCGCGGCCGCGGCCGCGGCCCTGGGCCTCAAGGTCGTCAGGCACCAGGGCCAGGCGCTGGCGTCCGCGGGGAGGGGGGGCGGGGGAGGCGGGGTCGCGGGAGCGGCGGCGCTCGGCGGGGGCGCCGCGGCGGCCCTCGGCGCCGCGTTCGACTCGGCGCACCCCTACTCGCCCGCGGTGCTGCTCCTGACCGACCTCGACGACTTCGCCGCCGACGCCCTCTCCGCGTCCCCCTCGTCCTCCTCGCCGTCCTCTTCGGACGGCCCGGGGGCCGCCCGCCTCGCCGCGGCGCTGGACGCCGGCATCGCCTCCGGGGTCCGCGTCCCCTCGGCCGTCGCCGAGGGGACGGGGACGCCGCACCTCTTCACGACGCACGGCGCGGGCCTCTCGGCCGCCGACGGCCGCGGCGTCGTCTTCCTCGTGGCGACCGCGAGGTCGGCCGGCGCCGTGCCGCCGGCGCTGCGGCGGTGCTTCACGCACGAGATCCACTGCGCCGGGCCGAGCGCCTCGGAGCGCCGGGTGCTGCTCGAGAGCGCGCTCGGCGGCGGGGCGCCGCGGGGCGCGCTCCTCCGGCCCGCCTCTGCCGCCGCCGCTCCCCCCCCGTCGGAGGCGCCGCCGGCGCCTCCGTTCCTGAAGAGGGGCGACCTGGCCTGGGCGGCGACGCAGACGGCGGGCCTGTCGCCGGCGGACCTCGCGGCGCTCGCCGCCGGGGCGGCCTCCATGGCCGCCTTGCGCGCCGTCGCAGAGAGGGAGAGGGAGGAGAAGAGGGCTAGAAGCGCGCTGCGAGGGGGGGGAAAGGGCGT
>Ga0315285_10007457_pt1 | contig 11232 bp, 8 predicted proteins | sample YL17G09_36_MG_FD_203698 | JGI IMG/M metagenome (GOLD analysis project Ga0315285, IMG submission 203698) | Sediment microbial communities from Yellowstone Lake, YNP, Wyoming, USA - YL17G09_36 | ecosystem: Environmental > Aquatic > Freshwater > Lake > Sediment | place: USA: Wyoming | collected... | reverse complement strand
ACAGTTGTCGGCTGTGCGGTTATGGCAGCGGTGGTGTATCTATTGCAATATCAGCTTGGGGATGTGCGGAACTGGATTGTGGTTACGGTCTGTGTACCAGCCGGCGCAATTACCTTTTTAGCGGTGGTGTGGCTTCTTGGGGCACCTGAACTGGGGGAATTGATGGGCGGCATAAAAGCCTCATCCGCCTTCGCTTGTTCTACGGCGGACAAGAAAGAGCCAGAAAGGACCATTTCTCAGCAGCAATAAGAGGGCTACTCAAAGGGTTTTCGAGCTACTGTGAAAGGCCGACACCTTCCGATGTTATTTAATAAACCCACAGAAGCCATACTGACCAGCAGGCTCGAGCCGCCGTAGCTAACCAAGGGCAAAGTCAAGCCCGTAATTGGCATCAGCCCCACAGTCATATATACATTGACGATAACCTCAACTGCAAACATCGCCACAATACCGACCGCAAGCAATCTGCCGAACGGGTCGGTATTGTGCTCTGCGATTTCCAATCCGCAGCTGATAATAATCACATAAAGTCCCAACAGGCCCAGGCAGCCGAGAAACCCCCACTGGTGGGCGATTATAGCGAATATAAAGTCGTTGTGTCTATGGGCGAGAAAGTCATACTTGATAAAGGGCCCTTGTCGAAAGCCGTATCCTTTCATTCCACCGGAGGCAACCGCAAATTTCGAACGTGTCAAATGATAACCCCACTCGTTCTCCAATTGTGTTGCACTGAATTTTTTGCCGACCAGGATTTTGCCAAGGGCGGGGTACTGCTCCGCTTTTTCCTGGATCCAGCTGCTTTGTAACAGCACGCTGCTTATTCTGATTCGCTGGTAAGGTCTCATCTCTCGCCACAGCAGGGGACTAACCAGCAAAGCCATCAGGACTATAATCAGCAGGTGCTTAACCTTTGCTCCTGCTACGAACAGCATTGTGAACAAAATCGGCATCATCAGAAGCACCGTTCCCAAATCCGGTTCAAGCAAAATCAAAACCATTGGCAGCAGTGTCAGAGTAAAAGGGCCGATTAAGGCACTGAAATTGCGATAGTTACTGCGGTACCTGAGGTACCAGGCAAGAGCGAGGATGTAAGCCAGTTTGCAAAATTCCGATGGTTGGAGCTGTAGAAAGGTGGTGGTTGTTCCGATTCTTATCCATCGGCGAGCGGAGTTAATAACAGGAACAAAGGGGATATCTACAGCCATATCGAGCAGTAACACGCCCAAGAGCATCAGCGTGAAGGCGTATATCCCGCCGCTTACTGCCCCTAATCGGCGGTAATTGACGAGGTTAGCTGCTATGAAGCCAACCACACCTATCCCAGCGAATATGACCTGTTTTTTCCAGAGTCCGCCTTCGATAGAGCTACGGCGGATAAAATTGGCCAAATCGCCAGTTTGGCCGGCAGGGCCGGCCTGTGCGGGGTAGCCGACTGAATAAATGGCCGCTATCCCTATCACGACCAGCGTTAAAGTGGCTGCCAGCAGCGTTAGTCTCACGACCATAAGCCGGCCTTTTAGCAATTTATACATAAAATGGCAAAATAACAAAAAAAGGCCAAAATTGCAAAAGGAGACGCAAAAATAGGAAAAAATTATTTTTTCAGTGAAAAATAGCCTTTTAAACCTCCCGCAACAGCCCAAACAGGCATATTTGCCTAAATTAACAGCCCCAAGGTGTATTTTTACGGAGTTCCCATAAAAATCAGGATTGTGTTGATTTTTTTAATTTTTTTAATTTTTTTACATTTTTTCCTTGATTTATTTGGGGGCTTATGATACTTTACAATCAACTTTCACATAGTAAGTAACACTGTGCCAAGTAGTTTTTTGGCACGAACTTTCGCCAAACGGCGGGAAAGGAGGAGACGAAAGAGCAGATAAGTGTGGCTTTTCTGTCCGGCTATTCTTGCCAGCCGAGGTACTATGCTCAAGTGTAAAACATCTGTATAGGTATGTTGAATTACAAAATTTCAAGACGGGAAGAAACCAAGAAAGAAACCAAGATAGTGCAGAGTGTGTAGCTCTGCGATAAGAAGAAAAGAAAGGAAGGCAGTATTATGAAAAAGATTATTTTTTTTAGTGTAGTGTTGTTTTTGCTTGTCGCTCCGGCGTGGGCAGAGGTGACGATTACAACTACGGTGCAACAGGTCCAGGTTAAGGATCCCGTTACCGGTCTCCCTATTATGGTTGACACCGACGCGGCTATTATCGGCTGGTCAAGCTCGGATGCAAATCGTGTCAGGGCGTTTGCCCTGGATATCACCCTTGATAAACCGGCAGGTGACGCCGCTGCTAACCCGGTCATTAAATCGGTGACAGTACTTAATGCGAAATACTGGGTTTATCCCGGCCAAATCACGATTGTGGACGGTAATGTTACCGACTATGGTACACCGGTTGGTGACCCCTGCGTATATCCTGGGACACTGCCGGGACTCGATTCGAATGGAGTCACTGTTGAGCTGGGTTCGCTGTATGTCGGTGGACCTAACGCTCCGCCAACTGCCGGCAACCTGCTCAAGATAGTCGTCAACGATAATTGCGTGATAAAGGTTGCCCCGAACGAAATCCGCGGCGGTGTGGTTATGGAAGACGGCAGCTCCGGCACGATTTGGCCGGCGGACAAGCCTTTGAATCTTTACACCCGTGCCGACAAGGCGGTATGGCGTGCTGTCGGCAGGCCCAAGTGCTGGTGCAGGGGTATTAACGCGAGACAGTGCCACGGCGACGCCGACGGTTTGTCGCAGCAGAAGCAGAATTACTGGGTCTTTACCAATGACCTGACTATTCTGCAGGGTGCCTGGCAAATTGCCGGTGGTCCGCTTACTACTCCTGGTATCTGTGCCGACTACGACCATCTCCCACAGCAGAAGGCGAACTTCCGAGTCTTTACCAATGACCTGACTATCCTTCAGCAAAACTGGCAAAAAGCTAACCTGCCGGATTGCAACTGTCCGTAATGCCGGTTAGTGGCGTAGAAGTGAAAGGTAAGTTAGTAGTAATGTAGTTGAGAGTAAATCCGCCCCGCCTCACCTACGGCGGGCAAGCTTAGGCGGATAAAGACGTATGTTATGTAAATATTGGCTGCCTCGGAGATACCTGTGTGTGGAGGGTGTTTGGAGGTAGTGATAAATGAAAGGAGAAGATGATGAAGAAGTTGTTAATTTTTATGCTGGTTCTTGGATTGGCTACAGTGGCCAATGCAACTATTGTTCAGTTGTCGATTGGCGGCGTAACCAATGGCGCAGGCATTACACAGGAGATTACGGTCCCTGTATGCACGGAGCTCATAATTGATGTGCATGGTCCTGCTCTTGTCAACTGGGCTGGTTACATAATTATCAACGGTGACCCCCCATCAGACGGTGAGTGGGGCGATGCTATTGGCCCGCCGTATACCGTTGAGAGCGGATACTACTTGAAGTCGGGCTATCCGATGAAGTACGCTGCTGCAGGTGACATGGCTTCCGCACTGCGATATTCGTATGCAGGCTGGGGCTGGGGCTACGAGATTGCTGCAGCCAATGCCATAGGCCCCCCAGTTGGTGGCCGCGAATTCGACTTTATGTTCCACTGCCGTGCTGCACCAAGCGATGCGGTTATCACCTTGTGGGCGGATGATGATTATGTCACGCCGAAGGATACCATTATTGTTCACCAGATTCCTGAGCCGGCAACGATAGCTCTGCTTGGACTTGGCGGACTGCTGCTGAGACGTCGCAAATAAGCGCTGAGAACCAACAGATGGTTTATGAAGAGGCAGGTCTTTTTGGGCTTGCCTCTTTTTTTATGTTATTTTTAGACGCTGATTTCGCAGATTACGCAGAAAAAGAGGAAAAAATATGTACAAACATCAGGAACTTACAGAAAAGATAATTAAAGCGGCTCAGAATGTTCATAATACACTCGGTTACGGCTTTCTTGAAAAGGTTTATCATAATGCTATGGTTTTGGAATTGCGTAAAATGGGACTTGAGGTTGTTTCTGAGAAGCCGATTACCGTATATTATGATAGCCAAGTAGTCGGGGAGTACATTGCGGATATAGTTGTGGCTGACAAGGTGATATTGGAGATTAAGGCGGTACAGACTATTAATCCAACCCATGAAGCACAATTGGTTAACTACTTAAAGGCGACTAATATTGATGTGGGTTTATTGCTGAACTTCGGTAAATCATTGGAGGTCAAACGCAAGATATTTGAAACTGCTCGCCGGCGATAATTTGACGCTGATTTCGCAAGAAAGTATTTTGGACGCAGATTACGCTGATTACGCAGAAATAAATAGTATTAAAAATCAGCATCAAATCAAAAAAGCGGCTGGGGGGGCCTAAAAAATTTGTCCCTGGCTTATTTTTTGCTGCGGAAATTGGTTTTTTTGCTGTAAAAGGGTGTTTATAAGGAACTTTAAATTTTTTGAAAAAAAGTAATTTTTTCCTTGCATTGGGGGGGCTGTTTTGATATACTACATCATAATCTTTCGGGGGAAAGAAAACTCATATACTCGGGGGCTGGGAAAACTCATCAGTAGTATATTAGCTGTTGGTATTTCTTTGTTGTAATTAAGCCACCCCGCTTCGTCCCTAAGGGCTTCCGGCTTCGCTTCGCTACGCCGGACGAGTCGCAGGGCAGGCAGAGAATAAATTACAATCAGTGTAATCTGTGGTTAAGAACAGCAATTTTGAAAGGAGGTATGTGTAAGTAAAAATATTGTTTCGGCATAATGTTATTTTGAAGTGAACAATTGTACTTGTATTAAGGAGAAATATGATGAAGAAGTTGTTAATTTTTATGCTGGTTCTTGGATTGGCTACAGTGGCCAATGCAACTGTTGTTGAGTTGTCGCTTAACGGCGTAACCAATGGCCCAGGCATTACACAAGAGACTACTGTTCCTGTATGCACGGAGCTCGTAATTGATGTGTATGGTCCTGCTCTTGTCAACTGGGCTGGTTACATAGTTATCAACGGTAACCCCCCAGCAGACGGTGAGTGGGGCGATACCGGTGTCACCGCGCCTGGTTACTACCTGAAGTCGGGCTATCCGGTAATATACGCCGCTGCAGGCGACATGGCTTCCGCAAACAGATATGCGTTTGCAGGCTGGGGCTTCGGCTATGAGATTGCTGCAGCCAATGCCATAGGCCCCCCAGCTGGTGGCCGCGAATTCGACTTTATGTTCCACTGCCGTAGTGCACCAAGCGATGCGACTATCACCTTGTGGGCGGATGATGATTATAACACGCCGAAGGATACCATCATTGTTCACCAGAGTGGGATTCCTGAGCCGGCAACGATTGCTCTGCTCGGGCTTGGCGGACTGCTGCTGAGACGTCGCAAATAAGAGCTGAGAACCAACAAATGGTTTACGAAGAGGCAGGTCTTTGACCTGCCTCTTTTTTTTGTTATAATTTAGCCACCAAGACACAAAGGCACGAAGCTGCTAAAAGTTAAAAAGGAGTATTAGCCACGAAGTCGCAAAGAATTTATATAAAAATCTTGGTGTCTTGGTGCCTTCGTGGCAAAAAACGAGAGGATTGTCTTATGAAAAAGTTGCTGGTAACGCTCGGTTGTGCTGTTTTGTTGTCTGCCCTTGCAGGGTGTCAGAGCCCCGCCGCTAATAATAGCGGCGTTGAGGTATTCGTTAAAGATGGCGGCGAATTCCCCTCTTCTCTTGCCGGCAGATGGAAGGCCAGGAATGATTGGCAGTTGGTCTTTGAGCCTAATGGGATAATTTCCTCTGCCATTGTTCCTATAACCGTCGTTGAAATCAGGCCTAACCAAACCACCAGAGTCCAGGGCCAAAAAGGAGAGCCCGGCTACTTTGAGGCGGGAAATTTCACAGTTTATTACAATCCAGAAGACCGTGAACTCTCGGTAGACATAAAAATAAAGCAGGTTTACCTGGAAATGGGCGGTATATTAAAAGGCCCCTGGGAGTATCTTGTAATCGGAAATATCTTGGAAGATGGAAAAACCTGGCAGGCCGATGTATTTACTTCGCTGGATTTGGCCGTACTCGCGCCCGACCCTAATCATCGCATAGCGGGTAAACCAAAGTACAAGTATATAGGGCCTTTGCGCGCCGATTTCGGTCAGGAAGTGGAATCTCTTATGTTCACCAAGGTCCCTGACGGCAATGCCACCAATAACAAATAGTGTTTTAGGTCTGTTCTATTGATTAATGTCAGTTTCAGTCGGTGAGGGTCTTTTTTCTTTTGTTGTGTTCCTGTTTTTGTAGTCCTTCAGTTGTTCCTGAAGTTGTTCGGTCAGGTCTTCACGTTCGTAAGATTGTGCTATTTGCAAAGCCTTCTCAATCGTTTCTACAGCATCATCGAATCTTCCGGCAGTGGCGTATGCCGCAGCTAAAGTGCTTAATAGCTCAGGTTCCTTATTACCGCTGAGCTCACAGGCCTTCTTGGCCAGCAGGATAGCTTGCTGGGGATTCCGAATGGCTGGATTGTCATCTGCTGCTAATATCCACGCTATATAATTGAGAGCACCCACATCCTCGGGATTCAGCTTTAATACTTCCCAGAATTCTTTGATGGCTTCTTCGGTTCGGCCTTGGTTGGCCAGTGCCATTGCTAAGTTATACCGCAGATGAGAGTCTTCGGGTTGCAGCCGAACAGCCTCGGTAAAATGTGTAATCGCCTCTTCGGTTTTGCCCAGAGATGTTAATGCTACAGCCAGATTTCCATGAGCTTTTGGATAATCGGGTTTGTTCTGGATAGCCTTATTGTAGTGCTCGATAGCAGCGTCAAATTTGTTCTGTCTCAATAAAAGATTTCCCATATTGAAATGTGCCTCGGCGTACCACGGCCTTATCTGCAAAGCCTTGTTTAAATTGCTGAAGGCCTCATCGACTTCGCCTTTCTCGGCTAACGCCATAGCTAAATTGTTGAGAACCTCCGCTGAATCGCTCTTAAATTCCAGTGCCTTTTTGTAGTGTATAATTGCATCCTCAACTTTTCCCTTTTGGAAGAGAACCACGCCCATGTTGGCGTATGCCGATGGACTACCGGGTTGTAGTGTCAGCGCCTTGTTTAGGTGTTCAAAGGCTTCATCAGTTTTTCCTTGTTTTGCCTCCCCAGCCGCCACATTTTCATACAGTTCAGCCTCGAAGTTTGCCTGTTCCTGGGGAAACGGCCCTGTAATGGTTGAAAGTAGAATTACGCCAGCCCCGCAGATACCTGTAATCGCAATGCGGCGAAACTGAAGAGTACGTATCATTTTTACCAGACTTAGTAATCCCGCCGCTGCCATAATGGACATCACAGGTATCATTGGTGTCCGGTACCGTGACGCCACAAAAACCAGTATTACCGATAGCGGAAATATAAGAAGAAACAGTTTTATCACGACAGGCGTTTGTCTCCAGCGGCTCACTAATCCCAGCAGTGCCAATGGCAGAAACAACCCGAAAGGAAAACCAAATCCACCCTTTTTCCAGACAAATACGCCGAGTATGCGCGACCACTTGCAGAATAAATAGATGTCCACATTTCGCGGTAGTTCTCTGGAGTTTATAAACTGAATAGTTTTATAGCCGAGCCCTTCCGCGAACGCAAATGGTTTGGTCAATATAAAGTTTATAACTTGTTTATTAAAATATTTCTGCTGTTCCCACATATCTCCGGTGACGCCGTTTTGTTGGGGCAGTGTCGTTATTTCTTCCCATTCCCATCCCGGCCGGGCGCTCAGCGTTTTGGTTAGATTTGGATTGTTGCCGACAAAAAGATTAATCCCTCCTGATGACGGCAGGAATCCAAAATGTTTGGTTATTCGAAGGTTCTGAGCCGCCACCGGTATGGTTATTAGCGCAAAGCCGCACAGTATCCCTGCCAATCTGATGCTTATCTGTGGCCATCGTAGCCGCGCCCGGTGGAAAACGATTGCCAGCCAGATAGCGGCAGTTATCAGGAAAGGAATAATGGTGGGTCGTGTAATGGTGCTTAAGCCTCCACATATCCCCAAAATTGTGCAAAACCACATACTTTTATTGGATAAGGTCTTAAGAATAAGCAAAATAAGAACGACGTACCACAGGGTTTCCAGACTGTTCGCTACAAGCTCGCCATCGAGAAATATAAGGGGACCGTAAAAGGCGGTCATAATTGCAGCTATTATGCCGGTTATTCTGTTGAAAACCCTTTTTCCCAGCAGGTATGTTAGTGAACATGTAATGCTGCCCAGCAGCACTTGGATAATCTTGGCACAGATAATTGATGAATTGCTGATGGAGTAGATTACGGATAGAAACACAGGATAAAAGAAAGGCTGCCAGAAAAAGTCATCGTTCATCGGCTTGCCGTTAGCCACCGACCGCGCCGTATTGTCGTAAATTGCGGAGTCTACGGTAGGCATCTCAAACGACGGATTGGCCGAGCTTTCCGACAGGTACATTAAGCGCACCCAAAAAGCCAGTAGGAAAATGCCGACAACGATTGCTGCCTCTTTTCCCAGCAGATTCTCTTTTAATGTTTTGAGCTTGGCCGTGTGGCCAGAAGGACAGATTGGCATCTTAATTGAGCTGTTTTTGGTATTTTGATTTTTTAAATTCGAGCAGTTCAAGATACTGCCGCAGCTTTGCTACTTCTTCTTTGTTGTATTTTGCGAAAAATCCGATTGCTTTTTGATTTGCTTCTATCGCCTCGTCGAGTTGACCGGCGAATTCGAGGGCTTGTATCAGCTTGGATTGATTAGTCAAGTCCGCGGGGTTCATATTGACCGCCTTTTGGAAATATTCGGCAGCTTCGCCGAATCTTCCAATGCCTGCAAGTAAATCGCCAAGATTGACAAACGTTTTGAGAGAATCGGGTGTCTTGATTAACCGCTCGTGGTATTCTTTGACCGCCTTGTCACATTCCTCGGAAGCTTCCTGTACCTTTCCCAGTCTCTGCAGGGCAGTACATAGACTGTGGTGAACGTTTGCCATATTGTCTTTAAAACCGGATTGCTCATTGTATGCCAGTGCCTTTCTGAAGGCTTCAACTGCTTCTTCGAGCTTATTCTGTTCTGCTAAAATCAACGCCATATCATTGTACGCCTTGATTGACAGTGACGGGTCGGTTTGCACCATTTTTTTGTAGCCGGCGATTGCCTCATTCCATCTTCCTTGTCTTTTCATTTCCTCGGCGTCTTCAAGGTATCTGACAGCCAGGAGCTCTACGCCGCTTTGGCGTACAACTGGTGCGAGTAGATTTTCAACAGGAGCGTAATCATCGGTAAGCACCACATATCCTGCTTTTTCCTTTAGTTGTTCAATATCACCTCCGTTGAGAACCAACAAATCCAAAACCTCATTTTTGTAATAGTGGCTGAGGTTCTTAAGGTCTATCTGTTGCTTAGCTGCGGCAATTACAAAAGTATTGCGCGCCGACAATGGCCGCTGCGCTTCTATAATAACATAAACATAAGGGAAGGTCTTCTCAAGGGTATTAACCAAAGCACCGAGGAATAGAGCATTTTCGTATATATCTATCAGGTTTACCATATATGCGCCGTCATTGCTTAGTAATTGAGCGATTTTGTCGTTGAATTCTTTTGTTGTAAGTTGATACGGCACGGAGTAATCGTTTATTGCGTCTTCATAAATAAAGTCATACCGTGGTATTTCTCCGCCACAGCGTTTTCTCTCCAGCAGTTCATCCACATAATTGCGGGCATCCAGATTGATTGTGTTTATTGAAGTGTTCCTTTCGAGACCAAACGCCTCTATAGCGGCCTTGGTTACACCGGGGTCGATTTCAACAACGTCTATCCGACTTCCGGGCCAGACTTTTTCAATATATCGGGGATATACATATCCTCCGCCACCTATCACCATAACAGACAGCCTGTTTTTGCCCTCACTTAATTCTTTGGTTACTGCTGTGTAAATCTTTGTGTAGAAATATTGCAGGTCGAGTATGTCGTCCATTATGGCTTCGCTGTGCATGAGCTTATCCTGATAAAAAGCACGTTTGTTGGGATTATTACGGCTTTGTCGCACAGATATGTAGCAGTATTGGCTCTCGTCCTCATAAACAACGTCTGGGTTGTGTCGTTCTCTTAATCCAAGGGATGAGCCTGTGCTTTCTGCCCATTCAGCCGGTGCCATTCCCATCGCCATCAAGGCAATGAATATTACCGCCCACAAGTATAGTACCCATAGCTTTGCCCAGTACAGGATAGCCAGAAGCAGCAGTGCCCCTCCGACCATCCAGATAATAGCAACAGTTCCCAGCGTAGCTATTAGGTAGAATCCTGCCAGAAATGTCCCTGCTATACTGCCCGCAGCACCCCAGGCATATATATCACCAACAGTCCTGCCTGTTGCCAGCCCTCTGTCAAGAGCCATCTTGGCCACCACGGGGCTTATCGTGCCAAGCAAAATCGACGGTATCAGAAATACTATTGAGACATGACTAAAGGTACGGGCCGGCCAGCTAAAATGCCACAACAATATCCAATCACCAACAACGTTATTAAGGATAACGGTTAGAACACAGGCGGCTGAAGAGAGCACAAACTGTACCGCCAATGCCTTTCCGGCCTCAAATCGGTCTGCGATTCGGCCGCCAAGATAATTACCTATGGTGATACCGGCAAGAACTACACCTATGACCGCCGTCCACGTATAAAGAGATGAGCCGAGATGCCGGGCAATCAGTCGGCTGGCAACAAGCTCCAGCACCATTATACAGGCACTCGAAAAAAACACGGTTGCGCTGGGAATGAGAATTGACACAAAGTTCCTTGACCTGCTCATAGCGGAAAGTATAGCAGACTTATCTGCTACCACAAGTAAATTTTTCAGTAGTCAAAGTAGGCAACCCCGTATGAGTCGGTGCCGGGCCAATTGAGGCGGATTTCCTTTGTTGCAGGTTTATACACCCAGCCATAAAAATTAGTTAAAAACGGTTCGGCTGGAAAGTCCTCATTGTTACCAATAAATTTTATCAGGCTTTTTCCATTAAAAGGGTTTGAAGGGAGCTTATATAAGCATTTACCCTTTCCAACCATTTGAACTGTAAATGCATGGCTCGACGGCAACAACGAGGGGTTTTCGTTTGGGTGTCCAGGCGGAATACCGCCGTGCTGGGCGGCGTAGAGTCCGATTGCATTTCGCAATATGCGCAGAGTGTCTTTTGCGGCAGCTTCTTTAGCTTCGGTTATGTGTCCTTGAAGGGTAGGCAGGACGATAGCAGCGAGGATGCCCAGAATAGCGACAACTATCAGTAATTCC